>Ga0265297_10000278_pt1 | contig 170088 bp, 165 predicted proteins | sample Munlanlwell13791_FD_192502 | JGI IMG/M metagenome (GOLD analysis project Ga0265297, IMG submission 192502) | Leachate microbial communities from a municipal landfill in Southern Ontario, Canada - Leachate well 137-91 | ecosystem: Engineered > Solid waste > Landfill > Unclassified | place...
CGTCCATTGGCAAAGGATAACAAGTCTTTAGGCAGATTCATACTGGACGGAATTCCTCCTGCACCGCGCGGAGTTCCACAGGTTGAAGTAGCCTTTGATATTGATGCAAGCGGTTTGCTTACGGTCACTGCAAAAGATAAGGCTACAGGTAAATCCCAGGCAATAAAGATAACCGGTTCTACAGGGTTGTCAAAAGAACAGATAGATAAGATGAAAGAAGAGGCGGAGAAGCATGCAAAGGAAGACCAGGAAGAAAAGGAAAAAATTGAAGTCAAGAATAAAGCAGAAAACCTCATTTATGTTAGTGAGAAATCGTTAAAAGATGCAGGCGATAAGGCTCCTAAGGAATTAAAAAATGAGATTGAGGCAAAGATAAAAGAACTGAAAGAAGTGAAAGACAAAGGAGAAAAGAACACAATAGAAGAAAAAACAAAGGCACTATCGGATACATTGCAGAAAATAGGTCAGTATATGTATCAGGAGCAGGCAAAAGATCAAACAGAGGATGTCAATGATAAGAAAACAAAGGATGAAAAAAACAATACAAAAGACGATAAAAAAGATGTTGAGGAAGGTGAGGTTGTGAAATAAATATGGATTACTATGAGATTTTAGGTGTATCAAAAAACGCATCAAGTGCAGAACTAAAGGCAGCATACAGAAAACAGGCTTTGAAGTGGCATCCGGACCGTAATAAAGCACCTGAGGCTACGGAAAAGTTTAAGGAGATAAATCATGCCTATGAGGTATTGAGTGACCCGAAAAAAAAAGAGATGTATGACCAATACGGGAAAGATGCTTTTGAAAAAGGAGGTTTTGGTCAAAGAGGAGCTGCAGGGGCACAAACAGGCAGTTATGGGCCGTTTACCTATACCTATAGTTCAGGGGGAGGAAATCCATTTGAAGGTTTTGATATGGGTGGATTCTCTGACCCGTTTGACATTTTTGAACAATTCTTCGGGGGTTTTGGCAGGACAGGACAGTCGCGTAGCAGAAGGGATGTTTATGAAATGAATTTAACCTTTGACGAGGCAGTTGCCGGGGTTGAAAAAAAGACGGTAATAAAAGGAAAAAACAAGACTATAAAAATCCCTGCAGGTGTTGATGATGGTATGAGAATAAGATTTGCAGATTTTGATGTACAGGTACGAGTCCAACCACACCCGAAATTTAAACGTGAAGGACAAGACGTCTATATAGAACAGGAAATATCCTTTAAGACTGCATCTTTAGGCGGGGTGGTAGATGTACCCACGGTTACGGGTAGCGTGAAGCTACGGATACGCCCGGGTACTCAGTCGGGAACTACCGTTCGTTTGCGAGGTCAAGGAATTACACATCCTCAGTCATCCCGCAAAGGAGATCAGTATGTAATATACAAAATACAAGTACCAGAGCATATATCATCAAAGGCAAAACAATTACTTGAAGAGTTAGAAAGAGAGCTTTCATGAACATATATACGGCAATACAAAATCTTGCCAATTATAAAAAATATCTACAGGTTGAAGAGTTTACTCATACGTATTTGAAAAAGAAGGGGTATCTTAAAACCGACCTGCCGGTTCTGTCTCCTGCCCTTATTCCTGAGTCTTATTTGGAAGTGTTTGAGACTGAGTTGAGACATAATAAGATATATCATAAGCTCTACCTTACTCCTTCACCTGAACTTTTTTTGAAAAGACTGCTCGCCTATGGAGCGGGCAATTGTTACTGTTTGGGAAAAGCATTCCGTAACGCTGATCCCTCTGGAGGGTTACATATGCCTGAGTTTACTATGCTCGAATTCTATAAAACAAAAGCAAACTACATGGATATAGCATCGGAAGTATTGTCGTTACTTCGTTTTATAGCAGATAATATGACCGGAGGCGAACAGATTTCCTATCAAGGAAAGCGTGTTACTTTTTCCCGATGGGAAAAGATATCAGTTATACAGGCGTTTTTCAAGTATGCTGGCATAACGGAAAAAGAATTGTTCAACCATCGTCTGTTTTTGAAAATTGCATCAAAAAAAGGATATAAGACTCATGGTTTTACCTATCAGGATTTATTTTCACAAATATATGTACAGGAAATCGAACCGCATTTGGGTAAAGGAGGTTATCCCACGCTTATTTATGATTATCCCAAGGAGTTTGCAGCTCTTGCTAAACTGAATACAGACGGAAGAACGGCGCAAAGGTTTGAATTTTATATTGAAGGCGTGGAGCTGGGAGATTGTTATACTGAATTGACGGACGCAAATGAGCAAAAGAAAAGGTTTATCCATGAGCAAAAATTGAGAAAACAGCTGAAGAAAAAGACACATCCGGTTGACAAAGGACTCGTGCAGGCATTAGAATATGGATTGACAGATTGCGCCGGCATTGCTATCGGATTTGAAAGGATGGCTATGATTTTTGCAGATGTAACATCCATTGCTGAGTTAAAATTAATACATATAAATATATGAAAATCAATGCGGGAAGTCTAAAAAAGGGGGATTTTATTCGTTATTCAGGAGATATCTGGCAAGTACAGAAAGCTGAATTTTATTCACCTGGGAAAGGCTCTGCCCTTATGAAGTCGCGCATCAAAAACATCATGAGTGCAAAGAACATAGATTATGCTTTTAAATCTAACGAAAGCGTAGAAACACTTGATGTTGAATGTATTGATATGCAGTATTTGTATAAAGATACGGAGTCAGTATATTTTATGGACCAGAGGACTTATAACCAGTATACGCTGCCACTGAGTGTTGTGGGAAAGGCGGCAAATTTTTTGAAAGAGGAAAAATCATATTTTATATACATACATGATGATAAAGCTTTAACCATGAGGCCAGCACTCAGCGTCAAACTTAAGGTTATTGAGACAGAAGATGCCGCAAAAGGGGATACGGTATCCGGAGTCAAAAAACCAGCGATTGTTGAAACAGGAGTGACGGTCATGGTACCTATTTTTATTAAGGTCGGCGATCTCATAACCGTCAATCCCGAGACGGGTGAATATGGGGAACGGGTAAAAGAATAACGTAAATTTTAAAACTCTCATGCTTTCTGTCGGTGAAATATTAAAAAAAGAACGTCTGAAAAAAGGATATACATTAGCATACGTAGAAAAAAACATAAAAGTCAGGGGAAAGTTTCTGACTGCAATCGAAGAGAACAACTGGTCTTTTTTTACTTCAAAAATCTATATTACCGGAATTATCAAAAACTACGCACGTTTTTTAGGATTGGATTACAAAAGAATGCAGGCCTTTTTCAGAAGAGAGTATGAAAAAAAGGATGATTTGGACTTTAAGAAAAAAGTATCAAGCTCATACCTCGTTTCCGACACAAGGAAATTCGTGACAATTTTGCTTTCAATAGTAAGTTTTTTTTTCTTTTTATATTTCGGATATCAGATCTATATGTTTGTATCTCCACCTAAAGTTGTCATATTGAAGCCTACTCAATCGCACTTCAAGCGTGTAGAAAAAATAACAATAAAAGGTAAAACCGAAAAAGAAGCGTCGGTAAGTATATTCGGAAAACGGATCTATTTGGATCACGAGGGGCTTTTTACCTATGAACTTCCGCTTAAACAAGGAGTAAATACCATGACCATTGAAGTTATTGGAGCAAACGGAAAAAAGGTAAACATACAGAGAACATATATCAAGGAATAATACTGCTTTTAATCATCCTGATATTTGAGATATTTGCAGAGGAATAAATACGTTTAAACCCAAGTCTTTTTGACTCATCGATTATTTTTTTTTCAGAAAATCCTTTTCTTACTTCACCAAGAAGTCCTACTTCTCCGATAAATACTGTTTTTTTCGGGATTGCGATATTCTGTATAGATGAGTAGAGCGATACCGCGATACCAAGGTCGGCTAGGGTCGATGTTATCTTGACCCCTCCAATGACATTGACATAAATATCAAACGCATCAAGCCTGAGGGACAGATGTTTTTTTAATACGGCGATAAGGATCTGTACCTTATTGTAATCAACTCCTTTAACCACACGACGCGGTATAGAAAGAACAGTCGGTACTGCAAGGGTTTGTATTTCGTAGAATAAAGGTCTTTTTCCTTCGGATACTCCAACTATGGATTTTCCGGCAACAGTCTCATCCTGATTTTCAAGAAATACCAACGGATTTGTGACTTGATGTAGTCCTCCTTCTTTCATCTCAAATATTCCAATTTCCTCAGTTGATCCGAATCGGTTTTTTACTGCCCTCAAGATACGGAAATTTGAAACTCGTTCACCTTCGAAGTGCAGTACGCAGTCAACCAGATGTTCAAGAGTTTTCGGTCCTGCCGTGTCTCCTTCTTTGGTAATGTGTCCGATAAGAACCACCGCTACTTTTTCCTGTTTTGCAAAGGAGATTAGTTTGGAAGCTGTTTCTTTAAGTTGATTTATGCTACCTGGGGCTGATGTGATATCTTTTGAGTATACGGTTTGTATGGAATCAATAACCAGGAGATCCGGTTTATTTCTTTCATTGATTATATGCTCAATAATGCCCTCAACCTGCAGATCATTGGAAAAAGAAAATGAATCAAGAGGGATATTCAATCTGAGCGCGCGATCTTTTACTTGTTCGCCGGATTCTTCTCCTGATATATATACGGCTTTCAGATGCTGCAGAGCTTGAAGAAGCAGTGTTGATTTACCGACTCCTGGTTCTCCGGTAAGAAGTACTACCTCTCCTGGTGCAAAGCCGGATCCCAGAACCCTGTCAAATTCAAAAATATTGGTTTTTTTGCGTTCTTTTGTGTTTGTTTTTATCTTGCTTAGAGGAGTAAGAGTAATTTTTTGCGTCGGCGTCGTATGGTTTGATGAATCTTCCTTCCTTTCAACCATGGTATTCCATTCACCGCAGTTTGGACATTTTCCAAGCCACGAGGCAGCTCCGTATTCACAATTTGTACAGATATATAGTGCCATAATTACATTTTTTCAACGGTCTTGATACCCAGTAAATCCAATCCATGACGTAATGTATTTCCGACTGCGCGGGTAAACATCAGGCGAATTGCCTGTTTACTTTTTTCTGCTTTATTTATCGGATTTTTTTGGTAAAAAAGATTAAAGTCCTGTGCCAATTCAAAAAGGTATGTTGCAAGAATATTTGGAGAGAGTTTATTTGCGGAGTCGTATACTGATTTTGAATATTGATACAGTTTTCGAAGCAGTTGACGCTCTTCTTCATTTAAATTGGCGGTTGTGATTTCTTCACTTTTTTGTTTTGTTTTTTGAAGTACACTTTGTGTTCTGACATACGTATAAATAAGATAAGGGGCAGAGTTACCCTCAAGAGATATTGATTCTTCAAAATCATAATAGATCTCAAGTTTCGTTGATATCTTTAGGAACGAATATTTGACAGAGGCAACGGCAAGAATCTCAGCAGTATCATCGTTGAGTTTAAATTTATTCCGTAACCTTTTTTTAGCTTCATCTATTAGCCATACCCCCTCGATAATATTACCGATCCGAGATGACATCTTGCCTTCTTTAAGCTTTACCCAGTTGTATGCAAGATGATATTGTTTACCCTTATATTTTTTTTCGTCTATAAGTTCCTCGACTTTAAACGTCGTCTGAAAAAAACTGGTTTGTTCCGGTGTTACAACATGTATATTTTTATCTATTTCTCCGAAATCTGAAAATTCCTTTTCCGCCAGACCCAACTCTTTCCCCTCATAGGTGGGAAACCCAAGCGAATTGATAAAAACACGCGTATCAACTCCATGACTTTTACCGTCAAAAACAACCGCACCCTTGCTTTTTTTCAACACTCCCTTTTGTAGAAGATCGTGTGAAATGTTTAAACCCCGCTTCGATATCTCGCTTTCAAAATAGCAGCGGTCAAAACGGCTATACACCCGTTTGTATATATCTTCAAAATAATCAATACTCCATTGAACGGTTTCGCTCCAGAGTGGTAATATCTCCGGATCTTTTTCATATATCATTCTGTTGACCTCATGTATAGCCTGTTTTGCGTTTTCATCTGTTTCATATGCCTCTTGTCCTGCGGCATAGGCACTTCCCAATAGCTTAATTTTCTCTTGTAAGGTTTTGGGCTTTTTGAGATCAATACCTTGCTTGCGTATGTGGTAAAGACATTTGGCAATATGCAGCCCTACATCTCCTTGGTAATTGGTTCGTATGACTGTGTTCCCCGTTGCTTCAAGAAGGCGCACTATGGATTCTCCTGTTGCGATATTGCGTAGGTGTCCAATATGAAAAAGTTTATGCGTATTTGGATGTGCAAATTCAACCATGATTTTTTTTTGAGGACCAAGATGCAAAGGAGGTACTATAAATAAATTTTTCGCAGCTTTTTCTACCGTTTGCAAAAGTTCATTCCTATCAACCCATATATTAATAAAACCGGGTTTGACAATCTTAACCGTATCAATGAGCTTGTTTTTTGGTATATGGTTTATGATCTCCTCAGCGATAATAAGCGGTGATTTTTTGAGTGCTTTCACTGCTTTCAACGCTATGCCTGTTGCAAAATCTCCATATTCTTTTATGATGGGAGTATCGATCACGACATCATCCTGTATGCCAGCCTTTTCTGCTGCAGTCTGCAGATATTCTCGCAGTTTTTCTTCTATCATGTTGTATATGATATCACAATTTGCCGATACAGGACAGAATCATAAAAAAACCAGGATTTTTCTATTGAAAGTAATATGTTTTGAGATTACAATGTGCTTATGAAAAAAAAGATCGGTATTTTTGTGTTGCTTCTTGTCGGATTTGCCTTGTTTGTCGCAATCCGTTTTCTTCTTCTTGATAACAGCAACGCTACAGGCAGACTCGAAGTCCTCTCTTCTCCCAAAGCAACAGTTTTTATTGACAATGTTGCCATAGAAAAAGATGAAAAAATAAAAGTGGGACAGCATTTGCTTAAGCTAATACCTGAAGAGGGGGCAACGGGTACAGCCTCGTGGCAAAAAAAAATAAACATCCATAAAAACACGCTTACTTATGTAAATATTGAGCTGGGGGGAACTGATTTATCTACAGCTGGCGAGGTACTGGAAGTAGTCAAGACGGATAAAGCTTTTACCGATAAAGGCGAGTTGAATATTGAGACAGAACCAGCAGGTGCGATAGTATATTTGGATAATGATGAAAAAGGCATTGCTCCTGTACTGCTTGCCGATATCCCAAAAGGCGATCATGAACTTTCTGTTTTTATGCCCGGTTTTTTGAGACGCACGCAACGGATAAATATAACGTCAGGATACAGGGTGAATGCTTATATCAAGCTTGCTATAGATCCAAACCAATCACCGACGTATGAACAGGTTGACAATATCATTGAAGCTACTGAATCGGCAGGAGTTGAACCAGCAGATGGAGTAAAAAGGATTGTCATACAGGACACTCCCACAGGATGGCTTCGCGTACGGGAGGATGCGACGGTCAATGCGTCTGAATCTGCCCGAGTCAATCCGGGAGATACATTTGAGGTACTTGAGGAAAAAGACGGATGGTATAAGGTAGAGTACGAAAAAAACAAAAGCGGCTGGATTTCTGCCGAATATACAAAAACAACAGAATAGAGATATTGGTATTAATTCCACTCAGTTCAAACAGCATCATTCTGAATTGAGGGCCTCTCAGTCAATATAGGCACCTTGTTGACTTTCTATAGGTGTTTGAGGACAATGCGTTGCTTTTCTTGGAACAATATACCCATCATGTATTTTTTCTTTTCTTTTACGAAGACCTGTTACCTGAGTTTCAAGCGCCTGTTCACACTCTCTTACTTTTAAAACAATTTGTTCTTCCGTAAGGTCTTCGGCACATTTGACAGGAGCAACATGTGGTTCTTGTTTTCCTGCATCGTTTACATATTCTTCAGGTATATAAAATGTATCATATACTACATTTCGCCAAAGAGCAATAATGTCTTCTCTTGCTTGAGCTTTAGCCAAGGCACTATCATAAGCTTGTTGGATTACTGATGTCGTTACTGCATCAGAAGACCAGGTTTCAAGAGATCTTTGTAGAGTTTCACTATCGGGACGAGTTGCATTTTGGTTAACTTCATGAAGCATGTCATGAAGTCGTTCATGGACTCGAAGGCAGGCAGTATCCGGAACTTCTATCACACCATCAAAACCCGTGTTTTGTATTGGTTTGATATCTGAGCCGCAAAATAGAGGATCATTTGCTAGAGTCTGCGGAGTTATTCCAACGAGCTGCGCACAGACCTCAATAATACTATAATGAGGACATGCAGGAAGATTTTCTCTTTTCGTTCTTGGTCCAGGAGGGACATTTTTAGGTGTAAAGCCTTCTGCTCCAAATCTTGCCATATTTGTAAATAATTTATATTTGCCGTAATTATAGTATTACCTAACCCGGATTGTCAAGACTTTCTATTTGTATGTAAATTTGCTCAAGGTAGCAACTATTACAGGTGAGTTTAGCCTATTTGTTCTATCAAGATGGAAATGTATTATCTACAGATTATAGAGTTTTTTTAAATCCCCATTTGATTTTTCGGAGAGAAAATTGTTTATTGTATAGTTTAAGTACCGTATTATTTTCTACATCAAATATTTTTGATCTTCGTCCATGATCAATGAGTTGTCCATGTATATTACTTATTTTTCCAGACTACTTTGTTATAAAGAACGTATGAATAGGGGATGATGATAAAGGCAATAATCACGACCTTATATAGTATCCAAGATTGCAGATTCATATAACCAAAAAGATTGATCTGTTTATCTCCAAATAACTTAAGGGTGATTGCCAGACCTGCGCCTTGGATTAAAACCGAGCCAAGCGAGACTGTGTTAAAAAGCAGGAATTTCTTGATATATGCAAATAATCCACCCACGATCTTTTTATGACGAAAACTCCAGAAATTATTGATCATGAAATTAAATACGATCGCTATTTCGGCAGACAACATGTTTGCGGGCGCTTTGGCAACCCTGACAAGATTTATGAAAAGATACGCAAATCCAAAATCAACCGCAAAACCAAACAAACCGACCATGACAAATTTGACAAATGACGAGTGGGTGAATGTATACCAGATTGTCTGGATCGAATATTGAAATGAATTTATTTTTGAGGCACCCGCAGTGCGATCTATAAAGTTAATCGGAATCTCGGTAATGTGAGCATTTTTGTTTACTGCAAAATCAAGAAGAGCAACCTGGAATACATAGCCGGTATATTTATCGACGTGATTGAATGCTTCGCGGACTATCCATGATTTGATTGCCCTGAATCCGGATGTCCAGTCTGATATAAAAAATCTCATGAATCCCAACCGTATAACAAAGTTGCCAAGCGACGACAATATTTTTCTATGGAGTCCCCAGTTTGAGGGAATTGAGCCTCCTTTTATATAGCGTGACCCAATGACAAAATCTGCTCCTTTTTCAACACTATGAAGAAAAGTCGGGATAAGCGTGGGATCATGTGATAAATCAGCATCCATCTCAAACAGAATATACGGCTGTAGCTTAGTAAGCGCCATTTTAAATCCTTCGATATATGCCTTTCCCAACCCTTCTTTTTGTGTTTTTAAAAGATATAGTCGCGGATATGTCTTGATGAGTTTTTCAACAAGTGAATCTGTCCGGTCCGGGGAATTGCTGTCAACGACAACCACGTGTATTTCCCAATTGGATGCATGTTTTGATGCAGTAAAAATCTGTTCAATAACCTCTTTTATATTTTTTACTTCATTATACGTGGGTATGATGATAGCGGCTTTTTTCATATGAATCTTTTTTTAAAATAATCGATTGTTTTTCGCAATCCTTCTTCAAGAGGTATATTTGTTCTCCAACCAAGAAGACGCATTGCTTTAGTTATCTCTGGCTTACGTTTTTTTGGGTCATCTCCGTCTATCGGCCTAAATATTATTTGTGAGGATGAGCTTGTAAGATTTATAATGATTTGGGCAAGTTCCAATATGGTTTTCTCATCAGTATTACCCAGATTGACAATCTCGCCTTTAATATTATCAGTGGTTCCAAGCTTGTAAAGGCCGTCAATCATATCTGAGATATAACAAAATGATCTTGTTTGCTTTCCGGTCCCATAAATGGTTACAGGTTTTTGTAATAGCGCTTGCATGATAAAGTTCGAAACTACACGTCCATCTTCTTTCTCCATATTGGGTCCATATGTATTGAAAATCCGAGCAATCCGTACGTCTTGACCGTATTTTCGGTAATATGTCATTGCCATTGCCTCGGAAAAGCGTTTTCCTTCATCGTAGCATGAACGTACGCCTACTGGATTAACGTTTCCCCAATAAGCTTCATTTTGGGGATGTTCATGAGGATCTCCATAAACTTCCGATGTTGAAGAAATGACAAGTCGTTTGCTTTTGCTATTTACCATATAATCCAGAACGCGCTTTGTCCCGAGTGAATTTACCATCAAAGTTTCAACAGGATGTTTTTTGTATTGTATGGGAGATGCGGGTGAGGCAAGGTGGTATATTATGTCACAGCTGGGGAGGTATGAAAAATCAAATGAAAGAACATCTTCTTGATAAAATGTAAATCGTTTGTTTTCACGAAGATCATCTATATTTTGCATACTGCCAGTTAATAAGTTATCAATACCATAGACCTCGTGAGACTCAGACAATAAATGGGAGACAAAGTTTGAACCGATAAAACCAGCACACCCTGTGATAAGAACTTTCATATGGTTATAATACAGGCTCTCTTCCTGTTGAAATATATATAAAACCTAGCTTTTTCATAACAGACGGATCATAGATGTTTCGTCCGTCAAACACACAGGGAGTTTTCATGATTTTTTTAACGCGTTCAAGATCAATTTGTTTGAATTCGTTCCATTCGGTCAAAATAAGAAGACCATCGGTATTTTCGACCGCGGAATAAGGGTCTGATGAGTAGGTAATAGTATCACCGAAGATTGCGCGTATGCTATCGGTTGCCTCCTGATCATATGTTTTTATACTATAGCCCTTTTGGAGAAGCGATTCGATGATATCTATAGATGGGGCAAAACGTATATCATCAGTGTTTGGTTTAAAGCTTAACCCCCATATGGCGATCGTTTTTCCTTTGACATATTTGTATACTTTCTCAAGAAAGTTCTTTCTTGACTGTTGGTTTATGGATTCCGTTGCTTCAAGAAGCATCGGATCAATTCCTAGATCGTGGCCACTGCTTATAAGCGCTTTTACATCTTTAGGAAAACAGGAGCCGCCATATCCTACACCCGGGGACATGAAGACTCTTCCGATACGCTTATCCAGTCCGACCGCGTCAAGAACCATCTCAATATCTGCTCCGGTTTTCTCACAATAAAAAGATATGAGATTGGCAAATGATATTTTTACTGCAAGCATGGAGTTTGAAGTATATTTAATAAGTTCGGCCGAAGCAAGATCGGTAATAACTTTTTTGCCCGTTATGGGTCCGTGAAGTTTCAAAAGAAGGTCGATTGCTTTTTTCGAGGAGGAGCCGATTACTACGCGGTCTGCAAAAAACGTATCGTTTATGGCTGATCCTTCACGCAGGAATTCAGGACATGATGCTACAGCAATTTCAGCTCCTATTGTTTTTTTTTCATGAATGATTGCCTCGATTTTTTTGTTGGTGCCAACCGGTACAGTGCTTTTGCATGAGATGACAGTAAAACCCTTTTTTAGATGCTTTGTTATCTCTTTGGCTACGTTGTAAACTGTCTGCAGATCTGCTTCGCCGCTCTTTTTTGGAGGAGTACCGACTGCGATAAAAACAATTTCGGATTTGGAGACTGATTGCGAGTAATCTTTGGTAAAGATAAGTCTGCCTGCTTTTAGGTTTTTTCCCAAAAGCTCTTTTAAACCCGGCTCATAGATGATTGGATCGCCACTATTCAACCGTTCCAACTTAGCATCAGTATGTCCGATGACATATACTGTATTACCGAAATCCGCAAAGCAACAGGCAGATACAAGCCCGACATATCCGTGACCGACGATCGTGATTGTCATATCAGTTTTTTTGCATAAATTGTAATCCTTCTTCAAACGATTTCATTTTATTAAAAGCAGTATGTACGCTTTTTATATCGCTATACCGCGGTCTGAGGGCTTTGCCCTTGAAGTAATCCTTATACGTGGTTTTTGTAATGAGTTTGTCGTCAAGATTGTATATGTTTGCAATCAATTTCCCAGCTTCATAAGGGGATAGAGAGTCTGCTCCTGTTATGTGAAAAATCGATGGGGAAGGTTCAAGTAATATTTGTTTTAATGCATAAGCAATATCATCAATGTAAGTGGGTGTGATAAGGGAGTCGGCAACCATGGGAAGCTGTTTGTTTTGCTGAAGCAGTGTACGTACTGACCTGACAAAGTCCTTTTTTTGATCAAAATATGTCCTGTATGGATAGGAGATACGAACGATTGTTCCTTTGTCTTTAACAATGTTTTCTCCGAGATATTTGGTCATGCCATAATGGGAAATAGGATGCGGTGCCACATTTTCCGTATAAGGTGGGTTTGTTCCGTCAAAAACGAAATCCGTTGAAATATATATGAATGTGCTTTTTTTATGCATTGCGGATTCAAATAAATAGAGCGTTCCATCAACATTGATTTTTTTGGCCATTTCTTTTTCAACTTCAGCCCTATCTACGTCAGTATAGGCTGCAAGATGAAGCAGGACGTCAAAGTCAAGATTGTGAAGATATTCCTGAACTTGTATCCGGTTGGTTATATCAACCTGTGCTTGTAGAAGAGGTAAAAAAGTAAAACTATCGCTAAGAAGTTCCACAATACGTGTCCCGACCAAACCTGTAGAGCCGGTTACTGCAACTTTTCGTTTTGTTTTTTGCATATACATTTAACTAATTTTCTGAATACTGTTGTTTGTAATACTTCTGATATTCTCCGGTTTTTATTCGCTGCCACCAAACAGTATTTTTCTTATACCATGATATTGTTTCGGTCAAAGCGTCATCAAAACTGTATTGTGGACTCCATCCCAGTTCATTTCGTATTGTTGACCAGTCAATTGCATATCGTCTGTCATGTCCTGGTCTGTCTTTGACATATTCGATGATATCGGTAGTCTTTTCCATTGAAGTGATGATTTTCTCAACTATCTTTTTGTTTGGTATATCTTCAGTCTGTCCACCAATAAGATATGTTTTTCCCTGTATACCTTTTTGGATTATCATGTCAAGTGCGATACAGTGATCCTTAACATATAACCAATCTCTTACATAAAGACCGTCTCCATATATAGGCACCTTTTTTCCTTCCAATATATTGGTGATCGTGAGTGGAATCAGCTTTTCTGGAAACTGGAATGGTCCGAAATTATTCGAACAATTTGAGATTGTTACGGGCAGATTGTATGTTGTGTAATATGCCCTTACCAGATGATCTGAAGCTGCTTTCGATGCAGAATAGGGACTGCGAGGATTATATGGTGTATGTTCATCGAATTTTTCTTCAGAGTCAAGGGCAAGAGACCCAAAAACCTCATCGGTAGATATATGATGGAATCGGGAGACCTTGTTTATTCGTGTCGCTTCAAGTAATACATAGGTTCCTTCAATGTTTGTTTTGATAAATGGTTCTGGATCAAGAATAGATCTATCTACATGTGATTCTGCTGCAAAATGGACGATAATATCGATTTTTTTTGCAATACTGTTTACCAGACTCTTATTACAAATATCTCCGTGTACAAATTCATAGTGTGGATTTTTTTCGACAGATGCAAGATTTTCCAGATTTCCTGCATAGGTTAGTTTATCAAGGTTGATTATAGTATCTGCCGGATATTTTGAAAGCCAATAATGAATAAAATTTGTACCAATAAAACCGGCGCCTCCCGTGACTAATAACTTCATATGGTTTATTGTAACAAAAAAAAGCGATATACGCGTGGAATCAAAAAATTCGTATTCATTCAATTAAAGCGAGGCGGTAATGACATCTGGCAGCCATGGGACTACTGGTCTTCATCGAAGTTTTTTTATATGGGAAGCTGTTTATGCTTTGATTTGTAAATGAGATTTTCGAGGATTTCCCAGCGTTTTTTCTTTGTGTTATAGGGTATGTCGTCTTTCATGTGTTTTGTTGCATGTGTATATGGCCTTTGCGAATACATTGCAATATATGCCTTATCAAAATTAACTTGTTTGATCAGATTTACCGTGTTTTCAAATTCCTTTTCCGTTTCACCGCAAAATCCAACGATGATGTCTGTTGTGATCTTGAGGTTCGGTATTCGTGCTCTGAGTTTATTGATAAGCGCCAGGTATTGTTTTGCAGTATACCAGCGATTCATCCGTTTTAGGACACTATCATCACCTGACTGCATAGGTAAATGTATTGTTCTTGTGATATTTTTATTTTTTACAATAACATCAATAAGCGCGTTTGAGAAATCCCATGGATTTGATGATATGAAATCAACCCTTTTAAATCCTATACATGCAACATCATCGAGCAAAAAAGGAAATAGCGTGGGGATGCGTATTTTTCCAAGATGTCTGACATAAATAGGTTTAACAGTTACTCCCTTGAGCTTAAACGAGCTGTTTTTTTGTGTTTTCCTAAAATAGGTTTCAGTTACAGGTTTTCCAAGAACAATGTCGGAACCGTATGAGTTTACATTCTGACCAAGAAGAGTTATATTTTCGAACCCTCTTTTTTTAAGATTCAAGCATTCGCGCAAAATTTCATCATAGGGTCGACTGACTTCGCGTCCTCGTGTAAACGGTACAACACAGTACGAACAGAAATTATTACAACCGTTTGTGATTGGTACGGAAGCTGATTTTGCTTCAGTGCGTAGAGGTTCAAAACCAAATCCAATTTCATCAATTGCCATAAATTTATCGACCTCAGGCATCTGTTTTTTGAGCAGTTGTAAAAATACACCTGTTTTATCCCGTACAGCCATCCCGGTCATACAACCGGTAACTATTATTTTGTAAATTTTTCCGTTTTGTATCTTTTTCTGTTTTATCTTATTTAAATTATGGACAAGACCGTTTACTCTATTTTGAGCAGAATGTCTGATCATACACGTATTTATAACAACATAGTTTGCGTCATACGTACCAAGGGCTGGTTTCATGCCGGATGCGACAAAGTACGATGCAATGCGTTCTGAATCAGCTACATTTTGCTGGCAACCGAATGTTTTAATATAGTATTTTAAGACCATAACCTTGATTTATTATGCGTTTTGTTTTTTCATGCGCCCAATAATAATAATGAAGACAAAGAGTATGATTGAGATCATAACAAATGAGAGAAGCTTTTCCATACCTGTAAGATACATACTTGCAACACCCAGGATAAATGTGACAAACCAATAGAAAACCGCTATCCTTCTTTTTCCCCAACCGATATCCAAAAGTTTGTGATGCAAGTGTCCCCAATCAGCTCGAAATGGAGACTTTTTGTTTTTGAGTCTCCTTACGATAGTATATGTTGCATCGATCATCGGAATTGCCAAGATCAAAAATGCTGTGCCAATTTTTCCGAAAGACAAGATAGAAAGGACACCAAGAAGAAAACCCGCCAGTGCTCCTCCGCCATAACCAGGCATTATTTTCTGAGGATAAAAATTATAAGGTAAAAAACCCAAAAAAGCTCCGCTTACAATAAAAGCTAAGGTCATGACACCTTGGGCAGATACGTCATGTGAAACAAAACGTTGCGATAAAATACCTAAAAATAAGGCCGCAATCCCGACAAAACCTGGTAACTGACCATCAACGCCCTTACTCCAATTGATCATATTGGTGGTCCATGTAAGCCAGATTATTGCCAATATGTCTGCCAAAACCAAGATTGAACGCGAACCAAAAAAATCAAACGTAATACGTAGTTCATCAAGTGGGATTGTGCCTCCAAAGGGATTTGATATAAAAGGTATACCGAGTCCGAATCCAATGACAAGTGCAGATATCAGGATGTTGGCAGAGAATCTTACATATGGAGAAATGTCATAATAATCGTCAACAAGTCCAAGGATAAGAAGGGCAAAGCTTGATACGAGGATACCGATCATGATTTTATTTAAGGGAATAAATAGGATAGCAGCAAGGGTCATGGCAAGAAAAACCGGGATACCGCCTCCCCGCGGTACAATCCCTATATGTGTATGAGCAGGATGATGACGCTTTTTTTTGTCAGTAACCAGATGATATTTTGTGGCAAGTCTGATTGTTGCCGGAGTGAGAAGATATGAAATAAGTATGGCAAACAGAAAAGCAAAAAGGCTATCCATATCAGCTAATTAAAAAAACAATTTTTGTAAAGATAAGAACAGATGCAATTATAAGAAACACGCTCAGATATTTAATCAATTTTTCAACAAATATGTTCTGACCAAAAAATTTTTTTACAATAAAACCATTCAGTAAGACGAATATGTTCATAAGTAACGGTATGATAAATATCATCCACCATTCTCCTAGCTGGTCTTCGCCCGTTGCATGAGTGTAAAAAAGCGGTATTTGGGGAGGAAGTGATGCGTAACGGAGAAAAAACACGATAAAAACAATACTATTGCCTCCGATAAGAGCATAGATCATGCCTTCAATTATACCTTACCTTTCAATGTTTTCGTTTGCATATGGATCGTGTTTCTACTATGATAATTACCAATATGACGTAATATATACTCCATTGTTATTAATTGATCATTACAATATTGAATTCATGAAAGACACAAAAATCAACACATTAATGCAAAAAGAATGGAAAAGACAAAAAGAAGGGGTTGAGCTTATACCGTCAGAAAACTACGTATCAATGGCAGTACGAAAAGCCCTTTCTTCCTACTTTGTGAATAAATATTCCGAGGGCTATCCAAAAAAGAGATATTATGGAGGAAACGAATATGTTGATGAGATTGAAGTTATTGCACAGGATCGTGCGAAAAAATTATTCAACGTACCTTATGTAAATGTACAACCGTATTCAGGTTCTCCTGCAAATCTGGCGGTATATCTGGCTGTTTGTAAGCCATCTGAAGTAGTACTGGGTCAGGCACTTACTGCAGGCGGACATTTGACTCATGGCCATTTTGTCTCGGCAACTGGAATATATTACACAGCTTATCAGTATGGGCTAAAGACAAACATTACAGGAGAGACCACAGACTTATTTGACTATGAAGAAATAAAAGCACAGGTCAAAAAATACAGGCCTAAACTTATGTGGATTGGAGCGACAGCATACCCATTGCAAATTAATTACAAGCGTTTTGCCGAGATTGCTGATGAATTTGGTGTATATCTGGCTGCAGACATTGCTCATATTGCAGGGTTGATTGTGGGTGGTGTACATCCTTCTCCTGTACCGTTTGTTCATATTGTGACAACAACAACACACAAAACATTGCGAGGTCCCAGAGGAGCAATGATTATGGTTACGGAAAAAGGATTACAAAAAGACCCGGAACTTGCTAAAAAAATAAACAGAGCGGTATTTCCCGGTCTTCAAGGTGGACCTCATGACAATCAGACTGCAGCAATTGCCGTTTCGTTGCATGAAGCATCTCAGGAGTCATTTAAAACATATGCCAAGCAGATTATATCTAATGCAAAAGCGCTTGCTACCTGTTTGACCAAAGGAGGATGGGATCTTGTCGGAGGGGGAAGTCAGAACCATTTACTGCTTGCAGATTTGAGAAAAACCATAGGGAGTGGGGCAGGAATATTTATGCAAAAAGCACTGGATTTGGTGGGTTTGACCGTGAATAAAAATACCATACCCGGTGAAACATCATCTTCGTTTTACCCATCAGGTATACGTTTGGGGACACCGGCAGCGACGACTCGCGGGATGAAAGAAAAAGAAATGATGATAATAGGAAACATTATTCTTAACGTTGCTGATATTGTGGGTTCGATTGATCTACCGGCAACAGTAGATGAGCGCATTAAAGTAATTGAGAAGTTTGAGTTCCTGAACAGAAACAGTAAGAAAATGCAGAGTTTAAGACGTGAGGTCAAGACACTGGCACTGCGATTTCCCATTCCCTGAGTAAAGAATTAATACAAAGCTTGGATTGTTACTGACAGATCGTCTTTCAATATATATGCTTTTCGCGGATAAACAGGCAAAGAGGATTTGAGACGGTCTTCCGGTATCAGCACTTTTCCCACATACCACGGAATTTGTTCATAGTTTTTTCCATAAATAAAAACTTGTTTTTCAGGTATATAATACTGAGCCGTATGAAAAAATAATTCATTAGTTACATAAATATAATCTTTTTTACCTGCACTCTTATTTATTTCAATAAGTGTTCTTTTGAGGTTCTGTCTATGTCGATTTATTACTTGCATTTGTGAATAAAAAAAAGAAGCAATAAAAAGAAGGATAAAAAACAACCGAGCTAAGCGCGGTTTGTGGACCTTTTGAAGAACAAAGATTAATAAAAAAATCAGTCCGACAGTAATAAATATGATGTATCGGGGAAGATAAAGTGGTTTGAAAAATGATATGGATAAAATCATAAGAACCGGAACAACCACCCAGCAGAAAAGGTACAGACCAAGAGAGTTTTGTTCTTGTACGTTGGGGATATGCATGCGTCTGGTTTTTTTACTTTTTACATTCTTATAAATAACATAAAAGATCATACCGTACAAGAATATAGTAAGAAAAGGTAATAGTCTGTATGTTAACAAAGCATATTGATCTTCATACCCGGTAAGCAATAAGGCAGGAAGATTAAGATAAATAAATAAATTAGGTTTTGCTATCCAAAACCCTTGATCGATTGGTGGCTTTGAGATTACGACTAATATCAACCAGGGTATAAAAAGCAGACCGATTTTCATGTACATTGCGCCATAATGAAGAACCTTGTATTTATATATAATAATTAAATAAGTTATCTGGGACAGCACTGCAAAAATCATAAAATAATGGGTATAGAGTCCAAGAATCGTAAAAAGAATATAAAGCCTAAACTTTCTTTTATACAGATAATAAAATGATAAGACGGCAAATAAGGCAAATAGCGAGTACATACGTGTCTCAAATGCATAATATTGAAGAACCGGATTCAGGACAAAAAGTAAAAGATATTGCAGCGTTTTTTTAACTGAAAATCTGAAAATTTCAAGTAAAAACATACCTGCAATGTAGAGCGTACCCAGAAAAAACAAAAAAGAAAGGGTTCTTAACGCAACTTCAGAGGTGCCAAATACTCCCATCCAAAAATGAAGAATCAGATAGTAAAGGGGAGGGTTTGCATCTTTTGCTGTAGTTAAAAGGATTTTAATAATATTTTGTTTGGCAAGAAGATATGAAAATGCTTCGTCGCGCCACATACTTTGAACAAAATATTTTAGGGGAGTGTTGGTAAAAAGAAGTGCAAAAAAACTAAACATAAAAAAAGTATATCAAAACTATTTTTTTTCCGTAACTTTATACTTTATCTTTTTCCCAAATATCATTCGGGTATGTGATTCCAAAGCCGGCAGAGATGAAAGAAAAAAAGATATGAGCGGTAAAAAATACCATTGTATAAAAATAAGAGGGAAACTGACAAGTTTGGTGTATATCTTGATTTTTTGGCGAAGTTTTACATCCAAATAAACATACACAAGAATCATGGATGTTGAGAATGTTAAGATCACGCCAGAAAGTTGGGGTAACAGAAAACCTAAAACCGTTCTTTTAAAAACGGGATTAATAAGCGGAGGGATAGATGCACTTATAGTCAGTATAAAAAATGACGTTGGCCAAAATAAATGATTTTCGATAAGATAAAGAATTTTTCGAATTTTAGCAAATGCGTTTATATGAGGTGTAATAAAGAATTTTTTTAATGAATAGCCGATATCAGATACTCCCCATGCCCATCTTTTTTCCTGTTCATAGCGGTTTACAAACGTGCTTATTATTTTACCGGTATAAATTGCGTCACCACTGACGATAGTATACAAGGGTAGTGTTTTTACTTTTTCGCCAAACACAAAAAATGCCTGAAAATAAACATGCCAATCTTCAGGAATCACATCAACATCCCAAAAGTTGATTTGTTTCAAAAGCCACATATTCGTTGAGTAAGTAGATATCTGTATCAATTTGTCTTTTTGAGACAGAAATGAGAGTCTGAGTATGGAAGAAAGCGTGGCCTGTATTCTTACGAAAAAGGAGAGCTTCCAGAAATTATTGTAGAGAAGAACAGGTGCCCAATAAAAATGATATGCATTATCAACGTCATTTATATAGGTATATGTAAGATATGAAAAGAAATTCTTCGGTAGTTTACTGTCTGCATCGCAAATTGTTATTATCACATTCTTTGGATGCCATCCCTTTTCTGCTATGTATGCATCAACCTGTTTAGCTGCATGAGTCTGATTGCTTGCTTTTCCAGCCACTTCATGAGGTTCAAGTGCATGATAGGTACATAATACATCTTCAAAAAAATGTCCGTATTTCTGTTTTACCGCAATTCCTTTCATATGAGCCGCAGGTTCACGTTCTTCGAAAGCAAGAACAAGACTTATGGTCTTATAAGGAAAATCGTTTGACACTATAGCGGTAATTGTTTCTTCAAGTTTCTGCAGAGATTCTTTATAGTTTGGGATAATAATGAAGTGATGAATATTCTTTGCATTGGACGCAGTACTTACAAGTTTGGAAAAGTCAATCTTATCATGTTCTTCGATCATACGGTATGAAAGCGTAGAATAATAGACGGTTCGAACGCAGCTGTAAAAAAAATACAAATCAAAGGCAATAATGAAATAAGCAACCAAGGCCGGATGAAAAGGAGACATCCAAAGGGGAAATGTGATAATCGTCCAACTCATGATAGGGATAATCATCTCAAACAGTCTGTTGACAAATCTTGATTTGGCAATATGTTCTGACATGTCTCCATTATACTAGAGAACTGATGGTTGTTGATTCTAATACTGTGTTATATTGGCACCACAAATTGTAATGATGGAGCTGAAAAAGGTATAATGTTGATATTTTATGATAAGCAAAAAATTTAAGCTGTTATATAACAAACTTAATGTTGAACAAAAAAAAGCCGTTGATACGGTTGAAGGTCCGGTTATGGTTATTGCCGGGCCAGGCACCGGAAAAACACAGATTCTTATCCTTCGGATAGCAAAAATACTGCTTGAGACCCAGGTTGAGCCAGAAAATATTCTTGCACTCACTTTTACCGAATCTGCTGTTTATGAGATGAGGGATCGACTTGTCTCTCTTATCGGTACAGCGGGATACCGTGTAGAAATAAATACATTTCATGGATTTTGTAACAAACTCATACAGCATCATAGCGAAGAATTCGAAGATCTGATAGCAGCTGAAAATATTGAAGAGCTGCAACAGATTCAGATAATTGAGAATATCCTGGAAAAGGGTACCTTTGTGCATGTCAAACCTTTTGGCGCGCCATTTCATTATGCCAAATCCTTGCAGCAGACAATAGGTGAGTTAAAAAAAGAAGGTGTGGATGCAGAAAAGCTGAGCAAAGCCATAGAACTACAAGAAAAAGACCTTTATACGATAGACGACCTCTATAACACAAAAGGATTGCATAAGGGCAAGATGAAGGGAAAATATACTTCACTTCTTAAAAAGATAAAACGTAATCGTGAGCTTTTAACCGTATATGAAAAGTACAATGAATTTCTGTCAACACATAAAAAATATGATTACAACGACATGTTGTTGCGGGTTATCAAGGCATTTGAAACCAATAGCGATTTTCTTCTCCGGATACAAGAACTATACCAATATTTTCTAGTGGACGAGCATCAGGATACAAACAAAGCACAAAATAAAATAGTTGAATATCTTTGTAATTATTATCCTAATCCAAATTTGTTTGTTGTTGGCGATGAAGCACAAGCAATTTTCCGCTTTCAGGGAGCAACACTTGAAAACTTCCTCTATTTCAAAGATCTTTATAAGGGTGCGCTTCTTATAAATCTCAGCAAAAATTATCGGTCGAGTCAAAAAATTTTAGATGCAGCTACAAGCCTTATAGATCATAATTCCACGAGGACCGTATTATCATCGAAAACTCTTTTTGCCCAAAATAAGCAGAAAGAAGAGTCTTTAAGGATAGCAAAGCTATCAACTTTCTTTGCAGAATACTATTTTATCGGGCAGGAAATCAAATCAAAAGTTCAGAAGGGTATTAACCCTGACGATATTGCCATAATAGTAAGGAATAATAAAGATATTCAACCGTTATTTCCAATATTTGAACAATTTTCAATACCATACAACATCGAATCCGATCAGGATATATTTCAGGATTTGACGATAGAAAAAATTTTATCCTTGTTTAAAGCTATAGATAATCTTGGATCTGATGCAGAGCTTTTTGATGCTCTGTATATTGACATATTTGGGATTGATCCGATTGATATTTATAAACTTGTCCAGTTTGCCAAAGATGAGAAAAGTTTTCTCTGGGATGTCCTATCACGTAAAACATATCTTGATAAAGTGACGCTTCAGAATCAGAGCGCAATTGATTATTTTGTTGAGAATTTGAAATTGTGGAAGCAAAAAAGCATGAATGATAGTTTTGACAATGTTTTTATAAGTGTTCTGAATGAATCCGGGTTTATGAAGAGAGTATTATCACAAAAAGAAAATCTTGAGAAAATAGAAAAAATATCGACTATATATACGGAAATCAAAAAAAACGTATCAAAAAATCATCTTTTTAATCTCCATGATTTTATGTCATATGTTGGTTTGCTCAAAGAGCATCATATAACTCCCCGTTCTTCAACAGGATCCATATTCAGACGTGGAGTCCACCTGATGACAGCGCATAAAGCAAAGGGAAGAGAGTTTGATTATGTTTATATCATAAACGCTTATGACGGCCATTGGGGTAATAAACGTAAGGACAGTGACCTGTTTCTTATTCCATGGCAGCATCTGTCTATTTCGTATGACACAGTTAGTAGATTTCAGGAAAACGAAGATGAAAGAAGGCTTTTTTATGTAGCTATCACACGGAGCCGCAAACAGGTAACCATATCCTACTCATCCATGGGCTTGGATGGCAAAGAGCAGGTCGTATCCCAATTTGTCGAAGAAATACATTCTTTACATAAAAAAGAAGTGAATACGATCAAGTTTGAAACTGATATTGCAGAGCACCCGGAAATATATTTGAATGGGAAAAAACCATATGAGGGAACCGATACTGGAGACGATCTCCTTTTACATAAAGATTTTTTCAACAGTTTGTTTATAAGGCGTGGTCTCTCAGTCAGTGGACTGAATAATTATCTTTCGTGTCCATGGAAGTATTTTTTTCGTAATTTGCTTCTTATCCCTGATGTTAAAAATAAAAATCTAATTTTTGGATCAGCTATACACATGGCCCTTAACACACATCTGACCAATCGAGGTCTAAGTCATGCGAATGATAAGTGGGTTATTGACCAATATCGGATGTATTTACAAAAGCAGCCTCTTAGTGAAGCGGAGTTGGAAGAATTAGCCGCAAAAGGAGATTCTGTCCTAAGTGAATATCTAAGAGAACGAGCTCCTCTTTGGAAGAGTAACATACAGGGTGAGTTGGAGATAAAAGGAATACGTTTTACAGATGATATCTTTTTAAACGGTAAACTGGATATGATTGAAAGATTGGATACAAAAGGAGATGTTGTTGTTTATGATTTTAAGACGGGAAAACCCAAAAGCAGACCATATATTGAAGGAACAATCAAGACAAGTAACGGTGATTACAAACGTCAATTGGTTTTTTATAAAATATTGCTTGAAAACTTTAAAGAAGGAAAGTTGAAAATGAGGATGAAAGAAGGGGTGATTGAATTTGTTGAGAAGGATGATGGCGGCAGATATCAATCAGAGCGGTTTATCATCACTGACAAAGAAACAGAGGATCTGAAGGGACTCATACTAAAAGTGGCACGGGAAATCAGAGATTTGTCTTTTGTCATCAGGCGTTGCGACGATCCTCTGTGCCATTACTGTAAACTCCGATCATACATGATTAGGGAGTGAAGTATTCATATCGTATCAATTAGGATTTGTACATCCTGTATGGTAAGAAAGTGACGAATTCTTTAATCGACTAAAGCTCCATATATTAACGCAAGACATGCTTGCGTTTATGATGAATAGGGGGGGAATTTGTATAATGAGCCTCATAAACCGCAACAAGCTGAAAAACAAAAAATAACGTAAAAAACGTTAAGAGCATATTTATAATATTGATTGGAAAAACCACAAATATGATTGATACCAGGAGCGGTAAGGTGCCTGAGTGAAAGCCAATTTGCACAATCTTTTTGATTGAATATCTTTTATAAAAAAGCCTATAAAACAAAAATACAAAAAAAGCAGAGATGATGCTTGTAACAGTATAAATCATTATGATGATAAGTGGTGTTATGAGGGTCAACGTAAATAAAAAAACAGGAAGATAGGTTTTTATGATACTTAATATATTGTGAGAATAGGAAACTATATCGTCTTTGTTAAGATATACATTATAAGGCATATGTTTCTGGAACGGCAAACTATATGTATAGTTTCGGTATCTGAAGACTGCTTCAGCTCCGGTTAAAAGCATATGCGCTCCATAGGTATAAATACTTTTTTCACTCGCTCTTTCATCTAATACCGCAAGAAGTCTTATTTTATCTTCACAGCTAAACCAAATAAACAAAGGCATATCATGATTCGTGGACATATAACCGTTTTTAAGATGCAATGAAAAGTTTGTGGGAATGGCTTTAAGCGAAGCACTAAGACATGCTTCGACTTTTGAAGAACTGCTTTGATTTACAGTATAGATCGTAATCGTAATTATGATAATACTTGTCAAGCCAAGAAGTGTAAAACAATATGCAATGGAGAAAAAAAATCCGGTTTTAAGGACTTTGGCGTAATAAGAGGACTGAGGAACGATACTACCAGCCAAAACATGCAAAAAGGTCTTGACTTTTCTCTGCATACCAATTATGATAGAGAAGTTAGGAAAAAAAATCAACTTCGTTTGAAAAGATCAAACTAGTCGGTTGGTATTTTTTCTATTCAATTAATAATTATTTTTTTATTATGGCAGAAGGTGTTTTTCAAAGGAATAAACCTCATTTAAATATTGGTACGATTGGACACGTTGATCACGGAAAAACAACAACGACCTCCGCTATTCACTACGTTTTATCCAAAAAAGGCCTTGCTAAATTTTTAAAATATGAAGATATTGATAAAGCACCGGAAGAAAGATCACGCGGAGTTACCATCAACCTGCATCACTCAGAATACGAAACAGAAAAAAGACACTATGCACATATTGATGCGCCTGGACATGCAGATTACATTAAAAACATGATAACCGGAGCGGCACAGATGGATGGTGCCATCCTAGTTGTTTCTGCACCGGATGGGCCAATGCCTCAGACAAGAGAACATATTCTGCTTGCAAACCAGGTAAACGTACCCGCAATAGTTGTATTTTTGAATAAAGTGGATATGGTTGCGGATAAAGAGATATTGGATCTTGTTGAGATGGAAGTTCGCGATCTTCTGACAAAGTATGGATTCCCAGGAGACAAAGTACCGGTAATTAAGGGATCTGCTCTGAAGGCTCTGCAAGATGATGCAGAATCTGTTAAGGCAATTGAAGATCTTATGAAGGCCGTTGATGACTATGTTCCGGAACCGGTTCGTGAGACAGAGAAACCATTCCTTATGCCCATTGAAGATGTATTTACTATCCAGGGTAGAGGGACAGTTGTGACCGGAAGAGCAGAAAGAGGAGTCTTGAAAGTCAATGAGGAAGTTGAAATAATCGGATTGACTGATACAAAAAAAACAGTCATAACAGGAGTTGAGATGTTTAGAAAATCATTGGATGAAGCTCGAGCCGGAGACAATGTGGGACTACTTTTGAGAGGTATAGAGAAAACCGATGTCCAAAGAGGTCAGGTTATTGCAAAACCGGGATCAATAACTCCACACACCGAATTTGAAGCCCAGATCTATGTTTTGAAAAAAGAAGAGGGCGGTCGTCATACTCCGTTTTTTAAAGGATACAGGCCTCAGTTTTATATCAAGACAACAGATGTAACCGGTGAGTTGACTCTTCCTGCAGGAGTTGAGATGGTAATGCCAGGGGACACGGTCAAAATAACCGGAAAGCTTATATATCCGATGGCTCTTGAGGAAGGACAGAAATTTGCGATACGCGAGGGAGGACATACCGTCGGTGCCGGAGCAATAACAAAAATCATAAAATAATTTAGATATTACATAAGCACTTTTACAAAGTATGCCAAAAGGTAGAATCAGGATCAAATTAAAAGCGTATGATTATCGATTGATTGATGATACGTGTCAAAAGCTTGTAGATACCGCAATACGGACAGGTGCGTCTATTATTGGTCCGATTCCACTACCAACAAAAACCGAAGTATTTGTTGTGAATAAGTCCCCGTTTGTAGATAAGGATGCAAGAGAACACTTTGGATTGAAGACCCATAAAAGATTGATTGATATAATCAATCCCACAAATCAGACGATCGATTCTCTAATGCATCTTGAATTGCCGGCAGGTGTTGAAGTAGAAGTGAAGATGTAAAAGAATCTTCTTGAACATTTGTAGTATGTATTATATAATGTGTTTCGCATGTTCTTTTTCCTGTTATTGGAAATAAGCAAGAAAAAGTAATCTCGGATTGAAAAGGCTTAAAAAATACAAAGCCCCAATCTGGGGCTTATTTTTTTGGTTAATACTGTTAATTTTAATGATATGGATGGTTTTATTCTTGGAGAAAAGTCAATTCAGTCACAAACATTTGATGAAAAAGGAGAACGAGTTCCGACTACGTTTATAAAAACATCCCCTTGTTTCATTATCGCCATAAAAACACCTTCAAAAGACGGATATGGTAGTATCCAGCTTGGATTCAGGAAAGTAAGAAAGATAAAAAAGCCGATACTGGGAAGAATAAAAAAAGCAGGTATTACGACACCACTTCAATTTTTGCGTGAATTCAGGCTTGATAAACATGGCTCAGATGTACAGTTTACCGAGGAATCAGGAAAGACAACCGTTCAAATTGGAGAAAAAAAATTCACGGTTGGGCAGGAAATAAAACCAGCGGATATGTTTGCAATTGGAAATAACGTTGCAGTCTCAGGTACAACCAAAGGTAAAGGATTTCAAGGAGCGGTCAAAAGACACGGTTTTAAAGGAGGTTCCAAAACCCATGGCCAGTCAGACAGACAGAGGGCGCCTGGATCTATAGGTATGACCACAACTCCGGGAAGGGTTTTTAAAGGAAAAAGAATGGCTGGACGGATGGGTGGAGAGCGTGTGACGGTTTTTGGACTTCGGGTTATTGAGCTTACGGATACAGGATTCAAAATAAAGGGTCTTGTCCCGGGATCAATGAAAGGGTTACTAGAAGTACGAATGCATAATTAAGGCTACTACTATGGCACAGCAAAAAAAAGAAACAAAAGGAAAAGCAGAATCAAAAAAGACAGGTATTCCTCAATACAGCATAAAAGGAGAGATGAAATCTGATGTTGTAGCTTCAGAAATTTTTTCTCAATCCGTTTCTCCAAAATTAATTGCACAGTATGTCAGGATGCATCAGACAAATGACAGGCAAGGCACAGCCTCTACCAAAACAAGAGGAGAAGTAGGAGGGTCAACAAAAAAAATATATAAACAAAAAGGTACCGGACGGGCACGGCACGGTTCAAAAAAAGCGCCAATCTTTAAAGGCGGAGGAATTGTCGGAGGACCAAAACCAAAAACATACCGATTGCTTATGAACAAAAAACAAAAGAAACTGGCGCTTTTTGGTTCATTACGATTAAAGCTTGACACCGCAAGTATCATTAGCTTGGATTTGGATCCGAAACAAATTGAGACCAAAACAAAAACGATGTCGCTTTTCTGTAAACAAATGCAATTTATCGGTAAGAAGGTTCTTTTTGTTTTACCAAGTGGAGTAAATACTCCTTTTGTCCGGTCGGTTTCGAATTTGTCCGGTGCAGCATGCCTTGTTGTGAACTCGATAAACGCTTATGAAATATTAAAAGCAGGTAAGATTGTTTTTGTAGGTGATGCATTGAAGGAATTAGAAACATTATTGTCGCCAAAAAATGAAAATTGAAGATGTGATTATAAAACCAGTTCTCACAGAAAAAGCAACCCAAGCCTCATCAAGAAAAGTGTATACATTTCAAGTAAATAATAGAGCAAATAAAAATCAAGTACGAACAGTGCTGGAGACAGTGTATAAAGTAAAAGTTGATAATATTCGCATATCCATTCGAAAAGGTAAAATGAAGAGAGTGGGTAAGCGTATGGTAACAAAACAGTTGTCTGATCGTAAAATAGCATTTATTACATTAAAGGAAGGCAGTATTCCTGTTTTCCCTCAAGTTTGATTTTTGTATGAGAACATCCCGTATTCCAAAAACACAGGATCCTGAAAAAAGTCTGACAAACATCCTGAAAAAACATGCAGGACGGGACTCTTATGGCCATGTATCAGTCAGGCATCAAGGAGGTCGTCAAAAAAGATACTATCGCCAAATTGATTTTAAAAGAGACAAACATGATGTTTCAGCCAAAGTTGAGAGAATTGAATATGACCCAAACAGACATGTTTATATTGCTTTGGTTGTATATGAAGATGGTGAAAAACGGTATATTCTGCATCCTGATGCGTTACATATCGGGGACACTGTTGTTTCTGGAGAAAGTGTGGATATAAAAAAAGGAAACGCCCTACCTCTAAAAAACATACCAATTGGCATTGAGATTCATAACATTGAAATCCATCCCGGACAAGGGGGGAAAATGGTTCGGGGTGCAGGAAACACAGCCTTAGTTATTGCTAAAGATGCTCCTTTTGTTCATATTAAACTGCCATCTGGAGAGGTTAAAAGGTTCAATGAAAAATGCTCTGCAACCATAGGTATTCTTGGAAACATACCCCATAAAGATAGAATCCTGGGTAAGGCTGGTAGAAAACGTCTTATGGGTATTCGTCCATCAGTACGTGGTGTTGCACAGAATCCACGTAGTCATCCGCATGGAGGTGGAGAAGGAAAATCAGGCGAGGGTATGCATCCGAAAACACCTTGGGGTAAGGCTGCAAAAGGGAAAAGGACAAGATCAAAAAGAAAGTGGAGTAATAAATTTGTTATAGTTTCAAGACATAAATAATATGGAAGCAAAAGTATATTTGAAAAACATACATATAACCCCGAAGAAACTGCGCTATCTATTACCTGAAATAAAGAAGATGACGCCTTATGAGTCATTAAACCATCTTTATTACTCTCCTCAAAAAGGAGCCCGTCTCCTTTATAAAGCAATAAAGTCTGCGCTTGATAATGCCAAATATACTTTAAAATTGAATGAAGATTTGTTACAATTTAAGCTTTTCACTATCGAGCAAGGGAATGCTTTAAAACGCTATAGGCCAGGTGGTCGAGGAACTGCAAAACCCTATAAGAAAAGGTTTTCTCATATAAAGATTATCTTGGAAGCAAAACAAGCGCAAAACACAGCAAAGAGCATAGAAAAATCAAAAATAAAAGAGATTGGTAAAACAGAAAAAAAGACAAAAAAAGGATTACAAATTGATTCGGGAAAACGAAGGGCAGCTTCTCATTCTCCCGAAAAGAAAAAGGAAGTAAAAAAATAATGGGCCAAAAAGTTGATCCAAAAGGTTTAAGGATTGGTATAGTTTTTAACTGGAATTCCAGATGGTATTTTAGTAATAAAAAAATGTTTCGCGAAACTCTTAATTCAGATATTCAAATAAGAAAAAAATTACTGGAAAAATTCAGCTTTGCATCTGTAACACAGATAGATATTGAGAGGGCAATAAAAAAAATAACCGCGATCATTTACTCGGTCAAGCCAGGGATGATTATCGGACGCGGAGGGAAAGGTCTTGAGGATGTTAAGAAATATATAATCGCGGAAATAAGCAATAAAAAAGATAAGGAATTAAAAATTGAGCTCAAGATAGAACCGGTAAAAAAACCCTATATGAGCGCTTATTTCGTCTCACAAGTAATTGCAGAAAAACTTATACGGGGATTTTCTCATAGACCGGTAATTCACCAAGCAATGAATCGTGTTATGGAGACAGGCGCCAAAGGGGTTAAGATACAAATTGGGGGTAGAATTAATGGAGCTGAAATTTCCCGTCGCGAAAAATATTTTCAAGGTACTATTCCTACTTCAACTATCCGTGAATATGTTGATTTTGCACGCTACCCAGCCTTAACTAAATCTGGATATATCGGAGTAAAAGTTTGGATTTGTAGATAATACCTATGTTATCCCCAAAAAGACAAAAATATAGAAAGCAGTTTAGAGGTATATGGAGAAAAGTAGCGGTAAAAGGCCAAAACCTCTCATTCGGAAGCTATGGCCTAAAGTCGTTATCATCCGGTTGGATTAAAGATCGTGAAATTGAGTCATGTAGAGTGATAATGGCTCGAGCAACGAGAAAAAATGGTAAATTCTGGATTCGTATTTTTCCTGACAAACCGTATAGCAAAAAACCACCAGAAGTTACCATGGGTGCCGGTAAGGGTGATGTAGCTTACTTTGTAGCTTCAGTCGTACCGGGAAGAATACTGTTTGAGATTGACGGGATAAGCGAACAAGAAGCTCGTCAGGTTTTGAAAAGCGCAGGAACAAAGCTATCAGTTAAAGCAAAATTCGTATCCAAAGAACTATGAAAAAACAAGTTAAAAAAGTCAGTGGCGTATCTGTTTTGTCCCTTGAAAAGGATATTGCTTCTTTAAGACACGAAATAGCGCTCAAGACAATAGAGGACAAAGTAAATCCGCAAAAAGATTCAAATTTTCTGAGAAAAAAAAGGAAGGAATTAGCAGTTCTTTTGACTCTGTTACAACAAAAAAAAATAAAGGAAAAGCTTGAAAAGTCTATTACTTAAATACACATATGGCAAAAAAATTTATAGGAACAGTGACCTCAACTAAAATGGAAAAAACAGTTGTTGTGTTGGTTGAGAGAAAGTTTCGTCATCCGCGCTATCTAAAGGTAATTGTGAGACATAAAAAATATAAAGCTCACAATGACATTAAGGGGATAAAAATAAACGATGCTGTTGAAATTGAAGAAACAAAACCATTATCAAAAGAAAAAAGATTTGTTGTCAGAAAAAAGTTATAAGATTATTTATTTTGACTAATATATGTTACAGTTAAGATCGATTCTCAATGTTGCAGACAACAGCGGTGCAAAAAAAGTAAGCATGATTGGAGTTCCTGCACGTGGCAACAAAAAGATTGCATATGTGGGAGAAGTGATCAATGTCGCAGTAAAAGAAGCCATTCCTTATGGACAAGTTAAAAAAGGAGAGAAGGTTTCTGCAGTTATCGTACGGGCACGAAAAGAATACAGAAGAAAAGATGGAAGCTATATCAGATTTGATGATAATGCATGTGTTATTCTTCAAGCAAAAGATATAAAAGACCCCAAGGGTACGAGGATTTTTGGTCCTATTGCAAAGGAAGTGAAAGACGCAGGTTTCAATAAAATCGCAAGTTTGGCAGAGGAAGTTTATTAATATGAAAATCAGAAAAGGAGATAAAATTCGGGTACTGGTTGGAAAAGATAAGGGTAGAGAAGGAGTTGTGGAAAAAGTATATAAAAAACAAGACGTTGTCATGATTCCCGGTATCAATCTATACAAAAAGCACATTAGAAAAAATGAAAAAATGCCGCAGGGTGGAGTTGTTGAGATACCAAGACCAATGGCTATAAGCAAAGTGATACTGATATGTCCAAAATGCAAGCAGATATCTAAAGTTGGTTTCCAGATAGACAAAAATAAAAAGACACGGATATGCAAAAAATGTAAAAGCGTTATCTAAAAATATTATATAAAACGATGACATTTAAAGATCAATACAACAAGGAAATTAAGCAAACGCTCATGAAAGAGCTTGGAATAACAAACCCTATGGCAACTCCCCGGATTCTGAAGATTGTCTTAAATGTGGGAGCAGGAGAGGCAGTAACTAATAAAAATGTCATTGAAAAAATACAGGAACAGATATCTCTTATTGCCGGGCAGAAAGCGGTTGTGACAAAAGCAAAAAAATCGGTTTCTGCATTTAAGATACGGATGGGGCAACCTATTGGTGTTAAAGTCACGCTTCGCGGGGAATATATGTTTCATTTTCTTGAGAAGCTTCTTACAATTGTTATGCCCAGATTAAGGGATTTCAGAGGCATATCGGATACATGTGTTGATCAGCATGGAAATTTGAATTTAGGTTTTACCGAACAAACCATATTTCCGGAAATTGAGTTTGATAAGATTGATAAAATAAGAGGCCTGCAGGTTACCATAGTTACGACAGCAGGAAGCAAGGAAAACGGAAAAAAATTATTTATGCTCTTAGGAGTACCATTTAAAAAATAATATGGCAAAAACATCTGATGAAGTAAAATTCAAAAAGAAACAAAAATATGAAGTAAGACATAGAAATAGATGTGTGTCGTGTGGGAGAGCGCGTTCGTATATACGGAGATTCGGACTTTGCAGAATTTGTTTTAGAGAGCGAGCATTAGCAGGAGATATTCCTGGAGTTAGAAAAATTTCCTGGTAAATTATGAGCAGATCACTAAAAAAAGGTCCATATATTGATAAAAACCTATTAAAAAAAATAATGCGGCAAAAGGATGGTGCTGAGAGACAGGTTATCAAAACATGGGCAAGAGCATCACAGATAGCACCTGAATTTGTTGGACATAAAATCGGCATTCACAATGGAAGAAAACATATAGAAGTATTGATTACAGAAAGTATGGTTGGGCACAGGCTTGGTGAATTTTCATTTACCCGTACGTTCAGGGGGCATGGAAAGATAACCAAAAAGACAATGGATAAAACTTAATAATTATTGTATTTACGCTTTAGATATATGAATGATCCTATTATAGACTTGATAATACGCTTAAAAAACGGGTATATGTCAAGGAAAAATGCAGTGGAGGTACATTATTCCTTATATGCTTTGACTGTTTTGGAAAAATTGAAGAAGCTTGGATATGTGGAGGATATTGTTGTTGCGGGAGATATAAAAAAGACAATAACAACAAAACTTTTATATAAGGAAGGGGATCCTGCCGTAACAGGAGTTGTAATACATTCCAAGCCCGGAAAAAGGATGTATGCTACATATAGGAAACTAAAGCCTGTTTTGGGTGGAATCGGGTATTCGTTTTTATCAACATCAAAGGGAATAATGACAGATAAGGAGTCAAAAAAAAACAAACTTGGTGGTGAATTATTATTTTCACTTTGGTAACATGTCAAAAATCGGACAAAAACCCATTAATATTCCGCAATCGGTGACCGTTGAAATTATTGAAAACAAAATCAGCGTTAAAGGAAAAGAAGGACGGCTTGATTTTTCATTACCGCGTGGTATTGCAGTGGAAAAGGAAAACGACACACTCCTTTGCAAGAGGTCAAGCGACTCGAAACAACAAAAGTCACTGCATGGTCTTTATAGGAGCTTGCTTGCAAATGCAGTTTCCGGTGTGGAAAAGCTATGGGAAAAAAAACTTGAGGTTGTGGGAACAGGATTTAATGTCAAGCTGCAAGGAGAGGATTTGGTTTTTAAGGTTGGATACAGTCATCCGGTACTATTTAAAAAAGAAGAAGGAGTTAAATATGCGGTTGAAGGATCTAACAAGATAAGTGTAAAAGGTATAGATAAGCAACTGGTTGGTGAGATAGCGTATAAAATAAAAATGCTTAAAAAACCTGACGCATACAAAGGTAAGGGTATTAAATACGACGGAGAAAAATTAAGAATTAAACCGGGCAAAAAAGCTAAAACAACAGCCTGATAATAATATGAGACATATTACCGCAGATAGAAAACTGAGAAGAAAATTGAGGGTAAGCAGAAAAATGAAAGGAACTGGGGATAGACCGCGTATCACAATTTTCAGATCGAGCAAATACATATATGCTCAGGCTATAGACGATGAGAAACGTATTACTTTGTGCTCCTATTCGGCACAAAAAATACAAGCACAAGGAAAGATGAAGAAATCAGAGGCCGCAAAGCAAGTTGGTATAGGGCTTGGTACTCTTTTAAAAGAGAAGAAAATTGCAAAAGCAATATTTGATCGCGGTGCATATGCGTATTTAGGAAGAGTTAAACAAGTTGCCGAAGGCTTGAGAGAAGCCGGCATGCAGATTTGATTTAATATATTAAAAAAGTTGTATATGAATGAAACAAAAGAAGAAATAAAGTTGGAGGAACGTATATTAGCAATTCGACGTGTGACAAAAAAAACGACAGGTGGAAATTATGTGACATTCTCTGCATTGGTTGTGGTCGGAAATGGAAAAGGAAACGTTGGTGTAGCTTTGGGACGAGGTCTTGAAGTACCTCAAGCTATTAAAAAAGCACTGCTTAAAGCAAAAAAAACAATGATAACCGTACCGTTATATAAATCAACCATTCCTCACGAAGTAAAACTGAAATTCAAAGCAGGACTCATTCTTCTAAAGCCTGCGCCCGAAGGAACTGGATTGAAAATAGGCAGTGTTGCGCGTGTGGTGTTTGATCTGGCAGGCATACATAATGCATCAGGTAAAATTATTGGTTCTCGAAATAAGATTGTGAATACCTATCTTGTAATGAGAGCACTGAAGATGCTTAAAGCAAGAAACTTACCAGTTAGTAATAAACAAGAAAATGGATAATTATTTATCGCAACTTCCATCAATTGTCAGGAAAAAAAAGAAAAGAGTAGGAAGAGGTCTTGGAAGCGGACGGGGAGCAAAATCAGGTCGCGGCACAACCCGTCATCAAAAAGCACGGGAAAACATACCTTTAGGATTTGAAGGAGGGCAGGGAAGATTGACTAAACGTTTTCCTCTTCTGAGAGGGAAAGGAAGAAATAAATCAAGAAAACAGAACATATTTGTGATATATACCAAAGATTTAAATCGGTTTGCAGATGGGGATGTAGTGGATATACAAAAACTGAAAGAGGCCGGTTTGATAGATAAAAGAGCAGCATATCCAAAAGTAAAACTTATCGTAAAAGGAAAACTGGAAAGGAAAGTAACCGTTAAATTATCAGTTTCACAATCTGCAGAGCGCCTGGTGAAGGCATCCGGCGGAACCGTTGAGAAGATATGAAGGAAATAAAGGAAAAACTACAGTTGCTTCTACGCGATCCGCAGCTTAAAAAGAAAACAATTTTTACACTTGCTGTTTTCCTTTTTTTTCGTGTTTTTGCGTTTCTACCGGTTTCGGTGATTGATCTTGACAGACTTAAAGTTCTTTTTTCGCAAAATCAATTTTTATCGCTTCTTGATATGTTTTCCGGTGGAACACTTATAAATTTTTCGGTGATGGCACTGGGTTTAAACCCATACATCAATGCTTCAATTATATTACAACTTCTTTCTGCAGTGATTCCTCAGCTTGAACAATTGACCAAAGAAGGTGAATACGGAAGATTTAAAATGAACCAGTATACGCGTTTTCTTACCGTTCCTCTGACAATAGTACAAGCAATCGGCATTTTTATGCTTTTGAAAAACCAGCAAGTTATAGGAGCTTTGTCACCTTTGGAATTTTTTTCTTTTATCTTTACTCTTGTTGCCGGTACTTTTATACTCGTATGGTTTGGAGAATTAATATCAGAGTTTGGACTGGGCAACGGTGTTTCCCTTTTGATTTTTGTCGGAATTGTCGGAAGATTGCCTGTCGTATTGGGAAGAACAGCCATGACCATAAATCAGGAGCTTGTTTTTAATCTAGGTGTTTTTACATTCCTGTCGGTTCTAGTTATTGCAACTGTTGTATTTGTAAATGAAGCAGTCCGGAGGATACCGGTCTATTACGCAAAACGTATAAAAGGCAATCGTGTTTATCAGGGTGCAACAAATTACTTACCTCTTAAATTAAATCAGGCAGGTGTAATACCGATCATTTTTGCGGTATCATTTGTTCTAATGCCACAGCTTGTCGGAAATTTCCTGCGGTATGTTAAAAATCCTTTTGTTTCCTCTATCGCAACATTTTTAAGTAATGCATTTAATCCTTCGGGCTTTTTCTATAATTTCTTCTACTTTATACTTGTGATAGCTTTTACCTTTTTCTATACAGTTATTGTATTTAATCCCCAAAAAATTGCGGACGAAATACAAAAACACGGTGGTTTTATTCCCGGGATACGACCAGGGCCCGCAACAAAGCAATTTCTTGAAAAAATCGTATATAAGATAACAAGCGTAGGAGCTCTATTTCTGGGTTTGATTGCGATTTTACCTGCATTGGTATCTAAAATAACTGGTATGGATGGATTGGTTATCGGTGGGACAGGTATTCTTATCGTTGTGTCCGTTATACTTGAGACGTTTAAAACTATGGAGGCACAACTTGTGATGAAAAGCTATGATAGATTTGCTCGATAACTATTATCATTTTCAGTTTTTATATGGCTAAAAAGGGATCACGGATTCTTATTGGACTGACGTGTGAGATTTGCAGTAAGCAAAATTACGTTGTTGAAAAGAATAAGGTGAATACACCAACAGCGATAAAGCTTAAAAAATACTGTAATAAGTGCAGAAAGCATACGATCCATAAAGAAATTAAAAAATTAGACTAATTTGAAGGAACATTCATTATGAAGCTAGTTCTTATAGGTATTCAAGGTTCAGGTAAGTCAACACAGGGAAATATCGTATCGCGTCTTTTTAAGATTCCCTATTTGTCTACCGGACATATTTTTAGAGAGATAGCAAAAGAAAAAACAGCATTGGGAAGATATGTAAAAGAGACAATAAACGCCGGCATTCTTGTTCCTGACGATAAAACCATTGAGATTGTACATAGTTATTTATCGAGACCTGAATACAAAAGGGGATATATACTTGACGGTTTTCCTCGAACCTTGAGACAGGCAGAGGAATTTATAAATAATGTAGATAAGGTCATATATCTGGAGATCCCTGATAAGGAAGCTCTTTGGCGTCTTATGAACCGGCATCAAGAAAGGGCAGATGAAACCCTCTCAGCATTGAAAAAACGGATCGAGATGTTTCATAAATATACTAAACCTGTAATAGAATACTACAGGAATCAAGGGAAACTTATTGAGCTTGACGGGACCAAAACGATCCGTGAAGTAAACAAGGAAATACTTGAAAATTTAGGAAAACAGCTGGTAAAAAATCAGCTGCGAGAATGGAAGCAGAAAAAAAAGGCGATAATTGCGATTGTTGGTCTACCTGGAGCCGGAAAAAGCGAAGCTGCAGCTTTTTTTACCAAAAAGAAGCTTCCTGTTATTTCATTTGGAAAGAGGATAAATGATTATATAACCGAACAGAAACTTGGTCATACGGAGGCTGTACATAAAAAAGTAAGGGAAGATTTAAGACAAAAGTACGGAAAAGAAGCTTTAGCTGTTTTAAATAAAGAAAAGCTTGATGCCGCACTGGAAAAAAATAATATTATTGTGATCGACGGAATGCGTTCGTGGGAAGAATATCTGTATCTAAAGAAGAGTTATAAAAAAATACATATTTATATACTAGCCCTTCATGCAGATAAGCACACACGTTATGATCGTTCATCAAAGAGAAAATACCGCGCAAGGTTGTTTGGTGAGGATCGGGATATAAATGAATTGATAGGTACAAATATGGGACCAACAATCGCATATGCTGATTTTCTTATAAAAAACAATTTTTCAATGGACGATTTTCATGACAAGCTGGAAGAAGTATATCGTCAGGTTTATTTTTCATGAAAATCGACAACAATGATTCACTATAAAACCGTACAGGAAATTGAAATAATGAAGAAATGCGGAAGCATACTAAAAAGAGCAGTTGCAGAACTTCTACCGAAAGCCGTCCCCGGTATAACAACAGAAGAGCTTGACAAGAAAGCTGAAGAATTGATTACTGTACAGGGAGCAGAGCCATCATTTAATAAAGTCAAAGGATACCAATGGACAATATGTTCATGTATAAACGAGCAGGTTGTACATACACCGCCAAGCAATAGAGCGCTCAAAAAAGGAGATCTTTTGACAATTGATATAGGTGCATATTACAAAGGAATGCATACCGATTATGCAACCACTTTTATCGTAGGTGGCGCTGGAAGCAAGTCTATAGATTCATTCTGCAGAGTCGGCAGTAATACGCTTGAAAAGGCCATTGGACAGGCAAAAGCAGGTAATTATCTAGGGCAGATATCACAAACGATAGAAAGTGAAATAACAAAGCATGGATACTATATCATGGAACAATTGACAGGACACGGTATTGGAAGGGAATTGCATGAAGATCCTTTTATTCCCGGTTTTGTTGATACACCAATTGAGACAACCTTAAAAATTGCACCCGGACTTGTAATAGCCATTGAAGTTATTTATTCGATGGGAACAAAAAAAATTGCTTATGAATCCGGAAATCAGTGGTCAATTGTTAGCAAAGATAAAAGCCTGTCAGCCTGTTTTGAACATACGATTGCTATAACGGATAAAAATACGTTTATTTTAACGTAATTTTATGATACAATTATATCTTTATGAAAGATAATGTGGTTGTTGTTGAAGGGGAAGTTGTTGAGAACCTTCCTAATACTCTTTTTCGGGTAAAATTATTTAACTCAGAAAAGATCGTATTATGCTACCTTTCAGGCAAGATGAGAAAGAATTATATCAAAATCCTGCCCGGTGATAAGGTACGTGCTGAAATAACACCTTATGATATAAACAGAGGAAGAATAGTTTACAGAATGTAATCAATATGAATATACAGTCGTCTATTAAAAAAATATGTCCGAAATGTAAAATAGTAAAAAGAAAAGGCAAGTTATATATTATATGCGCCAATCCCCGTCATAAGCAAAGGCAGGGATAATTTATAGTAAAATTAATTTAAGAAAATGAGACTATTTGGATTGATAATACCTGATAACAATAGAATTGAATATGCTTTAACCAGAGTGTATGGCATTGGTTGGAAAACAGCTGAAAAAATCTGCACTATGGCAGGAATCGATGGGCATGTCAAGTTGTCGGCTCTTAAGGAAGAGGATATCCGTAAACTTACCTCTGTCATTGAAAAGAATTATAAGGTTGAGGGCGATTTACGTGAAGAACTGACAGGAGATATAAAAAGACTTAAAGAAATCGCATCGTATCGCGGTACGAGACATGTAAGGGGTTTACCGGTACGCGGACAGCGAACAAAATCAAATTCACGTACTAAAAAAGGCAAAAGAAAAACAGTTGGAGCTTTGAAAAAAGAGGTCTGGGCAAAATTGGATCAGCAAAAGACCCAGTCTGCTGTTGCAGCCAAGACCTCAAAATAATCAATTAGTCAATATATATGGCAACAAAAAAAAAGCAAAATACCCGGATTGTTGAAAGCGGTAATATTTACATTACTTCAACTTTCAACAATACCCTGATAACAATCTCAGATGAAGGTGGAAAAACGCTTATTGTCGGTTCAAGCGGTATGCATGGTTTTACCGGCGCAAGAAAATCTACTCCTTATGCTGCGTCTGTTACGACTGAATCGGTCATAAAGCGGGCAATGCTTGAGTACGGGATGAGAAAAGCGACGGTTTTTGTAAAAGGAATAGGTCCGGGAAGAGAGGCATCTTTGCGTACGATTAAAGGTTCAAGCCTTGAAGTTGATGTAATTATGGACATTACACCGGTTCCGCATAACGGAGTAAGGCCGCCTAAAATAAGAAGAGTTTAAAGCAAGTTACTATTTACAGAATTTTATGCGATATATTGGACCAAAAAACAGAATAGCACGAAGGGAAGGAGTTGATCTTGGTCTTAAAACACCAGGAACAAAAGCTCATGCCAATCTATTAAAGAAGGTGAACATTCCGCCCGGTCAGCACGGGGCCGGACGAAGGATAAAAAAGCTTTCAGAGAGAGGAAGACAGCTACGAGAAACACAAAAATTAAAATATACCTTTGGCTTATCAGCCAAGCAGTTAAAAAGGTATTTTAACATGGCGGTCAAAAAAACAGGAAATACCGCTTTTTTTATGTCCCAGTTTCTTGAGAAAAGGCTTGATAATGTTTTGTTTCGTCTTGGTTTTGCACCTACACGGGCTGCTGCGCGGCAACTCATTACGCATAAACACATTAAGGTTAACGGTAAAGTCGCAAGCATTCCTTCAATGCTGATTGCTGTTGAAGACTTGATATCTTTTGCAAAAGAAGACAGTCAGAAAATACCTGCAATTGAGAGAGCAATGGCAAACAAAGATATGATGATACCTAAGTGGCTTGAAAAAAAGGCAACGGTAGGTAAACTGATATCTGAGCCAGAGTCTGATTTGATTGAAAAACAAATTATTCTGCGGTTAGTAATTGAATATTACTCGCGCTAATTTATTTTTATTTATTAATTTATTAATATTATGCTTATCCCAAACTTCACAACAAAAAAATTAGAATCTTCAGAGAGTTATGCTCAGTTTGTTTTTGAGCCTCTTTATCAGAGTTTCGGTCAAACAATAGGAAATTCATTAAGAAGAACGCTTCTTTCTTCTTTAAAAGGAACCGCAATTGTTGCAGTCAAGATTGAAGATGTGCCTCATCTTTTCAGTTCAATAAAGGGAGTAAAAGAAACTGCGCTTGAGATTGTCCTAAATCTAAAACAGATAAAGTTTAAAACAGGCGGTGAAGGCACTTTTAAAATAGCACTTTCTAAAAAGGGTATAGGAAAAGTGTATGCTAAAGATATTGAAGGCGAGGTAAAACCGGTTGATGAAAATCTTTATATTGCTGAAATTACCGATGTGAAGGGAAAGCTTGAGATCGAGGCTTTAGTTGAGGATGGGTATGGGTACATTTTGGCGGAAGAACAACAGACAAAGGAATTTGAATATATATCCGTTGACGCATCTTTTTCACCCATAAGAAAGGTTAATTTCAAACTGGAAGGCGCTCGGGTTGGAAGAAAAACTGATTTTGAGAGACTTATTTTGGATCTTTGGACCGATGGCAGTATTACACCTGAGGATGCCCTAAGACAAGCAGCCAAGACACTGGCCGAACAGTTCAACCATGTTCTTGCAATTGAAAGTGTGACTGAGAGTGCAACACCAGGAGAGACTAAAGCGACGGGTACGGCGTCTGAGATTGATAAGAAATTTTACGATCTTATCATAGATGAATTAAATCTTCCATCAAGGGTTGTAAACGCACTCCTTAGGGAGAATATTGAGACGGTTGCGGACCTTATCAAGATTGGTGAAGACAAGCTTGTCGTATTTAAGGGGCTTGGAAAAAAATCAATTGAATTAATTAAGGACGAACTGAATAAATTGGGAGTGGAATGGAACTAATTATATGAAAAACAGAGGTCATAAAATAAAATTCAGGGGAGGAAAAGATGCAAATAAAATGCTTATGCGCAAGCTTGCCTCAAACTTTCTGACGCATGGTAAAATGGAGACAACAAAAAACAAAGCAAAAGCAGCCCAATCAATTGTAGAAAAGCTTGTTACAAAAGCAAAAAAAAATAGTGAAGCAGATAGGAATTTTATTCTTAAGCACATTACAACCATGAAGGTGGCAACACTGCTTTTATCCCAGATAGCACCCTTACTCCAAAAAGTTGAGAGCGGCTATACACGTCTTATATTTCTTGGAAGACGATCAACTGATGGAGCTGAAGTGGCACGTTTGGAATGGGCATATCCTGTAGTTTTAGAAGAGCCTAAGAAAAAAACACCAAAACAAAAAACAACAAAAGAAGATCTGAAGCAAAAAGATACAAATTAATACAATGTCAGGATGGTAACTCTAACAAAAAGTACAAAACCAACTTCAATACATTCGGTTGAAAGAAAATGGCATCTCATTGATGTGAAAAGCAAGATTGTTGGGAGGATTGCTCCTCATATTGCCATGCTCCTTCAAGGGAAGGGTAAAGTTATGTATGCACCTTATCTTGATGCAGGCGATCATGTTGTAGTTATCAATGCGGCACTTGTAAAGTTTAGTGGAAAAAAAGGAGAAGAAAAAATCTATTCACGCTATTCAGGTTATCCTGGTGGCTTAAAAAAAACCAGCGCAAAAGAGTTGATAAAAAGAAATCCAACAAGGATTATGAAAGAAGCTGTGGCAGGAATGCTCCCGAAAAACAAACTGCGAGCTAGAAGACTAGCGCGCTTGTTTATTTATCCGGATGAAAAGCACGCATATACCCATAAATTCGGGAAAAAATGAGTTATTAATTGATTTGATATAAATGGTTAAAAAAACAAAGAACATCCAATATTATGAGTCAGTAGGCAGAAGAAGACAAGCTGTGGCACGCGTCAGACTCTATATAACACAAAAAGATAAGACAGCTGTCGTACAGAATGTAAAGATCAAACAAGGTGAGATACAGGTTAACGGAAAACCCGCAGACATAATATTTCCATCCTTGAACGAAAAAAATCAATATCTTTTACCGCTCAAACTCACTGATACAGAAAACAGATTTGCCGTATCCATTCTTGTCCATGGGGGAGGTAAAAAAGGACAGCTTGGTGCGATTATCCACGGTTTGGCACGTGCTATTGAAAAAACAGACAAGGAAACATTACGACCGATTCTTAAAAAAGCAGGTCTTCTTACCCGAGATTCACGTACAAGGGAAAGACGAAAAGTAGGTACAGGAGGAAAGGCAAGAAGAGTGAAACAATCTCCAAAGCGATAAAAGGCTCTCTGACCGGAATAGTATATAATAAGATACGCATGAAAGACTTATCAGTCATCATACCTTCATATAACACCTGTGATATTACAAAACATTGTATTTGTGCCGTTGTAGCCGCATGTGAAAAATCCAAGCTTTCTTATGAGATCGTAATCATTGATAACGGCTCAACGGACGGCTCAGTATCAATGCTGCAGCAGATCAATACACCCTTCATTAAAAAGATCTTTAATTCAACAAATTATGGTTATGGAAAAGCAAATAACCAAGGCTTGGATATTGCGGTAGCTGACTTTATTTTGTTCCTCAACTCGGATGTTTTTATTGACATTGACCTTGATTTTGCAGACCTTATCACATACATGAAATTGCACGATTCTGTAGGAGCGTTGACTGTAAGAGTAGAGCTCTCTGACGGATCAATTGATCCTGCTTCACATAGAGGATTTCCCACTCTTTGGCGCTCTTTTTGTTACTTTTTAGGTCTTGAAAGGTCGTTTTCCCGTCTTCCCTTGTTTAACCGGATATTTGGAGGATACCATTTGAAGCATATGGACATTAATTCAGTACATGAGATTGACTCTCCAACAGGTGCTTTTTATTTAACCCGCAGGAGTATCATGAAGAAGGTACGCGGATTTGATACTGACTTCTTTATGTATGGAGAAGATCTTGATTTGTCTTACCGAATAAAAAAGCTTGGTTATAAAATCATCTATTATCCACTTTATCGTGTGCTTCATGCAAAATACCAAAGCGGTTTAAGAAGTATACATAATAGAAAGCGTCAAATACAGACTCGAAAACATTTTTATAATGCCATGTCCATGTTTTATAAGAAACACTATAAAGATCAATACCCCGGTTTTGTAAATAGGTTTGTATATTTTATGATAAATTTTATGGATAAATTCAAATGATTAAAATAGGAATTGATGCGAGGCTATATTCGCAAACCGGTGTAGGTACATATCTTAGGAATTATATTTTTGAACTCTCACGAATTATCCCCCCAGATTACTTATTGTATCTTTACGTATTACCCGAGGATAAAAAAAAAATACAAAATCAATCGGACAAAGTAGTTGTACGCGAAGCTCCGTATAAATGGCATACTCTATCTGAACAGACCTGTTTTTTTCATATAGTTTCAAAAGACAATTTAGATTTGATGCATTTTACGTATTTTGGTTATCCTGTTTTATATAAGCGTACCTTTGTTGCAACAATTCATGATCTTACACCACTCCTTTATCGTACAGGTAAAGCATCAACCAAAAGCCGCATTCAATATGCTTTCAAACATGCGGTTTTCAAATACATATTCAGGTCTCAAGTAACTAGAGCAAGTGCCATAATTACACCTACAAAAACGGTTAAAAAGCAGCTAATTTCGTATTTCGGTAAAGCTGTTGAAAAAAAGACGCATCCTTTATATGAAGGTGTCGGTTATGAACTTAAGCAGGCTTCAGAATCAAAGCACCTGCGCCGAGTGTATGATAAACCGTTCTTTTTATATATTGGAAATTGTTACCCGCACAAAAACCTTGAGAGACTTATTTATGCTTTTGCCGGAATCAAAAGAAGACAAAATCTTATACTGGTTGGTCCTAATGACTTTTTTACCCAAAAACTTAAAAAACTTTCTGAAACGCTGCATCTTGAGCAAAACATACTATTCTATCATGATCCCACTTTCAATGATTTGGTTTTTTTCTACAACAGAGCACGAGCCCTTATTCATCCTTCGCTTTCCGAAGGTTTTGGTTTGCCACTTATCGAAGCGGCATACTTTCGATTGCCTATTATTGCATCTTCCATTCCGGTAATTCAAGAGGTATTGGGAGACGATTATACTATGTTTGATCCCTATAACATCAATGATATAAGAAAAAAAATACAGACATTCATTGAAAATCCCACAAAATTCCAACACGATGGGCTTGAACAAACCTTTTCCTTTAAGTCAATGTCCCAAAACACATTATCCATATATAAACAAGTATTGAAACAGAGATATGATGTTTAAAGAAAAAAAAATTGCAATAATATATGATTGGCTGGATAAATGGGGAGGAGTAGAAAGACTCTTGCTTGTTCTTCATGAAAGATTTCCCAATGCGGTTTTTTTTACCTCTTATACGGATCTAAGATCCGCACCATGGGCAAAGACATTGAGTATTCATAATTCTTTTATACAGCGTCTGCCAACTTTTATAAAAAAAAGTAGACTTTTATCAGTCATTCTCTATCCTTTTGCATTTGAGTCGTTTGATTTATCACCTTATGATCTTGTGATTTCGGTAACCTCATCATTTGCAAAATCTGTGGTGACCAAACCTGACACTCTTCATATGTGTATTCTTCTTACGCCGACAAGGTATTTCTGGCTTTATCCGGAAACATATATAAATAGTATGACAAGAAAACTAAGTAGATTTATTTTCTCTTATTTAAAAAAGTGGGATAAAATAGTAAGCAGAAGGCCTGATGTGATTCTTTCCATTTCCAAAGAAATAAAAAAAAGATGTCTGGAATTTTATGGAATACGGTCAGAAGTTATGTATCCACCATTTGATATGGAGCATTGGGGTAAGATAAAAAAAATGAAGATAGGTAATAACAAACAAAAACATCCCTTTGGAGGCAAAAAGTACTTTTTGGTGGTTTCACGTTTGGAGCCATACAAAAAGATAGATGTTGTGATAGATTTGTTTGTAGAGTGTGATCGCAGACATGTTGTTATTGTTGGCAAGGGTTCGTTACTTGAAATATTTAAAAAAAGGGCGAAAACAAAAAACATAATATTTATGCAGGATATTCCGGACCATGACTTGGCATTTCTTTATCAAAATGCTGAAGCTCTTATTATGCCCCAGAATGAAGACTTTGGTTATACCGCACTTGAAGCGCAGTATTTTGATTGTCCGGTAATAGCCTATAAGGCAGGGGGAGCACAGGAGACGGTTAAGGATCGCAAAACAGGCATCTTTTTTACTGCGCAGACCTCTTCATCACTTGATAGGGCACTTGAAAGATTTGAGAAAATATCATACAATCTTAAGCACGATATGAAGAAAATCGGCCATAGTCATTTGGAAAGATTCTCAAAAGAGAAATTTTTGGGCGCAATAGAAAAGAACATTATTAATTTAGTACAGTCAAAAGACATAAGCATGCATGTCTTATAACCAATATGAAAGTAGTCATTTTTGCAGGAGGTGCAGGAACGAGACTTTGGCCTTTATCGCGGAAAAAGTCACCAAAACAGTTTGAAAAGATGATTGGTGACAAATCCACACTTCAATTATCAGTCGAACGGTTATTACCCGAATTTTCGTATGAGGATATTTTTATTTCAACAAACATCCTTTATAAGGATATAGTCCAAAAACAACTGCCAAAAATTCCTCAATCAAACTATTTTTTTGAACCGGAAAAAAAAGACGTCGGTCCCGCAATTGTTTTAGTGATGGGTACACTGAAAAAAAAGTATGCGCATGAGCCTGTTGCAATTCTGTGGAGCGACCACCTTGTAAAGCAGGTTTCATTATTTAAAAAGATTCTTTTTCAGTCGGGACATTATATAAGTAAACATCAGGATAAAATTATTTTCATAGCACACAAACCACGCTATGAAAGCACCAATCTTGGATATATTCATCTTGGAGCAAAAATAGGCAATGTCAACAGATTTGACCTGCATGCTTTTGAAGGTTTCAAATACAGACCTGACAGTCTTACGGCAAAAAAATATTTCAAATCGGAGAAATATGCATGGAATTTAGGTTATTTTGTAAGTACACCCTCCTTTATTTATGATACGTTTAAGCGGTTTGCACCAAACATATACAATAACACGGAAATCATACTATCGCATGTAGGGAAAAAAGATTATGAAGCTGTTTTAAAAAAAATATACGGAAAAGTCGAGAGCATCAATTTTGATAATGCAATACTTGAAAATCTGGATAAAAAAAATGCCCTTGTTATTGTTGAGGATATAGGATGGAGTGACATTGGAGCGTGGGAAGCTCTTAAAGAAGCGCTTGAACAGTATCCTTATGAAAATATCATACGCGGCAAAGTTTATCTGGAGCATGTAAGGGATTCGCTTATTTATAATTATGACGTCAAGAAACTTATCGTCGGAGTTGATCTTGATGAACACGTGATTGTAAATACACAAGATGTGATTCTTATTACAAAAAAAACATCTGTATCCAAAATAAAAAAACTTGTTGAAAATTTCGAAGGTACCGAACATGAAGATCTAATCTGATATGTATAAGACCTATTTTAAGAGAATATTTGATGCGGTTGCGGCTTTATTTCTTCTACCTCTTTTTCTACCAGTATGTCTGCTTGTTGCTATTGCAATAAAACTAGATTCAAAAGGGCCAGTGTTTGCCGATGTTCCTGAACGTGTCGGGCAAGGGGGAAAAAAATTTAAGATGTATAAGTTCAGGTCAATGATAGAAAATGCCCACGTGTTACTTCGTACGGATGAACGGTTCAGGCAACTGTATCAGGAATACAAAAAAGGCAGCTACAAACTAAAAAACGATCCCAGGATAACAAAAGTCGGAAAATTCATAAGAAAACATTCGTTGGACGAGATACCGCAAATACTTAATGTATTGAAAGGTGATATGAGTCTTGTTGGTCCAAGAGCCTATTATCCTGATGAGTTGGAAAATCAACAGGAAGAACATCCTAAGACTAAAAAATACGTCCATAGCGCCTTATCGGTAAAGCCGGGTATCACTGGTTTGTGGCAGGTTTCCGGCAGATCAGAGATAAACTTTGACAAACGTATTGCAATTGACGCCTGTTATGTGGATAATATATCATTGACAGAAGATTTGAAGATTATTATCAAAACACCTCTGGTCATGATAACAGGAAGAGGTGCGATCTAATTTACAAATTATAGTTTTATATGATGCGTTTACGAAGAGCTCGAAACAAAAGTGTAATTGTTTTTTCAATTGTACTTATCCTTATACTCTCAATTGCATTCTATTTCGGTATATATTCTCCTGTTGTCAGGATCAAGGCAAAGGGTGACGCTGTATTAGCCGCAGGACAGGAAATGAAGCAGGTTTTTGCCCAAAACGACATTGACCTTTTAAATATCAAAATGAAGCAATTCACGAAGATATATGCCGATTTTGAGAAAGAAGCACAATCAGTTTACTGGGCATCTTTTATACCGTATGTTTCGGACTTCAAAAACGGCGTTGAGGCCGGTACATATTTGGTGCAGGCGGGCAATGAGTCTCTTATTGCTATAACTCCTTATGCAGATCTTATTGGATTCAAAAAAGGCGAGGGTTCTTTTGTGGAAAAGTCAACGGAAGGTAGACTGCAGACAGCTATTTTAACTCTTGACAAGGTTCTGACAAGAATCGATACGATATCTGATAACATCCATAAAGCAGAAGTAAAAATAAACAACATAGATGCATCCCGTTACCCTGAGAAAATTGGTAATACCGAAATAAGAGCCCCTATTAACAATCTAAAACAGCAGTTTGTCGGCATGGCGTCACTATTTGTTGATGCAAAACCATTACTCAAAAACATACCCTCAATTTTCGGTTCAAAGAAAGAAAAAACATACCTACTTCTCTTTCAGAACGATAAGGAAAGAAGAGCAACGGGCGGATTTTTGACAGCTTTTGCCGTTTTTAAAATAAAAGAGGGAAAGATATCTATTGACCGATCTGAGGATATATATGCACTGGATGCCACGATAAACGACCGGCCACCACTTCCCAAAGAAATATCAACCTATCATAAAGGAGTGACAACTTTCTGGATTAGAGACAGTAATTTATCGCCGGATTTGGTTAAGTCTGTCGAATTATTTAACAGCCTTTATAAAAGAAGCGGTGCACGGGTTGATTATGACGGTATTATTTTTCTGGACTCAAAAATACTTGTTGATATGCTTACAATCTTTGGTGACACACAGGCAAATGGAGTAAACTTTTCAGCAACAATTGATAAAAATTGCGACTGTCCGCAGGTTTTATGGAAACTTTTCAATATTGTAGGTGAGGAAGTAGGATATCAGAAAGAAAACAGAAAAGGTATCTTAGGAAGCTTGATGTACGAATTATTCTATAAAGCTATTGGCTTTTCACCCTCAAAGTACTGGGGGACGCTGGTGCAGATGATGTTTAAAAACCTTGAGGAAAAACACCTTCTTTTGTATTTTACCGATGAGACTATACAGCAGTCTATAGAAAAATTGAATTTTGCAGGAAGAATCCGCGATTATAATGGTGATTATCTTCACGTAAATAATGTGAATTTTGCAGGTGCAAAATCAAATCTGTTTGTGACGGAGACGATTACGACTAAAGCCGTAGATCAAAAAGGAACCCTACAAAAAGAAGTGACAGTTGAATACAAGAATCCCGCGCCAGCATCAAATTGCAACAGGCACCAGGAGAGGATTCTTTGTCTGAACGCGGTTCTGCGTAACTGGGTGCGAGTTTATGTTCCGGCAGGCTCGAAGCTTATAGAGTTTAAAGGTTCGACAAAAAAGGTAAAAACCTATGACGAGTTTGGAAAGACAGTATTTGAAGGATTTTTGGAAGTACCGACAGAAGGTATGGCAAAAATTATCGTAACCTATACACTTCCTGCTTCGATTGACTCAGGTAATTATCGTGTATATGTACAAAAGCAACCTGGGGTTATCAGTCAAAAATTGAGAGTCGAGCTTAACGGAAACACCCTCTATACAGGAGAACAAGTAAAGGATTTAGAGATAAAAAAGCAGTAATCTATGCAGAGGTATTTAAAAACCGAAGCGATTGTCCTTAAAAAAAAACAGATTCTCAATAAGGACATGATGATTGTTTTTTTTACCCGCGAGGAAGGTAAGGTTTTTGCCGTTGCCAAAGGTGTAAGAAACATAGTGAGTAAAAGACTTCCTTCGCTTATGACAGGTAATCTTGTTTATCTGCATTTGTCTATGTACAAAGACAGGTATTATCTTCATGAAGCGTCCATCATATCACTTTTTTCACGCATTAAAAAACACGCGCACCTTCAAAAATATCTTTACCTCTATCTTTATTTACTTGATCAAATGCTTTCTGAGCGTCAAAGAGAACTGACGATATATAATCAACTGAAAAAATTTCTTGTTGAGCTTTCAAAAGATGATTTTTCCGAAAAAAAAATGACCGGATACTGCCGAGTACTTCTTGATTATTTCGGCTATGGAAACAAACCGGAAACTATGCCCGATATAATAAGAAAAATTGAAGAAATTATAGGAAAAAAAATCCCCCCCTTTATTATATAATGAGATGATGGAAGACATTATTGCCCTGTGTAAAAGAAGAGGTTTTATCTATCCCTCATCAGAGATTTACGGAGGAATGGCTGCCGTATATGATTACGGTCCATATGGAGTGTTATTAAAAAACAACATACAGGATGCATGGTGGAAAAATATGGTCCAGTATCGGCAGGATGTTATCGGGCTTGATTCGGGTATATTCATGCACCCGACTACTTGGAAGGCAAGCGGTCATGTGGAAAGCTTTAGTGATCCTCAGATAGACTGTAGAGTGTGTAATAATCGTATACGCGCGGATCATATGCTCAAGAAATACGGATATGATTTTGATAGAGTGTCAGTTGAAGAAATAAATAAAACACTATCCGAGCTCTCTGCTAAGGGAAAGCTACATTGCGACAAATGCGGGAGTACGGATATGACTGAGGCACGTGATTTTAATCTTTTGGTAAGGACAAATTTTGGTTCACCAGTCGGAGCACTTAAAGATATGAAGGAGGAGGATGTGGTATATGCTCGTGGAGAAACATGCCAGGGTATTTATCTGAATTTTAAAAATATTCTGGATTCAATGAGGGTAAAACTTCCGTTTGGGATTGCTCAAGTCGGAAAAGCGTTTAGAAATGAAATTGTTGCGAGACAGTTTATTTTTCGTACCCGAGAATTTGAACAAATGGAATTGCAGTATTTTGTTCATCCCAGAGATATGGCCCAAAAGTTTGATTACTGGATAGAGGAAAGAATGAAGTGGTATTTTGACGTTTTGTGCATATCTAAAGAAAATCTGAGACTCAAAAAGCACGATAAATTAGCTCATTACGCCAAATCCGCCTACGATATTCAGTACAATTTCAAGAGCTTGAATGGGTTTGATGAGATTGAAGGCGTGCACCAGAGGGGTGATTGGGATTTAACTCGTCATTCCAAATTCAGCGGTCATGAATTAGATTATACCGATCCGACGACCAAAGAAAAGTTTGTTCCTCACATAATGGAAACTTCAGTAGGATTAAACCGTCTCGTTTTTATGGTCCTGGACTTTGCTTTTAAAAAAGAGGAATTGAGTAACGGTAAAAGCAGGGTAGTCCTTCAGTTACCACCGTCTATTGCGCCGATCAAGGCTGCCGTCTTTCCTTTGCAGAAAGATGAAAAATTAGCAAACGCTGCAAAGAACATCTATACAAATCTGTGTAAAGAATTCAGTGTTGAGTACGATGACGCAGGCAATATTGGCAAAATGTACCGTAGGCAGGATGAAATCGGTACTCCTTTTTGTCTCACCATTGATTACCAGAGTTTGGAAGATAATACGATTACTATAAGAGAAAGGGATACCATGAGGCAAGTGAGAGTTGCGACTTCAGAAAGCGCATCGTATATTAAGGACAAATTATAAATTTATCATACATATGGATACAAACAAACAAAAAATACAACCAAAGAAGTTGATTATACTAACACTGCTCTTGATTATTATAAGTATTGCCGGCTACATCGTGCTCGCAAAAAAGCCCGGATCAAGCAGTACCAAACAAATAGGAGGCGTTCTAAACAATGAAGAGGGCGTTATCCCGACTGTTGATTCCTCAGTCAGTGTAGAACTTACAACAGCCAAAGGCAAACAAGACGTTGTTCTTACGATTTCAGGTATACCTCCGGGTACAGAATTAATCGACTATGAACTTTCCTATGAAGAAAGGCAAAAGGGTTTACAGGGTGTTATTGGCATAATTACGACCGAAGATAAGGATAGTTATGAAAAAACAATAACACTTGGGACATGTTCATCAGGAAAATGCGTTTATCATGACGTTATTGGAAAAATAAAAGTAACATTAAAATTCAGCGGTTCATACGGAGAAAAAATATTTGAAAAAGAATATGACATATAACTTCTGATGCTATATACTTACATAAGAGGATGAAAAGGGTATTTAATAATAGTTAAAATCATAAAGGAGGTGATATTGTATGCCTAATATTCAGTCAGCAAAGAAAAAAATGCGGAAAGACGTTAAGCGCACAAAACAGAACTTTGTATATCAAAATAGTATTAAAAAAGCAATGCAATCCGTGAACAAACTTAAAGGAAAAGAGGGATCACAGGAAAGAATAAAAAAAGCGGTTGCTCTTATAGATAGGGCGGCAAAACGTAAAGTAATCCACAAAAACAAAGCAGCAAGGCTCAAATCAAGAGTTATGAAGTTGACGTCAGTGAAAAAATGAGATATCAGATAAATCTGCTTCAGGAAAAGGAAAAGGATATGTCCGGCAAGATACTTTATTTTGTACTTCATTATTTGAGGTATATCCTCGTTATTACCCAAATTGTAGTGATTGCTGTATTCTTTTACCGGTTTAAAATTGATCAGGAGGTGATAGATTTACGGGATGAGCTTTTACAGAAAGAAGAGATAGTGGAGGTATCAAATCCGCTTCTAAAAGAAGCTCAGGCAGTAGATATGAAGACGCGAGAGATTAGGGATATTATTGTCAAACAGGAGTCTTTTAATCAAATGTTTAGCTATTTTTTAAGTGTTTTTCCCGCGGAAATGAAAGTTGAACATTTGGATATTAGTGAAAAAGGCCTGAAATTTGAAGCGATAACTTCTCAACCGCAGGTAATAAAAGAATTTCTTGATAAACTGAAAGCCGACAAGGCATTTAAAACAATTGATCTTGGAAGTATAAGACGGGACGATGATGCTTTTCACTGTCCATTTCAACTTATAGATTTTATACCCAAATAACCGACACATGCAAAAGGATATATTAAAAAAACATTTGGTAACAAATAAAACAAAGGATTATACGTATTTGATCATTTTTTTTCTGACATTTTCTTTTTTTATTTTTTTTGTAATCCGTCCAAATCTGGTTAATGTGTTTTCATTGCAGGAAGAGTTAGGCAGACTTAGCATTTTAGATGAAGGTTATGAAAACGTCATAAAAAAAATAATCAATATCCAGACCTTTCTTGAAACAAACAGAAATGATTTATACTTATTGGATCAGTCAATATCCGCATCTCCTCAAATAAACAAACTTGTGCAGGATATTGAGATAGCGGCAACTGAATCAGGGATAATTTTAAATCAGGTTGATATCAGTGAGGTGAGTTTAAAGGAGAAGGAAAAGAGAAAGACAAGGGGCACGCTTTTAGTAAATATGCAAACACGAACAGGGTTTACTGAAGCAAGGCAATTTATTACTAATCTTATCTTGCAACGGCGACTCAAAACACTTAAACATATTACGATTGATAAGTCAGAGAAAAGCAGTTCAAAAAGTGCGGGTTTGGATATTCAAATTGAGCTTGAGGGATATTATTTATGAAACGTATAGAATTATTGGTTCTATCATATGCTATTTTTCTAACAATTGTTGCTTGGGTAACTATTGATATTTATCATATACAACAAAAAATCAATGAGCAGATTGATATAAAACCGGCTCAGTTGCCTGACTATCAGATGGACGAAGTGATAATTGAGATATTAAAACAAAAAGAGGAATAATCATGATCTACAGTAAATTGTATACTCAAAAAAAATTCAATCCGGTGCTATATTCCACAATTTTTATAATAAGCGTATTTTGTATGTTCCTAACAATCCGTTTTCAACAAGGTAATAGTATGGTTAACAACATAAAAGATCCACTAACTGTACGCGAAATAGTTAACCTTTCACATAATCAGGCAGGGATTTATTGGCAGTCAAAAATAATGGAGCAGGGATGGATTCTTTACGGTGAGGAGAAACAAGCAATAAGCCTGGTTGAATATGATGAGCGAGACATATCAAATAACCGCGTCAAAAGATCCCAGCACTATGTGCTATTAAAGAATCTAAAAGAAAATACAGATTATTATTTTTATATAGTAAGTAACAGGGGTACGTATAGCAGTAACCGAGGTCAGGCGTTTCATTTTAAGACACCCAAAAAATCAATCCAGCAACACTCAATGAACCCGGCTTATGGAAAAATTATTCTACAAAACGGTAAAGCAGCGGACGGAATTCTGGTACTTCTGAAACTTGCAGATAAAGTACCGCTTCTTGCTGTTTCAAAAGCGACAGGAGAATGGTTGATCCCACTTAATATAGTTGTTGAAAAAAAAAGTGGCAAAATTAATCACGATTTAACAGACGGCATTAAAGCAGAAGTCCGCTTCATAAGTGAAGAAAAAACCGACACTGTTCTTATTAGCATGCTTGCCGATATTACACCGGTTGCCCAGACAATTATCCTTGGTAAAAAATATAATCTATTGGCAAAAGGAGATGTTTTATCAGCAACTACCGGACAATCATCGCTTCAAAAAAGCACACTCTATATTACATATCCGCGTGAGAATGCCATTATCCCTGCAGGAAAACCCCTTTTTAAAGGATTGGGAATTGCCGGTAACGAAGTCTTTGTATTTATCAACTCATCTCCTCAATTCTCTTACAGAGCACTAGTTGATGAAAAAGGCGAGTGGCGTGTGTTACCGACTCAATCAATCGGAATTGGATCTTATACAGCAACAATAACAACAAAAGATAAAAACGGAGGTGCGGTTACGCTTAAACGCAATTTTATGATAGCAAAAAGCGGAGAGCAAGTTCTTGGTGATGCCACAGGAGAACCGTCAATAACAACTTCTCCTAGTCCATCTCCATTCCCGACATATACGACAATATCTGTCACGCCTGGTGTAACGACCGTAACACCGTCACCCACAATCACTGTACAAACTCCAACTCCCTCAGTGTTTGTCGAACCTACAGCGCCATTTCAATATGTTACCCCCAGTCCGCCCAGAACAGGGGGTGAGATAGTGTATCTTTTTTATGCAAGCATTCTCCTATTTGTTGCAGGAGCAGGTTTGATGCTTGTTTTTTAATACAGCGTTCGGTTAAAATAAATACAAGACTATGATAATTGATTTTTTAAGATCGGTAAATCCAATAAGCGTCATTGCATTTTTTTGTATATTGGGATTTCTTATCTATGAATTGATTCTTCTAAGAAAGGAACATCTGAAAAAGCAAAAACCCAATCTTCCTCAGTTTAAGGCAAATACTACAATTAATCCCGGGCAATTACAGCAGGAGGCCGCATCCATTGTGCCACCAAGAAAAACAATGACTGAAAAACAATCAAAATCTCCGTTTATTCTCGTTGCTGTTTTAGTATGTATGGTTTTATTGATTTTGGCAATTACGGTATATATCATATATATGAATAAACCCGATAAAGAAAATCAAGTATCTAAGTCAAACATTGTTATTCAGGAAGTATCATCAAAAGGCTTGAAGATATTTACGCTCGATTGGGCGGAAATAACCGATAGCCAGGAAAGCGTTCTTATTAAACCCGGTGTTCCTTTTTATGTTGCCATAGAGACCATTGATGAGGCGGATATTGATAGAGCACGCATAAGAATTAACGAAAATGACTGGAATATCAAACACATTTCTGACAGATTTAATAAGGAAAAAAGAGTCTATTATATGGAATATACTGTAGCAACAGGAGAATCAATATTAAAAATTGACGCCCAACTGCATTCTGAAACAGATGGGTGGTTGGGTGATTAAAAAATGAAAAAAGGGAAAAAAAACATTCTTTTTTTAGCGATGACCATAGGAATACTAGCGACAGTAGTGTATCTGAGTATACTTTTAAGTAATAGAAGCGAAACGGCTGTTACACAAATAAAAAAAACAAAGGCAAGCTCACAAACATATCACAGATCAGTCGATCTGTTGGCACTAAATACGACGCCATCTGATCCAAATCCAACTGGAAATGAAACGGTTGAAGAGGATATCAGACAGCCAACCCAGATGACTTCTCCGACAAAAGCTCAAGTATTACCGGTTGATTCATCCGTAACTCCTTCGCCTGATATCTCTACACAGCGTGCGACAACTGTTCCAACTCCTACCTCAGTTCTTTTGGTATATCGGACTTTGACAGTGGCTCCAACACTTATTCCAGCTGCTGAGACAGGCGGAGAGGCAGGAAATTCAGAAATCCAAGCATCTGCAACACCTACGAAATCAATAAAAATCCTTCCAACAAGCACCCAGAAGCCAAATAAAACCCTTCCTGAGACAGGATTGATGCAATTTACAACGATTCTGTTTATTGTAGGAGCAACAACCGTTTTCTTTGCTTTTCTATTCTAATTCCGTACCATAAAAAAAGTAATGCAAGAGTAAATACCAGACTTCCTATATCTGTGATAGCAGATCCGAGAATCTTTTTGCATCAAGTGATGCGCCGCCTATCAAAAATCCATCTATTTGATCAGTGTCAAGATATTGTTTGATATTGTCTTCGTTCACACTTCCTCCGTATATAAAACCACGCAACTTTCTTTTCAGATTTTTTCTGAAGCTTATTATATCGAGCACTGATTTTGAGATACCTTTGCCGTCTCCAGTGCTAATTGATTCTACAGGTTCCCAGCAAAGAAAATCCGCATCAACAGGGTATATATTATCTAAACCACTTATGCAATAGAACGTTTTCATATGCTTGCGGTGTGCATTTCTATATTTTTGCATACTGACAGATGAATCTTCTGCAAAATGTTTTTTTCTTTCACTATGTCCGATAATAACATAATCCGTGATTTCAGACAGATTATCTGCTGTAACTTCCCCCGTATATGTACCACTTTCAATTTTTGAAATATCCTGTGCTCCAAAAAAAATATTTTGAACTCCTTTAGCTTTTTCCGCTAGCGGATAAATAAACGGAGATGGCGGGCATATGACGATTCTGACAGCGTTTGTTTCAAGAGCTTTTGATATGACAGGTCTTTCTTGCAATATGGAAAGGAACTCATCCATCCATGACAGTGCATTTTTAAAGGTTTTATTAGCTTTCCAGTTTGCTACAAAATATTTCATAAAAGATTAAAAATGATATTATCACATATTATACACAAACCACAAAAAATGGAATATTATTTATAATACCTTATGAAAGTCGATATTCTTCAATCTCTTAATTCTGGTCAAAAAGAAGCTGTATCCTATGTTGATGGACCTTCGGTTATCCTTGCAGGAGCTGGATCCGGAAAAACCAGAGTTTTGATTTATAAGGTTGCCTATTTAATAACATGTAAAAAAGTAGATCCTTCGTCGATTCTGATGATAACTTTTACCAATAAAGCGGCAGGAGAAATGAAGAAACGAATCAATAACAATCAGAAGACAAATCTCGGATATGTCGGGACGTTTCATTCTTTTGGTGCGCTGCTGCTTCGTAAAGAAGCGGAGTATATTGGATTGGAAAAAGATTATGTTATTTATGATGATGATGACCAGGTATCCTTGATGAAATCCATCCTTAAAGATAAGGGAATAAAAAAATATACGCCATATTTTGTGCTTAACAGGATTTCCATGGCAAAAAATATGCTTATTAAACCAGATAAATACCTAAAAGTATTCTCAGATTATTCGGCTCGTGATCTGGTTGATATTTACGCTTTATATGAAAAGACACTGGCTACACATCATGCTGTTGATTTTGACGATCTTATCATGAAGACCGTTTTACTATTAACGAAAAATCCGTCAATTCTTAATAAATATAACAACAGATTTACCCATATCCTGGTTGACGAGTTTCAGGACACCAATTATGCACAGTATGCGCTTACTAAATTATTAGGAAAAAAATACGGTAATGTCACTGTTGTAGGAGATTTTTCGCAAAGCATATATTCGTGGCGTGGTGCGGAGATAGGGAATTTGCAAAAATTTACTGATGACTTTTCACCTTGCAGGGTGTTTTATCTTGAACAAAATTACAGGTCTTCTCAAAAGATACTTGATTTTGCATATAAAGTTATTCAAAAGAATGAGAGCCATCCTATTCTCAAACTGTATACGAAAAATATTGTGGGTGAGGATATACCGATTTACGAAGCATATGACGAAGAAGGAGAGGCGTCCTATATTGTATCTGAAATAGAGAAATCAAAAGAAAAGATCGCATATAAATCCATGGCAGTTCTTTACAGAACGAATGCACAATCACGCATAATAGAAGAGGCATTTTTGCAGTATGGGATTCCTTATGTACTCATTGGAGGAGTACGGTTTTATGAGCGCAGAGAAGTTAAAGATGTTCTGTCTTATTTGCGTCTCTTGATAAATCCATCCAATGATCTGGCACGTGATAGGATTATCAAACTGGGAAAAAAACGATGGGAGCTATTTCGTATACAATATCCAGCCTTGCAAAAAAAAGCACAGAATCTTACAACTTCTGAGTTAATAGATCAGATATTTGAGGAAACAGGATATCTGACTCTGTATAGCTTGGATAACGAAGAAGATTATAGCCGGCTTGAAAACATCAAAGAATTAAAATCCGTAGCTTCACGCTATCCTCATGTATTGGATTTTTTGCAACAGGTAGCTTTGGTTGAATCCGAATACTCGGAAGGCGAAAAAAAAAGAAAGCACAAAGACGGTGTCAGACTGATGACTCTTCATCAGGCAAAAGGGCTTGAATTCCCGATGGTTTTTATAGTTGGTGTTGAAGAAGGAATTTTACCTCATGTCAGAGCGATCGACGATCCGTTTCAACTTGAAGAGGAGCGAAGACTGTTTTACGTAGGAATAACACGTGCAAAAGATAAGTTGTATATCAGTTTTGCCAGAAGACGTTTTTTGTATGGAAGAAGAGGGGAGGGTCTTAAATCCAGATTCCTAGAAGATAATGAGTCGGGTATTTGGTAACAAATACTTTTTTTTGTATAATACAAATAATCAATGTTAAAAGATAAGAATGGAAGACAATTAACGACGTCTGAGATCTTACAAAAACTCGTAGTCCGCATACAGAAAATTCTTATGGAATTTACTGTTTTTATCTTGCATATTGCAGGAAACATCCCATCGCACTCTATAAGAAAGACATTGTACCGCATGGCTGGTATTTCAATCGGTCACAGTTCAACGATCCATACAGGTGCCAGATTTTACAATCCAAAAAATATTACCATAGGTAACGACACACTTATTGGAGAAAACGCTGTTCTTGACGGCCGAGCTCCATTGCATATCATGAATCACGTGGATATTGCATCCGATGTAATGGTATATAATTCCCAGCATAACATTCATAGTGAGTTTTTTGAAGCAACAAGTAGCCCGGTTGTTATCGAAGATTATGTTTTCATCGGTCCACGGGCTATAATCCTGCCAGGAGTCAGGATAGGAAAGGGTGCAATCATTGCGGCCGGTGCCGTAGTCACAAAAGATGTGCCTTCGTTTATGATTGTTGCAGGCGTACCGGCAAAGGTAATAGGTGAACGACAGAATCAAAAACCTCATTATGTTTTGGGAAGGCCTGATCTTTTCAGATAATCTTTTCTTGTTAATCCTGCGTGCCTACTAAAAATACCGCTTGCCATGGTTTATACCGGGATACAAAGGTCTTTTCAAAAAGAATTTCGTTTGCTTTAGTAACCTTATATGAAAATGCAGTTTTTCCGCCCCATGCTGGAAAATCAATTTGTTTGATAAAGCCCCGCTTTAAAGTAGGATCATCTTGATAGAGAGGGTTTGGCGGAGGGACTACTCCTGTAAGTACCGGTGTTGTCATCTCAATTGTGCGGCCGTCTTTTTTTCCATACAACCGAAAATATAAAAGCATGTTTTCTTCATCAATATAAGTCTGTATCAATATTGGTGTATCAGTATCATTTTTAATTTTTAGATCTATGGAAGGGGCAAATACGGTTGCATCAAGCCCTGGTTTGGAGCCGTTTTCATAATAAGATACCCGGTACGCGTGTGCATGTTGTTCGATAATGGGTAATCCAGTATTTAAGGCGGCGCGGAATAATGTTGTTGATACCTGACATACTCCTCCCCCGTCTCCCAAGACAGTTCTGCCTTCTTTAATAATATATGCCGGTTGATACCCAGTGCGTGCAGAAATGTCTCCAACAGTCTTATTAAAAGAAAATATTTCATTTTTTGGGATAAGCACACCATTGAATTTTGATGTTGCCAGAGTTAGATTGTGTATGCGCGGGTTGATTGAATGACTATAATTTGAGACACCTTCACCAAGAAGTTCTTCAATACCAAAACTGTTTGTTTTGCCAAGTTTTATCTTAGGTTCAACGGGTTTTTTCTGAAGAAGAACAATATAATTTTGAGGCTTATATTTAAAGCTTTTAACAGCTTGTTCAATATCGTTTATAAATACATCCGTCAGGATCTTGTTGCCTGATTCTTCCTTTTGGAAGCTTGTTACGCGGTTATTCTCGAATTTAAATAATGCATCCTTTGCCGGTCTGTTATAAGAGTCTTCGTATCGTGAAATTTCATCAAATACATTATTTTTGTTATATTGAACACTGCTGAAAAACCTGAAGGTATCAAACTTCAAAAAAGACGCCAGAATCTGATACATTCGTGAGGGTGTATGTGAGGTCCGTCCGACAAAAAAAGCCCTATCGTATATATCGTCTAAATTTGTTTTCAGCTCAAGCATTTGAGCTGAGTATGTTGATATATATTCTTTTCCATATAATATTGAGATTGACCCTTTTTTGAGATTAGCCTCTCTTGCTTGAAACATACGCATGATTTGTTTTTTTGTTTTGCCGCCAGCATCTTGACCATCAATAAATATTTGAGGGTACAGCATTCCTTCATATTTTTTTATTTCACTAAAGATATATCCAGTCAAAACAACAAGTATTGCCAAAGTTATAAATCCCGATATAACTATGACCCGGATAAAGAGCGTGTGATTTTTTAAGCAATTTGTTATCATAATCTTATGGATGATAATAACCAAAATTCGGTAAAAAATCAAGCTTCACCAGGGCCAGATGTTCCCAGTCCGATATTTGAAACAATCCCGGTTGAAGGAGGAGAAATGAACTTGAATGCTCAAGAGCTTAAACCTGAGGAAATTGCTCCAGATGTTGAATCTCCTGAAGCAGTAGAATCAGGCGGGATAAATCCGGAGATATTGCCATCAGATCAGCCAATGGTTTATGAAGAGAGTAAAACTAAGTATATTTTTATTGCTCTTGGAGGACTTTTTTTTATTATTGTTGTGGTTTTAATCTTCATGTTTATATCTAATATCAGCAGACGAACAATTGCAAAGAAAGATATTGAAATCACTTATTGGGGTTTATGGGAAGAAAAGGAAGTCTACGATCCTTTGATAAAGATATATGAAGAAAAAAATCCTGGAGTTAAAATAATTTACGAAAAAAAATCCCCTGAAGATTATCGAGAAAAATTAATAGTACGAAGTCAAAAAGGTCAAGGTCCGGATATCTTTAGATTTCACAACACATGGTTGCCGCAGATAAGAGAAGTTGCATCAGCTCTACCTAAGGAAGTAATGACAGGTGCGGAATTTGAAAAAACATTTTATCCAATCCACCAAAAAGATCTTAAAAGCGGAGCGGATTACTACGGATTGCCTCTTTATGTTGACGGCCTGGTTTTGGTCTATAACGAAAGTTTGTTTAAAAAAGCAGGTCTGAGCTCTGCTCCTAGTAATTGGGATGAGCTTATTGAATATGCTGGAAGAATACAGGTTCAGTCACAGGAAAGCGGTCTTATTACTGCAGGCATAGCTATGGGAACAGCTTCAAATATTGAACATTTTTCGGATATATTCGGCTTGATGCTTTTATTAAACGGAGGAGAGATTAATAATCTTGACAGGCCTGAGGCAAGCGGAGCTCTTGAAGCTTACCGGCGTTTTGCCGAACAACCAAATAATACATGGGATGAATCCATGCCCAACTCCATTAACGCATTTATCCAGCAAAAAGTAGCTATGATCATTGTCCCGTCATGGGAGTTACTAACTATTAAAGCGGAAGATCCTGATTTGAGCTTAAAGGTTGTACCAATACCAAAACCTCCCGGAGGCAGACAGATTTCACTTGCATCATATTGGGTTGAAGGTGTTTCCAAAATGAGTAAAAATCAGCTCGAATCATGGAAGTTCCTCAAGTATTTAACAGAAAAAGACGTGATGACAAAAATGTATGAAAATCAGAGTGCTATAAGGATATTTGGTACACCCTACTCACGGATTGATCTGGCAAAGCTTGTTATCCAGAATGAATATACGGGGGCTGTTATCAAACAAGCCGAGGATGATGTTTTTCTGTCTCTGCCTCTTACTTCACGTACTTTTGATAACGGGTTAAATGATGAGATTATACGGTATCTTGAGAATGCAATAAACGGTACAATACGGGGAGTATCTTATGATGAAGCATTAGGAACAGCCAAGAAAGGGATAGATCAGGTCATTGAACGTTATAAAATCGAATAAAACCCAAAAACGTCTATTGTGCTACAATAAAATATGAAATTGCCCTTTTTTTTAAAGCGCACTTCCCCAAAAGAATATTATTTTGGTCTTTTTTTAAAGGATAAAAAAGGAATTGGATGTGTTTTCATGGGAAACGGTACCAAGCTTGTTCTTCTTGCAAAGCAAGAATTCATATATTCCAACGCTTGGGAAAATCTGACGGAAGACATTGACGAAGTATTGTTTACGCTTGAAAATGAGACTAAAAGCAGGATTGAAAAAGCAATTTTTTTTCTTTTTTCACATCTTATTGAGAACAATACAAAAGAAATTAAAAAACCGTATCTCCAAAAAATCAGGACTCTGACAAAAAATCTTGAGATTAAACCTATTGGATATATTGAGTGTTATGAGGCGGTTGTATCATATCTTCAGACAAAAGAGTCAGCCCCCTTGACTGCAATTCTTATAGAACTTGATGACACCATGGTTGATATCTTCATATATAAAGGGGGTCATAAGGTACATAGTTTTGTCATGGCGCGTACGGACAATATTATTGATGATCTTCAATCAGCTTTTGATACACTAGGAAAAAATATCCTGTTACCAAACAGATTGTTATTGTATAACTCGTCGGATCTGGTAAAAGAATCAACGCAGATAATAACGCATAAGTGGAGCTCAGATCTGTTTGTCCAGATACCGCGAGTTGAAATATTAAAGGAAGAGTATATAATCCATGGTTTACAGCAAATTTTTGAAAATCAAATTTACCAACAGTCGTTAGAAACAAATCAGATACAGGAAAAAACAGAAGAGGTTTTCGGTTTTGTTATCGGAAAGGATATCGAAGATGTGGTAACCGAGAAAGAAACAAATGACAAGAATGCGACAAAATATGAGAAAGAAATGATAAAAGGTTATCAGGACGACCCAGTTAGTAAAACAAAAAAGATAGTGCCTCTTGTCGGAGCATTGATGAATAATTTTAAGCGCCTCATCCGTGTATTAGGGGGACACACCAAAAAGCAGTATTATGTTGTAGTCGGAATAGTCGTCTGTTTGCTTGTCTTTTTTGGAGCATATGAATTTCTGTTTCATAAAGCAACGATTCATATCAATCTGCCGAGCGAAGTTATTGAAAAAAGAATACAAGGAAAGGGATTGATAGATGAGATTGAAGATGGATACATAACCATTCAGATAGCCACATCTTCCACTAACATGAAAGATGTTAAGGTTACAACAGGTAAACGTGATATCGGGGATAAGGCAAAGGGAGAGGTAACTATTTTCAATTTTGATGAAAAGGACAAAACATTTCCAAAAGGTACAGTGATACGATTTGATAATCTTCGATTTTTGACGGATGAAGAAATAAAAGTAAGCGCATCAACCCTGACAAGCGATGCATCGGCGAAGTTGCCTGGTAAAGCAAATGTAGAGGTAACAGCCGTAGATATTGGTGAAGAATCAAACATTGATCGCGGCAGTAGGCTTCAAATAGATGAATTATCATCATCAACATTTTTTGCCATAAATGATAAAATATTTTCCGGTGGAACCAAAAAATCAATAAAAACTGTTTCAAAAAAAGACAAAGAGGATCTTGAAGAGTCTCTTCTTCGAAAAGCCAAAGATCAGAAAAAAGACGAGATAGCTAAGATGAAAAAGGAACAGATTACGCTTATTGATTCCTTGATTGATTTTTCATTATCCGATGTTGTGTTTTCAAAAGAAGTTGGTGAAGAAGGAGACAGCTTGTCTTTACAGGCAAAAGTGGTTGCAGGATATTATTACCTTAATAATAAAGATATGAAAAGATTTTTATATGATTTAGTTGCAGAGGATATACCAGAAGGTTATGTGCTTGAGGACAAACATATCTTCTATGACGTGAAACGTGCAAAGAAGAATAAGGATGTTATTAATCTTGAATTGGCGGTTACTGCAAAGGCAACTAAAAAATTTGACGATAAAGAACTTATATCAAGGTCACGGTTTACAACAGTCTCTTCATTATCAGATGTTATTGAATCCGGTTATGGGATCTCTGACTACTCAATTGTTATTTCACCTCGTATTCCTTTGCTTGATAAGACTCTTCCTCTCATACAAAAAAATACAGAGGTACGTATTGAATCTAACTAATACATATGCCGATCCGAATCTATCTGAAACAAAACAACTCTCTGAAAAGGCGGGCAATAAACCATTTTTCCTATGTATTTCTTGTTGTCGGTACTCTACTTTTATTCTGGTCCTTTTATCCTGTCATCTCATTTGAATTATATTCACGTTTATTCATCCAACAGCACGTGCTTTCTCCTGTTCCTTCATCTGGAGATATTAAATCGCATCAGGAGGCTGATGCAGTGTTGGGCAGTTATGATGCGTATTCAAACAATTTAAGAGATTTTACTCAAGCACATTTATGGTTTCCGTCAAATAATATGGACGGCAAAAAACAATCAAGCTCTTTTAATGTGTCAAACTATGATATTTCAATACCGAAATTAAACATTAGTCAAGCACATGTTGTAGTTGGTGGTGAAGATTTATCAAAGAGCCTGGTACATTATTTGCCTCGAACCATGCCGGGTGAGTTTGGCAATGTTGCAATTTTCGGTCACTCAACATTGCCTCAGCTTTACAGCGAAGGAGACTATAAAACAATTTTTACATATCTGCCTTCACTTGAAAAAGGGGATGCTGTATTTGTTAAGATCGGTGACGTTGAATATGAGTATAAGGTTACCGATATGTTTGTTGTAAATCCGGACAAGATTTCGGTTTTGGATCAAAAGTACGATGCATCTTATCTAACGCTCATTACATGCGTACCTCCCGGAACATACTGGAAGCGTCTTGTAGTTACATCAAAATTAGTAAAATTGCCCTAAAAAGGGAATCAAATCTTCCTTTGATTTATCCTATAATATCTGATAAAATAATGAGATGTTTTCTGTGATTTTTACCATGATTAATATATCTGTAAAAAAGCTTTCAAATTTTCTGTTTTATGTTTTCTACTTGATTGTGCAATTTTTCATAACTGTCGGTGAGTTTGCACAAAAAATACTGCTTTTTCCCTATTATGTGATACACAGCATTGCGCAGACAATACCGTCTTTTAGTGTAAACAAACCTGAGGACATCCTGATTACCCAACGCAAGACGACATCCTTGAAATTCACAACATTTACACAATTGTTTGCGCAATTCATGCGAATGCTGTTTTTTTTACTGACGCTTTTAAGTAAGCTGTTTTATCGTATTGCTAAAGAAGTTTTTTCCCTGTTTTTTCAAACAGTGCAAAAAACCGTATCAATTATTCTCTGGATAGTACTACTTCCGTATAAGTTGTTTATGGCCTTTTTTTCCAGGGAATTCAGATTCCTTATATTAGGATTTATCATCTGTGCAGTTATTTTTGTTGTTTATCAGTCTTATCAATTTGTAATCAGTCTTCCTTCCCCAAAAAAAATTGGAAGTGTCAATTACGCGCAATCAACACATCTTTATGATAGAAACGGCAAACTTCTCTATGAGATATACCGTGATGAAAACAGGACTCCGGTTAAACTGAAAGATTTACCTGCATTTGTAAAACAGGCAACAGTTGCAATCGAAGACAGAGATTTTTTCAAACATAACGGTGTTTCATTGACAAGCGGAATTTTAAGAGCTTTAAAGGAAACGATTCTCACAAGGTCGCTTCAGGGCGGATCAACGATAACGCAACAGTTGGTTAAGAGCTCTCTTTTGACTTCTGAAAGAACAATTGAGCGGAAAATAAAAGAAATACTCCTTGCACTATGGACAGAAAAATTATTCAGTAAAGAAGAGATTCTGGAGATGTATCTGAATCAGGTTCCTTATGGGGGATCATCGTATGGGATAGAAGAAGCATCAAAAACATTTTTCGGGAAATATGCAAAAGACTTAAGTCTTGAAGAGGCGGCCCTATTGGCAAGTTTACCCATGTCTCCTTCTTTTTATTCGCCCTATATCAATCCGGAATATGCCCTAAACCGGCGCAACGAAGTACTGAAAAAAATGAATGAGCAGGGATATATAGACAGGACGCAAAGAGAAATCGCACAAAACACTACTTTGCAGGTGCAACCACTTGCAACATCAATACATGCTCCTCATTTTGTTTTCCATGTTAAATCCGGTTTGGAAGAGCGTTATGGAGAACGCATAGTTGAGGAGGGAGGGCTACGTGTAAAAACTACTTTGGATCTTGAAATCCAGGAACAAACAGAGCAGATCCTCAAGGAAGAACTGGAAAAAATAAAAGCACTCAACGTCACAAACGGGGCTGTCCTTATCACCAAACCCGCAACAGGTGAAATAATTGCCATGGTCGGCTCTGTTGATTATTTTGCAGAGCCATCGGGTGCATTTAATGTCACAACCGCCCTCAGACAACCCGGATCATCGATAAAACCACTGATGTATTCCCTAGCTCTTGAAAAAGATTTTACAGCAGCAAGCATTCTTGACGATTCACCCGTTTCCTTTTCCGTTCCGGGCGGACAGGCATACAAACCCGTAAATTATGATGGGAGATATCATGGAAGAGTTCCTTTAAGGTATGCGCTTGCAAACTCCTTTAATATTACAGCAGTCAAGACATTAAGCGCAGTTGGCGTTGATTCATTTGTTAACCATGCAAAAAAAATGGGTATAACATCTTGGAATGATTCCGAAAGATTTGGTTTATCTTTGACGCTTGGGGGAGGTGAAGTGCATATGACTGATATGGCAGTTGCCTATGGTGTATTTGCAAACGGAGGACATAAAGTAGACCTGACTAATGTGATACGGATTCAGGACACTGGCGACAAGCTCTTATATGAGATGCAGCCCAGCAAGAAAAAAGTCCTGGATGAGGGCGTTGCATATATAATGTCAGATATACTTTCCGATAATTTTGCCCGAAGATGGGCGTTTGGATCCAACTCTATGCTTGAAATACCAGGATATAAAGTTGCGGTAAAAACAGGTACAACTGATCAGAAAAAAGACAACTGGACAATAGGATACACGCCCGAGTTTCTCGTGGCGGTTTGGGTCGGTAATAACGATAACTCGCCCATGGATCCTCAACTTGCATCAGGAGTAACAGGCGCTGCTCCGATTTGGAACAGGGTAATGACAAATGTATTGATAAAAAGAGGTAATGGCGACTGGATGCAAAAGCCGGTTGATGTCCTTGAAAAAACTTGTTTTTTCGGAAAACCTGAATATTTTATCAAAGGCACAGAGCAGAAAGCATCATGTTCAGGTACCAGTATGGGCGTATCTCCCATGCCAACAATAAATCAATAAAGCATAAGCTATATCATTCTATTAAAGATCAAAATTGTTTGAATGGTAATTCAGTATTTTTATACAAATCATAGGCAGGACGGCCTTTGATAAATATTTTAGCACCGGATGTACCCTTAAGAATAACCCTATTATTTTCAACTCGTATCAAGGAGTTTTCACGTAAACCCACAACCGGTGTATCGTTTTCCTCATGATACTCAATTATTCTTTGTTCTCTTGTCTCTCCCATATGAGTAGATTTTGGATCATTGTCTATATAGTGAGGATTTATCTGGAAAGTGATTAAACTGAGTGCTTCAAAACTGGGGGGTTGTATGATAGGCATGTCATTGGTTGTTTTTATGGTAGGGCAGGCAATATTTGAACCAGCGCTACTACCGATATATTGTGTTCCGTTAAAAACGGCTCTTCTTATTGTTTTGATAAGATCTTCTTTATAGATTGTATTTAATAATCGAAATGTATTTCCACCACCGATAAATATGCATTTTGCATTCTGTACAGTTTTTTTCTTATTTTTATGACGATGTAAGGATGTGAATCCATAGCCTAATGACATGAATTTTTTTTCGGCTATATCTGCATATATGTCGTAATCTTTAAGAGCGTAAGGAATAAACAAAATTTCTTTGGGTCCGTTGATAAAGTTTTTTATTTCATCAGTGCAATGATCGAGATATCCTTTCCCGAATGTTTTGGAGTTACTTATTAACAATAATTTAATATCCATATATTATTTATAATATCAGGTTCTTTATTTTCTGTTTCCTTGCGTTTTTAATTTTCTTCTATGTCGTTCTTGAGTTAATCCGAGTCGTTTTTTTTCGGCTTTCTCTAAAAGTGCAGCCAGATCAGCAAGAGCTTGTTCATATCCTGGTTGATTGGGACCTTGTATTGCTATCTCCATTATTTCAAACAAAGTTTGTTTTTCGTCACGAACGAGCTCTTTCAATACGGGGTAAGTATTGACCGATGTTATAAGCTGCCTATGATCCATAACAACAGGTTGTAATTTTTCAATTGCCACCTCAAAGTGGGTATTTTCTCCTAGGCCGATGAGAAACTCTGCAACCTGTTCGGGAATATCATGGTCCTTAAGAAACCTCATCACTGAATCCCTAGACTGGAGATATAAAGGAATTTCATATTTTGGAAACTTACTATGAAACCAATTGTAACGTTCTATTAGTTCGGAATTCATAAAAGCAGCAGAATGTTCCGGGTCATGAAACGTAAGCGCTACCGGTACAGTAACCGCGTCAAGTGCACTTATGATTTGATCATCTCTTTCAAGCTGGGTCTGGGTTGATATTGCTCTTCCTGTTCTGCGGGAACCAAGAAATAGATAATCATAGCTGTCAATAAAAATTGGGAATCCTTGTTCATCTGCGCGTTTGATCTGTGTTGCAAGATCTTCACCAGAGACTTCCTGATGATGTCCATTAAAAAACATATAACCTATACCAAGCTCATCGCACATTTCTGAAAGCCCGAAAAGAATTGTTCCTTTCCCGCTTTGAGGTGGTCCTACAACCATGACTTTCCCTGTATCGAAAAAAGGAATAGCCGCTACAACTGTTTCCTCAGGTCTCCATACCTCCTTGTTTTCCCTAAGATGATCGGATGTTATTTGTTTGGCGCGGGTCGTTAGATTAGGAACATCCCAGATAGAATTACCTTTAAAAAACTTAACTCCGTTCCAGCTTTCACTTCTGTGAGGTCTTCCTTCTTTTGCACTGTTTATCGCCGTTATTGCCATATTATTTAAGTTTCTTTAGCATCTTCATACTTCCGTATTTGGTAACTATAAGCTTGTATTCCTCAGAATTATAAAAGCTACATTTTCCTTTACCGAAACTTTGTGCGGTCTCAATGAGGAACCTGCCTACTGCATCGATTTGATTTGCATTTGTTACCCCTGTTGCACATCCTGCAACTGGAACTTCCGACGTAATCGCAACTCCCACGACCGGTGATGAGGTGGCGGTGCATGGTTGCATGATGCTGTTGAAGTGATATAATCCGTTGCCGTATGGTGTTATATCTTGTGTTGAAATAGGGAATGTGACAGGAAAACGGCCTGTTGTTTGTTCCATAATAGCCATAAGATCTTCGCTCATACGAAGAATATAGCCGTCCTTTACTGTTGGAGAGAGAGCAAATCCTATGTTATTAATAATTTTATTACCTCGGGATGTATCAACAGATAAAATTGCATCCATTTCTTTATCAACCTCGTATGTATTCATAGTTGTAAGATCAACAGGTGATCCCATAAAAGGCACAGGATCATGAGGTGTAGTTGGAGCATTGGTGCATACATGTGTTGCAACTATCATATCTCCTTCAAGGAGGTCACCGTTGTCATTCATTTTTGCGAGTCTTAAAGCGGTTGAAAGCGCGGTAAGAGCTCCATCGCCGTCCGAAACAAATCCAATCGTTTTGGGTCGCGCTCCAACACCTCCAAGTCTTCCAATTATTCCAAGTGTCGGTGCTCTGCCTTTACGGGTTGTTCCATGTGCTCCAGGAATTCTAATCTTAATAAACTGCGTTGATCCGTTTTTTTCTTTTACATCCTTTACAATAACCCTAGTTTTTTTATACGGGCGAAATAGTTTTGTAATGCTATTTCCAGGCTTACCTGGTCGATCAAGTAGGTCATATACGGTTAGTATTTCTGATAAGATCATATAAATTTGTTAATTTGATAACACTTGTGAATAACGCATTTCGATTGGATAGTCAGTCCTTCCAAATAGGTAATTTATATAAGACTCAAGTTTTGGATAAATCCTTCCCATAAGCTCTCTCATTTGTTCATTTGATTCATCTTTTTTTATTGATCCCGCACTTCTTTCCTCCTGTATTCTTACTGCTTCACGCAAAAATACTGAAAAATCAGGGTCCCACAAAAACTGCATTGCATGATGTACATATGGATTTTCACTCAATGGAAAGTAACTTGGAGAAGTTAATGTTGCCAGTCCTGTTTTTAATTCCGCCGCACGCGTTTCTTTTCTTTCAGCATCCGGAATTAAGGATTTTACTCGTTCAAGCTCATCTTCAGCCGCTTGAAGTTGTTTCCTACGTTGCATCGTACTTTCCGTATTTGCTTTCACTAGACGTTGTGCAGATTCCTCAAGATAGGTTGCCACATGTGGAGTAATAACTGGTACCTGTCCAGTTTCAACAGCAGTTAGTACTTCTATTACCTTAGGAAGTCTTTCTAGATCAATTAGATCATACTTATTTTGATTACCCTCAGCTACGCGTTTAGCAACTCCCTCAAGTGCTTTTTTTGCTGTATCGTTCAATCTTTTTACGTGTTTTTGGTTTTGTTCGGTCATTTTAACGAGTTGTCCCGTTTGTAGTTGTCTGTAGCAATCTATCGCGGAGTTATTATCCGCAACTGTTACTTCATTTTGTGCAACAAGACCGGCTGTTTTTTCGACACTTAAACGTGCTTTTTTGACGGGACTGAGCTCACTCTGTAGCTTTGCCATTTCAGCAGACATTAGTTGTTTTGCGGATTTGGTATCAGCAGTATAGCTTTGCAGGTAACTCAAGTGTTCGGCTACATTTTTTCTATGTAAGCGAGCAGGATCAGTAAACTGTTTTTCAACCGATGCTAGAAATGTTCTTGTTTCGTCAGCAGTTCCGGGTCTTCCATTGAAGTTAAGTCGTGTTTCGTGCTGTACTTGCTTTCCGTGTGTTGGCAGATCTGCAAACCCAGCGGCAACGGATGTAGGATTGCCTTCCATATGTCGTCTGTATACATCGGTCATTATATATATTCCTCTTGCATATGCCGGATCGTTTGCCATCTTTTGCTGTTCTTGCTCGGTTGTTTCTCTTAATCCCATAATTACATCTTTTGGAAGATCCATAGAACCCCACCTAAGATGATCTATCTGTTTTCCTCTCAGGTGATGTGTTGATTGCATAAGGAACTCCATTGCTTGTCGTACTGGCCCTGTGTGACCATCTGCATTTAACTGTCTTTGTATTGCGTCCTTTACAAGATCAAGCTGTTGGGGTCCAACGTATGTATGTATTACTTCGGCGACTCTAAAACTTGGGTCATAGGGTACTCCCATTGATTCCATCCATTGTTCAATTGCATTCGGGAGACCCAGTTCGTCGAAATTAACCGGAATTAGGACCGAGTCGGGATTAATAAGTTTAGATCTTCGCTGAACAATGTCATGAATGCGTCTGTATGCATCCTGAGTAATCTGATCCGCTTCTTCTCGTGGTACGCCGTAATCCTCGGCAATACGTTGCGCCCACATATCGGTTTCGATAAGGTGCACGCCTCGGTTATAGCCTCCTAACAAGGCACCTGAAGCATGGGTTATGGTTGGGGCCAGATCAACAAGCTGTCTGGCGGTTTCTGGAAGCAGTTTTTCAGGAAGAAGTCCTGCTTTTATTCCTGCACGCTCTTCTTTCATAGTTCGTTCGCCCCACGTTTCAATGACGCATGAACCACCTACATGCATTGGATTCATATGAGGATCGAGGACTTGTGGAGGGACAGATCTTAATCTTACATAGTCGGAAGTTCCTATTTTTTTAACCATTACATCAAATTCTTCTTGCGTCAGATTTAACGGATCTCGTCCTGCAGGTGAAAACTGCGTGTAACCACTTATCCAGTCTTCTTGCCCAGCTCCCTCTTCAAATCTCCGGTCGAATCTTGTTGGCCTGTGAAAGTCGTCGGTATATTCTCCTCCTTCTTCTGACGGCCATATTCTAGAAAGAACACGCCTCGTGAAGTTCTGGTAACGTTCGGCGGGATTTGTTCCCTCCATGACCCCTTCAAGCGGATCTCGTACAATTGTCGCCGGTTGTGGTTGGCGTTCGACTCTCTGTGCTTGTACTGCACTTTTCTCAGCTGCGATAGTACTCATATTCTATAAACGAAAAAACCCCGCTTGTTTGCGGGGTGTAATTATTAATTAATAAATTACTAACCCGCAGTTAGCAGGATAAGGACAAAAATAAAAAAACAAAAATTTAATATCGTTTCTACCATATTTTTCTTCACATCCTCCTTTGTTAAGTTCGGATGATTATTGACCGTAATAAAATAAATTTTTATTCCAGAAACGGTAACTAAAAAAAATCCCGCCTCTTAGGCGGGTTTGTGTATCTTTTATACAACAATTACTCCGCCCTTTGGGGGGTAATAAGTCGGATAAAAAGAACTGATATATTATTTTTTTTCATACGTGAATTTATATGATACATGAGAGCCTGTTATTTTGCAACAGGTATTTTATCAAATCCGGTAAGTGTATGAAGAACTTTGGGTATGCGAACCGAGCCGTCCTTTTCCTGAAAGTTCTCAAGCAGCGCAATAAGTATTCTTGGGGATGCAAGGGCCGTATTGTTAAGTGTAAAACAATACTCCTTTGATCCATCCCTCTTTCGGTATTTTATATTCAGACGCCTTGTCTGAAAATCACCCATGATCGAATTACTCATAGTCTCTCCATAGCTGTTTCTTGACGGCATCCATGTTTCTATATCATATTTCTTTATTTGCGGTTCACCCATGTCTCCGGTACACATAAGCAGTACTTGATATGGTAATCCCAAGTCTTGAAGCAGCTCTTCCGCATTTTTTTGAAGTTCTTCATGCAGGATGCGCGCCTGATTAACATCATTTTTGGCTATGATTATCTGTTCTATTTTCCAGAATTCATGAACGCGGTAAAGGCCTTTTGTGTCTTTTCCGTATGATCCTGCTTCCTTTCGAAAACAGGGGGAAAATGCAGTGAATTTTTTCGGAAGTTCGTCTTCCGACAAAATCTCGCCTGAAAAATAAGCACTTACCGGGGCCTCAGATGTTCCGGCAAGATAAGCATCATCGTCGTTGAGTTTATATACTTCATCTTTTCCCCAGGGAAACTGACCTGAGCCAAAGAGGGTAAATCCTTTTACAATTGATGGAGCGATAAGTGGTATGAATCCTTTTTGAATTAGCTTTTGGAAAGCATAAAACATCAAAGAAATATGGAGTACTGCCCCTTGATTTTTCAAAAAATATCCCCGGAAGCCAGATGTTTTTGTCCCCCGTTCAGTATCAATAATGTCAAGCTTTTTTCCAAGCTCAATATGAGAAAGGGGTGCAAAATCAAACTTAGGCAGATTTCCCCATGCATGTTTTACTATATTTCCTGACGCATCAGCCCCGATTGGAACCTCTTCAAGCGGGATATTGGGGATATAGCTTATAAGTTGCGATAATTGCTCCTCTGTTGATTTTAATTCCTCCTCATGAATTTTAAGTTCTTGCTTTATCTTTTTCCCTCTTTCTTTTCCTTCTTGGGTAATAGTTTTTTTTGATAGAATATTTCTTTCCTCCCGAAGTTTTTGTATAAGAAGTAATGATTCATTCTTTTGTCTGTCAAGCTCAAGAATCTTATCAACATCTGCCTCTCTTTTTTTGTTTTTTAATACCCGGATAACCTCTTCTTTGTTATTGCGTATATAATCTACTGAGAGCATGATTTCATTGTATCAAATCTTTTTTTATAAATTCACTTATTCTTCTTACTGCTTTAAGCCGATGATTAATTATCTCATGTTCTTTTTCCGTAAGTTCGTCATAATACTTTTTAAAACGCGCGACGATAAAAAGGGCTCTGTAAGGAAAACCTTTAGTAAATTTTATGCTTTGCTTTTCTGCGATATATCCCTGTATATCTTCGTTTACCGAAACAACTTTTTGTGTTTTCGGATTAAAATAGGTGAGTGACAGACATAATGATGCAGAACGGTTCTTAAGTGCCAAGCCTGACAAACGTCTGAGAGTAAATTGTATTAATTCTTCATCACTTGCATCTTTTCCGAGCCACCGTCGTGATTTGGTGCCCGGTTCTCCATTCAAAACAGGTATTGAAAGTCCACCGTCATCGGCCAAAGTTGCAAGGTTGCTGAGGCGGGCATAGTATCTGGCTTTCAGTACGGCATTTTTCTCAAATGTTTCCGCTGTCTCCTCCGGCGAGCTATCAATACCTAAATCTGCAAGTGTCACAGTCTGGATCATTTGCCTTTTCAATGGTTCAAGTCCGTCTGTAAGCTCTTTTACCTTTGCACTGTTGTGTGTTGCGATAAGCAGTTTCATTTATTCTGCAATTGCTGCAAGCGAAACTGTGCCGCCGCAATATTTTGTTACGATCTCAATCGTTTCTTTTAAAGACTGCTCAACCTGAATTCTCGTTATATCATATATACCATCAATGTTTATCAGTATGTTTTTTGTTTTTTCGGTAACCATTGTGCGAACAGCATCACGATAGTTAAAATCAATGTTATATCCACCCAAGGCATCAAAATATGCAAGCTCGGTTGATTTATAGGTTGTAGGTTCTTTATCTCCAAGAAGCAAAATTTGCTCATTTGGTAAAGGAAAACGTAGAATGGTTGGGAATTGTACTTTGTCAAGATCAAAAGCACCTACAGACACACGGCGATTCATCACGATTAAGTTATATGCATCAACACATGTGTTGACTTGATACAATCCTTTCTTTAAAGCAATGCGACGAAGAAGTGCTTCAGGTGAAGGGCGGCGCGAATGCCAGTCCACCTTCATCTGTCTGTATAATTTACGGTACGCCTGTACTTCCGGATAGGAACTGATGATTTCGTTAGTTAAAACTTCTTGCGTTTTGAGAAAATTTTCTTTTTCTTTCGTAAGTTTCTCGTTTTGCTTTTGAATAACTGCTCCTTTTATGACGGCAATTCCGATATTAATTGTCGGGTACATTTTTTTTACCTGAGGGTGGATACTAAATATCTTACGATCATTTAAAACCGGAAACTGAAATGTCTCCACAGGCTTTTCCTGAGTTTGTTTACCGGTCGTATTTAATTTGGCAACTACGTTTGATAATCCAATTTCTACAATCAGATCGGCAGCTTTTGGACCAAATTGTTTACCGGTAAGCACTTGATAAAAAGCACTGAAAACGTCCTTTGGTTTTAATTGCAAAGATTTCATGGTTTCAAAAACAGTGTCTTGAATCGATTCTCGATCTTGTTTTTGAAGTTTTTCCAGATTGTTTGCCAAGGTGTATAAAAACTTCTTCTGAAGATCGTTTGGTTCTGAGTGAGCCTTCACTTGTACTGATTGAATTTTTTGGTTTTCTGCATATTTCTCAAGATAAATTTTTGCATATGATATCCGTTCTTCAAGGATAATAACTTCTTCGGAGCTTAAGGATCTTCCCAACTGATTCTCAAATATCATCTTTGCATCTCCTTTATTTTTCAATATATTTGCAACCGTTCTAAAACGCGGAAGAAAGTATCTTTTTTCTATAAGAGGTCTGACTTGTGATAATTCAATAATACGGGCAAAATCCGACACTACCTCTCCTTTTTTGCCATGAGGAATTCTGCCCTCCTTTTTATCGTAATATGCGCTTATACAGCGATCGTACTCATCAAATAAATTGGGGATAGTCTCCCCATAAGGATTAAAGTCAAGATGAGTTGAAATCGGTGTCCTTACTAAAAAAAATCGGAATATTTCAGGAGGAAGGATTTGAGTTACTTCTTTGGCTGATGTGCCGATTCCTTTTGAGGATGACATTTTTCTTCCTCCGATCGTAAACCATTCGTATCCTCCCATAGCATAAGGAGCTTTTCTGTTAAAAATTTCTTCACAGATATGTTTTCCCATATCATAGGATCCACCTGATGACATGTGATCTTTTCCCGAGGACTCGATAGTTACCCCAATCACTTTCCAATGGGCTGGCCAGTCCAGTTTCCATGGGAGCTTACCTTTACCGTCATAAGGCGAAACCATCCCTTCATGACCGCAGCCCTTTGCCCAGGAAACAATATTCTCTTCACAGCGGTAATATACATGATGGCCGTCCCATTTATGGCTATTTGTCGTACCAATATTGCCGCATTTTTCACAAATCGGGTTAAAAGGAATCCAATCGGTTTTCTTTTCTGTTTTTGTCACTTTTTTATAAATATCCCTGACTTTGTCAGCATTATCCAATACTGTCTTGATGATATCGTTCATTTGTCCCGATTGATATAGGTTGTGGGACCAGATAACCAGCGGATGACAGTTCAATGTGTTAAATACTTCAATAAATTCTTTGGCGTAGTATTCTGCAAAACTTTTATAACCTTTTTCAGGTGAAGGGATCATAAACAACGGTTTACCTGAATACTTCTCCCATATTTTTTTTTCCAGATAAGCGGGAATTGCATCCATAGGGTCCATATCATTGAAGACATAAGAAAACCGTGTGTTTAAACCGTTTTGGATCATGACCTTATATATAAGGTCATGCACAAGCACACCCCTTAGGGATCCGACATGGATGCGGCCGGAGGGAGTTTTCATATCATCAACCCATTCATGCTCAAACTTTCTCTTTTTGATTTTATTTAACTCACGATCAACCCAGATCATTTTATTGAAAGAATCTTGTATCTAATTTTTCCGCTTGGGATTTCGATCTCAACGACATCTCCTATTTTTTTTCCAAGAAGAGCTTGACCGATTGGTGATGTATGAGATACTTTCTTATTCAGGGGATCTGATTCAAATTCACCGACCACATGCAGGTCTTCGACCGCGTTATTTATTTCAACGGTAATATGTGCGCCAATTGTAACTTCGTTTTTGAGGACAGTTTCGTCAATAATCTCAGCGTTATTGATAATATCCGTCAGTTCCATAATCCTGCCATCAATCATATTCAGCTCGTCACGGGCCGTTGTATAGGCATTGTTTTCGGCAAGATCTCCCATACCGCGTGCCCTCTGCAACTTTTCAAGAATAAGGGGTTTTTTTACGTCATTCAACTCTTTAAGTTCTTTTTCTAAAGCAATAAAGCCTTTTTTTGTGCATTGAATTTTTTTTATCACCATATTGGTATTTTACATAAATAATATCGCGTTTCCTTGAGTATAAAGAGGATCAATGATATACTTAACAAAATAAAGAATCTTTATACTGACCCATCTTGTTTGTTGTATCTAGATTATCATACAAAAGACAGCTTTTAAAGTCAAGGAAGGTCCCATCGTCTAGAGGCCTAGGACGGCAGGTTCTCATCCTGCAAACACCGATTCGAATTCGGTTGGGATCACGTACAAAAATACCCGCTTATGCGGGTATTTTTATTCATGCTTATTAACATACTTAATTACAATTGGCTGCGTCAGTTGATCCGCTGCCTGCTGCCGCTTCATCTGTTACTGAATATGACACGGCCACATCGGTTTTTGTCAGTTCCGACGAACAAAAGTCTGGTTTTTCAGTACTACCGCAGCAGACAAGCTGTTTCATTGCGTCTGAGTTACGGCCTCCAAAATCAAATTCTGAGACGGTTTGTTTTCCGTTTATCAGCAATGTCGGGGAGCCGGTTATTTTATATTTATTAGCCAGATCAAAATCCTGTTTTGCATAAGCTATTCCTCTTCCTGCATCTTTCACACATGAGGCAAGTTCGGCAGTATTGACGCCTGTTGCGGTCAGACATTCCTCACTTTTTCCTTCCTGCATATAACATGATACATATGGCCAATACAGATTGCTTTGTTCTTCACGGACACAAATTTGTCTTAAGTTTTCCTGTGCTTCGCTGTCGCCATGCATTGATGTTATTTTTCCGTCTTCCACAGCTCCTATGTATTTGACAGATATATTCTGTCCGAGAGCCGGCAGTTCAGAGGTGGCTTTTTTCAAGACCCTCTGCATTTGGAGGCCATATGGGCAGTCAGCAACAACAAAAGCAGTCAAATTGGCTGTGTCAGCTTTTTGTATTTCATCACAGGTTAAGGGTTTGACGCTGCTTGAAGATGCGGCCTCTTGTTGTTTATTGAGATCTTCAAGAAGAATACCCGAAGTAAAAAGGATTTTTCCTCCACGTGAAATATATGAAACATATTTTTGACCATCAACGCTCAATTCAAACTGGATTACACCATCTACTTCTTTTGCTGACAGGACCTCAATCTTTGTTGATGGATTATTTACCACTTTTTTTACAACCTCAGGTATGATCTGTGTCTTCATTTTGTTTAGATCCGGACCGCTTTTGAAAAATCGAAGACCGATAAAAACACCAATCAAAAGTACGATGATTACAAGGGGTATCAGTCTATTTTTCGGAAGTTTGCTCAATCCTTTTTTTATAAACGAAGGAAATTGTTTGTTCGCGTCAACGCTTTTTTTTGTTTGTTTCATAATATGACATTTAATATTATTTTTATCGAAAAGTCAACACAATACTGTACCTGGCTCAATGTCTTCCGGAATAAATATGAGGCGGGGTATATGTCCAGGCAAGTCTCCCATAAGTATAAATCCGTGGGAGAGTTTTCCAGCCATGGGTTTTGGTTCAAGGTTGGCAACAACAGGAACTTTTTTACCAAGAAGTGTTTTTGGTTCAATATATTTTGCAATTCCAGATAGAATTTCGACATATCCGTAATCTTTTCCCAAATCGATAACAATGAGAAGTAATTTAGAAGAATTTTCAACACGGCCTACCTGTTTTATTTCTCCGACGCGTATATCAAGTTTTAAAAAATCCTGAAATGAACAATTTGGTTTTTTCATTGTATTTCATTATAATAAAAATCATGGAAAAGCAAGAGATGGTTGATGTGGTTGATGCAAATGATAACGTATTATATGCGGTTACGAAAGAAGAGGCACATCGTAAAGGATATCTTCATCGAACCGTTATTGCCGAGCTTAAAAATAAAAATAATGAATGGATTCTTGTCAAACAAGCTCCTGACAGACAGGATAAAGGGCTTTATGTTTCACCGGTCGGTGGCCATGTCCGATCAGGTGAAACGCTTGAAGACGCTTTAAAACGTGAAGTACTTGAAGAGATTGGTATAACTGATTTTACATATACATATATTGATAAAGCTGTATTTTACAGAGAAGTTTTAGGTCGTAAGGAAAACCATCTTTTTATTCTCTTTGAAGTGTTTTCTGATAATGACATCAGATTAAATGGAGAGTCTGTCGGTTATAAGCATTTTACTACACAACAATTAAAAAAAGAACTGAGGGAAAATCCCGAAAAATTTGGGAAGGCATTCCATTTTGTAGTACGTACTTTCTATAGCAATCTCCTTGGATAATTATTTGGCGTATATACGATATATATTGCCCCCGATTTTTTCGGTTTTATATATAGTAATTCTATTAATCTCTCTAGTATTTTTTACATGGGGACCCCCACAATACTCCATAGAATAAGAACCGATAAAATACACCTTAACCATTTCCGGATATTTTTCACGAAAAAAAGATCGTGCGCCGAGTTTTTCTGCTTGACTTTTTGGTAAGATTTTATATTCAACCGGGAGTGCTTCTGCAATTTTTGAGTTAACAATTTCTTGTACCTTTTTAATCTGCTCAGGGTCAGGTTTCTGGGTAGTGTAAAAATCAAACCGCAGCCTTTCCCCTGTGATATTTGATCCCTCCTGCCTGATATTTGGCCCCATAACGTCAAATAAAGCCTGATGGATCAGGTGTGTTGCGGTATGATAGCTGAGGGTTTTGCTGCTGTGATCGGCAAGGCCACCTTTGAATTTGGCAGATGAGGCACTACGTGAGGCATCTTTATGCTTTTGGAATTCCTGTGAGAATTGAAGCTTATCAACTTTTTTACCTTTTTCACGCAATAGTTCCTCTGTTACTTCAAGCGGAAAGCCATGTGACTGATACAGATTAAAAGCATCTTTACCTGAAACATTTTCCATTTTATGGATTTCTTTTAGACCCTTGTCAAGGCTTAGAGCAAACCGTCGGATTTCTTCCTCAATCGTTTTACGGATCAAAGGGAGATCTTCATCAACGTTGAAATAAATACCATCATACATTTCAAGGATGATTTTTGAGATGTTGGCCACGTCACTTGATGATGGTAAGACTCCCATAAGTTTTCTCAACTTCACGGTAAGACGTCTTAACAGCCTTCTTAGCACATATCCTTGTTCTTTGTTTGAGGGAAGAACTCCGTCTTTGATAAGAAAGACTGAAGCCTTTAGATGGTCGGATACTATCCTCATGGAAGGCTTGATTTCCTGTCTTTCATAGGATTTATTGGTTATCCTTTCAATTTCTCGGATAATCGGTCTATAAAGGGACGTAGTAAACATGTCAGGACTATCTTCAAGCGCTGTGATTAAACGTTCGAGTCCTCCACCAAAGTCAACATTTTGTTTGGGAAGAAGGGAAAACGTGCTGTCTTGATTTTTTTTATATTGCATAAAGACACAGTTTCCTATTTCAAGAAAACGGCCACAATCGCAGTTTGGATGACACTTGTTGTTTTTCCACAAGGATGCTTCATGAAGACCATGTTGAGCTCCGAAATCAAAAAATACTTCGCTGTCAGGTCCGCCTGGTTCGCCTGCCGGCATCAGATTTGGTGCGCCTGCTCTTGACCACCAGTTGCCTTCATATACATGAATTTGCTGACCGATTTTCGCGTTAATTCCGTATTTTTTATATGTTTCCATCCATATGTCAATTGATTCATTGTCTTTTGGCAATCCTGAAGAACCTGCAAAAACTGTTGCAAATAATCTTTGAGGATCAAGCATGAGCTTTTCTACAAGAAATTCAAAAAACCATGGTATTTGCTCTTTTTTGAAATAATCACCTAAAGACCAGTTGCCCATCATTTCAAAAAAAGAGTCGTGACGATTATCTCCAACTTCCTCAATATCCTGGGCTCTTATGCAGCGTTGGATATTGTAGAGACGTTTACCCAGCGGATGCTCTTCACCTAGAAGGTAAGGCACAAGCTGTTGCATGCCGGACCCGGTGAAAAGAGTAGTAGGGTCATCTTTTGGAACAAGGGAAATGGACGGGATTTTTTTATGATTATTGTTTTCCCAAAACGACGAGTATAATTGTCTGAGTTTGAAATGGGTTATTGGCATACTGTAAAATTATAACAAATCATATGATAATACAGGTAGATACATCAGATACCGACACTATAAAACCATTTGCGAAAAAACTTCAAATGCCAAGAGTAGATTCCCATAAAGGTCAAAATGGTAAGGTTATGATTATTGGAGGATCATCACTTTTTCATAGCGCGATCATTTGGGCAGCAGATGTTGCCTCTTATTTTGTAGATATGGTTCATATTGCCTCAACAAAAGAAAATAATTGTATTATTAAATCAATCAAAACCAAGTGGAGAAACGGAATTGTCATTTCGCAAAAGGACATATCATCCTATATTGAAGAAGATGATGTTGTCATGATTGGGTCAGGCATGATGAGAGGAGATAAAAGACGCGATATGTTAAATGAACCCGCAACATTGACAGATGTTTTGAAGATCAAAGATGATTCACAAAAAACCTATTGGCTAACCAAACTTTTGCTTCATACTCATCATGATAAAAAATGGGTTATTGATGCCGGGTCTTTGCAGGTGATGGAAAAAGACTGGCTTAAGAAGCTCGATAAGCCGGCTGTCATTACACCGCACGCAAAGGAGTTCCAAATGCTTTTTGGAATTGAGATACAGTCACTTACAGAGTCAAAGAAGATTGAGATAGTCCAAGATACTGCCAAACGGTTTAACTCTATTATACTTTTGAAATCCGTCTACGATATTGTTTCAGATGGAGATTCTACTGTTGTGATAAGAGGCGGAAACGCTGGACTTACAAAGGGAGGTACAGGCGATGTGCTTGCAGGCACACTTGCATCTTTATATGCAACAAATGAACCTTTGCTTTCATCAGTCATTGCCTCATACTTACTGAAAAAAACCGCAGATGTATTATACAAGGAGAAAGGGTATTGGTTTAATAATCAAGACATCATACCGCGAATTTCTTTGGTACTTAATTCATTGTTTAAACATTAGATAAGTTTTGACAGATATGGACAAAGACAAGATACTAGGTTGACTTATCAAATCAAATAAAGTAGTATTAGGTTAAGAAATTGTATGAAAAAAGAGACTGTTTTTGCAATATTTTTAGGTATAGGACTTGGCGTAGTTGTGTCCTTTGTCATGATTGTCAAAAGCAAAGATCGGACGCTAAATAAATCAAAGCCCCTGACAAACGAGAAGAAAACAACTGTCGCAGTCACCGAGTCTGTATCTCAGATCCAAACGTTTAAAATAACTCAACCTCAGGACAGACAGATATTTAACACAAAAACCGTTGTTATAAAAGGAACATCGGAAAATGAATCACTTATTGTTGTACAATCACCTGCAAAAGACATGGTTTATCAGACAAAAGACGATAACTTTTCTATTGAGATGCCTCTGGTTTTGGGAGAAAATGTTATCAGCCTTACTCAGTATTCAAAAAATTCCCAGGGAAGATCGCAGCAGAAACAATTACGAATTTACTATCTTGACGAGCAATGAAAAAATATACGATAATCATTTTTCTTGTTATACTTTCGCTGATTAGCTTTGGAAGCTTTTTCGTGTTTGCTGTTGATTCGTCTCCTGAGGCTGTATTGACACCTTCCCAATCAACAGAAGAAGATAAGGATATCCAGGAGCTTAAAGAGAGAGTTGCAAACAAGGTTGCCGAGATAAGAAAAAAGGATCAGAAAGCTCTCAGCGGCTACGCAAATGTAAAAGATGGAAAAATATCCCTTAAAGATACTGAGGATATGGAATACACGGTTACGATAGATGAATCGCTTTCCAAAGTGTATCGGATATCTGGTTCAACAAAAAAGGAAATAAAACCAAGCGATATTAAAACAGACACATATATGATTGTTACAGGACCGGTTGTAGATAAATCCGTTAGTGCCAATTTTATCTTTGTTGATGATGTATATATAGTCCAGTCAGGAAAGGTAATGGAGATAAACAAGGAGGATTATTATATCAAGATTATGTCACAGGATAAAGAAGAGTATATTCTCGATATTGAGACCTCAACAAAACAAAATATGCTCAATATGAAGACACTTGAGATCGAAAAAAGCGGATTTTCCAAAATTAAAGAAGGAGACACTGCACATTTTACCGCAATAAATTCGAAAACCGAAAAAAATTCATCCAACAGGTTTACTGCACAAAAAATACTCGTTATACCTCAGGAATATTTCATGAAGTGATAGTACGATTTACTGAAATCAAACAACCATCCTATGTTTACATTTATTAAACAGCTTTTTGACTATAACCAAAAAGAAATAAAACGGCTACAAAAGAAAGTTGCTGAGATTAATCAGCTGGAGGATGCTGCAAGAAAGCTTAAAGATAAGGATTTTTTAACAGAGACTGAGAAGCTCAAAGATGAAATAAGGTCAAATCGCAAAACTCCGGATGATATTCTGCCTTGGTCGTTTGCTTTGGTTCGCGAGACTGCACGTAGAGTGTTGGGAGAGAGGCATTATGATGTGCAACTTCTTGCAGGAATCGGACTTCATGAAGGAAAAATCATTGAACAGAAAACTGGAGAGGGAAAAACTCTTTCAGCAACAACCGCATTGTATTTGAATGCACTTTCAGGGAAAGGCGTACACTTGGTCACGGTTAACGATTATCTGGCCCGACGTGATGCCGGATGGATGGGATCGGTATTTCATAAACTGGGTTTGACTACAGCAGCAATGATTGCTGAACAATCATATGTATATGATGCAGAATATGAAGATAAAGATATGCACGACTGGCGGTTGACTCATCTTAAGCCGGTTTCACGGAAGGATGCCTATCTTGCTGATATTACCTATGGAATAAACAGTGAGTTTGGATTTGACTATCTGCGCGACAATATGGCAGGATCTCCAAAGGATATGGTGCAGCGGGGATTTCATTATGCGGTGATAGATGAAGCCGATTCGGTTCTTATAGATGAAGCGCGTACTCCCCACATTATTTCAGCTCCATACGAGGAAGATACTTCAAAATATTATGAATATGCGCGTATTGTCAAAAAGCTTGATCCTGAAAAAGACTATATGATTGACGAAAAATCACGTACGGCTAATCTAACCGAAAAAGGGGTTACCCATATCGAGTCGCTACTTGGAGTAAGCAATATGTATGAAAAGAATTTTGACACACTTTTTCATATTGAAGCAGCACTAAAGGCAGTTGCATTGTTTAAAAACAACAAGGAATATATAGTAAAGGACAATCAGATTGTTATAGTAGATGAATTTACCGGGCGTCTTCTTGAAGGAAGGCGTTTTTCAGAGGGAATCCATCAGGCCATTGAGGCAAAAGAAGGTGTTGCAATTCAAAGAGAGTCAAAGACTTTGGCGACAGTCTCTTTGCAGAACTATTTCCGTATGTATGAAAAAATTGCAGGTATGACAGGAACGGCAGCAACCGAAGCTGAGGAATTCAATAAAATATATAAGGCAGATGTATTGGTTGCGCCAACCCACAGGCCTATGGTAAGAAAAGATGAGCCGGACATGATTTATAAGACAGAAAAGGGCAAGTGGATGGCTGTAGTTGAGGAAATTGCGAAAAGCTATAAAGTAGGCAGACCAGTACTGGTTGGTACAACTTCAATAGAAAAAAACGAGCATCTTTCCCATCTGTTAAAAGTTCGTGGGATTCCTCACGAACTTCTCAATGCTAAAAACCATGAGCAGGAGGCATCGATTATCGCGTCAGCCGGTAAAAAAGGGGCGATAACCGTTGCAACAAACATGGCAGGCCGTGGAGTTGACATAATCCTTGGAGGTATGCCACCGACCGTAGATGAAAACGAAGAGGAAGTGTATAAAAAAGAAAGAGAAGTGTGGCAAAAAAACCATGATGAAGTGATTTCACTAGGTGGATTATATGTCATTGGTACTGAACGCCATGAGTCAAGACGTATTGACAATCAATTGAGAGGGCGTTCTGGCAGGCAGGGAGATCCTGGGCAAACATGTTTTTTCGTAGCACTTGAAGACGATCTTATGAGGATATTTGGGGGTGAGCAGATTTCTCGTCTTATGACTTTTTTTAATTTTCCTGAAGACCAGCCACTGAGTCACTCAATGGTTTCAAAAGCAATAGAGCAGGCCCAGGTAAAAGTTGAAGGATTTAATTTTGATATCCGTAAGCATCTGGTGGATTTTGACGATGTATTAAATAAGCAACGGGATATTATTTATGCTCGCAGGAGAAATATACTAAACCTCACTCAGGGAAAAACGAAGGAATTTAAAAAAGAGATATTTGATACGTTACATGAAGAAGTAGAAAAGATAGTATCCAGATTCAGTTATGAGGAGGCGAAACTGAATACCGAAATGATCGTGAACATAGAACAGGAGTTGAACTTCATATTGAAAATAGACCACGAAAAACTTGCAGGTTTCATGAAAGATCAGGATACAGCGGGTATGATCAAATGGGTTGAGGGCGAATTTGGAAAAGCATATGAAGAACGTGAAAAAAAACTAGGCGGTGACATATGGCATGAGGTCGTAAAGAGCATTTATCTTTCAACAATCGATAAGTACTGGACAGATCATCTGACAGGGATAGAAGATTTACGTGAAGGTATTAATCTGCGCGGATATGCACAGCTTGATCCGTTGGTTGAGTACAAAAATGAGGCATTTTCCATGTTTGAAAAGCTTATTGATGATATTGATTTTGAGGTAACTCGTCGGATATTTAAAATCGAAATTGAAGTGAATACAAAGCCGGAAAATCCTCAGGAGCAGCCGGTCATATATAAGTCTGCATCATCCATAGATCCGTTTTCTCAACAAGCAAAGCAGCAGGAAGGAAGTATGATAAGTCCCTCTGCCCAATCTAAGACTGCTACTCCTGTCCCATCTGACAATATAGCTCAACAAGATCGGGGATTTCGTATCATTCCTCCGGGCTCATCCCAGCAAAAACCAGGAAGAAACGAGCCATGCTGGTGTGGGTCGGGAAAGAAGTACAAGAAATGTCATCTAAATAGGGAACCGTAAACGGCGCAGGTATAGGAAACCTATAAACAATTTATACGAATGGAATCGAAGAGGGAGGATTAATGGGGTTAGAACCGAAAATCTATTTCAATCTTGCCGTTACCTGCTCTTATCTCTTTTATGATCGCTCGGAGAAAATGTTTTTTCTCTTCTAGGTTGGCATTGTCCCATAAGATATTGAAGTCTTCCAAAGATTTAGTAAATTTCTCCAGTTCTTTGCGTCGTTCGTTTATCATCTGAATCTTAGTTTTATATTCATCGGTTACCACATGGTATTTATTTTCTTCCTCGTCTAGACGTTTTATATTGGCTGCATATACCTCTAACGAATCGATTCCTGCCTCATAGGCATCTTTCACCCTTTCACGCCGTCTATCGATGTCTGATAGGTGTTTAGCTGCTAATTTATAGTCAACTTCGAGGTTATCGGTAATGGTGATGTTCCTGTCAAAGATAAGCCGTTCCCTCGCCGTAGGATTGTTAACAAGATTCCTAATTTGATTTAAAACGAACTCTTCTAGTCTTGTGGCACTCATGATTCTGCGTTGGCATATACCCGTGTATTTATAGCCACCACACAAATATTCAAATGTGGTGGTGTTATTCCACTTGGGATTTTTGGTTTTTCTATTATGGTGTCTAGTTAGATAGGTGACACCAGAACCGCAACGGATACATTTAGCTATACCAGTCAACAATCCTCGGCTTAATTTAGCTCGGCCTTTTTGGGAATTCCCTCGTATTTTTTTCTCTTTTTGGGCTAATTGGAATATTTCGTCTGGAATAATTGCTTTATGTTGCCCATTCTCGATGATACCCTTATGATCCCTTAATTTGCGTTGTTTGTTTTTGGCATAATCGGCATGTCTCCATCCCCAAAGCACTTTTCCTGTATAGGTTTCGTTTTGTAGGATGTATTTAATCGCCTGGGCTCGCCAATACTTTCCTCTAGGGGGTTTAACCCCTTTTTCTGTTAATGAAAACGCAATGCTCAAAGCTCCTTTTCCTTTGGTATATTCGTCAAATATTCGTCTGACAATAATCGATTTCTCTTCATCCACTTCAACTTTTCTTTGCACTTTATTCTTTTCATCAATCCATCGAATAATCTTGTAGCCGTAGGGAACGTTATTTGGTATTTTGCCTGATTTGGCCACTGCCACCTTACCCATTGTCATTCTGCGTCTGATTTTATTTCTCTCAATCTCATTCATGGTGTCACTAAAACCCTCTACCATAATACCTAGATCGTCATCGGTAGGATCGTAAAGTTTTGGATCTCTAGGTTCGACAGGAGTTGCAACCGAGTATGTTTGGATAAACATCTTTTTTAAGTCGTCTCTGGCTTTAGTTGCGTAGGATTTATTTCTAGCGAAGCGATCAAAGTCTTTAACTACTACTAAATCGAATTTATAGTCTGATGCATCCTGCATCATTCGTTGGAAACCTAATCTTTCCTCTATTAAATGTCCGCTTTCAACATCCTGGTATGGTTCTTCCACCAAATCCCATCCATGATCGGCAATGGTTTTCTTGCAAACTCTTATTTGATCGGAGACTGATTCCTTGCCATCGGCTTGTTCTTTAGTGCTTACTCGGGCATATATTACTGCCCGAATTTTAAATTTATTTTCCATATTACATTTAATCGAACAATATTTGTCTACACACCATCCTGTATAGCTTTTAAAATGTCTTCCTTTCGATAACGTCGATCTTTTCTGGAGCCTACTCTAACAGCCACTAGTTTTCCATTGTCGTCCCATTTTCTAAGAGTCCAAGGGCTAACATTTAATATTGCGGAGGTTTGCTCTAAAGTTAAGAGTAGTCCCCATGTATCGGGATTTGATTTTGAAAATGTATCTGTTGCCATACTAAGTAAACTTGATTTATACTAAGTTAACATAAAGAAATTTAAGAAACAAGCTGTATGAAAAGAAATGTAATAACAGATTCATTGGCGTTAGCCAATAATTTAATAGACGCTATACCACCAAAACGAGATTGGGGCATATTTAATATCGCACTAAACAAATCTGATAATTTTCTCTTGAAGAACTATCCCTCAATACCTCCCTCATTTGGGTACACGCAAAACGAAACTCCGAAGTTTATGAAAGACAACAATGTTATTGAGGGAAATACACCAGGTTGGTGGTATGTAGATATAAGTAAGCAAAATTCTCAATGGGCTAGAACTAAGCCTCAAGAAGTTACTCTAGACGATCAAATAGAAAGAGTGGCTCAAGAAAAAGGGTATATCAAAAATAGTGAAATGGTTATGTATCATGCCCAGGGAGATGATTGGGGGCCAAAGAGGCATGGGCAAATGGCGATTTTAGTAAATAAAAAAAGATTAGAACAATTTGTAGGTTGGCATAAGGGTTCCTCTCCACAATTTGATGACAAATCAGGTGTTTTTTCTTATAGAGGAGTAAATATTGCAATCAAAGGAGAAAAATCGATTCGAAGGTTTAAGTTATTGTTTGATAATTTAGGTGGCATCGTAACAAAAAAGCAATTTTATGAAGCAAATGGAAAGAAGGATTATGAAATTATTAAGAATAGAACGGGAATTACACGACTCCATGACAGTCTCGAAAAAGGATTTGAGAAATTGGTGAAAGTAATCGAATCAGAACCATTCTTAAACAAATCCATAATTATGTTGCAGAGGAATGGGTTTGGTATGTTTATAGATAAAAACGCTAAGTTGTAAAAACTCCCCAAAATTGCTCCAATAACTCCCCACTATTGATATTTTCAGCTCCCCAATTGGATATATAACATTTAGGCTGATATGGAAAATCAGTCTATTGCTTCCGTCGGTAATGATCAAAATGAACACCTAATAAACAATGCTGTTAATGCGTTTCAAACGTTGTATAGATCAGTCCGAGAAAGAAAAGAGCGAGAAATGATATCCGAGATGAATAAAAAAGAGATATTTAAAAAACAATATGAAAAAAGAATACAAATCTAACGATCTTTATCAGGCAGTTGCCCTCAAAACTTCAGGATTTCCCCTCGTTCGGTTGGAACGAAACTCAGGACGATTCTTTGACTTCATTTTTGATGACTCTGAAAATAAAGCAGAAGAAATTCTGACGCAATTTTGGGCTAAAAAACTACAGGTAGACGCTAAAGAATTTGTCGAGAATATAAATGAGATTAAAGCACGAATTCATTCAGGAATATGAAGCACAATAAACCCCTATATCATAACAAAAAATATTTGAGACGAGCGTACCTGAGTTCGGGATCGACTAGGAAGGCAGCTCGCTTGTTTAATGTTTCAAACGGAACAGTAATACGCTGGATGCGAAAATTCCACATTCCTAGAGAACCCAAGCTATATCTATCTAATAGTAATTCAGGAAGGGGTAGGCTCTGCGAATTGTATATAGTGGAACATCCATACTTCAAAAAGCATTTTAAAGATCTGGGAATATTTGATGACAAATCCAAGTTTGACGGATTGTGGTTTGGTGACAGGGTAAATATCAAAAGTACGCATAGTAAAAAGAAATTTACATTTAGGATAAAGAAAATAAAACATGATGTCGTTTATTACATTTGTTGCATCTACATTGATGAAATAGATCCACTTATACCAACAGAAGTATTTATTATCCCAGCGAAGATTTCACCCCGTACGACTATCACTGCAACACTAGGATCGAAGAGTAAATATGCCCAATATAGGCTAAGTCTCAAGAGGGGTAGGGAATTCACAAGCAAATCGGAAAGGGAATACAACGATAAATTCAAAAAGAAATACAGATACCCGACAATAAAATAAGTTCCTACCCTCTTACATGTAATATGAATATGAAAAATAACGAAGGGGTAGGTTGGTGTCTAATACCGCCTGATATTGTATGCAGAACCGATCTGAGCTCAAATGAAAAGTTAGTTATTGGTAGGATTCATGGCCTATGTCTTAAGCATGGATATTGTTATGCTTCGAATCGTTGGCTCGCTAAACAATTTGGATTGTCTGCGGGTACAATTTCAAACATCGTAAGCTCACTTGTTGTAAAAGGATTAATTCAAAGGGAAATAATTCGTGATAAAAATATGCGTATAATTCAGCGCAAGTTATATACCCTATCAATGCAGCAGTGGATACCTACCCATTCCCAAATGGAAGAGAGTAGTAGAGAAAAGAGTATTAGAGATAATGTTTATAATGATCCCTTTCCCAAAAGTAAAAGGGATTTAAATAAGGATACTGACAAAATATCAAACTATTTAAAGAATGATCCTAGTGATCTATCAGAAGTTAATGACGCAATTCGATATTACCTTTATAAGCATCAAGATAAAACTGACAAAGTTCATCCTAAAATATCCAGATCTCAATACCAATTCGTGAGAAGTGGATTTGAAAATCCAACATGGATACTTTCAAATAGACTCTGCTATGAAGATTTTCAAAAAATAATTGATAACTGGTTTTGGGATGAAAATGTCAAAAGTGACTACAATATTATTCATTTTGCCTCTGGGGATACGATCTCATATCATGCTATGAAAGAAAACCTTATTGATGATGACGATAACCCGTGGCAAGTTTAAGTTAGTAATTGGCCTAGTAACCATTAAATACACGTCTACGGCGGCTACAATGGGTTTTACGGCCTATTTTTAGCTAGATTTTAACAACACTAGCCTTATTTTTAATAATATTCTGTACTAGCATCAGATCGTCATCGTTAAACAACCTAAAACGTACCGATTGATAGACATTGTCTCTTACTAATATTGATTGTGGTTGTGAAAGTCCATTTTTTAATTCTTCTACTTCTTCCAATGTGGACGAGCCTAATTCACCGTATACCCAATGGTTAGCATAATAGTAAAACAACAATAATTCTTCATTTTGTTTGATACTATGATATGAACCTGCCCCACCTTTTGAAATGTAAACGTCACCATCTGGAAATTCTTTATTAACCCACTCGGGAATTGACTTAACAGCATTTTTAACAAACTCATTCTTTACTCTCGCAATTGTTTCTTCATCAGTTTCTGGAGGTTTTGAAACAGTTACCTTAACCTCTTCCACATTTTCTTCCTCACCTTTAACGCCCCGCAATACTTGAGAAAACCATTCAATTGCAGCCTCTGCCTCTCGCTGTAATACAAAATTGATTTCTTTAATGTGCTTAACAGCATTTCTAAAATCCTTTAGGGTAATAAATCTTTTTTCGGCCTCGTATTTGGAACCGAAGAATTGCTCAAAATGTTCCCAGAATGTCAAAATGATCGTGGAGTAATCCATAATGTCGCATTGACACAAACGATCATAAGAAGTGATTTGAGCTTCAGTAATATAAGGATTTTTCCTCAAATGCTCGGCTATTTTTACCTTTGCTTTGCTTCTGATATGCTCGGGCATTACTTCATTCCAATAGTTCTTACCAACCTTTTCTGTTAGCTGGCTATTAATAAGAAGCCGTAGTTTTAACTCAATGTCATCCAATGCTTTATTGGCGTTAACTCCCAATATCTGGATGATTTTCGATCCTGTGAGTCGTTCAAATTCTCTTTTAATTGCTTCCGCTCGCTCTTTAATAAAAGATTTGTAGTCATTTTCCCTAATAGCATCTGTGTACTTGATTAGATGCGACTCGAGAGCATCATTGAATTCAGGATTTTCTTTTTCATAGCGAGCAAAGTAGTCGCTGGGTTTTTGATCTAAGATTTCCTTATTGAGTTCTGCAGGGATGAAGCAGAAATTGGCGATCAAATTTTCTCCACCAACCTTGCTTCGTGATAAATGTCTCCTTGGGAAAATATGATGTTTTTCAGGACTATTGAAACTCGAATAGAAATGACGATCCATAGGGATGATGCCATTCGTTACAAAATGCCTGGGGCTTCTGCGAGCTAGCATACAAAAAATGGCGTTTCTCAAAGCTGACTTCGTTCCGATGGTTGTAGTAGCAATCTTTTCCTCGTCAGCCGTGATGCTGTAGTTAATTTTTACCTCTTTATCGTTTAAGAGTTTATCGAATATCTCCCGTCGATCTTCTCCCATCTTACTTTCCATCGCTGCCGTGTAACGCTCGCTTAATGCAGCCTTCCAAAACCATTCATGCACAACATCTGACATTTCTTTAGATAATGCCCGTCCATCAGTTTTAAAGTATAAATACGATAGAAGCGGAATAAATGACGGGTAGGGAGTAAATTCAAAAATTCTGACACCTAAGTTAGCTGATAAATGCTCTACTGCTAGTTCTATTGCATTGGCAATCTCATTCCAGTTGCTTTTGATTTCTTCTTTCTTTAGTTGTAACTGATAAATTTTACTACAAAATCCTTTGAGAATTAATGAAATGGAGTGAGTTACAACTTCAGGAGTAATATCGCCAAACCCCTTTGATGCGATTCTATCTCGAAGTTCATTGTATTTTTCTTTTAGATCAAAATCCTCACCCCAGGTACTAGCCACCACCAAGTCAAATAATGATAGTTTTTTACCTCCCTGATTGATTCGTTCAAATATGACGCTGGCATTATTTAATTCAACGTTATAGACAGTCACAACACTTAAAGGATATGTCGTGAAGATACGATGACATTCCATAAATACCTCCTGCCGTTCAGGAGATAGTTTACGGAACAACTGCATGTGATCTTCACCCAAGACTTTATACAGGGGAATATATCGTTCGCTTTCTCTCTTAACCTCAAATACAGATTGATTGCCGTTATCATCCGGATCTTTTTTGTAATAATCCAGATCGAGACAGATTTGCGAACAGTCAACCAACTTTGTTTTATTGCCGTCCTTGAATTCGACTCTAATCCCATACCATGCAGCAAAGAGTGAACAAATACGTTGTTGGCCATCGAGAATATACTTTAGCTTCTCATCGGCTCTAGGTTGAGGCGGTGTAATACCAAGTTCAGGAAGATCCCGATAGAACAGATTGTATTTGCCTGTTGTTTCCCACAAGAAAAAGCTACCAATCGGATACTCTTTATAGATGCTATCCAACAAAGCAACGATCTTACTGCGTTCCCATACAAAATCTCTCTGGAAACGAGGCACACGAAGAGTACCTTCTTTCAGATACGATAAGAGTGAGATAATTTGTTTGTTTCCTTCTGATTCTATTTTGGGTAATTTCATATTTATATACCTTCGTCTTTGATAAAACTTTTAATACTGTTTACTGCTGTTTGGATTTCGGTGTCTAAGGTGGTTACATCCTCTAGCTCGTCTATTTTTCTAACTAGCTTTTGAAACTTACTATCACCATTGACTCCTAATTTATTTTCAAAACTTGATGAAAACTTTAATAATTTACCTTCTATTGCATTTGATTCAATCGCCGTGTTTTCATTATCTAACTCATCATCATCTACCTTGTCACTATCAAATAGTGTGAAGTAGTCAACGCCAAAAACCTTGCATATCATCTGATAATTTTTGATTTTAGTTTTACCCCAACAAGGCACTATTGAAATAGAATAATCTTCAATATTGCATTCTGATAGTTTCAACAACTTCGGTAATGCGTATTTTTCTGATGGCCCTTCAACTAGAAGACACTTTTTTGTAAATAACAATTCAAGGTTTTCTTTCAAGATAGTGCTAATGTGCAAATTTTTCTTAGCATAGTCATCTAGGTATTCTGCGCGAGCACTTGATTCTCCGTCTGTCGCTTGAATTAAAGTATTTAGTTCTTCCTCTCTGGGATATAACTGTAAATCTGAAAGTAACCTTATTTCTCTCCAATTTTTAAGTGAAACAAAATTTTCTGATTGGGTAGAATAAACAATTTGGATTTTCGACTGCTCCGAAAAAAGGTTGTACATTTTTCTCTGCCAGTCACAATGTAAGTGAAGTTCAGGCTCATCTATGACTAATACAATCGGAAGCTTTTCCAAATCTGCTACGTAGGAGAAGAGTGCATAGGCGATTAAGATATTAAATCCCGATCCAAGATTGTTGGGTATAAGTAATTTGTTACCCTCTTGCTTTGCAATAAAAGCTGATCTGTATGGTTGTTCGATATCAATAAAATCTATTTGCAAGCACTTATCATCAGAACAAATCGCTCTAACTTTATCATTGATTTTTTTTATTAAAACACCTTTTTCATCAACTATGCTTCGTAGAGAGCCAGCAAGTTTCTCGTATTCTTCTTCAATAGTCGTTCCATCTCCTCCTGTGTGCTTCTTCTTATAGCGCCAATGTAGATCTGTTAATATTTTAGATATTAAAGAATAGTTACCCGACACATCACTATCTCTATCCTTTGTTAAATAATATGCCTTTGCTAGAAATTTAATTCTATTCGGGTTAAAACCTAATGCATAACTTGGAAACGTCGCCGATCTTTCTTCACCTGACTTCAATTTAAACGTAACTTGATAATATCTTTCAAATTGTTCCGTCGAAGACGCTGTACCTTTTAATAAATTCTTAATAACCTCTTTCGCCTTATCTAAATCGTCTATTTCGGTATCAACTTCCTCAAGGGCAACTACCTTGTATGATTTCTTAAAATCGTTGCTTTGATAGATAGAGTCGTTAATTGTACCTAGAATTGGTACTACTGTTTTATTGATTATGAATGGATCGTCCAATACTCGATCAGCTTTCTCCCTTCTTTTAATAGACAATCTGATCTTGTCACAAGGTACTACAACAGTTGAAGCAATACCTCTATCGCTAATTACATCAACATCAACATAAAATGGAGATGCGGTTTCTCCCTCTATTAATATTGCATCAATTTCTTTAGTACCTTTGGCATCGGGATGGAAATCTTTTTCGCTCACTCGTGTTGGCAAATAATCTTGTCCTAGTAAGTAGTTTAATGCTTCTAAAATTGAAGTTTTTCCACTTCCGTTTCTGCCTATTAATGCAGTTGCCTTATCGTTAAGGGGAACGGTGATACCATCCCTGCCAAAACATCGAAAGTTCTTAATAGTTAATTTCTTTATATACATATATTTAAACGTTGAGCGTATGCCCGTTTTCCTTTAACCACATTCTAGATTTTTCATAATTTGGCAATACCGTTCTAACTCTATTCCAAAATATTTTGGAATGATTTTTTTCGATTACGTGCGAAAGCTCATGAACAACTACATAGTCAATAATTGATAGGGGAGCCATTATCAAACGCCAATTTATTGACAGTGTATTATTCCGTCCGCATGATCCCCATCTTTTACTTGCCTCAGACAACCTAATGGACGAATACTCCACTCCCATTTTCTTGGAATACCATTTAGTTCTCGATGTAATCTTCTTTATAGCTTGTTGTTTATACCAATCTGTTAGTTTTTGCTGGATTGTACCTAAATCTGCCTTGGGGAAATATAAATATTCCCCAAGTTCTATTGTTGAATAATTTCCAATCTTTAGACGATAGGATTTTCCCAGAACAAGAAAACCCTCCCCATTTACAAACTCTCTAATTGCAGCTTTAGGACGCTGTTCAACTTCTCTAACTTTTCTTTTTATCCAGGATTGTTTTTTTTCAACAACTTTTTCAATTTGGATAGTTGGAACTAGAAATGGGGCTTTCACAGTCAAAGTAGTATCGGCATTAACCAGTAGTGCTATGGTTTTTCGTTTAGAACGTTCAATTTTATTTATTCTAATTTTTACCATATAAATGAAATGCCAACTCTGAAATTTTTTGGCTTATTATTAAACGTTTATTGAATAAGGTTGGACTATCTCTAAATTCAGTTAACAAGTGAGATGAAATATAACCTCGGAGCCTTTTCTGAGCAGGGACATTATTCCAGAAATCCACTAGTTGAGTATCCTGTTTTACCCTCTCCAAAATATCTTTAGTAGTTGTTATCAGAATATCCATATCTTCTGGTTTAATAGAGGTTTTGCCAAATATTTCTTTTTTCAATAGAGCGTAAAATGGCATTTCAAATTTCCTATCAAAACCATAATTTTCCTCATCCTCACGTCCTTTTCTCAACTCTTCTAGTAATTCAGACAACTCTTTTACTAGTAAATTCCAATTGTCTTTATGTTCCCGTAATAGTTTTTCTAGTTTCTCACTAAATCTTTCGTATAATTCTGGATCCTCCTCAAAATGTTTTTCGACATATTGGGATATTGCACTTTTCATTTCTTCGGCTTGAGCACGAGGCGATTTTTCCTCTTTTAATCTTAGCTTGAATTTTTCAGAGAAAATTGGCACAGGTGGAATTTTAGGATCGACACCTTTTGACACCAAAAATTCATCTATAACGTCTCTTATCTTTTTGCTCACATCACGTAGGTTAAACTTATCATCCCGATAACGGTTTCTTGCCACTTGGGATATGAAACTAAATTGCTTCATATCTTGTGCAAATTTAAGTGCTTCTGGTTTGGGTAATGTCCTATCTAATGATGCTGAAAATTGTCTAAATAGAACCAAGAAATCGTTACGTGCCTCTTCATCTGCAAGAATATCGACACAAGCATTTACATCATTTAAATCAGCAATGTCGTATTTATTGAAAAACTCGATAATAGCCGATTTTGCAAAATTCAACTCATCCAGATCTCTAGATTCGTCTTTAAATACTTTTAGTACTTCATCAACATCTCTATCCTCAAAGTTAGATAGTGCTTCCCTTAAATGCTTCGTTACTCCTACATAATCCACGATGTAGCCAGCATATTTGTTTTTTTCAATTCTATTTACTCTCGCAATAGCTTGTAGCAAGTTATGTTCTTTTATAACGTCGTCTAGGTACATCACCTGTTCAATTGGTGCATCAAATCCTGTTAGCAACATGCTCTGCACGATAATAATTCCTACATCGCCACTTAAACCATCTTCGTTTTCTTTGCCAAAAGGCAATTTAAAACTTTCGATGATATTTTCAATTTTGTCGGCATTGGTATATCGTTTCAATTCTGGATCGTCGTTTTCGCTACCCGATATCACAACCTCGGCCTTCAGTTTTTTCAATTGTCGGAGATCTAGCTTGATCTGTGCCTCAGTTTTTAAAGTATTTACAAATGAACTAATCCATTCATCGTTCCTAAGCAACTCATCAATAGCTTGTTTATATCTAATGGTTGCAAATCTAGACACCGCAACAACTTGTGCTTTAAATCCATTAGGGAATATTTGTGACAAGTAATGTTTGAGCATGTCTTCAGCTTTTGCCTTAATTGTCTCCTCAGATTCAAGATACGCTTTCCATTCACGCCGTCTGACTTGTTCTTTTGCATCATCACTATTTTCAGTTTCGGGAAACACATCCATAAACTTCTTGTCCATAGCATCGTTATCGGAAATATACGCCTTATGCGCTCTACCTTCGTAGACGATCTCAACAGTAACGCCGTCATCCACAGCCTGTTTAATTGAATACTTATCAATGTAGTCGCCAAAAGTTTGTTCTGTCTTATCTATTGGAGTTCCTGTGAACGCAATTTTTATGCTATTAGGAAGTGATTTGTTAAGATTGGCACCCAGATATTTGTATTGGGTTCTGTGTGCCTCATCGATGAGCACTAAAATCTTTTCACTAGTGTTTAAAACAGGGAATTCTTGCTCTAATTCTCTCTCCTGAAACTTATGTATCATCCCCATTACCAAATCTGGTGATGTTGAAGACAATGCCTCCTTTAGTTTGGAAATACCAGATGCAATTTTTAATGTATAGCCAATGCTTTTAGCAGTATCACCTAATTGTTTTTGCAAATCGGTTCTATCTGTAATAAATACAGTTTTATAGCCAGATAGTTCGTTATCACGATACAGTTTCCTAACTGCCATCATCATCGTGAGCGATTTTCCTGATCCTTGAGTATGCCAGACAATACCTCCCTTTTCTTGTTGTGATTTATCCGACTTGAGGCGATTTATAATTTTGTGAACTGTCCTAAATTGCTGATATCGAGGCACGACTTTTATTAATTTCCCTTTTGATCCTTCTTGGAAAACAATGAAGGACTCGACAATATCCAACAAACTCTGTTTATTTAATACTCCCTGAATAAATACTTGTTGGCTAGTAATCGAGGCACTGCCCTCGGTATCAATATCGTTTAACGTGTAGGGGAATGGATCTTTCCATTCAATAAAATGTTCATATTCACCTGTAATCGATGTATAACGGCATAATTGAGAGCTAGTAGCTACAAGTATTTGGTTATACCAAAACAATTTTTCATTACCTTCTTTGTCTTCGCCTCTTCGATTCTGATACCTCATTAGTTGAGTAATACCTTCACCCATTGGATCGGGGAGATAAGCAGATTTACATTCAACAACGACGAGTGGTAGTCCATTAACAAAAAGCACTATGTCAGGAATGATGTGTTTTTCTGTTCCAGGGACGTTTACTTTAAACTGCGATATTGCCAAAAACTCATTGTTATCAGCATTAGTAAAATCGATGATCCGAACAGTCTCTGTAGTACCTGTTTTTCTGTTTTCGGCTGTTGCCTTTTCAAGTAATCGTCCAAGGATAAATTTATTATTTTCAATCAGTCCTCCCGTAACATTAGGTATTAATAAATCGTGAATGATAGGAGCAAGTTGATCTTCTTCAAGCCAAGGATTTAGCGTTTTCAACGTTTCCCGAAGTTTCTTTTCAAGAATGACTTCATGAAATCCATCTCTAAATGTAATCGATGGATCTCCCTTTCCTGCCTCACCTGCACGAAGAGCTGTCCATCCAAGTCGTACTAATTGCCTTAGAAATGGTTCTTCCACATACTGTAGTTCGTTTAGTTGTATTCTGTTCATATTAATTTAGTAAGTGATTCACCCTCACTTTTCCTGTTAATAAATCCTGCATTAGTCCAAGCTTGATTGAAAATTGCTTATTTTTGTTTGTTATTTCATTTCTTATCAGATTGTCTATGCTATCAAGGGATTTCACCATTTTTTCTTGTTCCTTAATCGAGGGTAATAGTACTTTGATATTGTTAATATCCCTCAACACAATTCTTCTTAAAGCACTTCCACTAGTAAGTAAAAGAAGCTGTTTGTCCAAGAGGAAAGATTTCAAAAAATGAGCTAGAAAAGTGGGTAAAAGTTTGTTCTTATCTGTACGGATAATTGCAATAGAAGAGAGTAGAACTATATTTTTATTCTCATACCCAAAGACTAACACCCTACCAATAGTGCCGTCTTTTGAGAACAGAACATCACCCTTATTTGGTTTACAATTGTTTCTTTCTAAGTTTAAATAGTCAGATTCAGAAATATTTTTACAAGATTCTAAATCTAATTGGTTTGGTGCCATATTTTCAACAGTTGCGATTAGATAACCTGAATTTTCTATTTCAGTTGGAGAAAAATGAGATCCGTCCGTAACTAGTTTTGTAATTTGTCTATTACCTAGAGTATCAACTTCCCATTCTTTAGGAATACGTCCAAGGGGTGAATCCTTAAATTTATGCGTTTTTTCGCTTCTGATTTGTCCGTTTTCATCTATCCCATACCTAAACAAATCCTGCATTAATCCTTGCTTGATACTCCTGTATTTTTTTATGAGTTGCTCTGTTTTTTCTATCGATAAATCTACATTTTTCAGAATGTCTGCAATTTTTAATCTTTCCTCTGGCAACTTCGGTAAAGTTATTAAACTATTTTCTATATCACCCTTACTAACTGCGAGAAATGTTGAACCTTGTGAAACCCTATCCAAATGTCTTTTTATTAAGAATGTTTGATACCATCCATAATCAGAACCAATGTTGTAATTTATCGAAGCTAAACCTCTTCCGATACAATACATGGTGTTTGACTTGTTTAGTTCACCTACTGGTGCACGAACACTTATTAAAATACTATCTTGGGTTGAAACTTTTAGTGGTTTGGTGATCCATTTTTGAGGTTGTGGGTATGAAGCACCAAATTCAGCGTTACCTTGAAGAAATGGAACACCAACTCCATTTTCATTTATAAGTACTGATGATGGTGATTGTCCCATGACAACATTAGCAATTTCTTTTATAGTCTTAAGTTCCCAACCTTCTGGTATTTTAGTTTTTATTTGATGATTCATTTTAAATAACCTAGTTTTTCTAAAAACATATCTAAACTATCCATCGCATCATCACGATTTTTTCTTATTGCAAATAGTGGCACTTGATACTTATCCCAGATTTTCTCAAATATCCGTATAATTTGGTTGCGTTCTGTATTTAGGTACCTTTTTAATTCAGTTTCAATAAAGTCGTGTAATTTCTTAAGTACCAATTCTTTAGCTTCTGCATTGGTGAATGTTGTTCGTTTTTCTTCTACTTTTTTCTCTAGTTCTTTTTCCTTGTCTTTCAAATCCTTTTTGGCTTCACGAATAGCTTTTTCTTTAGTTTCTATAGCCTTAATGGTTTTTTCTGCTTGCTCAGCATCTTTTAGAGCATCGGGTGCTTTAATTTCCTTTAGATTTCTAGCCTGATCTTTCAAATACGCCTTAACAGATTTTGCAGTTTTCTCTGTTTCTTCTTCGCCGTCACTTTCGATCTCAACCTCATCCAATATTTCCATTAATTCACTTTCAAGTTCTGCAATCTTTATTTCAATGCTCTCAATTTCTTTTAATTCAGTAGAGAAGAAAGCGTTTTTAATATAATCGTCAGGGATAAGAGAAGGGCTCCATCCGACAGAAACTATCGTTTTTAAATCGTATTTAATGGCTTGCCACCAATTTACAAATACCCCTGCAGTTTGAAAGTCATCCAACACCTTAGAATTTCTAAGGGTTTGTTTAAATTCTTCGATCTGTTCTTTTCTGAACTTAGCTACATGGTTGTGTTGGGGGAATTCCTCAATGATGGCTTGTGCTTTTACCCACCAGTTTTCAAAATCGGCTAATATTTTTTTGTCTGAACTAATGACATTGGGTAACGTTTCAACGACTGCTTTAATTATTGTTTTATCACTAATTTCTGGTTTGAACTCGGCATACTTCTCATCTTTATCTTTTAGTAGATCGATATCGGAAATGCCGTATTTCGCAAACTCCGATTCATACAATGCAACTTCCCGTTTTGGGATACCTCCTTGAAGATGTGCTTTGACATCTTCAATCTCGGGTTCGGGTGAGTTGTCTACATATCGACGAATGTTTAGGTTGAAATCGTTTTCTTCCTTTATTTCATTAATATCAACTAAACGAGAGTATTTTGGATATTCTTTGTGATGGGTAAATACAAAAGTTATTTTTTCAATATCCTCAGGACGAAGGAAATTCTGATTCCTAGCTTCGCCAAATTCAGCGTCGGCATTAATGAATAGGATTTTATTTTTTAATTCTGCAGGTTTTTCCTTATTTACCACCAAGACACAAGCGGGAATTCCCGTACCATAGAATAGATGTTGAGGCAGCCCAATAATTGCCTCAATAATATCGTCCTTAACCATTTCTTCCCGTATTGCTTTCTCAGCACCACCTCGGAATAGAACACCATGAGGCATAACAGTTGCCATCATACCGTTATCCTTTAGGGAGGCTATCATGTGCTGTACAAACATGAGATCGGCTTTTTTACCTGTTTCTGGGGCAAAACCATAACGAAAACGTTGTTGATACTGGAGTGTTGCTCGGGAATAGTTTTGACTGAATGGTGGATTAGCGATGACTCTATCGAATTTCTTTATGTAACCATTCTCAACAAACTGCGGGGCAGCGATGACATCTTCTAAGGCTACTTGTGCATCATTGATGTTATGAAGAAACATATTCATCTTGCAGATTGCCCAAACTGTGCCGTTATTGTCCTGTCCATAAAGAGCAATATTCTTGGCATTTTGTCCTGAATCTTCGAGATATTGTTTTGATTGGATAAGCATACCTCCAGAACCGCAGGTAGGATCGTAAACGAACATACCGATTTGAGGTTTAAGAACCTGTACCAACAAGCGAACGACTTGAGATGGTGTGTAGAATTCGCCACCCTTTTTACCTGCACTGTCCGCAAAATCTTTGATTAAATATTCATAGGCTGCACCGAGAAGATCTGGGAATTCAAAGTCATCATTCGTCAATCGGAACTCGTTAAAATGAAGTATTAAGTCAACTAATTGTTCGTCTTTAACCTTTCGTTTGTTGTTTATGACAGCCAGAAAATTTATATGGCCTAAAACCCCTGAAAGTTCCTCGTTGTGTTCTTCTAATGCTGCCAACGATTTATTCAATTGGTTACCAACGTCATCCTTTAAATTCAAGATGCCTGTAAATGTTTTGCCATTATCTAGAGTTATTTCCTTTTCGAGAGTCCATCTTGCCCTTAGAGGAACAAAAAAACTGTCAGAATATTGAGTAGGATCTTCTATTAATTCATTTATTTGAACAGGTGATAAGTTTTCTTTGCTCCACTTTTCCTTTACTTTTTGTCTCTCTACTTCAAACTGATCTGAAACACGCTTTAAAAATAACATTCCGAAGATGTATTCTTTGTATTCGGAGGCATCCATCTTGCCTCGAAGAATGTCGGCAGCAGTAAATAAGTGATGCTCTAGTTGTGATAGAGTAATTTTTTTCATAATTTTCTTAATTCTCTTTTAATTCTACCTACTTTTTAGGTTTACGGGATATATACGCTTCGATGTCTTGTCTCCGATAACGTCTATCTCCCACGCCTCGACGTGTTCCAACACGTATGGCTTTTAGTATGCCTTGGGTGTCCCAACGCCTTAATGTTTGGGCATTTACCTGCAGTATTTTTGCTGCTTGCTCAATCGTCAGTAACTCTTCAATTGGTTTGTTCATACAATTGTCTTTAATTGTACTAAATTGAATGGTAAAAAAGTAGATGGTTATTGATTAAAGGTAATGAAAATGAATTTGAGATATATTATCTCCAACGCTGACTTTCATCCAATGTGTAAATATGTAGACACACAACTACACATTTAGCCTTGAACGGGAAGAGTGTCTAGACTATATTTTGAAGTTAGTTTATATCCCAACATATATTTATTAACTATAACTAGGGATATTAATTGACATCAGCTATACTATTAGAAGTACCCGTCCAATTTAGATTGAACTAAAATAAGTAAAATCAGGGGAGGGGTACGAGAGGGTGCGAAAGTTGTTAATAAGATACGACATGGGATGTACGCATATACGGTACCCTATATGCTAGCATTTCAAGAAATGTCACTGGCCTGACTAAAACGAAAGAGTGTGGTTCTTACAGAGTTTTGATCATGTATGTTTCTTTAAGCGTATATCCAAGTTTACGATAATAGCTTCGAGTTCCTATTCCTGCGATTACAGCCAGACTTCTGATATTGTGTTCTTTGACAATTTTCTCAGCTTCATACATGAGCTTTTTACCGTACATGTGATGTTGTATCATAGTGTTGCCCTTTTTACCTATAGGGGTTGATTGACCATATATATGCAACTCTCTGACAAGCGCGCAGTTTATGAGACTTTTATATATTGGCTGATAGCAATGTGTAAGGTATGAGGGGAGTCGAAGACGCAGAAATCCAAGCGAATGCATCGCTTTGTCAACATATTCAAGAAAATACTCGACACCTTCCGAGGCCTCATATTTTATAAATCGAAATCTGGTTTTTCCTTGGGTTTTTAGATCTTTTATCTCCCTGCAACGGATACAATGGCAGCTTACATTTTCTATTTTCATTTGTTCTTGGATCAATTCGCGAAGATTGGGCACGATCCATACATCTCTCATGCTTTTTGTTGTAATATCTCGTGTGAGTCTTCCAATTCGTGTCCAAGGCGGACAGATCTTCGATTTGAATTTAATAATAATATTTATAAGTTCTTTGTTATCGTATGGTCTGTATCGTCCCAAGATATACCATTTGTGGAGATTTGAATGTGATGTTATAGTGGTTGGGTAGAGTTTGAGATGGTCAGGTTTGAAATCCGTATCAAAAAATGTTTTTTTTAAAAGGGTAAGGTCATGTCTTGGAGTTGAGCCAGGTAGGTTGGGCATGAGATGATATCCGACTTTGAAACCGGCCTCCTTCAGAAGCAAAGTTGCATTTTTTACATCTTTGACTGTATGACCTCTTTGTATTTTTTTATAGATCAAATCGTCCAGTGCCTGAACCCCCATTTCAACATGAGTGACACCAAGGTTACGAAGAAAAATTATTTCTTTCTTATCAATAAAATCAGGCCTTGTTTCTATATTGATGCCGATTATCCGCGAATACGCAGATTCATTTTTTGATTGAGCTTCTTGCAGACTTTTTGATATATTGTGATTTGGCAATCCCGTTTTGATAAACCGGACTACCTCTGTATTACAGGCATCAAAGATGCGCTTTACAAACCATGTACGGTACTTTTTGGGGTAATAGGAAAAAGTTCCTCCTTTAATGATAATCTCTACCTTGTCCAAAGGATGTCCTGAAAGGGCTAGCATAACCAGTCTTTGTTGTGTCTGAAGATATGGATCAAATCTGTGCCGTATTGCGCGCATGACCGCAGGTTCATCAGAGAAGTAACTTTTGGGCATACCGGGTTCATTAGGGCAATATATACAGTTAAAAGGGCAACCAACACCTTTTGTAAAAAGACTAAGTGCAACAATACCGGAAAGTGACCGAGTTTTGGTTTTGACAAGAAAGGGTTTTATCCGGCTTACAAATTTTTTCGAAAACAATGCTTCATGCCTCATAAGAAGGAATGTAAACCACCAGTTTGAAGGTTTTGTTTTTGTGTTTAACTTGTCCAAAATCAGACGGCTGAATTCTTTACTATCTTTTGGGATTTTTCGGATAAAATCCTTTTCCAGTGAGTACAAAAGGGTCAAGAGCTCTCTTTCTTTTTCCTGCGGGAAATTAGCTGGTACAAAAAGTTTTTTTGACATTTGACTTTTCAGTTTAGATAATACATGTATGCAAGAATACCTGAACCGAATGGAGTCTATTTTAACAAATTTATTTGTGCAGTATGCTAGGCACTTTAATAATCCAGGAGTTTTACTTTCCGGAGGTATAGATTCATCAGTAATTACCGACTTAGTTTCCTTCTCTTTCAAAAACTATACTATTCTATCAATGGGTACAGAACAATCTAAAGACAGGTTCTATATTGACGAAATATGTAGATATCTTGAGCATGATTATGACTGGATTGAGATTACGAAAGCACGCATCACCAAACACATGGATACGGTTGTTAACCTGTTAACTAAAAATTCTATCAAGCCCAGCGTCATGCAGATATCTTTGGGGATGGGATATTATCTTCTTTTTGAAAGAGCGCACAACCTAGGATTAAAATATATTTTTACCGGTCAGGGACCGGACGTTCTTTTGGGCGGATATCATAAATACAAATCAACAAAAGACATAAACGACCAGATCAGGCAGGATCTTCCGCTCTTGACAATAGATTTGAAAAGGGACAGCATTATGGCAGGTCACTTCGGAATTACATTGATTAATCCGTATTTTGACAAGGAGTTTGTTGATCTGTGTCTTGCCATTCCACATGAGTATAAAATCAGGAATAATTCTGAGAAATGGATATTGAGAAAATATGCAGAGACAAGGGGTTTACCGCAAAATATAATAAACCGACCGAAAAAAGCTTTTCAATATTCAACCGGATTACAAAAATTGATTTTACGGATGATATAATCATGATATGAATATACTGCTTTATCTTATAATCAATGGTCTTGCTGTGTATTTGTCATCGTATATCCTTTCAGGTGTTCACATACGGGATTTTTTTGCAGCGACTGTTGCCGCGCTTGTTTTAAGTATCGCAAATCTTTTCATAAAGCCGGTTCTTCTTGTCTTTACACTTCCTCTTAACATTCTTACTCTCGGGTTGTTTACGTTGATTATAAACGGTTTGATGGTCTTATTTGCAAGCAGTGTTGTTCCAGGTTTTTCAGTTGACTCAATTTGGTGGGCAATACTTTTTAGCATAGTATTATCTTTTGTAAGCTCATTTTTCAATTGGCTGAAACGTGAATGAAAAATCTGTATTTATAAGCCAAATAGGCGACTCATACGGGATATCCATAAAGGAAGAAAAGAAGCTTTCTTTGTATAGAGCTTCTTGAGTAATGTTATTTTTTCGTCCATTGCCTCTTCGCCATTTTTGATTCCTGAGACTTTCTGATCCTCTCGTAACAGAGACGTCCAGGAAATGAAATCAACAGCAGGAGTAACCACAAGATCCGCAGCCAGTGTTTCATAAGATGCGATGGTATTCATCATGATGCTTATCGTACGCGCACCTAATGTGACTAGCCCCAGTTTTTTATCAGAATCATCAGGAGAAGGAAGCTTATAGAGATTGACTGCGATAACAATATCTGCCCCCATTTTTTTGACAGTGTCAACAGGAACCGGACTTATTAATCCACCGTCAGCCAACAGTTGGCCATCTGTTTTTACAGGATTATATACAACCGGTACTGCACAGCTTGCAAGAGTTGCCTGTACAATATTACCTGACCTTAGTGCAATTTTTTGTGATTTTCTCATATCTACCGCAACAGCACAAAACGGTATTGAAAGATCGTGAAATTGTGTATCATATCCTAAAAACTGTTCAATCATATGTCGCATCCTGTTACCCTGAAGTACTCCTTCTTTGAGAGATGGATCAATTAATAACTTCAGCATTTCCCATCGGTTTTTTTCCAATACATAGTTTTCAACACTTGTGATATCTTTTCTGAGGGCATAGCATGCACCGATTACGGCACCAATACTTGTCCCTGCAATATAATCTATATTAAAACCGTTTTTCACAAGAGATTTTATAACACCGATATGAGCCAATCCTTTCGGTCCGCCGCCACCCAGAGCTAAACCTATTTTAGGTTTTATGTGGAAAAACTGTGCCTTCATGAATGATACTTATCATAGCATTTTTTTATTTGTCATTCATGGCGAAAAATAACCCTTGATTTGATATATATTTCTCCTGTATAGTTATTGGTCTATGGATACTAATAAATCTCAAACCAAACCAGAAGCAGGCGGTGCAACAAGCGCCATGAGCATTATAGATCTTTCAGCGATTATAAACAGGTATGTTGCGGATATTGATAAGGTAAAAAATGATCTGAAAGAAAAAAGTTCTATGTTTAAGGATGCGTTTGAAACCGACGCCGAGTATCATGAACAATCCATGAAAGTAAAAGATCTTAATAAGGTAAAAAACGCAGCAAAACAAAGAATACTTAAACAACCTGCCATGGAAGCGCTTGTAGCTCAGATTAATGATCTGAAACTGGATGTAAAAGACATGCAGGACATGCTATCAGGGTATCTTGAACAATATCAAAAAACATCAGGGACCAATATTATCGAGACAGAGGATGGTAATATCCGGGAAATTGTTCCTGTTTTTAAGCTTGTTAAAAGAAAGGTATAAATCCATGCGCCTTTTTATCAAAGTAAAGGCCAAAGCAAGGGAAAACAACATTGAGTTTATTGACAAAAATCATGCCGTTGTATCTGTGACAGAATGTGCAACAAAAGGAAAAGCAAACCATGCTGTATGTGCACTTCTTTCAAAATACCTTAATAAATCCATGTCTAAGATTATTCTTTTAAAAGGTGTCAAAAGCAGGCAGAAGACATTTGAAATTCTTGACTGACTGAAGAGTAAGCGTTTATTCTATTCGACAGACAGTCCATAAACCTTTGTTTTCTTTTCGAGCCGTCTCCTGCAGTGTTTTAAAGCGATCAGAGTACTTTACATCAGGAGGAAATGTAGCGGTGCGGGCATATCCTCCTCTTACCAGTTCCTCATTCACAAACAGACCGCTTCCTGTTGCCGAGGAGGAATCATAAACCCACACATATCTAAGAAGGCGTCCATATCTATCAGTATCCGATATGTCTTTTTCAAGTCTCACATATTTATTATTGACCAGTTCTTTATTTTTAACATAGGCTTCATGTCCATAGCATTCAACTTCTTTTCTTGGATCTTTGGTTTCCGGAGTATCAATGCCTATGTAGCGAACTTTTTGATTACCCTCAATGATAATAGTGTCACCATCTATTACGCTTAAGACTTTGATTAAAATGGCTTCAGAGGATGCGGTGTGAGAAACAACCGGTATCGGAGATGCTTTAAACTCATATTGCCTTGATATCTTATATCGGATAAGTCCAACAGTTGCAAACGCAACTATGACTGCAATATATATAAACAAGCCAATATTTATGCGCTTTTTCATATGATTATTTATAATAACAGTATGCCAAAAAAAATAATACTTGTCAGACATGGTACAACTGACTTTAATCAAAAAAGATTGATGCAGGGTCAACTGGATATACCGTTAAATACACAGGGAAAAAAGGATGCAAATAATGCTGCAGATCTCTTACGACATCATGAAATTGATGTTGTTTTCTCTTCGGATTTAATTCGCGCATATGAAACTGCTCAAGCATATGTACGTGTTTCAAGAATAAAAGTCTATAAAACTCATTTATTAAGAGAACGAGATTTTGGCAAACTTGAAGGAAAAACATACGAATACGTATGGAAACGGTTTGATGGTTATAAAGAAAATGGATCTGAAGCATTGAGTGGTAAAGAGAAAAAATACAATGTTGAATCAACTATCCAGATGAAACAAAGAGTTTTTCAATTTTCAAAGCTGCTCAAAAAACATAAGAATAAAACCGTTGCTGTTTTCAGTCATGGAGGTCTAATCAGAGTGATTCTTTCTGTTTACGGTATTCCCAATATACAAGAGAAATTTCGCTATATAGATAATGGATCGCTTATCATACTTTCAAAAAAAGGAGAAACATATTTTCTGGATGAATAAAAATAAGCTTTAATAGAGTACGAGATAGATGGCAAAGTTGATAAATTTTACAGCATATGTCTTAGTTTAAGCATCATAAATTCAAGGGACTGACAGAACAACCCCTCTTTACATATACATATTTGTGATGTATAATTTGATATACAAATATTTTTTATAAATCAGATTTAGATTGAAATAGCAATTCATTTACATAAGTGATATTTTATGTATAAATATTGTTTACGGAATGGATACTGTTATTTTCTTAATATGCAGATAGGAAGTAATATTGGCATTACCCAATTATTAGTTATTCAGGTACATGGTTAAAGTTAATAAACACTCGTATCTTGCAAAAGGTGATTTTGTATATCGGCATTCGCCGGCTCCAGTCTTTGTTAAAGCAACAGGCGTGGTCATGGAAGATAAGAATGGAAAACGATATTTTTGCGCAGAAGCAGCTAACGGTACTACAGGTTTAGGTTTTGATTCCTCAATTATTGATGAATCCTTTATAAAAATTAAGGACATACCGTCAATTCCCTCATTTTGTGAAACCGAAATTCGTTTGAAGCTAGCGGTACGCTTAGGTAAAAAAATTTCTGAGATAACAGGTATAGAAGGTCATCTAGCATTTGAACTTGGAGGTGCTCAAGGAATTGAACTTGCACTTCGTATTGCAAAAGCAAACAACAGTAAATCTCAATATGCAGTATTTGAAGGAGGATACCACGGAAGATCAATTTTCACTGCTCAGTTAAGTGCAAGCCATAGGTATAGGTCCGCTATGGGGGATTGGAGGATTCCTGTAATTCGTTTACCATATCCAGATTACGAGCAAAGCGGAAAAGTAATGAGTAAAAAAATTTGGCAACAGAATTATCTAAAACAACTTGATCTACTCGCAAGTAGAGAAACAGGAGGAATGATTGCAAAGGGAAAAGAAAAAGATGTGGTTGCTTTGATTGTGGAACCTGTGTTAAATGCGGGAGGAATAACAAAGCCTGATAAAGAAATATTAGAAAAAGTTGTTGAGACGTTCCGTAGACTTGGTGCGATAATAATCGTAGATGAAGTTTTTTGTGGTTTTTATAGAACGGGTCCGATGTTCGGGTTTCAACATTATAGTTTTACTCCTGATATTATCGTGATGTCAAAAGCCATAACTAACGGCATAACACCGCTTAGTTGTGTATGGGCAAAAGATCCATTATTAATAGCTAAAAATTTTCCTCCAGGAAGTCATTCCGCCACATTTGTTAATCAGCCCTTCGGTTTGGCTGTCGCAGATACTGTATTGGATAGATACGAGAAATGGTCTACACTTAATACTGATATAAAATATATTGAGTCAAGGCTGGATGGTATCATTCAACGTATTCTAAAAATTTCAAAGCATACGGTAAGTGGTAATACCATTGGTGCTCTTGGAAGAATACTACTGAAGCATAATAATGCGGGTAAGATTCTGGATATCGCACGTTCTGTTGCCTGGAAAAATCCGGTAAACGGAGTCCATGGGTTAATATTAGCAAGTACAGGTATGGCGTCAAATGTTATTGCCATTAATCCACCATTAAAAATGAAAAAGTTGGATCTGGATACGCTTGAGGGACTTCTGATGTTGACATTCAAAAAAGCAAATACGGAAATCAAATGAGTATAAAAATAACACCTATTTATACGCCAAAATTACCAGATCCCATGAGAATTGCTGTTTTTGCAAGTGGAGGAGGTGGCAATCTTGTGGCAGCCATCAATGCTTCATTAAAATTTCCGGAACTTTTAAAAGTTGTTTTGGTGGTAACCGATAGATTTGGAATACCTGCAATAGAGATAGCACATAAAAATAAATTAAAAGTTATATCATACGATTTTGAAAAAGAGTGCGGCGTATGGAGTTTATGCAAGAAAAATCCTGCTTATACAAAGCGATATATTGAAAAAGGTATATGTTTTCATAATCGTATTTTAAAAGATATACGTAGCTTTGAGTCAGGTGAAGATATTAAGATTGACTTAATTGTCTTATCATATCACCGATGGATTCGAGGGTCTTTGTACACGAATTTTAAAGACCGTATGATAAATCAGCATGCCGGGGATTTGACTGTTATGGATAGAAAGAATCCAAAGAAGCGGCGTTACGTTGGCATAAATCCTATATATGACGCTTTGATGGATAAAGTAGTTAATACACGGACGACTACTTTTTTAGTGAGAGATGGATATGATGATGGGGAAATCATTTGTCAAGGTCCATGGGTTACATATACCCAGGAAACGCAGGTAACGAAAAAAACAGCATGGAGTCATGAACAAAAGCAAAAAAGGGAAAGTGATTGGCCGTCTTTAACTTTTGCATTGACAGAGATTGCTAAAGGAAATTTTGCAATAACCAATAAACATCATTTTGATGATAGAAGAAAAATTATGCATAAAGGAAAGATTCTTCCATATGGTGGAGTTGATTTATCAAAATTAAAATAACTTATGAAAAAAGACTCATTTATTTCAGGTGCATATGCTCTCGCCTTTATTTTACGTAAGGAAAAAGTAAGGTATGTCTATGCTTATCCTGGTACATCTGAGCTTGCAATTTGTAACGAAATACTGAAAGTAAGAGGTATTAGATTGATAAATGGAAGAGGTGACAAAGAATCAGCATTTATGGCTGCTGGTGGTTCTTTGCTACGTGCATCACATGCGGTTGCTGTTCTTCATGGAGCAAGAGGTCTTACAAATGCAGTTGGAGCACTTGCAGATGCACGAAGAAATGAGATTGGTACGGTTTACTTTGTCGGTCTTCCATCAACGACATCAGCACAATTCTTACCTCCTCATGGGGAACCAAATTTGATATCTGGAGTTGGAAATTTTGCAAAGTATCACGATGAGATTACAGAACAAAATCCTGTAACATATATTGAAAAAGTAAGAAATGCTATAGCACAAAGCCGTTGTTTGCCGTATGGCCCTGTAATCCTTGGCATACCTCAAGATATGGCGGAAAAAGAATGGATTCCAAGATCAATGCTTACAAAATATAAACGAATAGAAAAAAAAAGGAGATTTTTTATTAGCAAAATAAATGAGGCAATTTCATATATTGATAAGGCTAATAAAATTGTTATATTCCTAGATGATTTTATCTATAAACAAGTCGGAATAAAAAAAGCAATCGCAAAATTTGCTGAAAAGGTAAACGCACCGATTTTTCAGGTATTCTATGCGCGTGGACCTATGCTGTTTGAAAGGACAAGCGTAAAGGAAAACCCCTATTTTTTAGGATGTTATAGACCGGATAATTTAGTACATAAATCCATTATGGCTGATACTGATCTGCTTATAACTTTAGAGGACAGAAACATGTATAGTCGGGTCGTCGGAGAGTTGCCTAAGGTTAAAAAAATAGCAATAACATCGCATCGATTAATGACCTTAAAAAACAAATATTTAATGAAAGGAGATCTTGTTCTTGAGGGAAATGTGCTAAATTATCTGAGGTATATACAAAATAAAATGAAAGAAAAGGGGAAAAAAAAGAATTTTGAAAGTTTTTGTAGAAACATACGTGCAACTGTATCTGAAGATATAAAGCTTAAGTGGAACTATTCCTTAATGAGAAAGGCGATTATTAGAGAACTGAGCAATATTCTTAAAAAGGTTAAACAACCGGTTCTTATTGATGACAGCCAAATGTTTGGGGGAATGATCGCACTTCACTATGAGGAGCTTCCCGCAAATTTAAGAGTATTTGGTGATCATGGTGCTTTTATCGGTGGTGGTTTATCGTATGCAACTGGATTGGCGCAATGCGAAGAAAAGACACATGTATTTAATACCTTAGGGGATCAATCTTTTACGAATGGCTTGCAAGGATTGGTTGCATCCGTTCAGGAAAAAACACCCATCATTTATTTAGTCTGTAATAACGGAAAAAGCGTATCGCTATTTAAACAAGCTCTCTATCAGGATAATAAGGCGTTTGATAAAGGAAAAAATATATTTCTATATAATGCACCATATGAATATACAAAACTTGCAGAAAGCTTAGGAATAATTGCATATAAGATTTCGTTTTTAGAATCAAATCAAACAGCCATAAAAAAGTCTTCAGAAAAATTCAGATTTGCACTACACCAGGCTTTAGTTAAGAAGCGGCCGGTATTAATTGAGTTGGTTCTTCCATCGGATTTTGAAGCTTGGAAAGGTATATGGGCAATTAAAGGGAACGAAAAGTAATATATGCGCCTGGTTGAATTACAACAAGCGCCGCTTGAAGGAGCATTAAACGTTAGTCCATTTTATGCTTTATCAAATGAGACTGTTTTAGGAAGAATTCCCAAAGCCAATCCTGCAATTTTTGAATCATTAGCTTACGAATACCATTCTATAGGTTTCACCGGACATGGTGGTAGTTTTCGACGTCGATCACCTAAAGAACAGTTTGCTTTTGTGAACCGCGCCGCTTCACATGGACTTCGTGTTTTGGAACCAGGCTATATAAATGCAAATGACCATATTTTTTTTCCTTTTTTACCTGCTGCTCAAACATGGGATAATGCTCTTCCAGCACTTTCCGATCAAGACGCAGGAAGATTGACCTATGAATTATTTGATGATTTAAGAAGAGCGCATAGCGCTGGAATTGTTTATGGTGACAGATGGTCTCAGAACATTTTAGTTGATCCCACATTTGGTATTTTGCATATTGATTTCGATCTTGAAATCAGTGGAAAGTGCGCAAAGGACTTTGAAGTAGCACAAGCTGTTTATTATACATTATGTGCAGGCCGAGAACGCATAATACCTCTACTTAAGGACATTCTTCTTTATGGAGATTGGTTTAATATTTTTCGAGTTGATGAGTTTGTAAGAAAACATAGTGTGTTTTTTAAGAAAAGCCAAAAGTATGGTTCTACTGAAGTATTAGCAAGTATTCTTATGGACAATGTACTAGCACAAAAAGTCTACAAATCTTAACATATAAAATTATGCTAATGTTTATTTCACAGTCACGCTTTTGGCTATATTTCGTGGCTTATCAACGTCGTGACCCAGTGATGACGCCATGTAATAAGCCAGAAGCTGTAATGGGATGATATTCATGATGGCGCTTGTTTCATTTGTGTCAACGACCCTGATATGTTCATCAAATCCCGGTTCATGGTCAGGCGATATAGCGATAACTGTTGCTCCTCTTGCCTTGACCTCATGCATTGCATTTATTATGTCGTTTTTGACCTGATCGTTTGAGAAGACAAAAAGCACCGGAACACCTTTTTCCATAAGAGTAATGGCATAGTGTTTGAGGTCACCGGCGGGAATTGCATGGGCATGGATATAAGATCCTTCAATGATTTTTATCATACCTTCCTTTATGATTTGCATATTTTGTGATTTTCCCAAAAGGAAAATATCCTTTTTGTGAGCCAATTGTAAGGCAAGAGATTTTATTTCACTATGATTCCGGGCATCATGAAGATAGGATTTGATATGTTGCGAAAGATTTTTCAGGTTTCGGATACCTTCATCATATTTTCCTGTAACAGTTTTTGCGACAAGATATCCCCAAGCAAGCTGGGATACAAAGATTTTAGTTGACATTACGCAAATTTCAGGTCCGGCATTGGTCATGAATTTATAGTCGGAAAGACGAGTCATCATCGATCCGGGCATATTTACATATGAGGCGATGGGTATGTTTTTTTTCCTTGCCTCCTCCAATACTTCCAATACATCTGCAGTTTCGCCGCTTTGCGATGGAGAAATAATAATATCGTTTGTTGTAAACATATCGTTAAACTCTTTTGCGTCAGCACCAATGAGACTTATGGCGTTGATTTTGGCAATGGCGCGCAGATAAAATGCCATTTGAGCAGCAGAAACACCGGTGGAGCCTGATCCGATGCAGTATACATTCCGAGCCCTCTGCAATGCTTTTGTAAAGACGTGAAGTTCATGCTTGTCTTGTTTTATGACTTGGTCAATGACGTGGGGAGTATCGAATATTTCCTTTATCATGTAATGATCGTATTTACCCTTGTGGACTGAACTGTCTTTGATTGTATTTTTTTCCATGACATACTCTAAGATTTTGCCATCCACAATGTTGAGTAAATCCAGCTTTGAATTGGCACATACTGCCATCTGTCCGTTTTCAAGAACCAGTATGCTTTTTACATAAGGTGCGAAAGACAGCGTATCTGATGAAAAGTAGATTTCGTTTCCGTTTATGCCCACAACCAGTGGAGACCCGTTTCTTGCGGCTATAATATGACCTTCTTTTGTTAGGATAATAATGGTATTTCTTCCCTTAAGGTCCACGAATGCGCTCCGTACTGCGCTGATTAAATCGTGAGTATGAGTAAGCTTGTCTTCGATAAGGCGCACGATAACTTCAGTATCGGTTTGTGTATGAAAGGCATATTTTTTTTCAATAAGATGGTTTTTTAATTCAACATAATTTTCAACAATTCCGTTGTGGGCGACAATAAATGACCTATCAGTTGAATAATGCGGATGCGCGTTCGTATTGCTGACAGCTCCATGTGTTGCCCATCGGGTGTGTCCTATCGCTATATTGCTTGGAGGCAGATCTATAGTTACGCCCTCGATTTTTCCTATGCTTTTTTCAACCATGATTTGCGAATTTACGACAGTGCCCAAACCCCAACTGTCATAACCGCGATAATCCAATCTTTTTAGTCCGTTAAAAACAATTTGAGATGCATTTTTTTTAATGCCACTGTATGCAAATATTCCGCACATAATGAAAAAAGGTCAAATGTCAGATACTTCTGACAAATGAATTAAATTTGTAATGAAGCTTATTCGGAAGATCGACTGTTTTGTATTTTCTTTGTTCCTGCATTGCTGCAGGATTTAAAAAATACATTCAGGATAACAGTATATCCTGAGGGTTTCCGTAGATTCTTCCTCCGCCTAAGGCGAAGAAGTCCGATTCCCCCTTCTATGATTCCAGGGGGCCCTCTCCTCGTCTCCCTCCGCCAAGGCGGGGGGCCTTACGCTCTTTTTGATAATAATCTTCCTTGAGCTTTTACATACTATATCACAAAGATCATTTATTTGCTATCTTTATTGTGTTCAATAACATGTTCATTGCTTCGTTTTCCTTTTACATGGAGATATATGGCGGCCACAATAAATACCCATCCTGTTACAGGTAAAAAAAGCGGAAGCGCTTTCAAATAGAATATATTAATCAATCTCCTGACCTTATTATGTTCCTGTATGGTAATTAAGGCATTGATTGTCTGTTCGCGTAATCCTTCAAGGATGTGCTTGTTGTATTCAAATCCCAGAAGAAGCAGACTGAAACCCAAAAGCAAGAGTACATGTTTGCGGCTGGGCTTTAGCAAAGAAAGAAAGGCTGATATAAGAATACCTATAAAATATAATATAGCTACTCCGTTATGAATTATGGTAAAGTACAGAGTATAGAAAATATTTTGTTTAAGATCCGGCGGTATCATATTATTAAAACAAGTTCATCTGCGGCGTTTTTTCTTTCTTCGTGGGTGAAGAGCCTTCTTTCGGTATTTCGTGTTTTCTTTCAAATAACCGTTTAATGATTGAAAACATTTCAAACTCGGTAAGATATTTTTTAAGATCTTCATTAAACCATGAAAACTGTGTTTTTTCAAGATTAAAATCAAGCGGAACATCGACAACTATTTGTGCAAGCTGTTTGGCGATTTGGATCTCTTTGAGATGTTTTTGAATAATTCCTTTAATTTTGCTATCCTGCATAGTATTGATATTAGCAAGCAGGTTATCAAGAGTTTTATACTCGGAAAGAAGTTTGACCGTGGTTTTTGGACCAATACCCTTTGCTCCGATATAATTATCTGAAGGGTCGCCTGCAATTGCTTTGTAATCCGGTATTTGTTTTGGATCCACCCCCATTTTTTCTCTAACTTCCTGAGGAGAGTATATTTTGGATTTGGCAAAACCGATTTGTGGCGATATGACATATATATGATGATCGATAAGCTGCAGGATGTCTTTATCACCGGATAGAATAAATACCGTGATACCGTTTTCTTTATAATAGTGTGTTATGGTGCCAATTAGATCATCTGCTTCAAAACCGTCTTTTTCCATACGCGCGATATGAGCGAAGTCTAACCCCTTTTTGACAAAAGGAATCTGTATGATGAAATCATCATCGGCTTTTGGTCGTTGTGCCTGATATGTTTCAAGGAGTTTGTTACGAAATGTTGTAGCGGGTGTATCAAAACAAACAAGTAGATGGTCCGGTTGAAAATCAACAACCGTCTTATGAAGCATCGAAAAAAATCCATATAACACATTGGTCGGTATTCCTTTTTTGGTTTTAAAAGCAGGTAGAGCATGATAGGCTCTGTGCATGAGGGCATGACCGTCGACAAGCAGTAATTTTTCCATGATATGTGCGGTTATTCTTGAATAGAAAGCGATATTGCTTCTGCTTTTTTTCCTACAATGAGCTCAAAATCTTCTTGTTCCAAGCTTTCTTTCTGCAGGAGTTCTTTAGCAACAATATCAAGTAATTTTCTTTTTTCCAGCAAAGTTTTTTTCGCTTTTTCGTATCCGGCTTCAAGGATTTTTTTAACCTGTGCATCAATTTTTGCAAGGACTTCCTGGGATACTGTATTTTGTTCGTAGTAGGATTTTCCCCATTCGGTTACATCCATAGTCGGTCCGAAATTAATGGGTCCAAGTTCGCTCATTCCGTATTCAATAACCATAGCCCGGGCAATACGGGTTGCCTGATCAAAATCATTTGCCGCGCCTGTGGTTATTTCATTAAAAATGGTTTTTTCCGCAGCACGTCCACCCATCATAACTGCAATTTCTTCAAGCAAATGAGTCATTGTTTCATGAAGCTTGTCTTTTGAAGGAGGGATAAGGGTAAAACCAAGGGCCATACCGCGTGATACAATCGATATACGGTGAACTGGATCAGTATGAGGTAAAAAGTGGCTGACGATGGCATGACCTGCTTCATGATATGCCGTGAGTTTTTTATCCATCTCGGATTGTATTCTTTTTTTTGCAGGACCAAGTTTGACTTTTGTAGCAGCTTCTTCAATGTCGTTCATGTCAATCTCAGTTTTAGCTTGACGGGCAGCATAGATTGCGGCTTCATTTAGCATATTTTCTATGTCAGCCCCTGAAAATCCGACCGTACGTTTAGCAACCTTATCCCAGTCGACTTTTTTATCAAATGGTTTTCCTTTTGCGTGTATCCGTACTATCTCTTTTCTTCCTTCAAGGTCAGGATAATCCACAATAATCCGCCGGTCAAAACGACCCGGTCGAAGTAAGGCAGTGTCAAGCAGGTCTCCTCTGTTTGTTGCCGCAATTACAACAACGCGTTCGGTAGGATTAAAGCCGTCCATCTCAACAAGGATTTGGTTTAATGTTTGTTCGCGTTCATCATGTGAGGGCATTGCACCAACAGATCGTGCTCGACCAATTGCGTCAATCTCGTCAACAAATATGATCGAAGGGGCGCTTTTTTTGGCAGTTGCAAATAAATCACGTACTCTTGCTGCTCCAATACCAACCAACATTTCCATAAATTCCGAACCTGCGATCGAAAAAAAAGGAACATTTGCTTCACCTGCAACGGCCTTTGCTAGAAGCGTTTTACCGCATCCTGCAGGACCGATTAAGATGACTCCTTTAGGCGTACGAGCACCAAGCTTCTTATATTTTTCCGGATTTTTCAAAAAATCAACAACTTCTTCAAGTTCCTTTTTAGCTTCATCCACACCCGCTACATCCTTAAACGTTGTTTTAGGTAAATCCTTGTTAAACCGTTTTGCCTTTGATTGTCCGAAAGAAAAAACAGAGTCTTGAGCGCCGCGTGCCTGACGAAATAAAAAAATAAAAAATCCTACCAAAAGGAGTGTGGGGATAAGATTACTCAAAAAACTGATAAGTCCTGTAGATCCTTGTGTGTCTTTTATCACAACCTGGATTGAGTCTGGATTAATACCGGAATCCCGAAGTATTTTCAAAAAACTGTCACTTCCTTCTTTATAGGTTACTCCCAATGCATCATTTTTATAATAGACAAGAATCTTGTTGTCCGCAATTTCAACTTTTTTTACTTTCTGGGCTTTAATGTCGCGTACCACCGTGGTAATGGACTTTTCAGGCAGTGCCTGTTTCATTTCTTTGGTGACAGAGTTGAATACAAACAGAAAAAAAAGCACTATAAAAAATATAAAAAACATATTCTTTAAATCAAAATTCAGATTGAACTGTGCAATTTTTTTGAAGTCGTTTTTTTTGCTATTTTTATTGTTTTTATTACTGATCATGGGAACATTTTAGCAGATTTTTGGTAGAATTGACAGTACAAATGAAAATAAAAAAAGACAGTAATACAGCTTGGTCTGACGCTTTGCACATTATCAGTAAGGGAGGATTGGTTATTGCTCCGACCGACACCGTATATGGTGCGTTAGTTGACGCGACAAACAATCGTGCTGTACAAAGGTTGATAAACCTTAAAGACAGACAGCCCGGAAAGGCAATATCCATATTTGTGTCGAATTTGTCAATGATGCGCCAGTATGTTTACGTGTTAAAGAAAAACGAGCGATTGTTATCCAATCTATTACCCGGTCCGTTTACGACAATCCTCAAATCCAGACAGAAGGTTGTCTCTCTTCTTGAATCAGAGCGTAAAACCCTTGGAGTACGCATACCTGCTTATAAGGCCATATGCGGATTGGTAGAGAAATATGGAAAACCCATAACTGCAACTTCCGCAAACCTATCAGGACACAGATCTCATTATTCGGTCAAATCTATTTTGCAGCAATTATCCCGCACAAAAAAAGAGTTAATAGATTTTATTATTGATGGAGGTACTTTACCAAAAAATAAACCATCTACTATCGTTGATATGACCGAGTCGAGTCTTAAAATACTCAGGCAGGGAGATGCATTGCTTTCCACTGCTTCATATGTTATCTCAAAAAGTCCATCTCAGACTAAACAAATTGCGCAGGATACAATATCCCGCCATATTCATCTAGCTGAAAAAAAACCATTGGTATTTATTCTTCAGGGAGAAATGGGAACAGGCAAAACCATATTTGTCAAAGGAGCTGCAAGCTTTTTGGGAGTTGATGATATTATATCTCCCACATTTGTAGTTTCTTATGAATATCCGGTAAACAATAAAGCAGCGAAGAACCTTGTACACGCTGACCTGTTTTATATTGATGAAAAACAGGAATTTCAATATCTTGGGTTTGAAAAGCAGCTTATACCTCAAACGATACTCTGTATTGAATGGGGAGAAAAAACTGGCGACATATATAATACTCTAAAAGAAAAAAGTACCATTGTTCATATAGAAATGACACATATAAGCGAATTTGAAAGAGGAATACGCATATGGTAATTGTAGCAATTGATACATCATGCGACGAAACGTCTGTTGCAGTCACTAAAGGAAGAAGAGTCCTTGCAACAAGCATTTATTCTCAAGTCCTCATACACAAAAAATGGGGAGGCGTTGTGCCGTCTCTTGCGAAGAGAGCGCATGAAGAACGTATTGATTTGGTCTTTGAAGATGCAATGACCAAATACAAAAGAGCGATTAAGTCCGACAAGAAATTTCCTGTTGATTATATAGCGGTGACCCAAGGACCGGGTTTGGCAGTTGCGCTTGAGGTTGGAATAAAAAAGGCAAAGGAGTTAAGCAGGATGTATGGTAGAAAAATCATAGCTGTCAATCATCTTGAAGGACATATCTATTCGCCATTTGTTCAAAACAGAGAAGGTAACCCCACTCGCGACTTTACTTTTCCCTGCATGGCTCTTGTAATATCGGGTGGACATACCCAAATTATAGGTATGCCAGGACATGTTACCTATAATATAATTGGTGAGACCATAGATGATGCAGCCGGTGAGGCTCTTGATAAAGCAGCAAAAATGCTTGGACTCGGATATCCCGGCGGTCCAATCATTGAACGCCTGGCTCATGAAGTTGGCAATGTTGACCCATACCGATTTCCAAGGCCGATGGTAAAAAATCCTGATTTAAATCTGTCCTTTTCAGGATTGAAAACCTCGCTCTATTATTTTTTACGTAATCTAGCCGAGGAAGAAAAGACAAGGCGTATTAGGGAAATTGTCAGCTCATTTCAGGAGGCGGTTTTTGATTCGATTCTCATAAAAACTGAAAAAGCTATGCGACAAACAGGGATAAGACACATTATCGCAGGAGGAGGAGTCACGGCAAACATGAGACTGCGAAAGAAGTTGCGTAAACTTGCGAAAAAAAACAGTGCAACAGTGTTATTTCCTCCTTATCCATATTTAACCGGTGATAATGCAGCGATGATAGGGGTTGCAGCTTACTACAAAGTCAAAAAAAACATTTTTGTTAAAAACACGGATTCATTAGACCGCATACCCCGTTTTTCCTTATAAAAAATTGACTTGTAAAAGCACATATGAACTATTACAATAAACGTATATGTTAAAAATCAGCAAACAGAGTGACTATGCTTTGATTATCATATCGCAGCTTTATCATACAGATGCATACACGCCTCTGTCCGTTCTCATTAGTAAAACAAAGCTTCCAAAGCGTTTTCTTGCCCGGATTGCAGCAGATCTGGTAAACAGAAAAATATTATTAAGCCGTGAGGGACGTGTCGGCGGGTACAAATTAGCGCCTAGTATTAGTTCAACCACCTTATACGAGTTTTTCAGTATCTTTGAAAAAAATCTTAATTTTGTGCGTTGTATGGAACACTCTTATATTTGTAAGTTCAAATCAATATGCAAACACAAAGACGGAGTCCGCACCAAGCTGAATAATATAGTGATCAATCAGCTTAAAAAGATTAAACTTGCTGAGTTATTCTTAAATTGAATGCTTGAAATTAAGTCCTTAAGTGTTTCAATAAAAAACAAACGAATTCTTAAAAATATTTCATGTATTTTTAAGGTTAATAAAACCTATCTATTGATGGGTCCCAACGGTTCCGGAAAAACGACTTTTGCGCAGACTATCATGGGAAATCCCGAACTTTCCGTACAAAAAGGCGGAAAGATTTTTTTCGGAAAAAAAGACATTACTTTTGCCCAACCTGAAGAGCGCGCGCAAATGGGTATATTTCTTTCTCATCAGTCACCTCCGTCTTTGTCAGGTATCACTGTGTTTCAGTTATTGCGCGTTGCCCTCTCAGGAAAAAAAGATGCGCTATCGGTAAAAAATGCAATTACAAAACAAGCTAAACTCCTGAATATACCAGATAAAATGATTGACCGGTATTTAAATGATGGATCTTCCGGAGGAGAAAGAAAAAAAATGGAACTTTTACAGGCAGCTGTACTTGAACCAAAAATCATGTTGTTTGACGAGATTGATACAGGGGTAGATGTTGATGCGATGAAAACAATTTTCCGGTTTATAAATACATATAAACGCAACCGGACTGTTATTTTTATCACACACAACAATAATATACAGAAATATATCCTGCCCAATGAAGTTCTTATCATGAAAAACGGATCAATTGCAAAAAAGGGAGGGGCCGATATATTACCTATCATTGGGAAGCAAGGTTTTGCAAATTTATAATTCTGCCATGCTCAATAAACCGCCAAATACATTTCGATACAGATACGGCTTTTCAATGCCCGAAAAAAATGTGTATTCGACCGGAGTCGGACTGTCGGATAAGGTAATTCGGGATATCTCACGTCTAAAAAATGAACCGTCATGGATGCTTGATTACCGTCTTCAAGCATATGCATTTTTTTGTTCAAAAAAAATCCCGGATTGGGGTGTTAACCTGAAAAATCTGGACCTTGACCGTATTACGTATTTTATACGTGCAACGCAGAATCAAACCTCTTCATGGGAAGATCTACCAAAGGAAATAAAACAAACCTACGACCGTATCGGAGTGCCAGAGGCAGAACGCAAGTTCCTTGCAGGCGTAAGCGCACAGTATGAATCGGAGGTTGTTTATGAAAGCATGCAAAAGGAACTGAAGAAAAAAGGAGTGGTTTTTTGCGATATGGATTCGGGTTTGAGGCAATATCCGGAAATCGTCAAAGCCTATTTCGCGACCCTCGTACCGTTTAGCGACAATAAGTTTGCTGCGCTTAACTCATCTGTTTGGTCAGGGGGTTCCTTTGTTTATATACCAAAAGGAGTACATGTCAATATGCCGCTCCAAGCGTATTTTCGGATGAACGCGCCTGCTTTTGGTCAATTTGAGCGGACTTTGATTATTGCGGATGAGGGTTCGTTTGTTCATTATATAGAAGGTTGTACCGCGCCAGTTTATACAAAAGATTCTTTGCATTCGGCTGTTGTAGAAATTTTCGTACAAAAAAACGCCCGTGTCCGTTATACGACTGTTCAAAACTGGAGTAAAAATGTTTTTAATCTTGTTACGAAACGAGCTCAAGTACAGGAAAAGGGGATCATGGAGTGGATTGATTGCAACCTGGGAAGCAAAGCGACAATGAAGTATCCTGCAATCTATCTGAAAGGTAAAAGCGCACACGGTGAAGTATTGTCAATTGCTTATTCAGGTAAAAATCAGCATCAGGACGCAGGAGCAAAGATTTTTCATATCGCTCCTCATACGTCTTCAAGAATCGTATCAAAGTCAATTTCAAAATCAGGAGGCAGATGTACTTATAGGGGATCTGTTAGCATTGCACGGGGAGCTGAAGGATCATCCGCCTTTGTCACATGTGATGCACTGTTACTTGATGGTAAATCACGTTCGGATACCTATCCTCGTATGAGGATAAGGGAAAAACAAGCGCGTATTCATCATGAGGCAACTACTTCAAAAATCAAAGATCAGGAGCTTCTCTATCTGCAACAGAGGGGAATCAAAAAAATTGATGCGGAAGGTTTATATATAAATGGTTTTATTGAACCAATCGTCAAAGAAATCCCGTTGGAATACTCTATCGAACTCAATAGGCTACTACAAGTTGAGATGTCTCATCACGGAGGATAATATGAATACAACTTTTTTACATCTTGAAGACACAATACGGAAAAAGATAGTACTGAAAAAAAAAGGCGTTTATATTATTTTTTTTCATAATTTGTCCGGTAACCTTGTGTGCGAAATAAAAGCTTCCCGGGTGGATCTTACCGTTGTTGGGTTGTATACAGGAAATAAAATGCAGGAATTTACCCTTACGACAACACAACATCACTTTTCTCCTTTTTCCAGATCCAGACTTTTAATTAAAGGTATTTTTGACGGGATGTCAAAGTTTAAATATAGCGGAAGAATCAGGATCGAAAAAAAAGCAAAAGGAACGCATGCATCACAGAAGAATCAGAATCTGGTAATTTCAGAAAACACCCTTGTTGATACAGAACCATGTCTTGAGATTATGAGTGATGATGTTTTTTGTACTCATAGTGCAACAACGATTCAACCGGAAAGAGATAGTCTATTTTACTTTGCATCAAAAGGTATAAAAGAAAAAAAGGCGCAAAAACTTATTCTAAGGGGATTTATTGAGGAATTATTTGAATTTTTCCCACCACTTCTTCACAATAAACAGATAATAAAATTAAAAAATTCAGTTTTAACAAGATATGATTGATCCAATTGTACTTCAAAAGGATTTTCCGATTTTTTCTTATGACAAACAGATGATATATCTGGATTCTGCAGCCACCTCATTAAAACCAGCCTGTGTTATTAATAAACTCACCGAATATTATTCCCAATACTCCGCAAATATCCACAGGGGAATTTACAAGATTTCTGAAAAGGCTACCGAGGAGTACGAAATGACACGAAAGGAAACAGCGGATTTTATTGGTGCACAATCCCAGGAAATCATTTTTACGCGCAACACCACTGAAAGCATAAATCTTATTGCTTATACTCTTGGTGAAAAGATTGTTCATGCAAACGACAGTATTGTGGCTTCATATATGGAGCATCATTCAAATTTTGTGCCTTGGCAACAGCTTGCAAAACGAAAAAATGCCTTATTTACCATGATTCCATGTACTTTGGACGGAAAGATACATCGTGATTTGGAAAAATATGTAACTAAACGGACAAAGTTCTTATGCCTTACCTTAGCATCAAATGTGTTGGGTACCATAAATCCGCTGCCTTCAATTATTGAGCATGCCAAGCGCATAAATCCAAAAATCATCACAGTAGTTGACGCAGCTCAAGCCGTACCGCATATTCATACTGACGTAAAAAAACTTCGATGCGATTTTTTTGCCTTTTCTGCACATAAAATGCTTGGACCCACAAATGTCGGTATTCTTTGGGGGAAAGCCAAACATCTTTCAGCTATGCCGCCTTTTTTATTCGGTGGCGGTATGATTAAGCAGGTGACAAAAAACCGTACAATTTTTGCGGATGTTCCTTCACGGTTTGAAGCAGGAACACCGGGCATTGCAGAGGTCATTGCTTTTAAGGAGGCAGTACGGTATATAAAAAAGATCGGAATTGACGCTATAAGCTCTCATGAAAAAAACCTTTGCCAGTATCTCATAGCATCGTTGATTGAGAATTTTGGAAAAAGATGTGTTTTACTAGGTGGGAGCAAACCGCGTAATCGTGTTGGAGTGGTTTCATTAAATATAAAAGACATACACCCGCATGACATTGCAGCCATACTTGATGAAAGAAAACATATTTGTGTCCGTGCCGGTCATCACTGTACATTACCGCTTCATTCTTCACTGGGATTTGACTCGTCTTTGAGGATAAGCATGTATATGTATAATTCAAGAAATGATATAGATAACCTTATTAGTGCATTACATACAGCAATATCAATTCTGTCATAAATCATGAGTATTTACCGAGAACTGATTTTGGATCATGCAAATAATCCACGCAACACCGGTATCATTGTCAAAAAAACTAAGACGGTTCTGGTTTTTAATTCGTTATGCGGAGATAAAGTACGGATGGACATTGTTTTTAAAAACAACAGAGTAGCTGATATAAAATTTATCGGGCAAGGATGTGCAATATCAAAAGCTGCCTCTTCTATGCTTACCGAATATGCAAAAGGCAAGAAAAAAAAAGAGTTGAAGAAACTTACGAAAACAGATATCATGAATCTATTAAAAATTGACTTGGGACCAAATAGGGTTAAATGCGCATTGCTTCCACTGGAAGCTTTAAAAAAATTATTAATTACTTGATTTTAAATGGACAATACAACCCCATTAGATGATCAAAAGCCGTCCGGACCGGTACAGGTAGGTAAATTAAAAGTAACCGTAGACCGCAATCTATGTATTGGTGCCGCCACCTGTATCGCGGTAGCACCAAAAACTTTTCTTCTTGATTCGGAGGCAAAAGCCATAATCCTTCAAACAAGTATTGAGGAAACTGACGAAACGATCATTGAGGCTGCAAAAGCGTGTCCGGTTGCAGCTGTTATCATAGAAGATGAAGCTGGAAATAGGATTTTTCCTGTGTGATTATGAAACATTTTTTATGGAAAATAGGAGGAGAGGCCGGTTTTGGTATTCTGACAACAGGTCTTGTCTTTTCAAAGATTGCAAGCCGCCTAGGATATTATGTATTTGACTTTATTCAGTATCCCTCACTCATACGCGGAGGTCATAATACGTATGATGTCGGATTTGCGGATAAACCCGTCTATAGTTTAAAACAGGATATTGATCTTCTTGTATGTCTAAATCAGGAGACCTTCACGCAACACGCAGACAGACTTTCCCCTGATAGTCTTGTGCTTTATGACAGTTCTGAATTTGATTGTGTAGGTCCCTATAAAAAAGTGAGTGTTCCGTTTAAGAAAATTCTGACTGATCTTAAGGGCCAGGTTGTGATGAAAAATACAATAGCATTGGGTGCAACGATCGCACTTCTTGGCGGAGATATTAATATATTGTATGATCTTTTGACATCCCAGTTCCAGAAAAAAGGACAAAACATCGTGGACTTCAATAAGCAGTTTGCACAGGCAGGATATGATCATATTCAAAGTCAATACAGCGCGTACATAAAAAACCGTCTTGAAAAAGTAGATAATCAGGAGGGGCTTGTTATGTCCGGCAATGAAGTATTTTCGCTTGGTTGCGTTCTTGCCGATTGCAAACTGTACGTTGCTTATCCGATGACACCTTCCTCATCGGTTTTATCAGTACTTGCTGATTGGCAGGATAAAACAGGCATGCTTGCGAGACATGCGGAAGATGAGATTTCTGTTATAAATACAGCCCTTGGCGGATCAATTGCCGGGGTACGTAGTGCTGTTGGTACTTCGGGAGGAGGTTTTGCTCTTATGGTTGAAACTGTTTCCTTTGCAGGAATCGCCGAAATACCTCTTGTGATTTTTCTTTCTCAGAGGCCAGGACCTGCAACAGGTATGCCTACATGGACAGAACAGGGAGATCTTTTGTTTGCAGTGCATGCCGGGCATGGAGAGTTTCCAAAAATTGTACTTGCACCAGGCGATAATGACGAGATGTTGGATCTTACCCTTGCGGCATTTGATCTTGCCGATATATATCAGACCCCGGTTATAATGCTTTCAGACATGCTGCTTTCCGAATCGCACAGGAGTATTTCAAAACAAAAAGTACAAAACCTTATTAAAACACATAAAGTCGATAGGGGTAAGTTTGTTTTGGAACCTGATGTGGTGCCCTATAAAAGGTATAAGATTACGGATGACGGTATATCTCCACGTCTTGTTCCTGGAGCAAAAGAAGCATATTACCAAAGCAATTCTTACGAACATCTTGAAGACGGACATACAAGCGAAGAAGCTCATGTGCGTATTAACCAGATTGATAAAAGGGCACGAAAAATGACAGCCTATTTACAAAAACATTTTAAAGGTCCGATTGTACTTGGTGATTATAAAAATGCCGACACGGTTTTTATAACATGGGGTTCAACTAAAGGTGCTGTACAGGAAGCAAGGAAGATTTTGGATGAAGATGGCATAAAAACTGCACAGTTGCACTTTACCTATCTTCATCCGCTGGATCCCCAAATAATTACCCCGTTTTTTAAGGATAAAAAAAGATACATTGCTGTTGAAAATAATTCACGGGGTCAGTTTGAAAAGCTGCTTTCCATGGAGCTGGGGATAAAGATCAAAGAGAAAATACTCAGATATGACGGCCGGCCTATTCTGGCTGAGGATATTATAAATACATTGCAAAAAAATAACAAATGACGCCTTTGCACGATTTCAGCGGTTATAAACCTACGTGGTGCCCGGGATGCGGAAACTGGGGTATTGGTGTGGCGATAAAAGCCGCACTTATCGCATCCGGATTGACGCCATCATCAGTATTTATATCGTTTGGTATCGGATGCTCAGGGAATATGAATGATTTTATAAATGCATATGCAAGTCACGGACTGCATGGTAGAGCTTTACCTGTTGCTATAGGATTTAAACTGGCAAATCATAAAATGAAAACCATTGTTGTTGCAGGTGATGGTGATTTTTACGGTGAGGGTGGGAATCACTTTCTTCATGCCTGCCGGGGTAATCACGATATAACGGTTTTTGTACACGATAACCGTGTTTATGGTCTTACAACAGGTCAAAGTGCGCCTACAGCCCAGAAAGGTTATAAATCCAAATCAACACCAGGCGGAATAATAGAAATATCAGTGGACCCTCTTTCCCTGGCTATAACACAGGGCGCTACTTTTGTTTCTCAGGCATTTGCCGGAGACACACCTCATTTAATCGATCTTATGACAAAAGCTATAAGTCACAAAGGATTATCACTGGTTAATATTCTTCAACCATGTGTTACATTTAATAAAATCAACACATATGCGTATTATCTCTCTCGTACGTATAAATTGTCCTCTGAATATAAGAGTGATGATAGACAATTGGCATTGCAAAAGGCGTCCGAAGTAAACGAGGAACGGTTTCCCTTGGGCATATTGTATAAACAGGATAAGAAATCATATCACGAGCAGGTTCAAGTGCTTTCAAGTGGAACCCTACTCGATAGTAAATCATCCATTGACTATACCGAACTCATGTCCGATTTTGAATAAATAGAATATTTTTTTGAACATAAATTACATATCGGATTAATAGAGCAATGTAGTTATATTTTCATTTGACAGTTAGCAGGTGTTTTGTTATACTGCTAAAACATATGACATTTCTTATTGGTTCCACAAATCAATCTACTCTTCCAGTTATTGCAGTACGTGACGGTATTGTATTCCCACGAACTGAAAATGTCTTAGTTTTTGGTCGTCCAAAAAGCATTGCGACAATTAATGACGTGATAAAAAAAGACAAAAAGATGGTTTTGGTAATGCAGAAAAATACATCTGTTGAAGATCCCAAAATCGAAGATCTACATAATATAGGCGTTATCGTATCAGTCGAAAAGACAGTTGCAGGAGAAAAAGGAGAAATAAATGCGTTGGTCAAAGGCATTGAAAAAGTAAAGATTGTTGAATTCACACAAGAGCTGCCCGTTTTTATAGGTAGGGTTGAAAAGGTTGAAGAGACTCTCTACACAGACGAGGAAGTCTCTGCAATGGTCAAACATATATCACTGCAGGTAAAGAAAGCCATAAATCTGGGAAAAGCCGTTGACTTTGTTTTTCTTATGAACATCCTGAATGTAGGAACTCCTCAGGATTTTTCATATCATATCGGTATGATCCTGGATATTAAAGAAAGGGAAAAGCAAGGACTTTTAGAGGAAAACGATCTTAAAAAGCGTTTGGCAAAAGAGGTTGAATTCATCAATAAAGAAGTCAAAATACTTGAGATTGAACAGAGCATATCGGCCAAAACCCAACGGAAATTTGAAAAGGGAATGAAAGAGACGTTTTTAAAAGAAAAAATGAAGACAATAGAAGAGGAATTGGGAGGAGGGGAAGATCGAGATATTAAAGAATACAGAGATAAAATAATCATGGCTAAGATGCCAAAAGCCGTTGAGGAAAAAGCCCTCAAGGAACTGAAGCGATTAAGTCAGATGTCGCAGTACAATCCCGAATCTTCATATGTTAAAACGTATCTGGATTGGTTGATAGATCTTCCCTGGTCATCTGCATCAGCCAACACAATCGATATCAAACTCGCTGAAAAAATATTGAACGAGGACCATTTCGGACTGAAAAAAATAAAGGAAAGGATATTGGAATACCTTGCAGTACTTGAGCTGCGCAAGCGTAAAGAAAAAAGCGAAGAGAAAGATAAAAAAGAAATCCAGAAAAAAAGAGGATATCAGCCAACAATTATCTGTTTTGTCGGACCTCCCGGTGTAGGTAAAACTTCGCTAGGTAGATCAATTGCGCGTTCTTTGGGGCGGAGTTTTGTGAAGATGTCCTTGGGCGGGATTCGTGATGAGGCAGAGATACGAGGACATAGAAGAACGTATGTTGGAGCCATGCCAGGACGGATTATTCAAGGTGTCAAACAAGCTGCAACAAGAAACCCTCTCTTCATGCTTGACGAAATTGATAAAATCGGTAGAGACTATCGGGGAGATGCTTCTGCTGCTCTTCTTGAAGCTCTTGACCCGGAACAAAATCATGCATTTTCTGATCATTACCTTGAGGTACCATTTGATTTGTCGGATGTTTTTTTCATCACAACGGCTAACATACTGGATACGATTCCAGAGGCACTTTTAGATAGGCTTGAAATAATACATTTTCCTGGTTACACCGAAGATGAAAAATTCCATATAGTCAAGGATCATCTGATCAAAAAACAGATTGATGCACACAGTTTGACAAAGGAGGAAGTTCGTATAAACGATGGCGCAATAAAAACAATCATACGCCGGTATACGCGTGAGGCAGGAGTACGCGAACTTGAACGTCAGGTTGCCGGAGTGTTCCGTAAGATTGCCCGTGAAATTATTGAAAAAAAGATTACAGAAAAAACCGTTACCATTGTAGATGTTTCCAAATATCTTGGTCCATATAAGTATTCCAATCAGATTATTGAAGGAAAAAACACTGTAGGAATATCAACGGGTTTGGCTTGGACTCAGGCAGGAGGCGACATCCTTTTTATCGAGGTTGCCATTATGCCGGGTAAAGGATCATTGACACTTACCGGACATCTTGGAGATGTTATGAAAGAATCATGCCAGGCTGCCTTGTCTTATGTACGTTCACGATGGGATAAATTCGGCTTAAAAAAAGACTTTTTTCACAATTTTGATATACATGTTCATGTACCAGAAGGAGCAGTGCCAAAAGATGGTCCGTCTGCGGGTCTTGCCATTGCAACGGCAATGGCCTCAGCCCTAAGCAATACGCCATATAAGCGTGATGTAGCCATGACTGGTGAGATAACACTCAGAGGCCGTGCTCTTGAAATAGGAGGAGTAAAGGAAAAAGTCATAGCCGCACATAGAGCTGGTATAAAAACAGTTATCATGCCCAAAGACAACAAAAAGGATCTTGAAGATATTCCGCAATACGTATTAAAGAAACTACACTTTGTTTTTGTGAACCATATGGATGATGTCTTGGATGCAGCGCTTGTTCATGTACCGGGAAAAAACGGAAAAGGCAAAAAAAAATCAAACTGAAGCTTTCAGTCGAAGATACGCATTCCGTAAGATATAGATGAGATTATAAAGCTTGTAATACAACGGCGATGCTACAAGATCGAGACTTTCGCTCATCTGCACAAACTGCACTCCATATCCTTCTTTAAATCTGGTAAATCCTGACCAAGGATGATGCGGATCATATCCCGGGGGTAGGGAGCCCCACATATCAAAATATTTTGCCCCCATCTTTTTACCATGCAAGAGTGATTCCCACATGAGTAGATTTGCTGCCATAACGTTACGATATTGATGTGATGTTCCACCGTATGGATAATAAACTGTGTCCTTGAATTTAAAAAGTTCAAAAGCAGCCAACGGAGTATTTTGATAAAAAGCTATCAGTATAAAAGCTATATTATTTTGAAGAGTTTCCCATATGATACTGTGATAGTTCTCCGTGTGACCGTAGTATTTTTGACGGGAACATGTATCAAAGTACAATTTCTTAAATATTTCAAAACCATCGTTGTTTGACATTTCTTTGACTGTGACACCCTTTTTTTGAGCAAGGCGGATATTGTAACGGGTTTTTGGTTTCATATTGCGAAGAAGCGTGTCTGAGTCTGCGGTTAGGTCAAGCTTTTGTGTCCATGGAGGAAAAAGAGGGTGTGTGGAGCGGACAAGAGGAAAAGCGATGTCACGCGGCATTTCTTCCTTCATAACGTCTGACTCTATTTTCACAAATAGCAGTTTGTGTTTTTTTGCATAATCCAGAAGATAAGTCAAAGCGGTTTTCGATGGAAAGACTGATTTTGGGATATAACCTATTTTGTGGGGTGTAAACGGTATGGGGTGTATGCTCATTTGGTATGCGTGTGCAAGCTTTTCATTATTGAATTCACCGAAACGGATAATATCTATACCCATTTTTTTTCTGGCTTCGCCCCATTCCCATGATTGAAGGGGATGAAAGACCTTTTGATTGTATTCTTGCTGCGGATACGTATCGTTAATGAGTTTGATTGTCACCATACTATATTATAATGTATCAGCGTTTTTTTATTGATGTAAGGATCTTATGTGTTGAAATAGTTTTTTCATATCAGTATCATAGGAGGCGATTTTAATAAGTGTTTCATTATTTGTTATGATAAAGGGCTTTGTCATCTCTCCATAAAACCCTCCATGTGTTCCTTTATGCTCTTCAAAAGCATATAGACGACCATCATGATTGAGAGCTCCAAACAAGACCAAGTCCCCGTTATTACCATAAGTCGCGTATTTCGCAAACGATTGAACCATTTGATCGTCTGGTATCATCTTCCCAAACGGTTTTCCTTTTGAAGACTTGATTTTACCGCGAGAAAACTCGACAGATCCGTATTTGCCGATAAGTATTTGGTGCTCCGAGTCTTTTTTTAGCAGAATCCAACCAATTTCTTTTTGTGAAAGCAGGTTTCGAGTTAAATACGGATACATCGTGTTTAATTCATTTTCGTAGTATCCATCTTGAAGTTTTTCCGAAAAATATACATGCATGGTAGATCCGCTTGGTACAAGGTATATATCTTTTTTCATATTGATTGAATCTGCGGAAAACCCCCCATAAGTCCGTATAATTCTTCGTGACTTATCGGATAATGCAGCGGCAAACATCGTTTCCAGAGTATCTGCTGTGGATATATGAATGGGTATTGAAGGTGTTTGTCCGTGATCTGACAAAATAATAAATTCATATCTTCTCTGTGCTTTTTTTGATGCATGATATAGGGATTCGCAATAAAAATCAATAAGACGAAGAGAAGAATGGGATGTTTTACTTTCAATACCATACTCATGTGCAAATTCATCATAGAGCACATAATCAATAAAGAGAATGGGTGTTTCCCTGCTGATTTCAAGCTCGGCTATGTACGTCATGATGTTTCCAAGAAATATACGGGAAAAAGAGTCCCGTAATATTGTCATAAATTTATTTTTTGATTTTTTTTTAAGAAGCATCCACGAACTAAGCAAAATACTCCGAAAGACCAGATAACAGGTGTAAAGAAAGCGATATGGATTGAGGAATATAAACAGATATTGCAGTTTCTTAATCGAAGCAAAGGGATTCTTGATATTGAATGCCTCTCCTGACAGATTACATAGAGTTGCACCAGCAGAATATACACCCAATATGCACGATCCGTTTTTCAAAAGCTCTGATCTTTTGCGTATGGTTTTTTCAAATAAAGCTATGTCTGGTCCTCTGTTTCCTCTTACAAATTTGAAAAGTTTTCTGTCAAACCAGGTAAAAGAAGGAATATTAGTACTTTCTCCAAAAAAAAGCTCTGCTTCGGTTGCTGTAGTTGTTGCGGGTAAACCGGTGAAATATGGTATTAGTCTATAATCTTTGTTAAATATTTTTGAAAAAAACGTATACTTGTTTTTTGTATGGTTCCGTTTAAATACTTCATATCCCAGTCCGTCAACAAGTATGATGATAAGTCCTCTTTTTTTCACAGAAATATCGCTTTTTGGGAGATTAAACAACCGCAGCATGAAGGAAAAAAATGCCTTACGCATGGTGTTTTTTAATAATGTTGTGATATATTCCGATGGTTTTTTGAGCAACTTTTCTCCATGAATATTTTCTGCTTTCCTTTAAGCACCATTGTCTGCTGTTTTTTCGTGTATCTGCACTTGAAATCGTATATTGTAATGCATTAGTTAGTGCTTGACTGTTTTTTTGTTGCACAAACAGTTTTTTGAATTCCGGATATCCTTTGAGTGATTCTTTTACTGCTTCGTTTTGAAATCCAACCAGAGTGCATCCGCAGCTCATTGCTTCAAGAATTGTCAAAGGGGATGCTTCATCACAGTAAGGAGCACAAAATATATCTGCATTTTGAAAAAAGGCAATTCGCTTTGTTCCAAATATTTCCCCATGATATTGTATCTGTTTTTCAAGATTATTTTTCTTAATGAAATCTATTGTCTTTTCTACATCTGCTCCTCCTCCAACTATATCAAGGTGTATATTCGGGTGATCAGGTAGAAGTGTTTTAAATGAATTCAAAAGATACATGATGCCTTTCCGGGGTACTATTCTTCCCAAAAAAAGGATTTTAATTGTACTTTCCGCATTTTTGTCTATAGGATAAAAAAGCTGCCGGTCAACGGCATTATACATGACTTTTTGTATCACGTTCTTTTTACATAAGGATTTCCATCTTTTTTTTGTAATGTGCGATACAAATATTGCTCCGTCCATGTGTTGTGAAAACTTATCGGCAAACATGGGAAGGATATTATTAAGAGCATTCATTACGGATTCTTGGTCCCATGCCGAATGAAATGTGCTTACCTTGGGTATATCTATGTGTTCAATAAGATGCCATGACAGGAAGGGTATATACGGCTCTTGTATATGAAAAATATCAAACCGCTCTTTTGATATGATTTTTTTGACATCTGTAAAAGGCTTCAACATCTGTACGCTTGCCCAATTACCGTTGGGTAAAGGTACCTGTACTGTATATCCTATAGATTTGTAATTTTTGTATTGATTGCTTTTTCCTTCCGGTCCGAATATCGTCACATCGTGACCTGCTTTTCTCAATTCATCCGAAAGATACATGACATGTTCCTGAACACCTCCTGTTGATGAGGGGTTTGAAGAAAAAAATAAAGCTATACGGAGTTTTTTACTTTGAAGTATTTCCAAATGATATAAGTATTTTTAATGTTGAAGCAGTACATCGATCCCATGAAAACTGTTTGATACGGTCGCTTCCTTTGCGAATAAGCTCGTTTCTGAGTTTAGGATCTGATGCTAAAAGTGTTAATTTATTTATAAGATCCGTAAAATTATCAGGATCAAAGTATAAAGATGCTTCTCCTCCGATTTCAGGAAGACTGGAGGAAAAGGACGATATTACGGGACAACCGAAGCTCATTGCTTCAAGAACAGGGATCCCGAACCCTTCATATAATGAAGGAAGTACGAAACAAAATGCGCGTTTATATAAAGTAACCAGTTCCTTGTCGTTGATAAATCCTGTAAATATAATTTTGTTTTGGAGGTAAAGATTACGGGCTTCATTGTAAATCTTATCAAAAAGCCAGCCTTTTTTTCCAGTTATGACGAGCTTATAGTCAGGATGAGTTTCATTAAAAACAGCAAATGCCCGTATAAGGGTTGTGATGTTTTTCCGTGGTTGTATGGTGCCGACATAAAGAACATACGGACGGGTTATATTTATATCGATATCAGTGAGTTGAATTTGAGAGTTTACCGATATGGCTTCCTTTTCAAATCCGTTATATATAACATTTATTCTTTCTTCAGGAATTTGGTAAAAACGTACAATATCTTTTTTTGTTGTTTTTGAAACAGCGATGATACTTGATGCTTTTTTCAGGGAATATCTTGTCCATGAGCTTAGTTGATACAGATCTTTTTTCGTATATTCCTCAGGATAGTATACATATGCGACATCATGAATGGTGAGAACACATGGAGCAGGTGTATAGCGGGGTGCATAATGAGCAGGAGAAAAAAAGACATCTATCGGATCTTTTGAAAATTTATTTTTGATAAGTTCTATTGGCAAAAATACTTGTGACCACAGAAAGGAACATGGAACTAGTTTATATCGAAAATAATCAGTCTCATCGGGAAGATCATTCAGAGGAGGTTTTTTCAAGTAAATCGTAAATTTCAGATCCTTACTGGCTTTTTTTTGAAAGTGGATGAGATGTTTTAGGGTATAAACCGATACTCCAACTTTTTCTCTGACGTTTGCTTCATTACCATCAACACCGATTAACATATCTTTATATTAATATATTAATACGATTTTTTCAGTATCCGGACTAGTGTTTCAAAATACTGCTTCCATAGGAACTGACGACTTCTTATTATACCTTTTTTTTTCAGTTTGTTTCTGAGAATCTCATCAGATGCGAGTTTTTTAAGAGTTGATACAATGTCCTCGCGTTTATTGGGATCAAAAAAAAGAGCGGAGTCTTTTGCAATTTCTTTCATGGAAGAAACATTGGATGTTGCAACTGGAGCATTTAACCGCATTGCTTCAATGATTGGATAACCGAATCCTTCATAAAAAGATGGATAAATAAAAAAAAGACATGATGCGTATAGTGCGGATAGCTCCACATCTGAAATATAATTTAAGAATCGAACCATTTTGGTTTGAGCATACTGTTTTGTTGTTTTTTTGTCCCATCCTTGTGGCCCTACCACAATCAGTTGAAATGGCGGATTTTGCAGTTTGCAAAAAGCGTTTATCAACCCAGCAATATTTTTACGAGGCTCGATTTTACCAACTGTGAGAATATAAGGTTTTTCAAGATTAAACTTTTGCAATGTTTGTTGGATATTATCTTCGGTTGGTTTAAGGATACTGACTCCCGGATAGTTTACATGGATACGTTTTCCTTCAATATGTAAAAGTTTTTCAATGTCTGTCTTGGTGGTCATGGAATCAGCAAATATGACATCGGATTCGCGCTTTACCCACCGCATACGTTGTTTTTGATTTGATAGGATTTGAGAATGGACGGTTTTTGGATATAGGAGGTACACAAGATCATGAATGATGGTAGCTTTTTTCATACAGGATGGAGGTTCGGTCCAGTCTGAGGTAATAAACCAATCATGCATACCAATCAATTTCTCCACCTTCACATGATGGATCGTATTCCATAGAAATGACAAGGCGCTTGGAGGCAATCTGTATTCATAGAGAACGCATCCTTTTTTTAGAATAGATTCTTTTAAAACAGGATCCAAGCGTTGACGCAGGGATGAAAAAAAGAAGGACCATTTGTTTTGACTATCGTAGTCGATTATTGCTTGCGTTAAACCATGGGTAAAGCGTCCTACACCGGTTCCTCTAAACACAATTTGAGATATATCTATGCACAACCTCATGATTTTTTCAGGCGTTTATACGCAATTTCAAGTTCTTCTGCGATCTTTTTCCAATTGTACTTTTCCTTTACCAGCTCATATGCATTTTTTCTGATGCGATTATATGTTTCTTTTGACTGTAAAATCTTTTTAATATCCCTAACAAATTCGGATGGTGTATTGGCAATAAGTACTTGTTTGTTGTCGACAACATCCAATCCTTCTATACCGGTTCTTGTTGTAACAATGGGTAATCCGCTTGACATTGCAGCCAGGATCTTTAAACGGGTACCGCCCGGTCCGTATATGGGTGCTACAAAAATAGTTGCTTCAGAATATAGTTTTTTAACCAATTGGGAATCGTTGGGGTCTATATCAATTATCGTGAGGTTGTCCGTGTTTGTTGTGTCAAGCTTATTACGAGCATTTTGTCCTGCAACAACAAGCTTGACATTGGGAATAGCCTTGATAAGTTTGGGATAAATTTTATTAATAAGATATTTAGCGGCTTCAGTATTTTGCAACCAAAAGAAATTTCCGACAAAAAGAACAACAGGCTTTATTAGGGATTTTGGAGTCAGTTTAGGCGTGATCATTTCTTCCCCGGCCCCATTTGGTATGATAATCGGTTTGATGGAAGGTTCAAGTTCGGCGATTGTTTTTTGATCGGATTCGGAGACTGCGCCTACCAAAAATGCTTTGCGCCAATAAAATCTTTCCCAAAATTTCAGTTTAAGTATATCAAGAGAAAACAGCGGGCGGATAAAAAAGGGTAATGAGTTGACATAATGCTGATAAACTTTGTATTCGATGGTTTGTTCAACTAGTAAAATAGGAATCTGGGTTTTTAATATATGGGGCATGATATAAAACGTTTCAGCGTGGATAACATCAAATTGTTCTCTGCATATTAATTCTTTAAGTGTTGCACTGGCTTGTGATGAGTAATTCCGTACGATAAGAAATGGGTTAAGTGAAAAAATTGATCTATAAATATTGGCAGGTTGCCATGCTTTTTCTGGACGTTTGCAGAGATATACTTCCTTGCAATACGGTTTAAGGTACGGAAGATATTTTTTTTCGCTATCGTTTTTATATAGAGCTATTAACGTAATCTCATTTTTTGCACGGAGATATTTGAGTAGGTTGAGTGTCCTTATTTGACCGCCTGAAGCCGGAGGATATGGTAGGTAGGGGGTTAGCATCAGGATTTTCATAGTTTGAAAAGTACAAATTGTTCATTCTCAAACAGTATGTGATACTGTTTTTTTTCCTTGAGATCGGCAATAATTTCCTTTTTATCCGTCATGTATACTGCATATCCTTCTTCTTTAAATTCCTCAAGTGTTTTATAAAGCATTGGTGCACCTTTTCTGTCAGCAAGATATAAAAGGGTTGTATCACCCAGTCGATCCGTTATTACCTTGTCCGAGCTTTTTGTGAAAGTCTTCAAAATTTTTGCCATATGATTGAGGTCTTTGGGATATGTATAAAAATCCTTTACCTTATAGTAGTAAGAAAACATGAATGAAAAAATAAACAACACAATAATGATCGGATACACCAGAAACGGGGATATAAACATCTTTCTGTTTTGTATAAAAAAACTTGTACCAATTGCACTGAATATGGCAAAGGCCGGGAGTATGACGGTTTGATAATATTCGTGTTGTACATTGCCACCCTGAAACACAAAGAGGTAGGCAATCGATGAAAAAATGATGCTATGGAGTAGTAATTTTTTAAGTTTTACAAACAAGCCCAGGATGAAGAATCCGGTCAAAAATCCGCCAAAGATCATGATATTAATTCTCTCAAATAAAATCCATCTGAAAAAAGCTGGTTTCATAAATATCTGTTTTTGTCCTTCAAAAGTATTGACGCTTGATATAAGCCACTCACTGGATGGTATGGCCTCGGGTGATTTTTGGATATAAAGCCTCCAAAGAACAAATGGTAAAAGAGAAAGTATGAAATACAAATAGGGCAGAGCTTTTTTTACCACGCTCCATCTATACTTTTCTACAAATATATACAGAAGAGCAAAACCAAAAAAAATAACGGTTGGTTTAATAAGGATACCAATGCTAAAAAACATCAAAGAAAAAAAGAAAAGAGTCCGTAATATATGTATTTTCTTCTGTTTTTGCCATAGGGATAATAAGAGAATAGATAAAAACGTAAAAGAAACGGCTGTTGTCTCTGGAAGTACAACCCGGGAAAAAAAAACAAACGCAGGAAATACACCATATATAAAGGCTCCGATAATTGCCGCTGTTCTTGAATGTTCTGTAAATAGAAGAATATATATGATACAGATGAGAATGAGCGAGAAAACGATTGATATTAGTCTGCCGTAGACCTCAAGTGCAAGGTAGGGAAAAGCTGCATATAATAGACCAAACATTGCATTGTATAAGGGAAATTCCACAAAACGCAAACCTTCTGGATTTTCTTTTCCTGATTGGATGCTAGAGAGGTCGTCATAGCGCGGCTCAAGCAGATTAAATCCATCTTTTACAAAATTGCGGGCAACCGCAGCCGTGTCTGCCTGTCTCCACGAATATGAATCGGAAAGAGGGGATGTAATATGATAGAGACGAAAAACAAAAGCAATAAGCAATAAGAATATAAGTATGATGATATCAAGTTTCCCCAAGTTCTTTTTTTCCATATTTTTATCTTTTATTATGTTGTGTTTTTTTTGCCTTGATGAATGTCAATCCAGCAAATCCCATATACAGCCCCATAACCATCCAAAAATTATAGGCAATTTTTGATGCTTCAAACACATCGATATAGGTAGCGTTTATAAGAAGACCGAACATGGAAAAAAGTATACCCCACATTAGGATACTTTCATCATTATTTTTCTCACGTGCTTTAATCCAAGCCTCTTTTGCAAAAAGAAAAATGATCGTCATAAATGAGAGTGTTCCGAAAAGTCCGAATTCTCCAAGCCATCTGAGGAAATCATTATCGGTTGCCTCAGTAATAGATGATGGTCCTTTACCAAGGATGGGGTTTTTGAGAAACGCTGCAATTGCACGAGGCCACTCCACTTGAAGTCTGGTAGCAAAGGATATATCAGGAAGCATGGTTGAAACTACCTTCAGATTTTTGAATGTCTCTTCAACAAGCGCATCTTCCTCTTGCCGTGTAAGTGTTTTACCTTGCCGTCGAGCTTCTTCACGGATTTGATCACGCAGATTTTCCATTACGTCTTTTACGTCTTTTGCATTCAAGTTCACGCCTGAGGAAACATCTACAGCCTTGTTTTCAGTATTTTCTCTGTTTACGACAAAATCACCCACCGGAAGTTCGTCGGGCTTGAGTCTTCGCGGGACTGTTGTTTGTCCGGTTGTTTTATCTATAAAAATCTGTTTTTGCTGAAATGTTCGGGTCAGACGGCTTGTAAGATTGCCAGATGTTAAGGTTAGTCCGACTGTGAGGATAATCACAATAAGGAGCATTTTGAATTTACGCATCACACCCAGAAAAAGAAATGTGGATACGACATAAGCTCCATAGGATACGCGTGAGGCGGTCAAAACAAGGCAAAAAAGAGATATGGTAAAGACAAGGAAATACCACCACTTTGCCCTAAAGTAAAAAAAACTCGCAAGAACAACCGGTATCATAAAGACAAGATAGGCTGCAAGATCATAATGGCCTCCGAATGTCGATGATATCCGAGCATTAGCGTCAAGGATCAAAATATATCCTTTTGCATATTCGGGGTTCATTGTCTGTACAGCCGGCCAACCAAGGAATTTCTGTCCAATGCCGTATACTCCAACAGAAAAAAGCGCCAATATCACGGCTCGTATATAAAAGAGGAAATCCTTTTTTGATTGAATCGATGAGGCAAAAATAAAAAACATTGCCATATACTCAACTCTTCTTAGCGAATGTAGAAGTCCCAGATGTTTAAAAATTATTGTTTTTTGGATAAAAAAGCCCCACAAAAATGAACTGAAAACCGCGGTCCAAAATATAAGAAAAGGTATTATAAATTTTTTATGAAGGGTAATCTTTCTTCTGAGAAGTTCTATGATAAAAACCAGTGCCAAACCCGCAACATACAGATCTTCCATTCGTACCGCAATATATGTGTAGTTAATCATTTTTAACGGAAGTTTTGGATAGAGCGGGATGATAAAAATATATCCGATACATAAAATTTTAAGCAGATTATCATCAAACCATTTTATAAGCTTCTTCATACGTTCTTTTAAGATAATTGTTATTAATAATATAACCTATAATAATAGATATCAATGCTTTTAATTGTAACATAATTCTGAGGGAAATGAGCGCGGGGTATGAATAATGCTTTTTATAGAAATAAAGCAGGCCTTGGTATACTTGCAGGATGGGATAGGTCTTTCCTTTACTTGAAGCACTGCCAAGATGAATAAAATGTGCATCATGGTAAAAGTACGAGCGCATCTCTATTTGTCTTGCGCGATACAGCAGATCCACCTCGTCCATATACATAAATATTCCTTCATCAAACCCACCTACTTGTACAAAATATTCTTTTTTTGTCATTATGCAAGCACCTGATACCCAGTCAACTTTCTGAGTTTTATTTGGCGAAGAGCGGGTTAATCCCCAATAATCTCCTCTTAAAAACAATGCGCCAAATACAACAGGTAAAGTATAAAAGGGAGCAGCGGAATACTGAGGTGTCATATCTTTATTCAAGAGCTTTGCTCCGACAAAATGCGCGTGTGGAGTCTGTTTGTAAAAAGAAAACATTTTTTCAATTGCATTGTTTAGGACCTCGACATCTGAATTTAAAAATAAAAGATGTGTGCCGTAAGCACTTTCAACTGCGTAGTTATTTGCACGTGCAAAACCTAAATTTTTTTGATTGAGAATCAAGCGAAGATTGCGGTGTTTAGAAGCTAAATTTTTGAAGATTTCTTGAGACCCGTCCTTTGATGCATTATCAACAAGCAATATTTCAAAGGTGAGCGCGGTATTTTTAAGTGATTGGTATATGGTCTCAAGACAGTTTAATGTTATCTGTTTGGTATTATAGGAAATGATGATTATGGACAAATCAATAGAAGTTACAGGCATATATTGTATAATTATACAGAATGAAAAATCGGCTGGGTAGCTCAGTGGTAGAGCACACGTTTCATAAGCGTAAGGTCGTGGGTCCGAATCCCGCCCCAGCCACGATTTTGCATAAAAAAGTTATTTAACAGATTGTTCTGCCGTAATAAACATAGAAAAATGAGGCTAGGACTGACCTTCGAGGTCAGCTCCCGGTGAATATCATATGATTTCAGAAAAACGAAGAAATAGGTTTAAGCAAGTAGCGTCACAAAGATTTCAAGACGTTGTTGTACTTGAAAATATACATGACCCCCATAATGCCATGGCTGCGATGCGCAACTGTGATGGGTTTGGTGTACAAACAGTGCATTTTGTGTTTGAAACGGAAAAACAATTCAATCCAAAAGAATTGGGAAAAATCACATCTTCTTCAGCAAATAAATGGATTGATGTATTTATTTGGAATACGGTAGAGGAGTGTCTTGCCAATCTTAAAGAGCAAGGCTATCAATTGTTGGCAACAGTTATAAATCCCGAAACTCATACTCTTGCCGAGGTTGATTTCAACAGGCAAAAAAGCGCTATTGTATTTGGTAATGAAGGGTTTGGCATATCCGATACTGCAAAACAGATGGCGGATGAATCATTTTATATTTCCATGTCAGGATTTGTTGACAGTCTTAATTTATCTGTTTCTGTTGGGATTGTATTATATGAACTATACCGACAAAGGGAAGAAAGGCAGAAGTTTGTATTATCAAAACAAGAACAAAAGGCCTTAATGAAAAAATGGATAAACAATGAAATACACAAAAAATATCGGTTATAATTGAAACAGAAAGGAAATAATTAATTATCAATTTTCAAAATTCAAATGAAAGACTTAACACATGAGGACATAATACCATCGGTAAAGAATGAACTTTTTGTACAGGATTATTCTGAAAAACAGAAAATTGAGGGAGTCAGGATTGTGGAAATAAAACGTTTTGCAGGAGAAGACGGTACTTTTGAAGACTTACTTCGGATTGATGAGAAAGGTTATACTGAAATATTTCCTGAGATGCAGGTAAGACAGATAAACAGGTCCAAACTTCTTCCCGGATCTGTTAAAGCATGGCATATACACCTTAAACAAGAAGATTTATGGTATATCTTGCCCGAAGATCATATGATTCTGGGACTTTGGGACTTGCGTGAAACATCAGCAACCAAAGATATAAAAATGAAGATAGTCATGGGAAACGGGAGTTCAAAACTGGTGCTTGTCCCACGGGGAGTAGCGCATGGTGTGGTAAACGTTGCTAAAAAGCCAGGGACAATTATTTATATTGTCAATAACCAGTACAACCTTCAGGATCCTGATGAACACCGACTTGCTTGGGATAAGGCAGGACCTCTGTTTTGGGAGGTGGAGAAAGGGTAAACAAGCTGTTCATAAACCGCACAAGGTTTTTTATAATAAAATGCCCATTCGCGGTCACCATAGGAGAAATGCCACCATTCACCATCATAGGGAGCAAAACCAGCCTCCATCATAATTTTGCGAAGCAACTTACGATATTTCATTTGTTCATTCGTTATTTCATCTGAGAATACATAGTATTTCAAATTTTGATAGTCATATATTGCTGATCCGAAATCAATCGGTTTATTATTTCGTGCTTCTACCAGCATGACATCGACTGCTCCTCCAGTTGGATGTCCAGCAACTGTAGGTACGGCCACTGACCTATGAATTTTTTCATATAATTCATATGGATCGGAAAAAAAAGTGTCACTGTGTGTGAATAATCGTTCCAAAAATCGTCGAGTCTGAATTTCTATGCTTCTAAAACCATACGTTATATACAATGATAATCCAGGGTTATTTTTTCGAACTAAAGCTTGTGCTTTTGATAAACGCTTTTCAACAGATTTTCTTACCCATATGGAATTTCCTGAGATTTTTCTCATATCAGACATGATTGGAATATATCCGCCAGGTATATCTCTTACTTGAAATAATTCTTCATGGTTTTCTACGGTTTTTACTTTCAACAAATCCCGGTAGGAGACCATGAGATTTTCTAGTTTTTTGCTGTTCATGTTTGCTTTAGATTACTTTCGTAAAAAAAACACGTTTGTCAGTTTTTTTTGTCCCATCAGTGCGTTGTTGTGTTATATCTTGCGTCATTCCTTCAATCTGCTTAAACCCCAGTTTTTTATATAAGGCTTGGGACGCATCATTATTTATTGATGTACGCATTATTGCAGTGCTACCTTTTGGAAAAGCATTTAATCTTGCTAAAACAAGTGACGTCGCTATTTTTTCTCCACGTCTTTCTTTTACAACTCCCAGATCTGCCATATACCAGCATGTATCAGGATCAACACCAAACTGTTGTGCCAGCTCTAAAATACTTGGTTCTTCTCGCAGAGGGACTGCAGCTCCGAATCCAATAATGTTTTCTGATGTTCTTGAGATGAAAAGCAGACCTTTTTTGACATACGTAGAGAAAATATCTCTTATCTCTTCTGTTGTAAATTGTTCGTTGTATGGTGGATCGCTAAATACACCATATGCGTCTACGAGCCTTTGAGTCGTGAAAGCTTTGTTTAATTGATCAGTTGATTGTATTCTTTCTATTACATATGCTCCTTTTGGAGTCTCAACCAATACGCCTGTGTTCAGTGTATTAATCGGTCCTGATATTTGTGCATAACTAAACTCGTTATATTCACTATCATAATCAACTGTGACTCTGATAGGTAATCCGGATGGTTGGATGACAGGAAGGTTCGATACACCCTTTTTTTCTTCTTTGGCAATTACCATGCCGACAGCTGTTGTTCCGCTACCACAAGCGGTTTCATAAAATAGCGTATCAATGTCGCGTACATATACAACCGGAATTATTTCAATGCCTTTTTCTGTTTGACTTACAAACATCACTCCTGATGCTGCATAACCTGTATCATATCCCTTTTTCTTCAATAAACCTAATGCATATTGTTTAATCTGTTCAGGTAGCATATTTGCTACATTTGGATCATCCCAGATAACGTATTGAGTAATTCCTTGCATATATACGGTATTGGCTTGAGGATTATCTTTGTCTTGTTGTACCCGATCACCTTCAAAGTATATAGGCATCTCTGCATATGCTTCACCGTTTGAATTAATACCTGCTTTTAACCTGTTTTCTACACCGCTTACTTGTATATTTACTTCGCCAGGATTTCCATTAAGCATAAAAAAAGCCGCACTTCTTGTAGCGTTACCACAAAACTCTCCTCCTGCCATGCACAATGTCGATGTATCACTATCTACAAAACCCACCTGTTCGACATCAGGATAAAGAGACATTATTTCGTCGTTGATTATTCTTCTTTCATTTTTATCGTCAATAACACCATCAACAAGGCATGTATTATTTCCTCCAGGTTTTACATTAACGAATGAGAAAGATTGGCCTTGATTTGCTAATTCAGGACTTATTTTGTTTTCCATACAGGTTTGTTTTTTCATGAATTATTAATAATTGAACGGATATAAAAACCCCGCCAGTTGCGGGGTTAATGATGCAAGACCAAACAAATTACCCCGCGGTATGCGGGTGTTGATGGAGAACAACGGAGATCTGTATCCGATACTTACATTTCATGTTAGTATGTTAACACACAAATACACATTTGTCAAGTTTGACTTAATTCATCTATTAATTAAGTCATTTGCTTTTTGATCTATGGAATTTTCATTATGTTACAATATGATAATCCATATGAAAAAAAACAAGCAAACATTTACAAATTCCTCACAGTATAAACCGCGTAATAAAAAAGAACAACGGCTTATTGATGCATTAGTGTTACTGAAAAACGAGAAGGAGGTTGCAGACTTTTTACGCGATCTTTTGACGCTTCCTGAGATTGAAGAATTTGCAAATAGGCTAGAGATAGCATACCTGCTTACCAAAGGAATACCATACAAAAAAATTGCAGATCTGACGGGTGTATCAACAACCACAGTTACCCGGGTCGCTTACTGGCTTTTTCACGGATGTGGCGGCTATAAACGGGTGATTGACAATCTTGTATAAGTCTCCTATCATGAGGTATGGAAAACAAAAGAAACTTTTTTTTAACCCTATCAGGTGCGATTCTTGCAGTATCTGTTATCATAGTCATAGTTGCAGTGTTGAGAAACAAGAGCTCCGTTATCCCTGGCTTATCCAAAAACGACATCCTTAAAAGAAGCATAGTATCCAATCCCTTTGGAAAGCTTGAACAATTTAAAACCGATGATGAATTCGTGTCATACATGCAGCAAAATTCGGCAACCGGATATTTTGGTGGAGGTGTCGGGTTTTCTGAAAGTTTTGAGATGAAAACAGCTCCACGCGCTACCCTTGATAGATCGAACTTACTTGTACCCCAAATGGGAAGTGATGTTGCGGAAAGAGTTTCTCAAACCAATGTGCAGGTTTTGGGAATTGACGAACCGGACGTAATAAAAACCGACGGAACCAATTTATTTTATTCGACTCCTTATGTTTATTATCGCAGTGGCAATCCTGTGCCTCTGATGGAAAAGCAATCTGCAAATCCGGCAGATGTAGCAGATATGACTGTCAGATCTGATGAAGTGCCAAGTGTCGGGAGGATCATGCCGCCGGACGAAATGCCTCAAAAACCCACGGGTGGTGTTGCATCGATCAAAGTATTTCCACCCAAATCAATGGAAAAGACAGCAACAGTGCAGGCATCAGGAGACCTTTTGTTAACGAAAAACACTTTAATTATTTTTGATGAGTCAAACTATCCAAAACGTGAGATTGCAGCTTACGACGTGACAGATGCAAGTCGACCGAAAAAGAAATGGTCTATTCCTTATGCTCAAAATACATACAAAGTGCAAGCCCGTCTTTATCGCGACAAGCTATACTTGGTGACACGGCTCATCGTTGATGGTGCGCCTGTTTGTCCGCTTCCATTGTTTGACACAAAGAAAACAGGGACCTCAATCAGATGTGCGGATGTTTATCATCCGGTGACACCGGTTTCTGACGATACCGTATATACGGTATCAGTTATTAATACTGCAAATGGTGATATCGAAAAAAATGCATCGTTTACCGGATCAACAAGCGAAGCGGTGATATATATGTCCAAAGACGCACTCTATCTTACATATTATTATTCGGGTGACATTGCAAAGATCATGTATGGATTCGTGATACAAAACACCGATCTGTTTCCAGCAAGTGTAGTTGATAAGCTTGCAAAGCTCCAAGAATATGACATTAGTCAACAATCAAAACTGAACGAAGTTACATCTCTTCTTTCACGATTTATGGCAATAATGGATAAGGATAAAAGACTTGAAACCGAGAATAATATGCAAAACCGGATGAAGAAATATATGGCTGATAATGCACGGGAGCTTGGTAAAACAGGTATTGTAAAGATACATATTGACAATCTGGATATTGATACAACCGGTGAAGTTCCAGGTAAGGTTTTAAACCAGTTTTCTCTTGACTCATATAAAGATCACCTGAGGATTGCAACAACCATAGGTCAAAACAGCTGGTTTGGAAATTTTGGAAGACTGACAGAGTCATTCAGTGATGTCTATGTTCTTGATAGCAGACTGAGAGTGACAGGTTTTGTCAAGGATCTGGGAAAAACTGAACAGATCTACTCTGTCCGGTTTATGGCAGACCGTGCATATGTAGTGACTTTCCGACAAACCGACCCTTTTTATGTAATTGATCTTTCAAAGCCAAACACTCCCGAGTTGAAAGGTGAGCTAAAAATTCCCGGATATTCCTCATATCTTCATCCTTTGACAACAGACATCATTTTAGGTATTGGAAAAGACAGCGACAAAGTAAAGCTCTCACTCTTTGATGTATCAAACCCTGAAAACCCTCAGGAAACAGATACTTTTATCATGGATGAATATTGGAGCGAAGCCCTTGATAACCATCATGCGTTTTTGGCTGATGAGAAGCATGAAGTTTTCTTTTTACCAGGAACAAAAGGAGGATACGTTTTTTCCTATAAGGGAAATAAGCTGAATATGGTAAAAGCAGTAAGTGATTTTGAAGTACAGAGGGCTATCTATATAAATAATTATCTTTATATAATCGGTCAGCAAAGCATTGTCGCTCTTGACGAAAATAATTGGCAACGCATAGGAGAGCTTGATCTTATGCAATAAGTTTTATTTCCAGTCAGGAATATAATATTTTTTTCCTTTGAGATTTTTGGGCATATATTCCTGATCAACTCTTTTTCCTGTTTTTTTTTCTACGTCCCAGGGGTATCTTATATGTCCCTTTCCATATCCTAACTCTTTCATGACCTTGTTACTCGCGTTTCTCATATGGAGAGGTATTGGATCAAGATTTTTTTCATCAATATCAGATAGTGCCTGATACAATGCATTTGTTGAGGCAATGGATTTTTTTGCTGTTGCAAGATAAGTTGCTGTTTGCGCAAGGATAAGTTGAGACTCAGGCATGCCGATCATATGAACTGCCTGCATACAAGAGGTGGCAACTACAAGGGCTGTTGGTTGAGCGTTGCCGATATCTTCGCTAGCAAAAATAAGCATACGGCGTGCGATAAAAACAGGATCTTCGCCGGCTTTTATCATCCGAGCAAGGTAATGGAGCACGGCATCTGGGTTTGATCCTCTCATGCTTTTGATAAAGGCCGAGATGGTATCATAATGCCAATCACCCTTTTTGTCATAATAGATTGCTTTTCTTTGGATTGCCTCTTCGGCAACCTTGAGTGTTATTTTCTTATGAATTGCGGAGGCAAGTTCAATTGCATTTATGGCGGTTCGTGCATCACCGTTGCTGTTTTTTACAATATGTTTTATAGCCTCCGGTGACCACTTATGGTGTGGGTAAAGTTCTATAGCTGAATATACGATTTGGTTGATTTCCTCGTCAGTCAATGCATACAATACATAAACTTGGCTTCTGGATATAAGAGGGGCATTTACTTCAAAACCGGGGTTTTCTGTCGTTGCGCCAATAAGGATTATGGTGCCTTTTTCTACATGAGGTAAAAACGCATCCTGCTGTCCTTTATTAAAACGGTGTATCTCGTCGACAAACAAAATAGTTTGTTTTTTAAACAGAGTTTGATCTTCTTCAGCTTTTTTGATAATTTGCCTGATATCGGCAACTCCTCCGGTAACTGCTGAAAATCCAATAAAATCCGCCTCAACATAATGGGCAATGAGACGGGCAAGAGTTGTTTTTCCGCATCCCGGCGGTCCCCACAAAATCATAGATGCGACTTTACCGCTCTCAAGCATTCTACGAATCGGTTTATTCTTTCCAACAAGATGCTGTTGTCCCACCACATCATCAAGAGTTTTTGGTCGAAGCTGTTCGGCGAGAGGGATCATATATTCATTGTACAGAGATAATCGCCGTTGTCAAGAACGATCGTTCACCTAATAACTAAAGTTTGAATATTTATTTGTGATCCCGATTTTTTCCCGTATATCCATCATTTTTTTTGCAGCCTGTGTACGAGCTTTTTCAGCTCCGTCCTTCAGTATAGTTTGTATCTTGCCTGGATGTAACGTTAATTCTTGATATTTTTCTCTGTTTCCTTTAAATTTACGAAGTATTGCTTGAAATAGTTTTTCTTTTACTTCTACGTCAGACACTGTGCCGATTTTATATCTGGACTCCAAGTTGGCAACTTCATCCTTATTATCATTTAAGAATCGGTGATAGGTAAAAACCGGGTTACCCTCGATCTTTCCGGGATCAGTAGCTTTAATACGGCTGGGATCCGTATAACATCCCATAATTTGTTTTTTGATTATTTTTTCGTCTGCAAATACGGCTATATAATTATTCAGGCTTTTGCTCATTTTCCTCTTTCCGTCTGTCCCAACAAGACGTGCACTTTCTTTAATGTTATACATGTCAGGCAGTACAAACGTATTTCCATACGTTTTATTAAAAAAACCTGCAATATCACGAGTGATCTCAATGTGTTGTTTTTGGTCATCACCAACAGGAACGTAATCAGGATCGTAAAGCAGTATATCAGCGGCCATTAATACAGGATAACTAAAGAGACCCATATTTATTTCTTCAAGGTTTGAACCCTTTTGAAGTTTGTCCTTATAGGCATGTGCACGCTTAATTAGTGCAAGCGGTGTTACGTTATTCAAAATATTTTGCAGTTCAGTGTGTTGAGGAATGTCTGACTGCCGATAAAAAACGACCTTATTTGTATCAATACCAAAAGCCAAATATGATAAAACGAGATTTTCTACATTTCGCTGCATTTCTTCTTTATTCTGAACTGTTGTCAGGGCATGAAGATCAGCAATAAAAAAGTATACTTTATCGGCTTTTTTCTGGAGTTCAAGAAATGGTGTGACTGCACCAAGGTAATTTCCGATATGAACTTCTCCGCTTCCCGATGGGGTTATTCCGGTTAATATTGAATAATGTGACTTAAGCTCTTGTTTCTCCTCGCGTGAAACAAATGCAACTTCTACAATCTGACTATTCGGTAGTTTACGCAAATCAGACGTTCTGCATCTGATGCTTGTGGTAAAACTGCCTGAACCGGTTTGGACATAATCTTTTTCAAGAATAAGTTTATCAATATAAACTTTTTTTATCTGCGGTATGTAAACACGGGCAGAACCTGGCTCAAGGCCTGTTATCTGCGTAAATTCTTCAGGAGATGCCATACGGATTTGCTTTGCTCCGGTTATTTCACGCAATCTCTCCATATTTATCTTGCAGTCATCCCTACGGATAATTTCTACAAACTCCTGATCTGCCATAAAAACTAGTGTTGAAGCACCATCCGAATGAACAAGTTTGCAATAGGCAAGCACATCATCAACCGTTTTTAGATATGGATGATGAACTTTATAATGATCAATTCCTATATCCGTAAGTTCTTTAAGATAGTCTGTAATTTTGTTGTTTTCCATAGTTTTGATTATACTGAAAAATTTTGATAATAAAAATCAACAATTCCCTCAGCGAGAAGTTCATCCGAATTTACTATTTTCGTTCCAAGTGCTTCATAATTTATTGCGAGGGGAAGTTCAGTGCAACCCAAGATGATGCGTTCTGCTCCGTTTGCCAGCATACGGTTTATTATCTCAACATACTTGTTTGTATCCATATGATTCTTTATCCCGGCAATAATATGTCTAATCATACGGTCAACAATCATAAGTTCGCTGTCCTGAATTAGTATTGTTTCAATCCCTGCTTTTTCAAGTCCTTTTTTATAAAGTGAATTTTTGATAAGAACAGGAGAAGCAAGAACTCCAGCTTTTTTTACTGATTCCTGACGGCATTTGTTGACGACCATGTCGATAGTTGACATAAAAGGAACAGATACAATTTTTTTTAGTTGAGGCAAACATATGTGTACTGTGTTGCTTCCAAGTGCAATTATATCAACGCCCGCCCTTATCAAACACCCTGCGGTATCATAAAGCATATTAAGTGCTTTTCCCAGCTGTTTAGTGTCAGATATAAAGTCAGGAATAGGAACAGATTCAATCAATAAAAGAGGGTAATCATCATTATTTTTTGCTCCATATTTTTTTTGTGCATAATAAATGATATGCTCATAAATATACTGAGTTGCTTGAGGTCCGACTCCGCCGATTATACCGATTTTTTTCCTGTGTTTCATAAAATATAAAATTATAAAAAATAACCTCCGATACAAGGAGGTTATAAAAGCAAAATCTGATGGATCAACCTCCTTTTTTGGAGGTACGCCAGCTTTTTGAGGAGATATATGCAAATCTTCCCTTTCCAAGCTCTTTTGACCCGCGTGTGACTGTTGCAACACCTACACCAAGGTTTTTAGCGATCTTATGTTGGGGAATGCCTTTTTGTAGCATCTTAACAACCTGAAGTCGTGTAGATATCTCATCACATTCTTGTGGAGTTAAAATACCATGTAAAAAATCTTCCATTTCTTGTGTGGACCTTATTTTACAAAATGTACTGATCAATTCACTCATGTATTTTTTTATCATAAGATACTATTATACTAGTATGCTAGTATTATTGTCAAGCGATAAAAAATACGTGCTACTGTTTAGATTACAGTCTGATTACTGAATAAGGATCTCCCTCATGATTGCAGTCAAGGCAATACGTGGAAAACATATCTTTGAGGATGGTTTTTTCCCTCATTTCGATATTCGTATCATTTGGTCCGGCTGGTTTGTCCGTGTCTTTATTGATGGATATGCTTTGTTTTGACACAAATCCGGAAGATGCACCTGGCTCAGTTCCTTTGATAAAGTACTCAAAACGGGAAGAGCACAGTTCTGCACCTCCTTCATCTTTTGTCAAAAGAGCACCCGTGTCGTTGCAGATCTGTGCACCGACTACATTTTCGGGTTTAACCGGCCATAAATCCGGTTGATTTTCCAATACTTTTGTCATGATTTTATTCCATATGGGTGCTGCACCAGTTACGCCTGAAGTAAGGTATTGATTCATAGGCGACGAATCGTTATTTCCAACCCATACAACAGCCAAAAAGTTGGGTGTATATCCAATGGTCCAGTTATCCTTTTTGTCGTTAGTTGTACCTGTCTTTACCGATACCGCATGGTTTGGTACATTGAGATATGATGATGTTCCAAATGCCTGTGCCCTGGCATTGTTGTCCAAAAGGATGTGAGAAATAAGATATGAGGTTTCTTGGGATATGGCTTTTTTTCCGGGAATTGATACATAGGAAGGGGCCGGCACAGATTTTATTACGTCTTTTTCCATATTCGGGTCCTTGAATTCGTAAAGTGTTTTGCCAAATTTGTCCTGAACTTTCAGAATTGCATTCAGTTTACGAGGGATTCCTTGGTTTGCAAATGCTGAAAACGCCTGAGCCATTTCAGTCATACGGACTTCACCGCCTCCAAGAGTTATGGATAGTCCGTACTTTTTAGGATCTTTAAATGAGGTAATTGTAAAAGCAGAAGACGAGGCAATAAAGCTTTCAACTCCATTTAAAGCAACCATCTTAACAGCAGGTATATTATATGAGTTGCCAAGCGCCATCCTCAGGTGGACTGGTCCGTGATATTGTCTATCATAATTGACCGGGCAGTACGAACCTGCCTGACCTGCAGCAGTAAAACAGGTCGGAATATCCAAAAAGACTGTACCTGGAGTGACAAGCTTACGGTCAATGCCTATTGCATAATTGATTGGTTTTATGGATGACCCCGGTTGTCTGAGGGCGGTTGTGACATTAAATGCTCCTGATCCTGTTGCGAAATAATTGACGCTGCCCAGCATAGCAAGTATTTCACCTGTTGGAGGACGCGTTACCAGTGCGGCTCCGTTTGATACATCAAGGTTCTGTATTTTCTCGATTTCTTCGGAAAGTATAGCTTCAGCCTCTTCTTGGATGGAAAGATCAAGCGTTGTTGTTACCTTTAATCCTCCCTCTTCCACTTTTTCTACACCGTATTCGGCCTCAAGAATTGATCGAACATAAAAGACAAAATGAGGTGCTTTTATGGTCTTTTTTAAAGCTACTGCGCTTAAGCTCGCCTCCTGCGTCTTTTTTTGCACTTCTTTACTGATATATCCCAGTTCATACATTTTTTTCAGTACTTCGTTTCGTCGAGCTTTGGCAAGCTCAGGGTTGCTGTAGGGAGAGTATCTGGATGGAGCTTGTGGAAGACCTGCAAGAAGAGCTGCTTCTTCAAGGTTCAGATCCTCTGCGTGTTTACCGAAGTATGTGCGCGACGCCTCTTCAATGCCGTATGAGGATCCTCCATAGGGAATTTGATTAAGATACATTTCAAGAATTTGTTGTTTGGTAAATATTTGCTCCACTTGAAGAGCAAGTATAATTTCTTTTATTTTTCTTTGTATGGTGCGCTCCGGAGTAAGAAGAGCTCCTTTGACAAGTTGTTGTGTCAGGGTAGAACCTCCTTGAAGATTTTGTTTGAGGATCATATCCTTGACAGCCCTGAGCATGCCTGAGACGATAGAAATCCCTTTATGTTTATAAAAATCCTTATCTTCAATGGCAATTGTTGCTTGAGAAACATATTTGGGAAGTTTATTCAGCTTTATTGGTGTTCGATTTTGGTCCTTATATATCTCATACAATGATTTGCCGTTTCTGTCATAGATATGAGTAGAAAGAGGAACAGATTTATAGTCCTTGAGTGAGTAGGGTGATGGGAGATTATAAAAAATAAAAAAATAAAATAGTGCAAAAGCCGCACCAAAGAGCACGACAGGTATGAGGAATACAAGCCAAACGGGAGACAGCAACCTTGATTTTGTATTGTTATTTTTTTCCATGTTTTTTAAATTATTCTGGGAAATAATGGTACAGATTTTTTGATAGGTCCGGATGTTGCATTGATAATTTTATTTGCTGCATCGGGTAAAAAAAATAAAAGATCTTGGCCAATCGTATGTAAATTCTGTAATAACGAAAGGAGAAATTCTTTGCGGTTTTCTGGAGTTTTATGCCATGGTTCAAAATCATTCGTTTTTTTATTTAAGTCTTTTACTCTTTCCCAGATTTTTGTTAGAACAGTATTGAACTCATATTTATCAAGTTGGTCCCTATAAACCGGATCATAGAGAGTGTTTTTTTCTACATCAAGAATAAGACTGTCTTTTTCTCCCAGAGTTGTGATCCGGCTTACCAAATTACCGAGCTCATTTGCAAGGTCTGAGTTATATATTTCCTTCATGCGTTGCTCACTGAAGTCACCATCGTCAAATACAGGAATTTCGTGTAGAAGATAATAGCGGACAGCATCAACGCCATATTTTTTGACAAGCTCAAACGGATCAACGACGTTTCCAAGGCTTTTGCTCATCTTTTGTCCCTTTGATGTGATAAATCCATGAATAAGAATTTGTTTGGATGGTGCAAGACCTGCGGACATAAGCATTGCTTGCCATATCGCGCTTTGTTGACGTAAATTATCTTTACCTGCAATCTGTACAACCGGCCACCATGTATTGAATGTGTGTTCATCCAATGGCCAATCAATATTTGAAATATAAAATACAAGGGCATCAAACCAGACATACATGACATGGTGAGAGTCATTGGGTACTTCAATGCCCCATGGCATCTTGCTTTTTAACCGCGATATACTAAAATCCTGTAAGCCTTTTTTTACAAAGGTCTCAATTTCCAGGAGTCGGTTTTTCGGCATAACAAATTGAGGATTGTTTTTGTATAGCTGCAGAAGTTTATTTTGATATTTTGAAAAACGAAAAAAATAATTTTCTTCTTCATATATTTCGATTTCGAGATTCGGGTGAATGGGGCATGTATTTTCAACCAGTTCAGAGTCGGTTTTCTCCAGCTCGCATCCGACACAGTATTTGACCCGGTAATTTTTTTTATAAATATCTCCGTTTCGAAAGCATCGCATCCAGAATTCCTGCGCTGCTCGTATGTGTCTTGCGTCTGTTGTCCTGATAAAGTGGGTAACGCTCAAAGATAGTGCTTTCGTAAGACTGTCGAATTTTTTTGCATATTCATTACAGTAAGCCTCCGGGTCTTTCTTCTGTTCAAGAGCTTTGCGGTATATTTTAACTCCATGCTCATCTGTACCAAATCCAAAAGCAACTTCAAATCCTTGTGATCTTTTGTGACGTGCAACAACATCAGCTTGTACTATCTCAAGGGCAAACCCGATGTGCGGATCAGCGTTGACATAGGGAGCGGTTGTTGTAATATAAAAATTATTTTTCATTTAAGTATATTATTGTACCAAAAATTTGACTCCGATTATAAAGCAAAGCAAAAGAAGAGTGTTGACGATATCAAAACCTACCAGACCACTTATGATAAAAAAGAGAAAAAAGAAAATTCCTATTAAGATACTTGAGGTGTCGGAAAAGAAAAAAGACGATACAATAAAAGCCAAAGAGGAAGTTACAATGGCAAAAATACTTATAATTTCCCAACTGTTTGGAGGTACAGATATAAGCATCCATAGTAGGATTACAGCAAGTGGAACGATCATCAACACTCTTGATTTTACGTAGATGTGTTTTGTTGTTTTTTTCATAGGAATGATTTATTCCCCCTTGAAAGTTGCACCTGTATAAATTATAATGACGGATATATGAAAAAACTACCGGATGATAAACAGAAGATTATTGAGTTGTTTGCACAAAAGTCTGGAGATACAGGTTCTCCAGAAGTACAAGCAGCGCTTTTAACACAAAAAATAGAGAGGCTTGCTGAACACTTGGATATAAATAAAAAGGATAATCATTCGCGCCGGGGATTACTGAAAGTCATTGCCAAAAGAAGAAGAATACTTAATTATCTTATGAAGCTTGACGAAAAGCGGTACAAGGAATTAATCGGAAAAATAGGTTTAAAAAAATAATATCACTTTTCCCCGCAATCTTCCTATGAATGCAGTTGATATAAGTATATATAATGCACAGATGATAAATACAAAATTCTTTTTACTTGTTTATTAATCCTATAAATTCTTATGAATATATTTGAGAAATCGCTTAAACTGCAGGATAGCGAATTAAAACTTCAATTCGGTCGTCTTGCACAAGCTGTTGACAGTTCAGTATATGCAACACTTGGCGGAGCTGCCGTATTGGTGACAGTTGCACTCGGTCCAGAGAATCCTGCGTTGGATTATTTTCCATTATCTGTTGAGTATGTCGAGAAATTATATGCAGGCGGTTTGATAAAAGGTTCCAGATGGATAAAACGCGAAGGAAGACCATCGGACGAAGCTATTCTTACCGGCCGTTTGATTGACAGATCAATACGACCCCTTTTCCCCAAATCCTATAAAAAACAAGTACAGGTGGTTATAACACTTTTGTCGGTCGACGGAAGCACATCTGTTGAAATACTTTCCTCAATTGCAGTATCAGCTGCACTTAGCGTTTCAAGCATTCCCTGGGACGGGCCTATATCTACAATGAAAATCGGATATGTTGCAGGATCGGAGACTACAAAAGGTACTTTTCTTGTCAATCCGACCGAAGAGGAAATGCAGGCCTCTTCTTTAAATCTTGTTGTTTCATCTTCGCAGGACAAAGTTATCATGATAGAAGCAGAAGCTGACGCAGTTGGTGATAAAATCGTTCAAGAAGGTGTGGAGTTGGCAAAACAGGAAAATAAAAAGATCATAGAATTTTTAAAGTCCATACAGGAAAAAATCGGCAAAGTAAAATTGTCAGTTATTGAAGCTGATTCAGGTGAGGAAATACTTAAATTGATAAAAAAATCTTATACCAAAGAATTGACAGAAGCAATGAAAGAGGCGGCAGGATCAGCAGGAAGTAACAGTGCGCTTCTTATCGAAACCATCGAAAAAATTTATGAAGAATTGGGTAATAAATATGATAAAAAACAGATTATGAGTGCGGCAACAAAATTTAATTATGGTCAAATTAAGGAAAATGTGTTGAAAAAAGGTGTACGTGTTGACGGAAGAAAGACTGATCAGGTAAGAGATTTGTATATCCAGGCAGGACTTTTACCCCGTACTCATGGATCCGCTTTGTTTCAACGCGGACAAACTCAGATTTTATCAATTGTTACTATGGGTTCTACGACTCTTGAACAACTTATTGAAGGACCTGAGGGTAAAGAGGCAAAAAGATACATACATCATTATTCTGATGGGCCCTATTCATACGGTCAGACCGGACGAATGTTTGGCCCAAGCCGTCGTGCGATCGGACATGGTGCGCTGGCTGAAAAGGCTATTGAACCTGTCTTACCAACATCTGATGAATTTCCTTATGCAATTCGTGTTGTATCTGAGATCCTTGCCGAAAATGGTTCTTCATCAATGGGCTCTGTCTGTGGTTCATCCCTTGCCCTTATGGATGCGGGGGTTCCCATACGCGACTCAGTTGCAGGAATTGCGATGGGTCTAATGTCAGAGTCCGACGACAAATATGTCATTCTGACCGATATTGTGGGTTTAGAGGACTTTTCTGGAGAGATGGATTTTAAGGTTGCAGGAACAAAAGACGGTATTACCGCAATTCAGCTTGATGTAAAAAATAAGGGATTAACTGCAGCAATGATCAAAGATATATTTGAGCAGGCAAAAAAAGCACGCCTGCACATCCTTGAGGGTATGAATAAAGTCCTGTCAAAACCTCGCGATACCATCTCGGAATTTGCGCCAAAAGTAGTTGTCATCTCGCCGCCCGCAGATAAAATCGGTGAGATCATAGGACCTGGAGGAAAAAATATCCGGGCGCTCATTGCCAGAACCGAGACCGAAATCAATATCGGTGATGACGGAAAAGTTACGATAAGCGGCCTTGACAGGGTAAAAGTAGAAGAAGCTGTTGCCGCCATAGGTAATATAACCCGTGAACTCAAAGTTGGTGAAGTGTTTATTGGAGAAGTGAAGAGGGTATTACCCTTTGGAGCATTTGTTGAGTGCCTGCCCGGAAAAGAAGGCATGGTTCATGTATCCAAGATGGGAAAAGGTTTTGTGCGCGATGCAGGCAAAGCCGTTAAAGTCGGCCAGCAAGTCAAGGTCAGAGTATACCAGGTTGACAGTCAAGGAAGAGTAAATCTTGAGATGCTGCAGGAATAGTGCTACAATGATGATATGGCAAGAAGAAAAACCCTGATAAAAGTCCCATTTCTGAAAGTCAAGATAAACAGCAAAACTATATTTAATATACTTGGCTTCCTGCTTATTGCTTTTGCATTCATACTTCTTATTTCATTTGTCAGTTTGTTTACAGAGGATGGAGGCGGTATCCTTTTGAGTAGGATTAACGATCAGATAACCGGTTCATTCGGTCCCATTGGTATATTTATTCCATTTATCATTCTTCTTTTTTCAGGACATTTTTTCAATACTAAAAAGCTGCGGTTTATCAAACCCAATATAACAATTGGAATCATTTTCATATTCATTTCTTTGTTAGGAATTTTTCAAAGCGGTGTTGTAGGGCGCGATTTGTTTGACGTTCTTTCCTTGAATATCTCAGGACTGGGAACTATTTTTGTTCTTTGTATACTGCTTATTATTGGTCTTATACTTTTTCTTGATACATCAATCGATGTGTTTTTTCTTTCAATTCTCAATATACTGAAACCAATTTTTAAATACTTCAAAACCAATCTGTTCCAGGGATTAGGTGGTAAAAAATTGAGTTTGAGTAAAAACGATACCAAAAATAAGGAGTTTATACAAGATAAACAAATAGAAAAACCATCTCTTAAAATTCCGATTCCAAGCCCACTTCATTCTATGGGCCAGACAGTAACACCAACACCATTGAATAAAGATTTCGTTGTTCAACCCCTCAACCAGACGGCCTCATCCACTTGGGTATTTCCACCTTTGAATTTATTGGCAGATGTAAAGCAGGCTGAGGCTGACCGTGGTGATGTCAATCATAATGCATCGGTTATTGAAAAGACCCTTGACAGCTTTGGCATACGGGCGCGTGTTGCAGAGGTTAATTACGGACCTGCCATAACTCAGTATGCGTTGGAAATCACGCAGGGAACAAAACTCTCAAAGATCACTGCCCTTTCAAACGATCTTGCCCTTGCCCTTGCGGCTTCAACCGGTCAGGTAAGGATAGAGGCTCCAATACCGGGAAGATCCATGGTCGGTATCGAAATACCAAATAATAGACCTCAGATAGTACCTCTGAAGAGTCTACTTATGGATCCGATTTTTTCAAAAAACACCGATCCTTTGCTTGTACCTTTAGGGCTAGATGTTTCCGGCAAACCTCAAGCGACAAGCATTTCAAAAATGCCGCACTGTCTTATTGCAGGTACTACCGGATCAGGTAAATCAGTTATCCTTAATGCCTGGATAAGTACATTTTTGTTTCGGACAAGACCTGAAGAACTACGGTTAATTCTTGTTGATCCCAAGCGTGTCGAAATGAGCTCCTATAATAAAATTCCTCATTTGTTGACCGATGTTATTGTTGATACTGAAAAAACCCTCAAAGCGTTACGTTGGACAGTTGCTGAGATGGAAACGAGATACAAGGATTTCTCAAAAGCAGGTGCCCGTAATATTGAAAGTTATAACGCAATCGAAAATATTGAGAAAAAGCCGTATATTATATTTGTCATTGATGAGCTTGCAGATCTTATGATCTTTGCTCCTGGAGATGTTGAAAGCTTTATTACGCGCATTGCTCAAATGGCGCGTGCAACGGGGATCCATCTTGTACTAGCAACCCAGCGTCCGTCAGTTGATGTTATAACCGGACTTATGAAGGCAAACATACCTACTCGACTTGCATTCAATGTATCATCAATGATAGATTCACGCGTCATTATCGATATGCCAGGAGCGGAAAAACTGCTTGGAAAAGGAGATATGCTTTTTTTACCACCGGATCAAGCAAAGCCGCGTCGTATCCAAGGTCCCTTTATTACAGAAAAAGAAGCGTCGCAGCTTGTAAAATTCATAAGGTCCCAGGCTCCTGAAGTACACTATACCGAAGAAATTACCGAAGGAGAGGATCAGGTCAATATGCCGGGAATGATGTCTGTTTCCGGTAAGAATGGAGACCGCGATCCGCTTTTCAATCAGGCGATCCAGATAATCTCTTCATTTGACAAAGCCTCTGCCTCATTGTTACAGAGAAGACTAAAGGTTGGATATGCGCGTGCGGCACGTTTACTGGATGAGCTTGAGGAAGCAGGATTAGTCAGTCCACAGGAAGGTTCAAAACCGCGTGAAGTTAAACGCCCTACACAACAAACAACTGAAACAGAAGTATAATATCTTCTAAAATCGTAAATATTTTTTTATATTGGCATTATGATCACCAAGCGTTACTCCATAATGCATATTTCCTTTAATATCGGATATATAGTACCAATATGGTGTATCTATTTGTGCTTCAGCAACAGCTTCCAATGATTCCAAGCCCGGATTGCAGATTGGAGCCGGCGGAAGACCCCGGTATTTATAAGTATTATAAGTTGAGTCAACCTTAATGTCATCAACTGTCAGTTCCTTTTTCCACCATGTTTTAGTTTTTTTCTGATATCCCAAAGCATACTGGATCGTTGCGTCAAGTTGCATGAGCCATCCTTCTTTATATCTTTTGACCAAGATTCCGGCAACTCTTTTTTTATCTTCTGGAAGCTTAGCTTCTTTCTCAAGAAGTGATGCTATTATCAGTGCTTCTCTTTCGGTTAATCCCTTAGACTCTATTTGTTTTTTGAGTGTACCCGTATACTTAGCATTGAAGTTTGCGGTAAAAATGGAGATGATATTGTCAACCGATGTTCTTTTTGGGATAAGGTACGTATCAGGAAACAAATAGCCCTCTCTTGACTTCTCAATAAATTCCTTCTCATCAATCTCCATGTTTTGTCCTAAAACTTGAGCTATTTCTTCTTTTCGCAAACCCTCAATGACCGTGACCCATACATCTTCAGTTCCATGAGTAAGTGTTTGTGCCACATCCTGTGCCGTCATGCTTTTGGAAAGCCGAAACTCGCCTGCCTGTATTTTTTTTTCAAGGCCCATCTGTTTTATTACAAGAAAAAAAACAACCTTATTCCGTATAAGATGCCGCCCTGATAAATCCTTTACTATGGAATTGAGGCCTTGTCCTTTCTTAACTACAAAGACCTCACTTCCCTGGTTTTCTTTATCGACCGGAAGAGAGCCTTCTTGGTAAAACATGTAAAATACGATAAGGAATAGGGCTAAAATAGCAAAAAGCACTATTGGTTTTTTTTTGTGTCTTTTATTCATTTTTCTATAATATAAATTGGAAACATTTGTAACGTATCTATAGCTTCTTTTAATTTGTATGAACTTGAAGAATAAAAGGTCAGTTCTTTTTCATGTAAAGAAACAGTGTCTCCTATTTTTTTATGAAGATAGACACCTGCATATTGATCTTTGGGTGCTCCAAGAAGTCGTGCGATGCTATTGAGGTTGTAATTGTTTACAGCTTTGACGGTTCCTTCGTATATTGCTTTTACTGCGTATTTTTTTGACGGGATAACAAGCGTATCTGATGTGATATTGCAATTTCCTTCCTGAGCTTCAAGAATCTGCATGAATACAGCCCTGGCTCTTCCGCTTAGCAGAATATTTTTTGCTTCAGTATAACCATCTTTCTTTATCCTGGCGTCCTCATAACATAAATCCAGAAGTTTTGCGGAAAGATCCAAGGCTCTTTTTTCAAGTTGTAACGGTCTGTCTTTTTTCTGCTCAAGCACGCCAAGCACGTCACGTGCTTCAAGCGCAGGTCCTATGCCGTTACCTGCAGGTTCATTTGTATGCGTTATATTTCCGATTATTTTTATACCAAAACGTTTTCCCAATGTTTGAAACTTCTTCAGAACTGCCTGGGCATCTTTTTCGTGACGTACCTTCATGGTTTTTCCAACAGGCAGATCAATGATAATATGAGTTGATCCTGCCGCAACATGCTTGGCCATTATTGAAACTATTATTTTATCAAAAGACTCAAAGGACAGAGGTTCTTCAACTCGTATGATTATATCATCGGCAGGTGCAAGACCCAGATGTCCGTTCCAACATACGCATCCTCCAGTGGTGTTTACGATATCTTCAAGTTGTGAAGGTGTAAATTCAACTTTAGCAAGTACCTCCATTACATCAGCTGTTCCTGCAGGGGTAGTTATGGCGCGGGATGATATTTTGGGCATCTTAAACCCCGCAGCAACAATAATTGGAACGACGATCATGCTAGCCCTTGTACCCGGTAGTCCGCCTATCGAATGCTTGTCTGCAATAATGCCTTTAAAATGAAGCCTGGCTCCTGTCTGAACCATGGCCTTGGTAAAATGATATAGGTCTTCAGATGAAAAACCTTCTTTAAAAGATGATGCAACAAAATAAGTAGTCAATATATCACTGAGTCTTTCGTGAGCTATCTCGTCCATAAGCTGATATATTTCCTTATAGGTAAGTTTTTTTCCCAAGAGTTGCTTTTGAATGGTTTTGATGACGGCAGCTGTGTTGTTTTGTGTATTAATCATATGATGTTATTTCAACGATTTTCTTCTGGAATCTCCTTGCTTTTGCAAAAAGGGTTGAAACGGTATACATTGCCTTGATTTCAAATATCCAGGATAGCAGTAAATAGACTAAAAAGTAAAGAGCACAGCTGGCAACAAGCAACAGTAAAACATTAACTGTGCGTGTAGTGTCAAGAAGAAGGTTGTCCATGAGCCTTATGAGATAGTATGCAGCAGGCGATGCCAAAAGAGCCGCTATGGTTATTTTTGCTGTTTCAAAGAAAAAGAGAGGGAGTCTAAGGTTTTTCAGCCGATAAGCCAAAATAGTGAAAAGCATCGTGGAGTTTAGAATAACCGAAACTGAAAAAGATATGGCAAGGGACCAAATAGGAAGATGCAAAACAAGAATAAAATAAAGGCTAAGGATGGTGTTTACACTTACGGTGAAAAGACTCACGATAAACGGTGTTTTTGTATCAAGCAAACCATAAAAACATCGTGCAAGAAAGTAATAGACGGCATGAAATGGTAGAGACAGGGAAAAATATGAGAGAGTATAGGCAGTTTGGACTGTTGCAGTCCAGTCAAATTTCTCGCCTCCATAAAATATTCTGACAAGTGGTGTTCGGGCAAAAATAAAGAAAACCATGATCGGAATGGTAAAAAAAAATAGGTTCAGAATTGAATCAATTACGGTTTTTTTAAAATCTTCTATTTTTCCTTGTTCAAACATCTCAGAAAGATAAGGAAGCGACGCTTGACCAAAAGCAATACCGATCACAGAAACCGGAAGAAGTTGCAGGTGTTGAGCAAAATAAAAAATCGTATATGATCCTGAACCTAGGAGGGAAGTCAGTGAAAGGTCAATTGTTGCATCTATCTGAGTTACGATCACAGTCAATATGCGTGGACCGATCATTTTAAAAAATTCCTTGACTCCATCTGTTACTTTAAGTATAGCCCGGTAAGAGATGTTGTATGTAAATACAATCGGTATTTGTATCAGGAAAAACAAAACTGCGCCAATTGATACACCAAGGACCGGTGCCAAGAGGTGAAGACTCGGTGCAAACAAGAGAGTACTTACAATAACGGCTAGATTATAGAGAATAGGAGCTACAGCCGTGACGAAGAAGGTCTTTTTGGCCTGAGCTATACCGGTCAGAAAATTACCGGCAACCAAAAAGGGTAGTTGGCTCAGAAGAAGTATTTTAGAATAACGGATGACAAGAAGGAGTTTTTCATCTTTAAATCCGGGCGTTATTAATGGGATAAGACTATCAAGCAAAAAGTAAAGAACAACAACTAGCAAAATAAGGATAATAATAAGAAGATTAAAAATTGAAGAGATATTTTTTTCCAACTCTTCCTTATTTTTTTGATATTTAATAAAAATCGGAATAAAGGATGATGTAAGCGCGCCGGTTATCAGGATTTCAAACACAAGATCCGGTATACGGAATGAGGCAAAAAAGATATCCAGTTCGCCTTTGTTGAAATAACCGGATAAGATCCTGTATCTCAAAAAACCGAATATCCGCGATATGACTATCATCGAGGAAATGATAAGGGCCGAGGAAAATATCCCTCCCTGCTGGGCGAACAGCAGTTTTTTCGTGGTTTTAAGAAAACGATCCATATATAAATCATTATACATCAGTTGGACAGACTTTCATTTATTGTTTATGTTAAAGGATATGTTGTCATGAAACGCTTTCCACTTGACACATAACGAAAAATGGTGTTTAATGGTGATATATGTTATTTCTTGGCGAATATAGGGTTGTTTTTACCGGTCAAGGAAGGATTGTTATACCTAAAAAAATTCGTGAAGCATTGGGACAAAGCAAAACATTTACTCTTACCAAGGGTTTTGACAGATGTCTTTCAGGCTACAGAAATACAGAATGGGAAAAAGGAGCTCTTGATCTGATGGGGTCCTCAGTTCTTGAGGCGCAAAAGATTGATATGAAGCGCCACTTATTTTCAAGTGCAGCAACCATCGAGATCGACGACCAGGGAAGAGTTGTTATACCAAAAAACCTGCTGGAATATGCGGTTTTACAGTCATCCGAGGTCATACTTATAGGTGTTGGGTCTTATTTTGAAATATGGAGTCCAGATAAATGGAAAAACTACAGCATAAGCACAGAAAAAAATTTAAAACAGTTGACGGGTGCAAAAGAATAAAATGCACACGCCGGTTCTTTTAAAAGAAGTAATTGATGGCTTGAGCATTGAAGCCGGAGCCAAATATATCGATGCAACCGTGGGTGAGGGCGGCCACGCATCCCATATTGCGGATTTGGGTGCAAAAGTACTCTGTTTGGATCGTGATAAAGATCAGATTGATAAGCTAAACAAGAAATATAACAGCCCAAACATGATATTTGTTCAAGCCAATTTTGCCGATTTGGAGAAAGTTGCCAGGAAACATGATTTTGATAGGGTTAAAGGTGCACTTTTCGATTTGGGTTTATCATGGACTCAACTTATCACAAAAGGAAAGGGTCTGTCATACCGGAATACCCAAGATCCACTCGACATGAGGTTGACTAATGATACAGATATGACGGCTGAGCTGATACTTAATACGTATTCTGCCGAGCAGTTATATGATATTTTCTCAAGGAATTCGGAGGAAATTCGGGCTTACGAAATAGCTGAGAACATAGTTTATCGGAGAAAATCAAAAAAATTCAAGACCGTAGCGGATCTGAACGGAACTATTTATAAAGTTATGGGTAGTAATGCAGGCAAGACATATAACAGGATATTTCAAGCATTGCGAATTGAGATAAACGATGAGTTTGAAAACCTGAAAAAAGGACTCGAGGCAGCAATTTCAGTAATTGTACCGGGAGGAAAACTTGCAGTTATAAGTTTTCATTCACTTGAAGACAGGATTGTCAAACAATTCATGAAAAAAATGGACAAAAAACAAACAACAAAAAACGCCATCCGTGGTGATAGGACGTTATCATTTGAGAGCTCAGCACGACTGAGAGTATTTTTGATATGAAAACAGCTACAAAACATGTTTTGACGGTTATCTTTGTTATTTTGGCATTTGCCAATCTTTACATTTTTGTAAAGAGTTTATATCTAAGTGATGATATAAATAAATTCGAGGAAAAGACCAATAAATTAAAACTTGAAAATGATGTGCTTGAAAAGGAAATTTTTCAGGCAGACTCTCTGCAATTTGCTGCATCGTTAAGTGCTAAATTAAATTTTACGAAAGAATCAGAACCGGTTTTTTTTGATAATGTGAAATATGCGCTTAAGAGATGATATAGCGTTGCTTTGAGATACGCATTGACGGTGTATTGGTGTTGAGAATCAATTTATAAAGACAAAGCTTCTGAAATTTATCCTGGAAGCTTATTGAAAGTATTAGGTGCATGACAAAAATACGGCTCTTACTCGTTGTTTTTCTTCTTTTTTATCTGAGCATAATCATCAGATTGTTTTATATCCAAGTGATAAATCCGATTACAAGTACGGATTACCTTAATACGCGAAAAATACTTCCTGAAAGAGGAAAAATATTTGATCAAAACGGAGCTACTCTTGTGACAAATGAAGTGCAGTACCAATTATATCTTGAGCCAAAAAAAATAACAGATGAAGAAATCCTTAAAATACAGATTGCCCGCCACCTTCAGATAGATGAAGCATCGGTTGAGGCAAAAATTGATAAAAGTAAAGACTGGATAGCATTTTATTCAGGAATATCAAAAGAAAAAAAAGAGGCAATTGAAAGTCTTGCACTGCCCGGTATAGGATTTACCCAGATGCAAACCAGGTTTTATCCAGAAGGATCTTCCTCTGCACATCTTTTAGGATTTGTAGGGAAGAATCAGGAGGGGGATGATATCGGGTATTTTGGTATTGAAGGATATTATGATAAGGACTTATCAGGGTTTCCGGGTCTAATACGATCGGAAAAAGATTTAATCGGCAGGCCTATATTCTTAGGAACGCAAGAAAAAATAGAACCTGAAAACGGTCGGGATCTTGTACTTACTATAGATAAGTCAGTCCAAGACATAATAAAAAGGAAATTGATTGAGGGCATCGATTTATATAAAGCAAAAGAGGGCTGTGTTATTGTCGCCAATCCACAAACACTTGCCATAATTGGCCTCATTTGCATCCCGGATTTTGTTTTGGAGAAATATTATTCCTTTGACGAAAGCTACTTTAAGAATCAAGCCATATCAAGTTTATACGAACCGGGGTCTACTTTTAAACCGCTTATCATGGCTGCAGCACTTGAAGAAAAAGTCGTAAAACCATCAACCATTTTTGAAGAAAAGGGTCCAATTGAAATTGGGAAATACAGAATCAAAACATGGGACAATACATATAAAGGAAAGGTAACCATGACAAACATCCTAGAAAAATCATCAAACGTAGGAATGGTTTATGTCGGGCAAAAACTGGGAAATGATAAACTTCTTTCATATATAAAAAAATTCGGATTCGGGGAACAGACAGGGATAGATCTGCAGGGTGAAGTTGCCGGTTATATCAAGGACAAAACCGAATGGTATCCGATAGATTATGCGACAGCCACTTTCGGACAAGGAATTGCAGTATCACCTATCCAGATGGTACGTGCGTTTTCATCGCTTATTAACGGAGGTAATCTTATGGTTCCTCAAGTTGTCAATAAGCTTGTGGGATCAAAAAGAGAACAGGTAATCAAACCTGTCCTATCACGAAAGGTAATAAGCAAACATACATCAAATCAGATCAAGGATATGCTTGTATCCACCATAGAAAAGGGAGAAACAAAATATCTAAAGCCTGATGGTTATACTATAGGAGGTAAAACAGGAACTGCCCAGATTGCACTTCAAGGCACGTATGACTCATCAAAAACTATAGCCTCTTTTATAGGTTTTTCACCCATAAAAAACCCCAAGTTTCTTGCATTGGTAATACTGAAGGAGCCGTCTTCGTCACAATGGGGTTCGGAAACAGCCGCTCCTTTGTTTTTTAAAATAGCAAAGGATCTTATAGTATATTATAATATTGCACCAGAACAATAAGTGTGAAGTGTAAAATACACATATGTTGCAAAAAATAAAAAATACATATCATATGATTCGTGCTTTTGGTGCTAACGCATGGTATGGTTTTCCAAGCAGAAAACTGAAGCTAATCGGTGTGACCGGAACTGACGGCAAGACTACGACAACGCATCTTATTTATCATATTTTGTCCTTTGCCGGAAAAAAAACGTCGATGATATCAACAATCTATGCAAAGATCGGCAGGGATACTTATGATACAGGATTTCATGTGACTACTCCTGACGCGGTTCTAATCCCCAGATTCCTTAAAAAAGCTCTTGATATGCAACAGGAATATTTTATTTTGGAGACAACTTCCCATCGTCTGGATCAAAATCAACTGACTGGCGTTGATTTTTTTATCGGTGTGATTACTAATATCACACACGAACACCTTGATTATCACCGTACGTATGATAATTATGCAAAATCCAAGTTAATGCTTCTGCGTAAATCACATATCGCTGTAGTAAACAGAGATGATGATTCATATACCCATATTAAAAAATCACGCTTACCGAAGTCAAAACTGGTAACTTACGGTCTTATGAACCGTGCGGATTTTTCCAGGGATTTTCGTAAAGAATTTACGGATTTGGCTGACTTTAATGCGTATAACTATTTGGCAGCCTATACAGTATGCCGCAAAATCGGAGTATCTGAGGAGACAATAGTAAGTGCATTTAAGACATTTGAGCTTCCTTCAGGCAGGATTGAGATGGTTTACAATAAGGAATTTAAAGTTATTGTAGATTTTGCGCACACACCAAACGCAATCAAAAACATACTCCAGACAATCCGTCCTCGATATATCAAAACCCGTGGCAAACTTATCCATGTATTTGGTTCAGCGGGTTTACGCGATGCAACAAAAAGATCTCTTATGGGACAGGCTAGCGCAACCGGGGCTGATATAGTTGTATTGACTGAAGAGGACTACCGAACAGAAAATCCCGATACCATATGCAGGCA
>Ga0265297_10000279_pt1 | contig 169237 bp, 133 predicted proteins | sample Munlanlwell13791_FD_192502 | JGI IMG/M metagenome (GOLD analysis project Ga0265297, IMG submission 192502) | Leachate microbial communities from a municipal landfill in Southern Ontario, Canada - Leachate well 137-91 | ecosystem: Engineered > Solid waste > Landfill > Unclassified | place...
TCTTAGCTAAACTGGAGTAAATAAATCTTTCCCATAATAAGTTCATATCAAACATCAAAGCCAGAACAGAATTTTTACCTGCTTGCAGATCAGGATGTAAGTTTGAAAAAAGTAATTGAGCAATATCAATGGCATTCTTATAGCTTTGTGATTTTCTGGTATAATGCAATTTTGAAAAAGTGCTTACGGAAATTTGTTGATCTGTTACTTCCGGAAAATTTAATTCTATAGCAGCTGCTCTATCCAGAATAGCTCTCTTTTGAGAATAATTTTTGATTAATTTAAGGGTCTGGAAAAATATCCAATGCCAGATATGGTCATAATTATAAACATTCGTGTTAGTATAGAATCTTTCTTGATGGACTATGTTTTTAGATAAATGTTTGGGAAAATCAATGGCTCCTTTCAAAGCAATTTGATTAATTGCTTGTTTTTTATATTGTTTAAATAAACCGGTGCGAATTAAATACTCAAGTTCACCTAAGAAAATAGCAAAGTAGAGTTCTAAAATTGAATTATCGCGCAATTTCAACATTCCATAACTGGGTGCTGTAACATCAAACATTCCAGTTGCTCTTAGCATATCTATAAGAATGTTTCTCCACTGTTTCTTTTCTGAATCATTACTTTTATCAATCTTAGGTAGAATTTCAATTTGGAGATTACCAACCTGAATTACACCCACATAATTACAAAATCTTACACCATTTCTGGTCAGATCAAAATATTTCTTTTTATTATTATAATAAAAGTGTTCCAGTGCTGTCCGATGATCTTTTGTAAAAAGCCCGCCATCTATAGATTTAGAGCCAACTTCCAAGCTATCATATTCAAAAACGCTAAATATTGATTTCAATTTTCTTATTCTTTTTCGTTTTCTTTTAGCAATGTTTTTATAGCCATTACAAATTCTGATTCATCCATATCTTCATCTTTTATTAAATGAAAACGAGGGCGATCATCATAATCACTTATATCAATTTTCGTTTTGGTATAAAGGTCTTGATTGGATGGCTCATCTTTTACAAAACCTTTCCCCAAAATAAGCTGTAATTTTTCATCATTACCATAGAAATATTCTTGTAATAAGGGAATAATTTCATTGAAAAATATATGCTTTAAGCTAAATTCGCCCTTGGCAACTTGCAGAAAATAGCTATGCCCTAATAAATGATCCTTATCCAGAAGACCTTCAATACGCTGATTAAGAACTTCCAAAAGCTTGCCAAGATTTATATCTACATTATCTACTGTAGCAGTTTTATCTTCAAATAAACTGTAGTCAGGAGTCATTTCTATAAAACTGAATCTGCGCCTGAGAGCTGTATCCAATGCTTCTACACTTCTGTCGGCTGTATTCATTGTTCCGATAATGTATAAATTGGCAGGAACACTGAATTTTGTTTTACTATAGGGTAAAGTAGGACTTAGAGCTTCTTCATTTCCTGCTCTTTTATCCTTTTCAATCAGAGTAATCAATTCTCCAAAAATTTGAGAAACATTGCCTCTGTTAATTTCGTCTATAATCAACACATAATTATCTATGCTGGTTTTTTGTTCATCAAACCCAAAATCTTTCTTAAGCAGATTTATTATACCCTGATAATATGTCCACAAGCTTAACGGTTCATTCCTTTTTAATAAAACAGAGGTTAATTTGTCCCTGGTTACAATAGTTTTCTGCTTTAGTTCAGTTCCATAATGCAAAGTAATGTTATCACCCGATAAAGAAAGACCAAATTCTTCGCCTTCAGGAGTTTTATATTTCCGCTCAAAATTTTCTTTTTTAGCTAAATCATTCTTTAGTTTGTTGTATGCATCTCTCAAACTGCTTTCCCAAAGTAATGATGCTCTATCACATAGCTGTTTGAAAATTCCCGGGACAATTTCATAACTTAAAGTATTATTCTGATCTTCTTTAATAACAGGTTTTATGCCTTCCACGAAGTCCTCATAGCTTAAACTCTGATGAAAGGTTATAAATACAATACGACCTTCCTCTTCCAGCTCTCTATACCTTTTTGTAATTTCTTTTCTATCAGCTTCTTTGTTATTGTTCTTACCCTTCATAAATTTAGGGTCTATGATTTCTACTGCTTTATTAATGGAATTATAGGTTTTACCCGTGCCAGGGGGTCCGTATAAAATCAAGTTTAATTCAAGATTGGGGTTATTGTCGGTAGAAGAAGATTCAGAAGAAATAGAATAACTATAATCTATTTCTTTTACTCCCATATCTTGGAATAATTCTTCATAAAAATAGTTTAAACCTTCACGAGTGGATTTGTTTTTAGTTTTTTCAGTTAGAGTTTTATTAGGGAATCTTTTTTTAGAGTTACATTGCCATTCACCTTTAAGCTTCCAATCTACTTTTCTGCAATGTCTATAATCCTCTTTTGTCTGATCATAATAGTAATCGGAAGCAACTATTCCATAGCCACCAAGAATTTTTTCCCCCAATTTTACAAATATTACATCCCCTGGTTTCATATTTGCTTTCAAGTCCCAAAGGCATTTCTCATCATTTCTTTTATCCTTAGCTTTATTAGGATCATCTCGTAGAATATTTTCAATTTCCTTTTTATCATTATACTTTCTAAGGTCCCCTACTTTGTTCCAACCTACTGCCATAATATTTGAGTTATAAAATTCTTCCCATTTTTCTGCATTGCGACCTGGAGAAAATAACCAATATTTCCTACTTGTATTATTACCTTCTTTCACACTGTTGCCTTTACTCTGAGTTTTATCTTTATCTTTATCTTTATCTTTATTATTACTGTTCCATATCCAAGCATCATAAGAGATTTTATAAAATGGTTCATTGACCTTAGCCCGGACTTCATTAAGAATTTCATTATATTCAATATAATTAGTGAATTCAGTTTTAATATTTTTACCCTCTTTCAAATATGGAATAGTTTGCTTGTCTAAGCAAAGATAATTATCCGGATCAATCATAAACAATCCTTGTGTTAATTTTGGTTTTCCAACACCTTTTATTTGGAGGATATCCAGAAAATCAGCATCGGTTATTGTATGTTCAATTGCCTTGAAGAAAAAATCCCATAAACGGTTAATTTCATTTTTATTCCTCTCTTTTTTATCAGGGAAAAATCTAACATTTACTCCATTAGTAAGTGGAATTCCATTTATATCTTCAGGTTTTGGTAAACCCAATTTTGAAGTAATCTTTTGCAATACCGCAAGAGATTTTTCACTTTTATACTTATAGATGTGAAAAAAGAAAGTAAAAGGGTCTATTTCCGAGAGCTCAATTGCGTTACCATCAGAGATACCTGTAACTCCTACATCTTTAAGTAAGTTAATTAAATCTTGCTGGTGCTCTTTCTGTCCCTTTAAATAAGTTACCAATTCTTTGTGAGTTTGCACCCAAGTAAATTGACTATCCGCCATTTTCTCCTCCCAAACTATTTTTTTCCCTTTTAGATCTTTAAAATTATCTGTCAATCACTTTTTTGGCAGTCAGTTGAAAATGGTAAGGTAGAACTTTTGCAGTGGCAAAAAAAATAGCGGTTGACAGAGAAGGTATATCGATTATATTGGTTATATAAATAGATATTTTAAAGGGCAATAATAGGGATTTATTATAGTACTTTGTTCTTTTACACAGTTCATAGGGGGTGAAATGGTTTCGACAGGGAATCAGAGTGCTCGAAATGCATACCGGAGATTGTTATACCACTCCGTTAACAAGTAACAAAAACGCAAATTAACTGCAAACAATAATTACGCTTTAGCAGCATAAGCTGCTAACGTTCAACTTCTTCGGTCCGTCGGAAGAAGATTGGGCGTCGGAACAGTACGGATGCGGTAGAACTGATTGCTGATATGTTCTACCTAAGATAAATCGGCTGCAGGAAAGCAGGTCTGATTGTCTTTCACTGCTTTTCTTAAGATAAAGACAACTAAGTATGTAGATTTTCGGATGATCGGTTTTCTGGACGCGGGTTCGATTCCCGCCACCTCCACCAAAAAAGCAAACTCATTAACATTGAAAAATATTACTGGACAAATAGGTCACCTACCAAAGTATGGTGCTATAAAATCATCTGGAGGATGAAATGCCGTTAACACCTGAGGCTAAACAAGCTATCATGGCAGAGTTTAAACTCCATGAATCAGACACAGGCTCGCCGGAAGTTCAAGTTGCTTTGTTAACTCAAAGAATAAAAGATATTACAGAGCATCTAAAAGAACACCCAAAGGATTTTTCCACTCGGCGTGGCTTGTTAAAACTGATCGGGCAACGCAGGCGTTTACTTGATTATTTAAAAAAGAAAGATATCACTAGATATCGAAATTTAATCAAGGCGCTTGGCATAAGGAAATAAACTCTTAGTGTATCTATAGTTTAGCATTAATACTGAACTTTGGATCGCTCAATGCAAGAGAAAGTGAATTTTAGGAATTTACCTATTATTCACTTTCCTTCGCTTTATAATGGGTTGACTAAAAAAATGCTCTGTAGTTATAATAGAAAGAAGATAATATTATATTTTAAGCAGTTATCGAATGGGAAAATGTCAACCTTAAATAATATAAAGCGGGAGAAATTAGCAATAAGCCAAAAGGTTTACAAAGAAGACCTTTTCGCCTATTGCTTCTTCTCCCGCCAAAATAGAAAAAGGAGAAGTTATGCATAACTTCAATATTACAAGTCGAGAAACCGATTTTTGCGGGCGCAAACTGATTGTAGAAACTGGTAAAATGGCAAAACAAGCTAATGGCAGTGTTTTTATCCAATATGGAGAATCAGCAATTTTAGTTACAGCTACAATGTCTAAAGAACCCGTTGAAAATCAGGATTTCTTTCCCTTAACCGTAGACTACATTGAAAAGATGTATGCAGCTGGGAAAATTCCTGGCGGTTTTTTTAAACGCGAATCTAAGCCCTCTACTGATGCCACTTTAATGGCAAGGGTTATAGATCGTTCAATTCGTCCTCTATTTCCAGAGGGCTTTCGGAATCAAGTTCATATCGTAGTAACTGTTCTATCATTTGATGGAGTAACAGATCCTTCTACGATGGGTATTTTTGGTGCTTCCTTAGCGTTATCGATTTCCGATATACCTTTTAATGGTCCTATTGCAGGTGCTACAGTTGGTTACATTGATGATCAGTTTGTAGTAAACCCCCATTTTGATGAGATTGAATCAAAATCCAAACTCAATCTAACCGTTGCTGGTAGTGATGATTCTATTGTGATGATTGAATCAGCAGCTTCTGTGCTTAGCGAAGAAACGATGTTAGAAGCTGTCTTTATTGGCCATAATGAAATTAAAAAGCTATGTTCCTTACAAAAAGATTTTATTTCTGCTTGCGGAAAAGAAAAGGTGGAAGTTGTTATAGATAGCATTCCAGAAGAGATAATGAACAGGGTGGAAAATGCCTTTGGTCTAAAAATAGCTGAGGCAGCCGTTATTTTTGGTAAACAAGAACGTCAGGATGCCTTTGATGCAGCTGAAGCAGAAATGGTAGAAATGTTTACAGCAATAGAAAAAGATGCCTGGGAAGAAAAAGAGAAATATTATCAAAAAGCATTTGAGGAACTTATCCGTCGTTATGTTCGCGATTCTATACTAAAAAAACATCATAGAGTAGATAGTCGCGGAACTGATGACCTCCGTGATATTACCTGTGAAATAGATATCTTACCCAGAGTGCATGGTTCAGCTTTGTTCACTCGTGGTGAAACGCAATCTTTAGGAACCCTTACCTTGGGTGGTGGAATTGATGAACAAATGATAGATGGCTTGGAAAACGAATACAAAAAGAGCTTTTTCCTGCACTATAATTTTCCGCCCTATAGTGTTGGCGAAGCAGGTAAGATGGGCCCTACGGGGCGTCGTGAACTGGGCCATGGTAATTTAGCAGAAAGAGCGCTGAAAGCTGTTTTACCTGATAAAGATGTTTTCCCCTACACTATTCGTGTGGTAGCCGATACTCTGGAATCTAATGGTTCATCCTCAATGGCTTCAGTTTGTAGTGGATGCTTAGCTTTGATGGCTGGTGGTGTTCCTATAAAAGCTCCAGTTGCAGGAATTGCAATGGGATTAATTATGGAAGATAAAGACTATGTGGTTTTAACCGATATTATGGGTTTGGAAGATCACTTAGGAGATATGGATTTCAAGTGTGCCGGAACTCGTGAAGGTATAACTGCTATGCAGATGGATATTAAAATATCTGGAATCACCAAAGAAATTATGCAGATAGCACTTAATAAAGCAAAGATTGCACGTTTGAGAATATTGGATATTATGTCTGAATGTATTTCCGAACCGAGAAGTGATCTTGCTCCTTGGGCACCTCGAATTGAATCTTTCAAAGTACCTATTGATAAAATTGGTGAGATAATTGGACCCGGTGGTAAGATGATCAAATCAATTATTGAAGCTTGTCAGGTACAGATAGACATTCAGGATGATGGAACAGTGAGAATATTATCTCCGGATAAAGCATCTATCACAAAAGCTAAAGAGATGATAAGAGGAATTGCTGTTGATCCAGTAGCTGGCGATATGTTTGAAGGAGAAGTTACACGGATTGAACCATACGGAATATTTGTTAAAATTCTAGGCGGAGCAAAAGAAGGAATGGTACATATCTCTGAAATGCATACAGGTCGGATAAATCATCCTCTGGATATGGTTAAAATCGGAGATAAAGTTCAAGTTAAAGCTCTAGGAATGGATAAAGGTAAGCTCTCCTTATCGATGAAAGGTGTAGCTGGTAATCCTGAACCCAATCCTAATTCTTCCAGAGAGAATGCTCAAAAGTATCATAATCAAAACTATAACAACAGAAATAAGGGTAGAGATAGCGATAGAAATGACTATCGCCGTCGTCGTTAATAATAAATAAAAAATGATAGAGGAAAAAATGGACTACAAAATTGCTGATATAAACCTGGCAGATTGGGGCAGGAAAGAAATTGATCTGGCAGAAAAAGAAATGCCTGGTCTGGCAGCTTTGAAAGAAAGTTATAGTGAAAGAAAACCCTTAGCCGGAGCAAAAATAACTGGCAGTTTACATATGACTATTCAAACTGCGGTTTTAATTGAAACTCTTGTAGAACTTGGAGCTCAAGTTCGTTGGGCAAGCTGTAATGTTTTTTCTACTCAGGATAATGCTGCTGCTGCTATTGCTAAAAGAGGAATTCCCGTATTTGCTTGGAAAGGTGAATCACTAAATGAATATTGGTGGTGTACTTGGCAAGCTTTATCCTGGGAAGATGGTCCAGATTTAATCGTTGATGATGGTGGAGATGCAACTTTGATGGTTCACGAAGGTTACCGTTTGGAAGAAATATATAAACAAACAGGAAAGATTCCAGAAATTGATGCGGAAAATGAAGAGATGAAAATTGTGCAGGAATTGATTATTAACGATTTGGAAAAAAAACCGGAGAAATGGCATAAAATTGTAAAACACTTACACGGAGTTAGTGAAGAAACAACAACAGGAGTACATCGTCTTTATCAAAGAAGGGATGAAGGAACTTTACTGTTTCCTGCCATCAATGTTAATGATTCCGTTACCAAATCCAAATTTGACAATCTTTATGGATGCCGCGAATCCTTGGCTGACGGAATAAAGAGAGGAACGGATATAATGGTTGCTGGAAAAGTTGTTATGGTTTGTGGATATGGTGATGTAGGAAAAGGTTGCGCACAATCAATGCGTGGTTTAGGAGCCAGAGTTGTAATTAGTGAAATTGATCCTATTTGTGCGTTACAAGCAGCAATGGAAGGTTATGAAGTTAATACTGTTGAGAACATGCTGGAAATTGCTGATATCTTTATTACTGCTACAGGTAATTGTGATGTTATTCGGGTTGACCATATTTTAAAAATGAAGAATAACGCTATTGTATGTAATATTGGCCACTTCGACAACGAAATTCAAGTAAATAAACTCTATGAAATGGAAGGTGTGGAGAAGGTTAACATTAAACCTCAGGTAGATTTAATCAAGCTCCCTAATGATACAACTATTATCTTACTGTCTGAAGGGCGGTTAGTTAATCTTGGCAATGCTACAGGGCATCCTTCATTTGTGATGAGCTGTTCTTTCAGCAATCAGGTTTTAGCCCAAATTGAACTCTGGCAAAATGAGCATAATATTGATGTGTACACTTTGCCCAAACAAATGGATGAAGAAGTTGCTCGTTTACATCTTCCCAAGTTAGGAGTGAAATTAACTCAACTCTCAAAAAAGCAGGCAGAATACATTAATGTACCTATTGAGGGCCCATATAAACCTGAATATTATCGCTATTAAGATATGGCTACACACAAACCTGTATATATAGATGAATTATATGGTGAACTTGAGCTTTTCACAGATGACAGAAATTGGGTGGTAGTGCATACCAAACCACGCTGTGAAAAGAAAGTTGCCGATTACGCTAAAAAGAATCAGATCACTTATTATCTACCCCAATATACCGATAAGCGTGTATATCAAAGGCGCAAGGTAGATGTGGATAAGATTCTTTTCCCCTCCTATATTTTTGTGGGAATTGATTTCAAAAACAAGCAGGAATTACTGATATCTGGTTATACTGTCAATTTCCTGAAAGTGAATGCTCAAAAAGAACTAGTAGATGAATTGAGGGCAATCTATTATGGTAGGCAAAAAAAGGTGGAAATGCAACCTGGACTTTGGCTTGAAAAAGGATTGGAAGTAGAAATTGTAAACGGTCCTCTAAAAGGGATTCACGGTGTAGTGGAAAACCAATCTAAGCTCACGGAAGTGCGTTTACAAGTAAATATCTTAAGGCAGGCAGTTTTGGTTAAAGTTAGCACTGAAGATATTAAGATTATCGGTGAATATGAAGTTGTGGAGATAGATTAATGAAAATATTGATCACAGGTGGAGCAGGTTTTATTGGATCAAATGTAGCAGATACATATCTAAAAGCAGGGCATAAAGTGATAATTGTGGATAATTTAGTAACTGGTAAACGAAGAAACATAAATCCTGAAGCCGTATTTTACGAGATGGATATTTGTGATGAAAACTTATCCCAAATCTTTGATAAGGAGAAACCAGATATTGTAAATCACCATGCAGCGCAGATTAGTGTTCCACTTTCAGTTGAAAATCCTCTTATGGATATCACAAGCAATGTATATGGTTGGGTGAATGTACTTCAGAATTGCATAAACAGTGGGGTAAAAAAAGTAATCTATATCTCCTCTGGAGGTGCTATTTATGGCGAAGCAGAAGAATATCCTACTACAGAAACATATAATCCTAAGCCCCTATCCATTTATGCTATTAATAAAAGTGTAGGGGAGGATTATTTATATTTCTATCGTTATCAATATGGGCTTGAATATACTATTTTACGTTATGCCAATGTTTATGGTCCCCGTCAAATTTCCAGTGGAGAAGCTGGTGTTGTATCTCTTTTTACCGAAAAATTATTGAAAGGTGATATACCTACAGTTTATCGTTATGATGGTGAACCAGATGGAATGATTAGGGATTATGTATATGTAGGAGATGTAGTTAAAGCTAATTTACTTGCTTTGGAAATAGGTGAGGGAGATGCATTTAATATTGGAACTTGCCTTGAAACCAAAACCAGAGATTTATATTGGGAAATTGCTAACCAGTTAGGTGTAAACGAAGAACCACATTACGGCGTTGCTCGAAAAGGGGATTTACACCGTTCCTTACTTTCATATGAAAAAGCAAAAAGAGTATTGGGTTGGGAACCCAAAATAGGCCTTAGTGAAGGTATTTCACAAGTTATTAAGTACTTTAAGGAGCTCAAATGAAAATTGCAGTTATTGGTAGTGGCTATGTAGGTTTAACTACAGGTGCCTGTTTTGCAGAAATGGGGAACACGGTTATCTGTGTAGATAAGGATGAAGCTAAAATAAAGTTACTCAATTCGGGTAAAGTTCCAATATTTGAGCCAGGTTTGCAAGAAATGATCAGTCGCAATATGGCTGCAAAACGTATTATTTTTACTTTAGACCTCAAATATGCTGTTCAAGAATCACATATTATCTTTATTGCAGTTGGAACTCCTCCTGGAGAAGATGGTTCTGCTGATTTACAATATGTAATTTGTGCTGCTGAAGAAATTTCTGGTTGTATGAATGAGCCCAAAATCATAGTTAATAAATCCACTGTTCCAGTTGGGACTGCAGATATAGTGCGTGCCAAAATTCAAGAAGTTCTCGATTCTCGTGGTTTGGAACTACCTTTTGATGTTGTATCCAATCCTGAATTTTTGAAAGAAGGCGCTGCAATAGATGATTTTATGAAACCTGATAGAGTTGTTATCGGTACAGATAATCCTGAAGCTGGAGAAATTATGCGAACCTTATACGAACCGTTTTGCAGAACTAATGATAGGGTTTTGATTATGAATATTCGTTCAGCTGAAATGGCAAAATATGCAGCTAATGCTTTTTTGGCTACAAAGATATCATTTATTAACGAAATATCTCGTCTTTGCGATGCTTATGAAGCAGACATATCAGAAGTTCGAAATGGAATGTGTAGTGATTCTCGAATCGGTTACAAATTCATTTTTCCTGGAGTTGGTTATGGAGGCAGTTGTTTCCCCAAAGACATAAAAGCCCTTATTTATATGTCGCAAAAAGTGGGTTACAATCCTCTTATCTTAACAGCGGTGGAAGAAGTTAACAACTATCAGAAGAGGGTTTTAGTGGAAAAAGTAGTTCGTCATTTTGGTAGTAATTTATCTGGAAAAACCTTTGCAGTTTGGGGTTTAGCTTTTAAACCACAAACAGATGATATGCGAGAAGCACCTTCCATAGTAATCATCAATGAACTTCTTGCTATGGGAGCAAAAATAAAGGCCTATGATCCTGAAGCTATGGACGAAGCCAAAAAGATATTCGGGAACAATAATGTTGTAACTCTTTGTGCTGATGAATATGAAACCCTTAAAGATACAGATGCAATGTTACTAATTACAGAATGGCATCAGTTCCGTTATCCAGATTTCGAAAGGATGAGTAAAATTATGCGTCAAAAAGTTATCTTTGACGGGCGTAATCAATATAATCCCAAAGCTATTAAAGAGATGGGTTTTAGCTATTATGGGATTGGTAGAAGATAGTAATAATAAATATTTATTAGCAGCAGATAAAAAAATTGTCTTGACGGAAAGTCCTTCCATCAAAACTTGGTAAAATATTGTTATAATTAGAAGGAGAACTAATGGTAAAACTGAGATTAAGAAGGATGGGAGCAAACGATCAACCCTTCTATCGTATAGTGGCAGTTGATTCTCGCGAAAAACGAGATGGAAAATATATTGAATGCGTTGGTTGGTATGATCCAAAACCCGACCCTTCCAAAATAAACATAGATACAGAGCGTGCCATTTACTGGTTAAGTGTTGGTGCACAACCATCTGATACTGTTTCTTCATTGTTAAGAAAAGCAGGTATACTTCAAATTTGGCACGAACGGAAACTTGCAAACCAGAAAACTGCGGATGCAGAAAAATAAATAGATTAGCTGAGGTGAAAAATGAAAGAACTGATTGAATTCATTGTTAAAGCTCTGGTTGATGATCCTTCGGAAGTGAATATTACCGAGATCACTGGCGACAAAATAACCCTTTATGAGCTTAGGGTTTCGAAAGCTGACATTGGAAAGGTTATTGGCAAACGGGGTAGAACCGCAAGTGCCATCAGAACAATTATTAATGCCGTTAGTACAAAACAGGGGAAGCGTGCCGAGCTCGAAATTATCGAGTAAATGAATCATCCTTTTTTAACTGGAATAGGCAAACTGGGTAGGCAGGATGCAGATGGCTTTCATCCTGTGATGATCAAGCCAGAATTCATAGCTGTGTTTTCTGAGCTTGAAGAATTGTATTTGATCTTTAACAGCGATAGAGTGTTTTATGTAACTATCAGTGAGAGAAAAATAAAGGATAAAAAAACCTGGATTAAACTGAAAGAAGATGGAATCGCTGAAGAGCAATATCTACATAAAGATGTAGTAATTGCTATTGATGCACAAGATACTGAATCAAAAGGTACATCGTTGGATTATCTTTTAGGTTATCAAGCTATTTTTGCAGATGAAGAATTTGGAATAATAGAGGACTTCTTTTTCAATGGCGCTCAGCAGGTTTTACAGATTGTGGATAAGAATAAAATTGAATATCTAGTTCCTTTTGTTGATTATTATATAGATACGATCCTTAACAATCCTGGCTGTGTAATTTTGAAAAATGCATTAGAGCTCATTGCCTTTTATCGGGCAGAAGCAAAATCGAAATGATCTTTGAAGTACTTTCTCTTTTTCCGGACTTCTTTTCCGGCTTTTTAACAAGCAGCATTATATTTAGAGCGATAGAAAATGAGCTGCTACAGGTGAAACTGACGGATTATCGCACTTATTCTAAAAATAGACATCATCAAGTAGATGATTATCCCTATGGTGGCTTTCCCGGTATGGTTATTCAAGCACAGCCAATTTATGATGCTTTGCAAGAACTTTTGCTGGAAGGAAATGCTCCAGTTATATATTTTACTCCTCAAGGTAGAAGTTTAAATCAGCAGATACTGCAAAACTATACATCCTATGAACGGATAATCCTCCTCTGTGGTCACTACAAAGAAATTGATCAAAGAGTTCGAGACCTTTGTATTTCGGATGAAATTTCTATAGGAGATTATGTTTTAAGCGGAGGAGAAATTCCAGCACTTGTTTTTATGGATGGAATTAGCAGATTGCTACCAGGAGTACTAAGTGATATAGAAAGTGCAAATAGTGATTCTTTCAGCAGTGGGGGATTGGGTTTTCCCTGTTATACACGACCTGACATATTTATGGGTTTAAAAGTTCCGGATATTTTACTTAGTGGCAACCATAAATTGATCAAACAATGGGCAAGTGAACAGGGTATATTACTTACAAGAACTCGCAGACCAGATTTGATAAAGTAAGACAAGCAAGCAGGAAGAAAGAAACCTGAACTTATGCGTGATTGCAAGGAATATGCCTGAAGGGAAATTATATCTCTGTGGGCCTTATCTTATTGTAGCAATGCATCTAATGAGGATAGAAATAACAGGGCGGTTTATAGAGAATTTATTTTTAGTCCGTTCTCCCTTGATCACAATAGGTTTTTTTCTCCCGAGTATATATATGGGAGGAACCCAACAAATGGATATTCTGCAACAAGTTGGCAGAGACCAAATCAGAACAGACTTACCGGATTATCGCGTTGGCGATACCGTAAAGGTCCATTATAAAATTAAAGAAGGAAATAAGGAACGCATTCAGGTCTTTCAGGGTATCGTTATTCAAAAAAAAGGCGCTGGCGTTTCAAAAACTTTCACTGTACGTAAAGTTTCCAGTGGTGTTGGTGTGGAGAGGATATTTCCCCAAAATTCACCGAATATTGATAAGCTCGAAATAGTTCGGCATGGTCAAGTACGTAGAGCCAAACTATTTTATCTTCGTAGCGCTCAAGGGAAAGCTGGAAGAATCAAAGAAAGAAGAAGATTCACTGTATAGTTACTTAAAGAAACTCAATCTTAGCCCCTTCATTATTAATTGGAAGGGGCTTTATTTTTTAATACAATACCGATTTCAGCTCCCTACTTTAAAATACTATATTGAAATTGCTGAATTTTAGTATAGCATCACGGAAATGCTGGTCCGGTGATAATGATCTCAACCTTCTTTTTTGATTCTAAATATTGGAACAGCCACAGCCCAAAAGGAGATATATATGGATACCAGATTATTTTATAACAGTCCCAATGGTTTTTTCCACCTCGTAATTGAAATATTTGAAGAGACCATTATCAGTATAAATTTCTGCAGTAATCAAATTTCCAGCCAACCTGTTGAACCCCTGGAAAAAGAAATCTGTCATCAGTTTGATCTCTATTTTGAAAGTAAGAGCAAAGATTTTGATCTTCCTTTTTTTGCGACGGGAACTGTTTTTCAACTCTTAGTTTGGGAAGAAGTTTTGAAAATACCATATGGATCTACCATATCATATAAAGATTTAGCTGAAAGGATTGGCAGATCGAATTCTGCCAGAGCTGTAGGTAGAGCTCTAAATCAAAATCCTATTCCCATTCTTATTCCTTGTCATCGGGTAATTGGTTCCAATAAAGATCTAAAAGGTTATGGGGGAGGGTTACCTATAAAAAAGAGGTTGCTTGAACTTGAAGGAAGTGTTACATTATGATTATAGGGATTGGATGTGATATTATAGAGGTTCAAAGAATTCAAAAGGCAATAGAGAATAATCCCCGTTTTTGTGATAAATTGTTTACTGCTGCCGAAATTGAATACTGTTCTCGAAAAGCAAATTCATATCAGTCATATGCAGTTAGGTTTGCAGCAAAAGAAGCTGTTATGAAAGCCTTGGGAACCGGTTGGAGTGAAACAGTAACTTGGTTGGATATTGAAATCATCGTGTCTAAAAAGGGTTTGCCTTCAGTAGTTCTTTCTGGTGAGGCTAAAGAAATAGCTGATAATCTACTGATAAATAATATTCATCTCAGTTTGTCGCATGAAAAGAATTATGCCATAGCTTTCGTTATTATGGAAGCAGTATAAATTATCTGTAAGTTCGGTTCGAAAGTTGCTTCATTCTTAAGAAGTATACTAATGTTTGAGAATAATTAGGAGTATGCCATAAGATGCGTATTAAGAGTATAACAATCATAATATTGGCTTGCTTAGCTTTTATATGGACAAGTTTGAGTGCCGATGATGTTATTATCGGTATAGGCAATCAACAAGAACGAATTCCTTTAGATTTTTTTTATAAGAGTTCTTTATATGAATGCCTCTACTATCAGGATGAACTTGGTTTTTCACAAGGGACCATTTCTAATATTGCTTTTTACAATAATTTTGTAACCAATCTTGCCAATAAGCCTACAAAAATATGGTTAGGAACTACAAATTCTATAGATCTCAATACGGGCTGGATTCCTTCCACGCAATTAAACTTAGTTTTTGATGGGACAGTTAATTATCCTGCGGGTAATCATATAGTTAATATAGAACTGGATTCGCTATTTCAATATACTGGTGGCTCATTAGTTATGATGGTTTTACGTCCTATGGATAATGGTTATTTTTCCAGTAGTGACAAATTTTACTGTCAAACCGATACAGTTAATCGAGCGCGTAAAGCATATAATGATAATGAATTACTTGATCCAGCTAATCCTCCTGTTTCTGCTAATCCTAATGGTCAATTTCCTAAAGTTAAATTTACTTATACCAGTCAAAACATTGCTACAGATCTGGCTTGTCCATCAATAAATGTTAATTCATCTGTAACTTTGGGCACAGTTGAAGAAGTGCAAGTGCAAATCAATAATTATGGCTATGTAGATCAGAATAATTACACTGTAAGGGTAAGAAATGAAGATGGAGATGTTTTAGTTTCTGCTCCTGGAAATCCTATAGGAGCAGGTCAAGTAATAAATCAGACCTTATTGTGGGTTCCTTCTACTCCCGGAAATTATTCTATATGTGCTGAAGTTCTTGTTACTGGTGATGAGGATTTAACTAATAATATCTCACCAAGTGTTCGAGTTTCAGCTTTTGAAGAAGGTTATATTCTCTTTACTGTAGGAATAGGCAATCTCTCTGGATATTTACCGTTAGATTTTACCTGGCCAACAAGTTTGTTTGAAACTATCATTTATGCTCCGGAAATGGAATCGGAAGGTGTGATTACTCATCTGACATTTTACAACAGCTTTGTTCAAAGCATTGCCAATAAACCAGTTATTATTTGGCTGGGGGAAACAGACCTTGTGAATCTACCTCTGAATTGGATTCCAAGCACACAGCTTACAATGGTATATTACGGAAATATGTCTTTTCCTGTAGGGCAGAATGAAATAGTTTTTCCGCTTTCTCCACAATATCATTACCAAGGTCAAAACCTAGTTCTAATGGTTCAGCGTCCATTTGATTATCAGGTTTTTAATACCGATAATAAATTTAAAATGCAGTCAGGAGCGATACAACGCACCAAATATATTTATAGTGACCAACAGGAACATAATCCAGCAGCTCCACCTCCTTTTGCATTTGATTCATATCAATACCCCCAAACTGGATTTATTATGCGTCCAGCGAATAGCGGTTATTTAAGAGGCACTGTTAAAAACGGAACTGCCTTAGTTTCCGAGGCATCAGTTACTGCGGATGGCATTCAAACTACCTATACATCTTCTCTGGGAACATATTCATTACTTCTAAGCAGTGGGCTTCATACCGTTACAGCATCCTGTACTGGATTGCACACTGTTACCAAACAAGTGAATATTATTGCAGGGGAAGTTACTAATGAGAATTTTAACCTGGATGGAAGTCCGGTTAACGATCAGGAAACACCTCAGCTTACAACTTCATTCAAAGGGATTTATCCGAATCCGTTTAATCCAGAGGCAACTCTTTCCTTCAGCATTGACAAGAATAATACTCCTGTTACGATAGAATTGTATAACATCAAGGGTCAAAAGATGAAAACCCTGGCAAATGCAATTTATGATAAGGGTGAATTTCAACTTAAATTTTCAGCACAGGAGCCAAATAGTAATGAACTTGCATCCGGAATCTACTTTATTCGTCTTTTTACTCCCGGATACAATAAAACTGTGAAAGCTCTATTGCTGAAGTAAGAACCAATATATAGCAACTAATCCTCTATTGATCACTGTGTAGCATTTATTCAAACGCAATTATCAAGTAGATGAGTAATACGGCTGAAGTTAATCCTTCCTTAATGATATACGGTGAAGCTGAGGTAGTATTCCTTGGCATTTTGCCCAGTAGCTCCACGGTATCTCCACGGTAGATAGTAAGCAGTAGGCAAACGAGATTTCTGAATAGACTTTACATATGAAATGTGAGGTATAGAATATATATAACTGAATTAAATAGATTAAATAATTGGATTATAGAACATAATAAGTATACAACATTAACCATCTGAAGAATATACTGAAAGATACTGGAATATTTTTTTACATTTCCTGAACAGCTTGGGAAATTTGGGAATGGAGATAACTGGCAAGTGCCATTTTATCTTTGTATATTTCATCGGTTGGTAGAATTGGAGGAAGTATTTGTAACTTCACTTCAGCAGAATGAATCTTCTTATCAATTTCGTATATTCGCCAGCTTCCTTTGATTGCTAATGGTACAATAACTGCTTCTGACATAATAGGAAGTCTTAGACTACCCAAATGAAACTTACCAACAAGATCACTCCTGCTACGAGTTCCTTCTGGAAAAATAACCAGCGGATTACCTTTTTTAATGAGTTCAGCACTTTTTTTAAAAGTTTCCATTGCCTTACGGGGATTTCTTCTGTCAATAAAAGTGCAGGGAATTTCTTTCATCCATTGGCTCAGTATCGGAATTTTAAATAATTCTTGTTTTGCAACAAAACCAGTATGAATGCCTAAAAAACCAAGAATAAGGGGAATATCAAACAAGCCCTGATGATTGCTGACAAAGCAAATATTATTAACTCTAGGTAGATTTTCTTTTCCTGAAACACGAACTTTACTACCTGTAGATAAGATGACTATTCTTGCCCAAGAGCGAGATATTTTTTTTAGCAGGTACTGGGAAACCCTTTTGGGCAATATAATCTTGGCGATAAAATAGAATACATAAATCACCAGATAGAACAATAAAAATAAACAGAACGCAATTTGCCAAAGCAGCGATTTCATAATAGTATGTTTCTAATAACTAAGGGTTACCCATTCTTCATAGATGTCTTTAAGAGATGTAACCCAGCCCTGGTTTTTTAGAGCATAATCAATTACATCCCAGTATAATTTACCCCAAAATGGATAATCTATAGGATCAAAAGTTGTATTATGCCAAAGTAATGAAAGATGGGACTGGTATTTTTCTGCGATATCAATCAAGCGTTTTAAAGAACGCTTAGCGGAAAAATAACTCAAATTCATTGCTTTGGGCGAATGAAGAGTTGTATCCATTACAATAAGTGGAATTTCCAAAACTCGAAAGGGTCGATTTTCGGCTATGTTGAATGGATAAAAAGGAAAAGATATCCCAGCACGAAAACCAATATGCTCCCAATATCCTAAAGTAGAATCATATTTTATTCCAGCATCTTCCAAAATGGAGAAACTCTGTTGATAGTTGAAATGTAGATAGTGAGTTCTGAAGCCAGTAGGATTAAAACCTAATTCTCGTAGATTGGAAAGCTCCTCTGCTAAATATAATGGATCAAATGCTGATTGGGGACTTCCATGTAAACCAATATCTTGTTCAGCCAGTAAGTCCATAATTTGTACTCTTGCTTTTACATCACCGATATAATTTTGCCTCTTATCAGGGAAATCGGTACGCGCTAATAAGAACCAGGTTGAACGAACTTCTCTTTCGGTTTCCCTTCTTACTAAAGTGCGCATTGTTTTCCATGGATTATATATCAGGTTTTTATGCCATAAATGTCCACCAATTTTATAAGTGGCATTCAGAGGACGCTTTAAAAATGTTTTCAGATTATATTTAAAGACATCAACTTTGGCAGACCCACCCCAATAATCCCAATAGTCAATATCGTGTGATAAAGATACGGCAAATCGTTTTTTCTCTGCCCAGCTAATTTCTCTAATAAATTGTGGACAGTATATCTCCATTGCATATAAGAGCATTTGGCAATAAACATCAACTACAGGTATTTCAGTAAAATCCCACCGGTATTGCAAACTTTGTTTATAATCTATCCTTTCTTTTGAATGTCCATAGTAGTTTAGGATATATTCATGCCAGCAGGTTAAAAAATAAAACCCGCTGGCAATAATATCTTTACGGAAGGAACAGCTCTCATCAGCAAAAGAAAAAATAGCTCCATCCCGAGAAAATAAAAAGGGAATATGCTCATTTTTGAACTTGCAAAAATCCACTTTTTCCAAAGGATACAATTCCCTCTTTTCAAAGAAATCCGCTGTATCTATGTTGAAATATATTTTCAATGGATAATCATATTTGGTAGGAACGCCATAATATAAATGTGCTCCTTCAAAATGCTTACCATAAAAGAAGGTAGGATTTAAGCGCAAAATATAGCAGTAGGTGCGCAAAACAAATTCTGCTTTAGGCAGATATTTTTCTGGAACCTTCAATAATATATTGATATTAGGGTATTTTTCCAAAGTTAAGCAGTCCTTTTCTGTTTGCGCTTCGGTTCAACTACCTCAACATTGGGAATCAGTAAGATCTTGATTGCTTCGTAAATTTCCTTCACATAAGTAATTTCCATTCCTTCCAGAATATCCATTGGAAAATCGGAAAGGGTTTCGCGATTTTCTTCTGGAATCACTACTCTCTTTATTCCAGCTCTACGAGCGGCTAAAAGTTTTTCTTTTAGTCCTCCAATTGCCAAAACTTTTCCCTGCAGGGTAATTTCTCCTGTCATAGCAATATCATGACGAACTTTCTGACCCGTGAAAAGAGAAGCTAAAGCTACGGTAAGTGTTAAACCAGCCGAAGGTCCATCCTTAGGGATTGCTCCAGCAGGAAAATGAATATGTATATCGCCTGTTTCAAAAAGTTTAGGAGGTATCATATAAGTGGAGTGATTAGCTTTTAGATAGCTGACGGCAATACGAGCTGATTCTTTCATCACATCTCCCAGAAGACCAGTTAAAATAATATTTCCTTTTCCTGGCATCCGGAGTGTTTCACAAAATAGTATTTCTCCCCCAAAACCTGTCCAGGCAAGACCTGTAGCTACTCCAATCTCTGGTTTGCGATTAGCCAATTCCAAAGTAACTTTACGCGGACCTAAATACTTAGCTATATCATCAGCTTTAATAGTCCATTTTTGTTTTGTTCCCATTGCTACTTCTTTAGCTATTTTCCGAAAAATAGAACCAATTCGTCTTTGTAAATTTCGCACTCCAGCTTCACGCACATAATAACGGATTATTTCTTGCAGTGCAGATTTGGAAAAAGTAATTTTCTCCTTAGCTAAGCCATTATTCTCTTTTTCACGCGGAATTAAAAAATGCCTAGCTATCTCAATTTTATCGTTTTCCAAATAGCTAGTGAATTCTATTATTTCCATTCTATCACGCAGTGCAGGAGGAATAGTATCCAGAGAATTGGCAGTAGTGATAAACAGAACCTCGGATAAATCAAAAGGAAGATTTATATAGTTATCCACAAAGCTGTTATTCTGTTCAGGATCAAGCACTTCCAAAAGAGCAGAAGCAGGATCTCCTCTAAAATCCCGTCCCAGCTTATCAATTTCATCCAACATAAAAACGGGATTAGCTGTTCCCTGTCGTTTGATTTCCATTATTATTTTACCAGGCATAGCTCCAATATAAGTTCTTCGATGTCCACGAATTTCAGCTTCATCATGAATTCCGCCTAGAGACATACGAATGAATTTACGAGAAAGTGCTCTGGCAACTGATCTACCAATAGAAGTTTTTCCTGTTCCTGGAGGGCCAACAAAGCAAAGAATAGGACCCTTTAGATTCCCTTTCAATTTTTTTACGGCTATAAATTCAAGGATACGTTCTTTAGCTTCCTTTAAACCATAATGATCCTTTTCCAGGATACTTTCAATCTTTATTAGGTTAAGACGGTCTTTACTATAAACCTTCCAGGGAAGATTTACAATCCAATCCAGATAGTTTCTAATTACGCTATATTCACTGGAAGCAGGTTGCATAGTAGAAAGACGGTCTAATTCTTCTAAAGCTACTTCTTCTACATAATCAGGTAAATTTTTTTGTGCAATTAGTTCTCGCCATCTAAGAATTTCTTTGCTTACTTCATCTGTTTCACCTAGCTCTCTACGGATAGCATCCAATTGTTCCCGTAAATAATATCGACGTTGATCCTCATTCATTTCCAGTTGGATATTACTTCTTATATGATTTTCCACCTTCATCTGTTTGATCAATTCAGCCAAACAGTTATTTAGATGACGAAACCGCTGTTTTAGATCAAAGGTCTCTAATATTATCTGTCTGTCTTTTATTGGCAGGTCTATATTTCCAGCAATAATATCTGCTACTCTTCCTGCTTGTTTAATGTTATTAAGACCAGCAATCATTTCCCGATTTAATATATTGCTTTCTTGAGCGATTTTTTCCAGTAATTCTATGGCTACAGTACGATATGCTTGAATTTCCGTATCTTCGTCCATTTGCTCAGGTATTGCTTCTACATCAACCATGAAATAAGGTGTTTTCTGGACAATTTTTTGAAGTTTGACGCGGGTTGATCCCTGAAGTAACATACTTATTGAACCATCCTGATTACGCAGCATACGCAAAATAGTTACTACTGTTCCAACTCGTGCAAGTTCAACTTCTCCAGTATCATCTTTTTCTTCATCCAGGAAAAAAGCCATTAGTTTATCGTTGGCTAATGCATAGTCAATTACGAGCTTAGATTCTTCATCCGATACTACCAGTGGCATAAGCAAGTAGGGAAACATTACTACATTGCTCATATGCAAAACTGGTAAGGTTCTTGGTATTTTGTTTGTAGTAAAATCCACATTATCTCCCAGTATTCAAATTCTTATTGTCTTTCCTTAAATAGTTTTAAGGAAATCGGTATCATTTATTCCAGATACAATTTTATTATAATTCATCTATAATTTAATGCAAGTTTACAAATAAGCAAATTTCTGTTTTACTTAATGCTGAACAGCTATATAAAGTGCAGTTGCCAGTTTTACCAGATTATCATCTGTCAGTTTCAAGCTTTCAGATAATTTCATGGCAATGTTCTTCATAACTATATAAGCAGCTTTACTGTCATAATTGGCAAAGCTGTCAAAATCTGTCTTTGTTAATGTATATAGCTCACAATCGGTTGTAGCTATAATATTTGCAGTTCGTGGCCCATTTCCCAAAACACCATTCTCTCCAAAAGTGGGAAATGAATCCCCTTCCAATTTTGCTAAAACCTTTTCCGTCCAAAATTGATCTGTATCAAAACCTTTAACCAGATCTTTGGTAACTTGCACACAACCCTTTACCAAAACATAAATCTGATCGCCCTCAGTGTTTTCCTTTATAATTACAGTGCCCTTGGGAACTAACATCTGTTTAAAACATGGCTGCAAATATGTAAGAGCTTCAATGGTAATATTATTAAATAGGGGAACTTTAGATAATGTATCCAGGTCTATCATTTAATTATCCTTCTACACCATTAAAATAGCATAATCATTAGTTTGCAGTTCAATATCACGGTTCGGTTTCCATCGTACATTGTTTTTCTCTTCCCTTATAATCTTCTGACTTTTAGCTAGGGCATATTGGATAAATTGGTCAATACCACTGTTATCTTCCGTGAAAATAGAAGATAATTCCAATTCTGGTTCTTTGGTAAATAAACCTAACAGCAAATATCCACATTCCTTATAATAATAATCGGATAGTTCTCCAAAACTTTTGCTCACAAATTCCGTAGGAATTCTTTGCGTAATGATATGATTATTTTTATCTTGCGCAAGCTGACAGATTACTGTCAGATAGTTTGTATCAGTTACATTATTAGCTAAAATATAGCCACCAATATCATCCCAAACAATAATATTCTGAATACCATTCCGTTCCAACAGGGAACGGTTTTCTGGATTTATAAGCTGCACTGTAATTTTATCCTTTTTAGCAAGATACCGAACAGCATTGGCTACAATGATGCTGTGATCATCAACAGATGAACGATCCAATTGTTCGTCAGCAATAATAATTATCTGAGCTGCTGTTTCTACAGAAGCTCGTTTCAAGGTTTCTTCCTGAATTGATTCTCCACGCACAAACTTAAGAGAAAGAGCAGGATAGCATGATTCCAGGCGTTCAAAAAAGTCCGGCGTATCATTAACTACAATACAAATATCCAGATCAGTTACTTCTTTTTCTACCAGTGCTTTCAGAAAGAATTCTGCAGTTTTATTCCATCCGCAGATAACTATGTGATTATGAGTTTTTATCTGTTTCAAACCTTTAGCTCCTTTCAGCCTGTTCTCCACAAAAAGTGAAGCCACCATGCCAGTAAAGAATGATAATGATGAATAGCCGACAATGATTAAAATAATACCTACCAGGCGACCAGGAAAAGTGACTGGAAATTTATCTCCATAACCAACTGTGGCTATTGTAACTATGGCCCACCAAATACCGTCCCAGAAAGATTGAATAGAATTTCCTTCTGCGCCGTGATGTTCAAAAATCCAAGCTAAACAAGAAGATACCAGAAGTAGAATAGCAATGAATAAACAAATAAGCAGAAAGCGAAGAAGTAACTTCTGATCATCACCTCGAATATTATGGCGATATAACAGTTTCCGAAAGTGGGCAAAGAGAAAATTCATATTCTAAACGATAATTAAAAACCAGATCATATTCATTATGCCGATTACCAAATTAAGCGCTGCAAAGCCAATCAACAGGGGTTTATAAACATATTTTTTAAAGTAACTATAGAAGAAATCTACACTCAACTGAATATCAAATTCATCGATCTGATGTTCAATTTGTAGATGTTCCACTATCCTGGGCACAGTTTTTCTGAGGAATTTTTCCACAACTGCCGTGAATGCATCTGCTATTTTATCTCTGATTACTAACTTAAACTTTACAGGTATAAAGAACCAACCGTCTACAAAATCGGTCTTATCCCAAATAAAATGTCTGATTTGTTTTATCCATTTGGATAAATATCCATCTTTATAATAAGGATTGGCTGCTTGATCCAGATAATCCTGCACAAGATCACGCACCTTATCGAAAAGCCAATCTCTTTTGGCTACTAAAAATCCCGGAGTAAGCGGAATTCTTATACCGAAAATGTATCTGGCTTTGCGATTGAACAAAAGCCATTTAAGCATAAACAATAAGATGCAACCAAGAATAACATTCCACACGATAAAAGTAAGTGACTTCAAAAAAATCATTTAAAATCCTCCTCCGCCTCCTCCACCACCAGAACGTCCACCTCCGAAACCACCAAAACCACCAAAACCACCAAACCCGCCATTACCACTACCCCAAGAATTTCCACCTTTCCCTCCAAACGAACCTCCACCGCGACCACCAAAGATAGAAAACCACAAAAGCCATTCTAAGATTCTGCCACGGGTTACTATTATTAATATAACGAAAATTACTAAGAAAGCAAATATGCCTAATCCTCCTGAAGAACTTGTATTTTTCCTTTTAGCATAATCAGATAGGCCAGTTAAAGTCACTCCTTTTTCTTTAGCAATAGTAGAGAGCAGCATCAACGAACCTTGAATGAATGCTTCATCCCAGTTTTCATTGCCTTTGGATAAATAACTCTTCATCGTTGTATAGACCTGGTTGATGTAAGCATCGGTTAAATATCCTTCTGAACCGTAACCAACTTCAAACCGTAATTTTCTTTCTTTTAGGGCTAAAAGGACTAGAACACCCTCATCATGTTTGCTGCCAATCTTCCACTTTTCATAGAGTTTTACACCATAATCAACTTCATTCATCTCTCCGATATCTGGTAAAGTTACAATTACAAAATCCACATCTGTCTTTTCCCGTAGTTCAATAGCCCAATCGTTAATTTTATTGCGGGTTTCTTCACTTAAAAGATTAGCAAAGTCATTAACAAAACCCACTGGTTCTGGAATATCAATACTGAAAAGTAAGACAACCTGTAAAATTAAGCCTATAATGAGACAAAAGCGTTTAAATTTCATTCAGAATATGCCCCATTTTGTTCTTTTTTGTTTTCAAATATTCCAAGTTATTTTCTTGAGGTTTTATTTCTATAGGTACTCTTTCTACGATTTCCAATCCATAACCACTCAGGCCAACAATTTTCTTGGGATTATTTGTCATCAACCGCATCTTTTTAATCCCCAAATCCTTAAGTATCTGTGCCCCTATTCCATAGTCCCTTAAATCGGGTGGAAAACCAAGTTTCAAATTTGCTTGAACTGTATCAGCACCTTCATCTTGAAGATGGTATGCCCGAATTTTATTTAGCAATCCTATACCACGTCCTTCTTGACGCATATAGAGAATCACTCCACTTCCTTCTTCAGAAATCATTTGGAAAGCATGGGCAAGTTGTTCTCCACAATCACAACGCTTACTAAATAAAGCATCTCCAGTTAAACATTCGGAATGAACCCTTACTAAAATTGGTATTGAGGGATTTATTTCACCCATTACTAAAGCAATATGATATTCATCCGAAATATCGCTTATATATGTTATAATTTCAAACTGGCCAAATTTCGTAGGTAATTGAGCCCTGGAGACAGGATGAACCAGGCGTTCTTTTTTACGTCGCCAATGAATCAGGGATTCAATAGTGATAATTTTCAGATTATGTTTTTGGGCAAAAGGAATAAGATCATCCAGACGAGCCATTTCTCCATCAGTGCGTATAATTTCGCAAATTGCTCCTACAGGATTTAAGCCTGCTAGTCGTGTTAAATCAACTGCTGCTTCAGTATGTCCTGCTCTTCTTAAAACACCACCCCTTTCTGCTATCAAAGGAAAGATATGACCCGGACGCATAAACATAGAGGCAATCGCGTTATGATTTGCCAATGCTTTAATAGTTTTAGCTCTTTCCGTAGCAGATATTCCAGTTGTGGTTCCTTCAATAACATCAACTGAAACAGCAAACTTAGTTCCTTGACGGTCACTACTTTTATTGGTCATCAAAGGAATATCCAAGCGACTTGCTATCTCATAATCCAACGGAACACAAAGAAGACCTTTACCTTCGCTGATCATAAAATTTACCATTTCGGGGGTAATTTTATCTGCAGCCATCAAAAGATCACCTTCATTTTCCCGGTTTTCATCATCTACAACTATTAGCATTCCACCATTGCGGATAATATCAATTGCCTCTTCAATAGAGGCAAATAAGGTTTTATCGATTTGTTGTTCTTTTTTATCCAATTTTTGTTTCCTCTTCCAAGAGCAGATTTAGATTGTTGGTATCTGTGTCAACACAAAAATAAGCATCCAACCAGTTTAAAGTGTATTTTATATCTTCAGGTATAGGAGCAGTAACGCTTATTGGACAATTAGTAATCGGATGCTCAAATTCCAGTTTCCAGGAATGTAATGCTTGATGATGTAAATGATTAACAAGCAATTCTGTTACTTTTCGTTTCATATTTTGTGGCACTAAAGAATGCACATAGCGTCTACTATTATAAAGTAAATCACCTAAAAGCGGATAGTGTATATGGGCAAAATGTACTCTTATTTGATGCATTCTCCCTGTTGTTGGTATAACTTTTACCAAAGCAAAATAGTGCCATGTTTTCAATGTTTCGTAATGGGTAAATGAATAGCGCCCCTGGTTCGCTACACAAATCATTCGTGGATTTTTATTGCTGCGTGCCAGATAAGTTTCTATATCACCATTTAGGGGATCAGGAACTCCTGAAGTGATAGCTAAATAAGTCTTTTTAATCTTATGTTTGGCAAACATATCAGCAAGATATGATTGCGTGGGGTCATTTTTGGCTATTATAATAAGTCCTGATGTTCCACGATCTAAACGATGTACAATACCAGGTCTATTACATTCTCTTCCACTGGAAAGGTTTCCTTTGAAATGATGCAAAATAGCATTCACCAAAGTTCCTTGTGGATTTCCAAAACCCGGATGTACAATCATTCCAGCTTCTTTATTTATAATAGCCAAGTGTTCATCTTCATAAATCACATCTAGAGGTATATCCTGAGGTTGCATATCTATTGGTTCAGGTTCTGGCAGATGAATTAATATTTCGTCTCCCTCTCTCAACAGATAGCTCTTTTTTACAGGTGTAAGATTCACCAGGATACAATCTTCTTCAATTAAATGTTCAATAAAAGTGCGAGAATAGAGTTCCTGTATTTTTAAAGCTACAAGATATTTATCCAGGCGTTGTGTTTCTGGTTCTGCATAAACAACTCTGATTTTATCTTTCATTATCGAAAAAATCCAAAACAAAAACAGCGCCCGTAGATAGACCTTTACGGTTGCGAATTATAGAGCCATTAATACGAGCTCTGTGTAAATAAACAACATCTTCAACTATCACATTGTATAAATTATTACCATAACGTAAGGCATCTATAATAACAGAAAAAATACGAGCGTGATAATCATCTTTCCAAATCAATTCATTCAAATTCACTGTTTCTGAAATCATCGGAAAGCGTTTTCTGAGAGGTTCATTACAATAAACTACATCTCCATTGGAACTAGCAATTAATATGCTCTGAGGTAACAGATTAATTAGAAACTGAATACGCTGATGATGTTCAAATACTTTATCTGCCTTAGCTTGATCGAAACGGGTAATTATACCCAGCATTTTTTCCAGAGCAAAGATAAGATCTTGGAAATCTTTATCCTGATCATAAATTGAGCTGTCAATATCAATCTGATAGTTGCCACTGGATATTTCTTCCACCAGTTGCTGCACAGAATGTATTGCCTTATGTAAACGATAAGGAATATAGTTATAGAGAACAACTATATACACAAATATAATGAAGACAAAGATAATCACTATTGAATGAATATCACTTGCTAGGGTCGTTAAATCCGTTGCCTGAGCTACTGCAAAAAACAGAATTACTGTTTGCAACACTATGATTCCAAAGAGAATGGCAATCATAGTATGGTATTTCGCTTTAAGAGAACGTTTCATTATCTTCAATCCTTATTAACAGCAGTTTCATAGATTAATTTATCGATATTACCCTTAGGACCAAGTAAAATTAGAACATCACCTTCATTAATGATGTCATTTGCTCCAGGCATATCATTTAGCCGTTTTTCTATCACATTTCTTCCATCTTCAGTAACCGATAGATAGTTATATTTGATTGCTACTACATTTACTCCTCTCTTGGAAGGAAGGGCAAGTTCCTGAAGTGGCTTTCCTACAAATTCTTTGGGAGCAATCATTTCCACAACTATGTGTCCGCTGGAGAGATTAATATATTCCAACACATTACGTGATATTAAGGTTTTAGCTAATTGATTACCTACCATTTCTTCCGGTAAAAGCGTATGTTGGACTCCAATAAGTTTTAGGATTCTGCCATGTAATTCGGATTCGACTTTGGCATATATTATTCCTACCCCTATTTTTTTAAGGATGGCAGCAGTAAGAATACATTCTTCAACATTACTTCCGATACCGATAATTACAGCATCCGTTTCATTTAAATTTTGTGATCTTAATGCTGCTTCATCAGTGCTATCCATACAAACAGCAGAGGTTACAAAAGTGCTAACCTCATTAACCAGATCCTTATTTTTGTCGATGGCAATAACTTCCATACCATTTTCAGCCAATATCTTGGCTACCGTCATTCCAAAACGTCCTAATCCAATTACAGCATATCTTGCCATTTTATCTCCTTTATTGGAAGGTTAATTGATCCTAACCAATTGGAATTGTTTCTTCTGCATAAGTAACACGAGGTTGCAAATTACGAATAGAAAGGGCATAAATTAAGGTTAATGGACCAATACGCCCAATATACATTAATAAAGTTATCAGCAATTTACCTATATAAGATAACTTAGCTGTTATTCCCATACTTAGCCCCACCGTTCCAAAAGCAGAGAATGCTTCAAACAGTATTTGTTCGAAGGGAAACGGTTCAGTGAGCATTAGCACAAACAAAATTACTATTATAATTGTCAATGCCAAGGTAGCTAAGGTTGTTGATTCTCTAGCATTGGAAAGAGAGATTTTACGTTTGAAAATTACCAAATCCTGCTTTCCGGTTAACATAGAAACCACAGAAAGTATAAGAACTGCAAAAGTTGTTGTTTTAATTCCACCACCTGTAGAACCGGGGGAAGCTCCAATAAACATTAATATCACAGTGATTAATACAGAAGCAGAACTGTATAAACTAATATCTATAGTATTAAATCCTGCAGTACGAGCAGTTACAGATTGAAACCAGGAACCTAGAACCCTGCGGGCAACAGTAAAACCTTTCATAGAACTGTTATATTCTGAAATGTAAAGCCCTAAAAAACCGGAAATTAATAATAAAGCAGTTGTAGATAATACGATTTTTGAATGCAAGGTCAATTTTTTAATAATACCTTTAGCAAAGAAATAGTGGTATATATCAATTAAAACTGCAAAACCCAAGCCACCTAAGATAATCAAAAAAGTGATACTTAAGTTAACCAGAGGGGACTGCACATAACTACATAGATTATTGCTCCACAAGGAAAAACCAGCATTACAGAAAGCAGATATAGAATGAAACAAAGCATAATATATTGCTTGAGCAGTTGGCATCTCTTTGGCAAATCCAATAAATAAAAACACTGCTCCGATAATTTCAATAATTACGGTAACTAAAACTGTGCTTCTAAGAAGTTTTAAAACATCAATTACGGGAGTTTCACCTACAACTTTATGCATCAGTGTTTGGACATTTAAAGAAATCTTTTGTCCTAACATCAAAGCAAAGGCAGTTGATATTGTCATAATACCCAATCCACCAATCTGGATAAGCAACAAGATAACTATTTGTCCAAATAAAGAATAATAACTTCCTGTGTCCATAACTACAAGTCCTGTTACACAAGTAGCAGAAGTAGCCGTAAACAGAGCATCAACAAAGTGTGTTATATAACCTTCTGTAGATGAAGCTGGTAACATCAACAATATCGTCCCAATTAAAATTACGGCTGCAAAACTAAGCATTAAACTGATCGGCGGATTCCGCATTAGCAATTTATAAATTTTGCCTTCAAAAGCTCTAAATAATAAGAATTGTACGATAAACCAGGTCTGCCGAATCAACAGAAAGAAGATAACGAATTTTGCCTGGTAAATTAGCAATAATGACCCTAAAATTAATATCACTAAATCAAAATAAACAACTGTCCGATTTTGCTGAACTTCACCGGATAAAACTCGAGAAAGAATTGTTAGCATTAAAAGTAAAATATTGGCCAAAGCAGTTATGAATTCAATGGTCTGATATGAACCCACATAATATTCGAAAATGGGCTCTAAAAAGAGGACCAAACAACTCCATATAGCCATAAGATAGGCAACTAATTCAATTCGCTTAAAAAATCCTGGTTTATTTGCTGATGGCATTTTAGTTTATTTTGAGCTTAGTTTGTAAGTCAGTAATTATTTTTTGTTGAATAATTTCAATAGAATCGCGAGCTGGAATTTCTTTCAGCAAATCCATGACTTCAAAATATTCTTTTAATGCAAAGGTTTGTTTGTAAAATTCGTTTACGCGTTTGCGGACTGCCTCTCCATTGTCATCTGTCCGTTGAATTAAAGAAGAGCCGCAAACATCGCAAATTCCTTCTCGGGTAGGTTTTTTATGTAAGATATTATAGGTTGCACCACAAGAACTGCAAAGCCGGCGTGCTTCAATTCTTTCAATTGCTTCTGTTTCAGTTAGTTCCAAATAGTAAACTCTTAGAACATTATAGTGTTGTAATAAATATTCTGCTTGTGCTTGAGTTCTGGGAAAGCCATCAAAAATAACACCAGGACAGCTTGTAGATAAAGATGAATTAACAAGCTCAAAAACTAGTTCATCATTTACTAATTCGCCCTTAGCAATTATGGATTGAACTTTTTTGCCAAGTTCGGTTTGTTTACTAATCTGCTCACGGAATAAATCACCAATATTTATATGTTGAAATCCTGTTTTTTCTGCTAATAATTCAGCTTGTGTCCCTTTCCCACTACCCTGTATTCCTAAAAAGACAATTACATCTATCATAATTAACCTCTTATTTATACCTAAAAAAGGATTTATATAGTTCTGTCAAGAAAAATGGAATAAACGATTTTGCTGCACAACCATTTTGTTTAAAAAAAGGGGGGCAAAAAATAATTTACCACCCCATTCTATAATGTTAAAATGCATTATTTACTGTCCACAATCAGTAATTACACTTATGGATATCATATTAGCTTCAGGCACATTTCTACTTTACAGTATAATCTTCACTCAATCTGTTGACTGCTAAGATCTATTTTAAAAGCAACATTTTTTTGGTTTTAGAATATCCATTAAGTTGCATCTTATACAGGTATACTCCAGAGCCAATATTATTTCCCATATTATCAGTACCATCCCAAACTACTTTATGTTCGCCATAAAGCAACTCATTATTTATTAGAGTTTTAATCAATTGTCCTTTTAGATTATAGATATTAATAGTAACTTTAGCTGGTTGTTTAACATTAAAAGCGATAGTAGTTGTTGGATTGAATGGATTGGGATAATTAATTAGATTACTAATAGGTTCCGGAAGGGTATTATCTTCATTGGAAACAAAATTATCCGGTTTGTTGGTAGTAAATTTTATGGCTAATTCAGGAGCCAAAATATTAGCAGTAACAGGATAAGTATTTCCGTGAGTATAAGTTAAACCGCTTAATTGATTATGATCTTCTATTCCAACAGTGCAATAATTTGTAGTAATTCCAGGGTTATCAACGGTGTGATATTGAATTACAATATCTCCATCCTGATCAGGTTTTGGATACAGAATAATTTGGAACTTTTCTAAAGAAGCATTTGGGCCCAAATCTATTGTATATTGATTATATGCTTTATTCCATTCCACTATAAAGCGATTATTTTGGGAATCGTACCAATAAATAATATGCATATAATCATAAACAGGATCTCCATTTTCATCTTCACCTGTTTTCATCCCTTTTAGATCATCCCAATAACCTGCTATCATAGCATAAGGTCCTAACGCCGCAGGAATATAACAGTTATAGAAATTTGAGTCATCCGTTGGTATAAAAGAAACCCATCCGTTTGTAGACATAGTTAAACTATTGTAATCTACACCATAAAAACGGAAAGAAAAAGGAAGTGTAATCGTTTTTACACCGTCATCACGATTTAAATATACATTCCCTATAGGAGTGCCATCTTCAGGATCGAGTTCAATCCAATCATAAACAGGAGTTTGAGCATAACCAAGATCATTAGAATCATAAGCATAATAGCCATATTCATCAGGACCAGTAGGATTATTAGCACCAGGATTGCCTGCTGTTACAGCATAAAAACTATAATAACTATAATCTGTATTATTGGTTGCATCGATGCGTAATGGAATATTATGTCCAGGAGTAACTCCCTCCATAATAGTTATCGTAGCTGTAAATTGTTTAGTTTCATTGGGAGCAAGTGATCCAATACTAATAGAATTACTTTGTGCCTCAGCAGCTGTAGATAATGATTGAATGTTGAGATTGATGTCTTCCATCGGATAATTTCCAAGATTAGTTACAGAAAAAATGATGTTATTTTCTTCTCCAATTTCTAAAATCCCTTCATAATTAACAAGATGTATTTTCGCTCCACCGGTTACTAGCTGAAAAATATGTGTTTCTGAAGGATTATCCAGAGATAAAACAAAATCAATTATTTCACCGGGTCTAAAATAACCTGTGGTAGTAAATTCAAATTCCACAGAAACTGTCGCATCTGGATTTATGGTAGCAATCGAAACAGTAGGATTGCTGAGAATTATTGCAGAATGATTAGTTGTTAGATTAGCATTCACATTATTATATATCTGTTCGGAAAAATTTTTTAGCTGCAAAGATAAGGAATAATCTGTATCCGGTGCTAAAATAGTATTTCCCAGATTATTAGAAACAATACCAATAGTTGAATTTTGCTGAAGAGTTAAAGTGCGTACCAAAGGAACATAATTCTTTTTGCTAATCGTAATTGTTAGTTCTCCTTCAACATTGGGATCGATAGGTAAGATACCATAACCATTTTCTATTGGAGCATAACTGTAATTTATTCCATCTTTTGTTCCGGATATTATACCGCTATTCAAATGAGGAGCATTTATTCTAATGTGGTTATCACTTTGATTATAAGTTAAACCTCCTTCAATTACATTTTCAGAAATTATATTGGGAACCAAAACCCACATATTTAAAGTAGGATCACTTAAGATGTTATAAACATGGTAATAGAATGCTACATACTGATTAGGAGCAAGATCATTAGGAAAATTTTTGTAGAGTTCTATTTTGCCAATCATAACGCTAGTTCCAAATCCACGCACTCCATAATCAAAAATACTACGAAAAGCACCACTGGAAATAGAATTATTTAAACGAGTTTTTGTGTGTAAATCAGACGGTCCAACAAAAGCTACACAACCACCTGGATTGGACATAGTCCCCATACGCATCCATCTCTCACCAAAATTAGGATTTACCGTATTGGCAAAATCACCTGTATTACAGACAATTGAAAACACAATAGGCATTTTTGAACCGTTGAAAGTATTATTCAAATCGGGTATGTGAAATTGAGGATAATGCCAGCCATTTGCATCACCCCAACCGCGATAACTGATGAATTGAACTCCTTGATTGATAGATTGTTGGATAGCTGTAGTTCCAGGAAAACTGGGAGGAAAATATACAGTATCCACTTGCGCGTAACCATAGGAAAGCATTCTATTTCGTAACCAGCGGGACATAGATATTGGAGTGGAAGGTCTTAAACCGCCTTCAGCATAATTTCCGGCAACCATTAAAGATCTTTTCATCCAATTGGTATCTGTCATATAAGGGGCTTTTTCGTAGGCGATGGTTTTATTGATCATTGTTATAAACTCACTCGCATCAGCAAATGAAAAACGACCTACTAGCAATTCAGGAAAATAGTCATCACCTTCTAACATAGCGTAATAATTATCATCTGCATCATTTTCAGCATATTCAGGTGAAGGAAAATAATTCGTAGGAATTGCAAAAGTTCCGGTTACATCACCCCAGAGAATGAGATAATCGCATTTATAAGTCTGATAGTGATTTGCTATGTAAGTTTTAATTTGTTGGATACTGGAACCTATATCTGATTTATTTACAGTATACACATCAAAGCCCAAGGATTTCTTCCAGGAAATATAAGCATTTTGATAGTTTGCCAGTTGACTATGAGAAATAATCAATATTTTAGGTCTGCTAATTGGCAGTTCTCTCAAATACGAATAATCAAAATTATCCGCTAAAGCCTTATAAGCATCAATGAAAGCTGGAGAAACAGAATCAGGAATTTGAATCGGATTTGAACCGGTAAGCTCGAAACTTAGTTCATTGAGAGTGTGAATTAATCCATCTTCTTCTCTTTGAGTTTCAATGCGTATGGTATAACCACGCATTTCTCTAAAAGTGAAACTGTTCACAATACTCACAGCACTATTCTCTTTTTTCTGTTCGCTATATAAAAAACTGCCTTCTGAATCGTAAACATTCCAACACATACTGGATATAATTAATTCTGCATCAGCATATGGAAAGGCAAATGTTTTTGTAATAAATGAACCGGAAGCAAAGGGCTCATCTTCTTCCATATTTGTATCTTGATATTCAATAGGATTAGTTTGCAATCCTTCAAATTGAGCGTATAAACTTGAACCACTTGTAACGAAATTTTGTATTGTAGTTGCTGCTAATATACTGCAGGCTAGTAATATTAAGATGAATATAGTTTTTTTCATTTAATCACCCCTGATAGTGTTTATTAGATTATATGCAATATCCCTTCCAAGTTAGACAATAATTTGTCTTCTCTATATTTTTATGCAACTGGCATTAAAATTGCATTAATAGTATATATGGAAAAGCATTTCAAAGGACTAACTAATGATGAGTAGAAAAGCAATAATCATATTGATAATTGTGTTGCTGATTATAACTGCCTGTGGAAAAAACACAGTGCTAAATACTCCGGATATTGATCCCTCATCGATCAATTTTGGTACTCCTCAAACTCTTGATGTGATAACTTGGAATTTGCGAACCTTTCCTCAAGGAACGGATTTAGAAGCTTTAAAACAGATAATATTGGCTTTAAATGTTGATGTAATAGCATTTCAAGAAATTATGGATTATACTACATTTATCGATATGGCTTCTGATATTCCAAATTATAACGCCTGTATTTATTCTGCCACAGATACTTATCGGCTTGCTTATTTATATGATACCCGAACAGTTACCGTAAACAATCAATATACTATCTATGAAAATGACAGCAATCCCTTTCCCCGTCCTCCTTATATTCTGGATATAACCTGGGAAAATGATAACTATCTAATCATCAATAATCATTTGAAAGCTTTTGGTGATAATTATATCGATGAAAACAATAATTGGGATGAAGAAGTGCGTCGTCGCCTTGCTTGCATGAAATTGGATAGTTATATCTCCACTAATCTTCCAAATAGCAAAGTTATTGTTTTGGGAGATATGAATGATCAAATAGCAGAACCACCTGAATATAATGTCTTTTTAAACTTTATAAATAAATCGGATGAATACTATTTTGTGGATATGCCAATTGCTGTCTCACCCAACTATAACAATGTATCCTATCCCAATTCATTCAGCCATATAGATCATATTCTTATTACTAATGAACTTTTTGCTGATTTTGAACAAGGAGGTAGTTACTGTAAAACCATTTTGGCAGAAAACTGGATGCTAAACTGGAATACATACTCTTCCACTATTTCGGATCATCGTCCAGTAGGAATCCGTTTGGGGAAACCACATTAAAAAAAACTATAAGTTAAATGGTACATAATTTTTAGCTGAATTTTATGATGTTATATAGGTAATATCCAGATTATGGAATATTCAGTTTTTCACCGGGTTTCATAACTTTACCTCGAAATCCATTAGTAGCAATTCGATCTATAAACTCCTGAGGATCACATTTAATAAGATCAAAAGTATTGTAATGCATAGGAATGGCCAGTTCTGGGTTAATCATAGTTACGGCATGTACGGCATCATCAATATCCATAGTATAATTCCCTCCGATAGGAATTAGTAATATATCTATCTTATCAATTTCGCCAATCAGTTTCATATCTCCAAAAATGCCTGTATCACCACAATGATATATAGTTTTTCCCTCAACGGTAAAGACAGCTCCAGCTGCTAGTCCTGCATAAACTCCGTTCATTGTCGAGGAACCATGAAAAGCAGGAACGAATTTTACTCTACCAAAATCAAACCGAAAAGCACCCCCTATTTGCAGAGGATGGGTACGAAATCCACTCTTGGAAATGATGGAAGCAAGTTCAGATACACAAATAATAGTGGTTTTATGCCTATCTGCAATAGTTAAGGCATCAGCCATATGATCTGAATGAGCGTGAGTTAAAATTATATAATCTGCTTTTACTTGATTGGATTTTACCGGAGATAGGGGATTAGCATTTAAATAAGGATCAATAATAATATTTTGCTTTTGGCTGTTCGTGAAAAGAAAGGTGGAATGTCCAAAATACTGCAGTTCCATTTTATTACTCTCCTTCCTTCTGTTTTTATTAATATTATAATCGATTTACCTCCAAAAGCAAATCTTCATTATATCGTTATGTAATTGCGTAAATATCGTCATCCTTTTATTATTTAATAATAAATAACCATTGCTTGTTCCTTGCCTATTCCTTGCTTGTTATCGTAGAGTTGCGGTGGTATTATTGTGGAAAATTCCCAAGAGACAGCACCACAGCTCCGGGATAGCAACTAAGGAAGAACTTAGTAACATTATGATTCATATATGGTACAGGGAGCTTGGTGCTAATGCGCTGTAAAATAGATTCTTAGTTCAATATTATATCTTTGTCTATTTAGTTATGAATTTATCATACTTTAATTCATCTTTTTTTCTTGACTGAATTTCAATATCTATATTTACTGAATTTATTATAAATTGATTAAGGGAAAGAATGAATGACCTTATATGATATTGTCGAACTTCTGGATGCAGAGGTTCTATATGAAGGAGCTGATTTGAATAAAGTAGTTCCTTGTGCTTTTGCTTCAGATTTAATTTCGGACATCCTGATGTGCACTAAAGAACCAACTTTACTTTTAACAGGATTAACAAATAATCAGGTAATTCGTCTTGCTGATATGATTGATCTGATAGGTATTGTTTTTGTTCGTGGGAAAAAACCAATGCAAGATGTTATTGATATGGCTAAGGAACGCGGGCTTCCATTAATAGCTACTAAAATGACTCTATATCGATCCAGTGGAATTTTATATAATGCAGGACTTCGTAGCTGCAAAATTTGAGATGGCTGAATATTGGCATATTAATTCCGGTTTAGAAGAACGGGTGAAGGAATTTTTAGCAAAAAAAATCGAACCGGATGTAGTTTTGCAAATAGACATACCTGAAAAAGATTTCAATATTGCTGGAAGAGGTTCTTCTGAACTAAAAAACCTACTAAAACGCTTAGGAGTAGATTCTGATATTTTACGAAGAATTGCAGTTGCTAGTTATGAAGCTGAAATAAATGTTGCCGCTCATTCTATAGGTGGTAAAATGATTAGTAATGTATATGATGATTTGATTTATATGCAATTTATAGATAATGGTCCCGGAATTAGCGATATTGAACAGGCAATGATTCCCGGATATTCTACAGCGGATGATTTAGTTCGTGAATTCGGTTTTGGAGCTGGTTTAGGTTTACCTAATATAAAGAAAAACAGCGATGCCTTGCATATTGAATCAGCTTTGGGTTCACCTACTTTGGTAGAAATAATAATATTTTTTCTAAAATAAGAAAATGACAGAATCAATATATTTCCATGCCCTCCACATTTTGGAAGATAACTGTACAGGATGCACTGCCTGTGTTAGAGTGTGCCCTACTGAAGCAATCAGAGTTCGTGATCACAAAGCAAGTATAGATCCGTATCGGTGTATTGATTGTGGTAATTGCATAAATATTTGCCGCTTTCATGCTATAATTCCTATTTGTGATTCCCTGGAAATAATTCATAATTTTAAGTATAAACTAGCTATTATTTCGTCTTCCTTTTTTGGTCAATTTACCGAAGATATTAGCTATGAAGTTGCTAAACAGGCAGTTTTGGATCTCGGTTTTGATCAAGTAGCAGAAGAAGCATCTGTTACTGATTTTATGATTAATATAATTAGGGATTATATAAGAAAAAATCGAGAAAAAAGACCTATTTTAAGTAGTAATTGTCCTTCAGTTGTTCGTTTAATCCAATTAAAATATCCATCTTTGCTTCCCAGTTTATTTCATCAGGAAGCTCCAATGAGTATATTAACAAGATATTTACGGGACAAAATAAGCCAAGAATATGGTTTGGAAGAAAAAGAAATCGGTATTTTTCTTATTGTGCCTTGCATTGCTCATGTAACAGCTGTTCATCAACCTGAAGGTGCCTATAAACATCTTCAAGATGGAGCTTTTTCCATTGGGATGATCTATGGAAAGGTTAGAGATTCGTTAAAATATTTGCAAAACAATCCTCCATCTATCGATACCTATCCTAAAGGTTTAACTTGGGCTCTTTCAGGAGTTCAAGCTGATTTGGTTGATTGTGATGATATTCGTGCGTTATCTGTTAACGGAGTTGAAAATGTGATGGAAATCCTCTCCCGCGTTGAAGATCATTATCTTGATCAATATGATTATATTGTTTTACGAACCTGCACTAATGGTTGTGTAGGCGGTTGTTTGAATGTGGAAAATCCTTTTGTAGCAATGAGTAGGATAAAGAAAATGATCAAAGAAGGCAAAGAAGAGGATTATGATACCAGTGAGTTATACGAACTCTATGAAAAAGGTGAATTTACTGTTGTTCCTCTTGCTCCCAGACCTATTATGGAGCTGGACAAAGATATCAAAAAAGCAATCCAAAAGATGAAACAGATCAATGAATTTCTTACAATGCTACCAGGTCTCGATTGTAGTGCTTGTGGGAGCCCAACCTGTTATGCTCTGGCCGAGGATATTGTTTTAGGTAAAGCCTCTATTGATGATTGTGTCGTACTTTTAAAAAGACACAGCAAAGATACTGAAGAAGATGAAGATAAAAAGAATAAGGATACATAAATGATCAATCTTAGCGATTATGTTACTGCCATTAAAGGAATTAACTGTACTTCAGCGCTATCTCTGGAAGGAGTAAAAATAACTGGTGCTTATGTTTGTGATATGTTAAGCGATGTTATGGGCTCTGCCAAACCAGGACAGGTTTGGATAACAATTATGAAACATCTAAATATTATAGCTGTTGCTTCAATGACAGGTATACCGGCTATTATTTTTGCCAAAGGAAATGAACCGGATACTGCTGTAATTGAAAAAGCAATTGAGGAAGGGATTATACTTATTTCCAGTAAGCTTCCGACCTTTGAACTTGCTGGCAAACTTTATAAACTGCTCAATCCATAAGCTTATTCAGAATGCTCTCGCTTCGTGCTGATTTACATATCCATTCTGTATTATCCCCTTGTGGAGGATTGGAAATGTCTCCCAAAGCTATTATCCAGCGATTGAAATATTTTGGAATACAATGGATGGCCATAACAGACCATAACAGTATGCAAAATTGCCCTGCTTATGAAATGGTAGCAAAAAATGAAGGTCTATATTATTCTTGGGGAGTAGAAATACAGAGTATAGAAGAAATTCATCTGCTTGCCTATTTTGATGATAGTTCTTCAGCTAAAGAATTTGATTCCGAACTTTATAACAGCTTATTACCCATAAATAATGATGTTGATTTTTGGGGTGATCAAGTTATCATTGACGAAAACGAGAACATTTTAAGAGTGGAACAACGTGCCCTGATAAATTCCTCACAGTGGGACTTAAATACAGTAGCAGAAAAGGTTCAGGCCTATAATGGATTAGTTGTTCCCGCTCATATAGATGCAGGGGTAAATAGTATTATTAGTCAGCTTGGTTTTATGCCAAGTGAACCGGAATTGAAACTTTTTGGAATAACTGCAATGCTTGATATAAAAAGCTGGCTTACTGAACATCCTGATTTTGAGGATAAGGTCTTTCTGCGTGCTTCTGATGCTCATTATTTAAATGACATAGGAAAAGGTTATAGCATTATTACGGTAGCAGAAGCAACAGTGCAAGAATTGATCTTGGCTGCAAAGGGTGTTTCAGGACGGAAAATAGAAGTTTAGATAAAAAAATATAGAAAAAAAAGGAGAAGTTATGACTTCCGCACCTCAGATGCATAATGACCTATACAATCAATTGAAGGAAGTTATTGCAGAAAAGAAAAATGTTCGTAATCCCTTGATCGAAATCTTACGTGTAGCCCAAGATATTTTTGGCTACCTTCCGATCGAAGTTCAAGAATTCATTGCTAATGAAATGAATATCCCCGCAAGTCATATTTATGGTGTTGTTACTTTTTACAACTTTTTTTCGATGACCCCACGTGGTAAATATAACCTTAATGTATGTATTGGAACTGCCTGCTTTGTTAAAGGTGCTCCTCGCTTAATTCAAATGCTCTCTGATGAGCTTGGAATTCAAATGGGGGAAACCACTAAAGATGGCCTGTTTACTATGACTGCGGTTAGATGTGTGGGTGCTTGTTCTTTAGCGCCTGTATTTGTAATCGGTGAAGACACATTCGGTAGAATTGATAGCAAGGACAAAGTGGCTGAAATCATAAAACGCTATCAATAATCCGGGTTCTGGTATGCAAGATATATCATTACACCTGTTAGATATCATTGAAAATTCGGTTCGAGCAGAAGCCAAACTCATCAAAATACGTATTATTCGCGATGTAAAAGATAATCTATTACGTTTAATTGTGGAAGATAATGGGATAGGTATGGATTCACAAACTCTGGAAAAAGCTCAAAGTCCCTTCTATACTTCCAAAAAAGATAGAGAGAAAAAAGTAGGACTGGGAATACCGCTCTTAAAACAAAATGCAGAAGCAACTAACGGTAGCTTTCAAATGACAAGTGCACCTGGATTTGGGACTGTTTTAACAGTGGATTTTCAATTGGACCATATCGATCGCATGCCCCTTGGTAACTTGAAAGATACTCTCTTGGGAGTTATTATTGGCCACCCCGAAGTTGATTTTAGTATTAAACTTATCAGCCATGAACAGGGTGTAGAAAAAAGCTTTTATTTCGAGACCGCAGCTATCAAAGAAGAATTAGGTAACATACCTTTAACTTACCCCGATGTTATTGAATACATCGATCAATCATTATTAGAAGGAATACAAAATACAAATATGGAGGATGTCTGATGAAAACACTCGCAGACCTTAAGAAAATCCGTGAAAAAGCTCAGGAAGAAATGAAACTTCGCGGTGGGACTACAAGAATCAAAGTAGTCGTAGGAATGGGAACCTCTGGAATAGCTATGGGTGCCCGTGAAGTTATGAAAACTTTCCTGGAAGAGATTGCTAATCGAAATTTAACCGATGTCCTTGTTACTCAAACAGGAGAGAAAGGACTTTCTTCCCTGGAACCGGTAGTGGATATAATCGAAGAAGGTAAACCAAAAATAACCTATGGTAATATGACTCCTGAAAAGGTGAAAAAAGTAATAGTAGAACACATAGTTAATGGTAGAATCGTCTCCGATTATGTTGTCGCTACGGGCAACTAGTTCTGGGGGTATTAGAAAATGTCATTAAAAAGAATTGACCTCTTGATCTGCTGTGGATCAGGATGTGTAAGTGCTGGAGCAATAAAGATAAAAGATCAGTTTCATAGTGTTCTGAAAGATAAAGGTTTAACAAACGAAATAAACATCATTGAAACTGGATGTATGGGACCTTGTGACTATGGACCAGTAATGGTCATTTATCCGGAAGGAGTTTTCTATAAAAAAGTTACACCTGAAGATGTGGAAGAAATTGTTGAAGAACATTTCCTTAAGGGACGCCCAGTGAAGCGTTTAATGCTTCAAGACGAAGAAGAAAAAAACTATCTCACTAATAAAGAAATCCCTTTCTATCAGAAACAGGTGAAAGTAGCGCTGGCCAATTGTGGATATATTGATCCTGAGAGTATTGAAGAATACATTGCCACAGGTGGTTATGAAGCATTGGGAACTGTGCTGACTACTATGACCTCTCAACAAACCATTGATGTAATAAAAAAATCTGGTTTACGAGGAAGAGGTGGTGGCGGTTTTCCCACTCATTTAAAGTGGCAGATGGTTCACGATAATCCTTCTGAAGAGAAATATTTTATTTGCAACGGAGATGAAGGTGATCCCGGTGCATTTATGGATAGAAGTTTACTGGAAGGTGATCCGCATCGTGTTTTAGAAGGAATGATGATTGCTGCTTATGCAATAGGTGCCAAAAACGGATTTTTCTATATCCGCGCTGAATATCCTCTTGCTATTAAACGAATTAAGCTTGCTATTCAAAAAGCCAAAGAAGCAGGTTTAATGGGAGAAAATATATTTGGCAGTAATTTTAGTTTTGAAGCAGAAGTTAGAACTGGCGCAGGTGCCTTTGTTTGTGGAGAAGAAACAGCTCTAATTCACTCTATTGAAGGTCAACGTGGAAATCCTACTCCTAAACCACCTTATCCTGCAGTTCAGGGACTTTTGAAAAAGCCTACAATTGTGAATAATGTAGAAACTTTAGGTAATATTCCTACTATTATTCTTAAAGGTGCGGAATGGTTTTCTTCGATGGGAACCCAAACCAGCAAAGGAACCAAGGTTTTTGCCTTAACTGGAGATGTTAGAAATACAGGATTAGTAGAAGTTCCAATGGGAATTACTCTAAGAGAACTGATTTTTGATGTGGGTGGTGGAATTATTGGTGACCACAAATTCAAAGCAGTTCAATTGGGAGGTCCCAGTGGTGGTTGTTTAACTACTCAGCATCTTGATGTCCCAATTGATTATGAGAGCTTAAAAGAGCGCGGTGCGATGATGGGTTCCGGCGGAGTAATTATAATGAACGAAGAAAAGTGTATGGTCAATGTTGCCAAGTTCTTTATGGATTTCTGCGTTGATGAATCCTGCGGAAAATGTGCTCCTTGTCGTATTGGCTTGAAACAAATGCTGGAGATATTAAAACGCATTGATAGTGGTAATGGTAAAGAAGGCGATATTGAAGAATTACAACGCTTAGGTGAAACCATATCCAAACTTGCCCTTTGCGGATTAGGTCAAACAGCTCCCAATCCTGTTCTTTCTACAATTCGATATTTCCGAGATGAATATGAGGCTCATATCAGGGATAAAAGCTGTGCCAATAAAGTTTGTCTCGATTTGATGCATTTTGAAATAGATAAAAGTCGTTGTATCGGATGCTCTTTATGCTCTCGAAAATGTCCTACTAAATGTATTTCGGGCAGCAGAGAAGATAAATATACAATTAATCAACTGTCCTGCATAAAATGTGGAACTTGTATGGATGTATGCCCCGTAAAAGCAATTTCTAAAGTTCCGGGAATGCATCCTGATGTTAAAGCTAAACGTGAAGCGGAGGCAATAAAACAACAAAATCAAGACGAATAAAAGGATAAGAGCTATGATCAAAGAGATTTGTAAAAAATATGCTCCTCATAAGGATAATCTGATTCAGATTCTCCATGAAATTCAGAATGCGGATCCTCAGCATTATATTTCTAATGAAGCAGTGGATACTGTGGCTGAATATCTTAATATACCTGCCAATCATATTTATGGTGTGCTGACATTTTATACGATGTATAGTACTAAACCAAGAGGCAAGAACATTATTCGCCTGTGTGAATCACCACCTTGTTATATTAAAGGTTCGGAAAACATATTACGCAAACTGAAAGTTCTGCTTGGTGTTAATGTTGGCGAAACAACAAAAGATGGTTTATTCACTCTTGAATTATGCGCCTGCTTAGGTGTATGTGGAAATGCACCTGTGATGATGATCAATGATGATTTTTATGGCGATCTTACCGAAGAGAAAGTTGAAGAAATCATAGATAAGATCAGGGAGATGAGATAATGAAATACTATCGCAATCATATCCTTGTCTCTATTAATGAGACTTCTCTTGCAGCTGGAGTTCAGGAATTTATTTCTTCTCTCCGCAATGAACTTGCCAAAAATGATTTGGCAGAGGAAATTAATATATTGGAAACCGGACCTTTAGGTTTCTTTGGAAGAGGAATTTGTTTAACTGTATATCCAGAAAACATTAATTACGAAGATGTTAAGATCGAAGATATTCCAGAACTTGTTCAGGAACATTTCCTGAAAGGACGTCCACTAAAACGTTTAATGCTAGGTGCAGCAGAGAAATTTAGCCCAAAATTCAACTACGAGAACCGGATTGTTTTACGTAATTCAGGTATAATAGACCCTGAAAATATAGATGACTATATTGGAACAGGTGGTTATGAAGCTTTAGAAAAAGCACTAACACAACTTAGACCTGAAGATGTTATATCAGAAGTAAAGAAATCTGGTCTTAAAGGTAGAGGGGGAGCAGCATTTCCAGTGGGATTAAAGTGGAGCTTTACCGCTGCTCTTAATGTTCCTCAAAAATATGTAGTAGTTAATGCTGATGAAGGCGAACCAGGAACTTTTAAAGATCGGTTAATAATGGAAGGAGATCCACATCAATTACTGGAAGGTGTAATGCTTTGTGCTTATGCCGTTGGTGCAAACAAGGCATATATCTATATCCGAGGAGAATACAAACTCTGCATAGCTCGTTTAGAAAACGCTATTAAGCAGGCATATCAATATGGCATTTTAGGCAAAAATATCTTTGATAGTGGTTTCGATATAGATATCGAAATCAAGATTGGTGCAGGTGCTTATGTTTGCGGAGAAGAAACAGCTTTGATTGAATCCTTGGAAGGAAATCGCGGAAACCCGCGTTGGAAACCACCTTTTCCAGGAGTTGAAGGTTTGTGGAAAGCTCCCACTATCGTAAACAATGTAGAAACTCTGGCTAATGTGCCTTTCATTATTGCCAAAGGTGCCGAAGAATTTGTTAAATATGGAACTCCTGAATGTCCGGGAACCAAAGTTTATACAATTCTTGGCGATGTTGCCTTTCCGGGACTTTGTGAAGCAGATATGGGAACAACCCTAAGAACAATTATCAACGATTACGCAGGTGGAATGAAAAAAGGTTTTCGTTTTAAAGCAGCATTAGTAGGTGGAGCAGCGGGAGTTATTCTTCCCGACCGCCTTTTAGATGTAAAAATGGATTTTTCTAGCTTAAATCAATATGCTGCTGTTTTAGGGAGCGGAGCCATTTTAGTTCTGAATGAACATCAGAGTATTATCGATTTGCTTTGGAGTATTCTGCGTTTCTTCCGTCATGAATCCTGCGGAAAATGTTCGCCTTGTAGAAATGGAACAGAGCAGCTGTATAAGCTGATTTCTAAAATCCGTAAGGGAAATGGAACAATGCAAGATGTGGATTTAATGCTGTTCATTGCAGAAACTATGCAGCAAACATCTTTCTGTGCATTAGGTCAATCGCCTATTATGGCTGTCCGTAGCGCAATTGAAAATTTCCCCGATGAATTCATTGAACTAACTAAAAAGTAATAAGATAAGAGGATTGATATTATGGCAAAAACAGTAAACGTCTTTATCGACGGTCACCATCTGGAAGTTCCAGATACAATGACGATTATCGAAGCCGCAGATAAAATTGGAATTTATATTCCACGTTTGTGCTATCACCCCGATTTACCTCCAACCGGAAATTGTGGAGTTTGTGTAGTAGAAATTAGTGGAAATCCAACTCCAAAGCGTGCGTGTTGTACACCTGTGGCTGAAGGTATGAAAATTGTTACTAATTCCAAAAAACTTCGTACCTATCGTAAAACCGTAGTTGAAATGATTCTATCCAATCATGATGTAACTTGTCCTACTTGTTCTGCAAATAACAAATGTGAGTTACAATCACTAGCAAATAATCTGGGTGTGGATCCTGATGCTTTACCCAGTATTCTGGTAAAAAAACCTGCAGATGATTCCAGTTTATCCATTGTCAGAGACACCAATAAATGTATTTCTTGTGGGCGTTGTATAACCGTGTGTAATGAAGTTCAAACCGTTTGTGCTTTAACTTTTGCAGATCGCGGTATTGATACACATGTAGATACTGCTTTCAGTAACGGAATGGCTAATAGCCCCTGTGTTAATTGTGGGCAGTGTACAGTATATTGCCCCACCGGTGCTTTGCATGAAAGAAGTGAGCTAGATGCTGTTTGGGAAGCAATTTTCGATCCCGATAAGCATGTCATAGTTCAAGAAGCACCTGCCATTCGTGTTTCTTTAGGTGAAGAATTTGGTATGCCACTTGGCAGTGTAACTCCTAAAAAAATGTATGCAGCTCTTCGTAAAATCGGTTTTGATGCTGTTATGGATACCAATTTCACAGCTGATTTAACTATCTTGGAAGAAGGTACAGAATGTGTTACTAAACTGAAAGCAGGAGAAAAGCGTCCGCTTATTACTTCCTGTTCTCCCGGTTGGATCAAATTTATGGAGACCTATTATCCTGATTTAGCAGATTGCGTTTCCACAGCTAAATCCCCAATGAGTATGTTTGGAGTTCTTTCCAAGACATACTATGCTCAGGAAAAAGGTATCGATCCAGCAAAAATAGTGTCGGTTGCTATTATGCCTTGTACAGCTAAAAAATTCGAAGCACGACGTCCCGAACTAAGTGATAGCGGTTATCAGGATACTGATTATGTTTTAACTACTCGCGAATTTATCCGGATGATCAAAGAAACAGGAATTGATTTTGCTAATCTTCAAGATGAAGAACCTGATGCAGGAATGAGCTTCTATACCGGTGCAGGAACTATTTTTGGAGCTACCGGTGGTGTTATGGAAGCTGCAATTCGTAGTGCTTATTACCTGGTAACCAATACCGATCTTGAGAATGTTGATATAACAGCAGTACGCGGATTGGAAGGGGTTAAAGAAGCATCTGTCGATATCCCCGGCTTTGGAAAAGTGAATGTAGCTGTTGCTCATGGGCTTTCCAACGCACGCAAAGTTCTTGATCAAGTCCGTGAAGGTCTTGCCACAAAAGGTGAATCCCCTTGGCATTTTATTGAAATAATGGCTTGCCCAGGTGGTTGTGTAGGTGGTGGTGGACAGCCTTATGGTAACGATATTGCTTCAAGAGCACGTCGCGGATTAGCATTATATGAAGAAGACCGCAATTTACCGGTGAGAATGTCTCATCACAATCCTGAAGTGTTGAAAATATACGAAAAATTCTTGGGTGAACCAAATTCAAAGCTTGCCCTCAAATTGTTGCATACTCATTATTTCAAACGGTCTATATTTAATGGACAAATAACCGAAGAAATAACTCATAAGCACCAATAAATTAACACTATACACATCCTAATAGAGAGGCGAGGACTATAGTTTTCCCGCCTCTTTTATTTTTCAACTCAATTATAACTATACAACTAATTGTATCTTTTTGTTTGCAATTTATGGTGTGGAGATGGTCTCGTTTATTGTTACATTGCTAGTTGTGCTATGGTATATTAAGGTAATGTCTATAAACAGAGTACATTGAACAACTATAATTCTAGGTCGTTATCTATGAACAAGTTAAAACTCACATTCCAAGCATATTGATCTAAAAAATGATGAGAAATATTCAGTTGAAAACCTTGTTTGCTTTCATCAATTAACATATCATTTACCTTGTTTGCTTTATATGTCGCTTTATTATCCTAAATGTACTTAATGCTTGGTATTAATTCTTGCAGATTGTCGTGCGGATGGTAATGAACGATATTTTTGTTGTAACTCTCATTTTTTTAATCAGGAAACCAGTTAATATGTGTTGCACAATTATAAATAAGAGATAAGTACCCATTAGGTAAGGTCTATAGCAAAATTGAAGGTTTATACAATGCAGTGGTTTTATAAGTAACAATCGATAAATATTTCTCCTGCTTACTCACTTTCTTTACCGTATAAAAGAAAGAATAGCATATTATTTGGCAAAGAATACTAATCACTCTGAAACATCTGTTTAAAGTGCTTGCCGAATTGTAAGTTAGCAACGCGTTAAAAGAATATGATATTCATCACATTTATACATTGTTTGGTTTTAATGCCTCAATTTATGTTCTTTTATATGATCATTTACTGATCCTGAGGAATTTTTGGGGCTGAAACAGGATAGATATTAGTTACATTTAGAGAATCCTTATCTACCATAATTATTTTATTTTCAATCTTATGATTTAATTGCGCCTTACTAAAGGGAGGGTTTATATTTTCCACATGCAATGAGTAACTTACAATCAATCCTGAAAAGACAATAGAAATCATACTCATTAATTTCACCAGAATATTTATGCAAGGTCCTGCTGTATCTTTGAAAGGATCTCCAACTGTATCGCCAACGATACTTGATTTATGAATATCCGTACCTTTAGCTTTCAGATCTGTTTCAATATATTTTTTTGCATTATCCCATGCCCCTCCCGCGTTATTCATCATTACTGCTAAAACAAAACCGGAGGAAAGAGCACCAACCAGAATTCCTAAAACTCCGGGAATTCCTAAAATCAGTCCTGTGGCAATGGGAGATAGAATTCCTATTAAAGCAGGTAAAAGCATTTCTTTCTGAGCAGCTTGAGTGGAGATTGTAACGCATTTAGCATATTCAGGTTTAGCAGTTCCTTCTAAGATTCCTGGTATTTCTTTAAATTGGCGTCGTACTTCTTTAACCATTTTACCAGCAGCGCGTCCTACAGCTTTTATGGTTAATGAGGAGAATAAAAAGGCAACCATTGCTCCAATGAAAATGCCAAGTAAAAACTTAGGATTCAACACATGGATTTGGAAGTAATGTATAAAATCCGCCATGGAAGCCTCTGCGATTGGAATGTTTTCACTGAATTTCATATTATAATTTGTATGTAAAAAAACTGCTTTTCCAGCTTTGTTTCCTATCAAGGTTAGTGCTCCTCGAACTTCTTCCAAATAAGCAGCCAGCAAAGCCATAGCTGTTAAAGCAGCACTTCCAATAGCAAATCCTTTTCCAGTAGCTGCTGTTGTATTTCCAACTGAATCAAGGTTATCTGTCATCAATCTAACATTTTCAGGTAAATTACACATTTGTGCATTGCCACCGGCATTATCAGCAATAGGGCCAAAAGCATCCATAGCTAATGTTACTCCTAAAGTAGCAAGCATACCAACTGCTCCAAAACCAATTCCATATAAACCCATTTCAATAGAAGAAAAACCATGGCTGCAAATAAAAGCAGCAAGAATTCCTACCACAATAACAATCACTGGAGCAGCTGTTGATCGCATTCCAACTGATATACCTTCTAAAATAATTGTGGCAGGACCATACTCTGCTTGATTAGCTATTTCCCGAGTTGGTTTATAGCTATGAGAGGTAAATAATTCGGTAAAAAGCCCAATTAATATTCCTGCTACAAGCCCAATTACTGTAGAGATAAAAACTCCAAAATAATAATCAGGAGGTAACAGAGATTTTGTTACAAAGAATGCACATATCGCAATTAACAAAGAACTGGAATAGACGCTTTTGTTTAAAGCAAACATCAATTCCTTGGGGCCAGCATTTTCTTTGGTGCTTACAGTGAAAATACCCAAAATAGAAAGAAGGGCTCCTAACCCAGCGAGGATCATAGGTGCTACCACAAAATTGGTAGCCCATGAAGCATAATTGGCACCTAACATATTTACAGCACTCATTCCTAAAGCAGCTGTAGCTAAAATTGAGCCGGCATAACTCTCATATAAGTCAGCTCCCATACCAGCAACATCACCAACATTGTCACCAACATTATCTGCGATAGTAGCTGGATTGCGAGGATCATCTTCTGGAATATTGGCTTCCACTTTACCGACTAAATCCGCACCTACATCCGCAGCTTTAGTAAAAATGCCTCCTCCTAAACGAGCAAAAAGTGCTTGCGTGGATGCGCCCATGCCAAAAGAAAGCATAATTACGGTAATTTGTGATAGAGGAAAATGAAACAAATTTAGGATGAGAAACCAAGCTGATATATCAATTAAGGCAAGGCCTACTACCGTTAATCCCATAACGCTCCCAGCTCGAAAAGCAATTCTTAACCCTTTATTAAGACCTACGGTGCAAGCTTGTGTTGTCCGATTAGAGGCAAGTGTAGCCATATTCATCCCAATATAGCCAGCCAATCCACTAAAAAAACCTCCAGTTAAAAAGGCCCAGGGGATTAACCAATGCAACACACCCAATCCCAATGACATAATCTGAAAAATGATAAAAGCAATTATAAAAAAAATGCCTACACCTTTATATTGCTGTTTCAAATAAGCAAAAGCACCTTCCCGAACATAACCTGCAATTTCTTGCATTTCAGTACTGCCGGGGTCTTGTTTTTTAACCTGATAAAAAAACACTGCTGCGAATATCAAAGCTAAAACAGCACCTAAAGGAGCTATCAACCATAAGACAGGTATTGATGTCATAAACAACCTCTAACTTATTATTAGCTTGGAAGCTAAGGATTAATTCTTTATTCTAAAATCATTTTGTTATATTCATAAAATTTGTCAATCATAAAAATTCTAGAACATCCTTAAGAGCATGAACTGGATGCTTTAATAATCTCAAGTAGGGACTCAAATAAAACTGTTCCCAATTCATAATTTTGCTTCCGTCCATTTTAGTCCTTTGCCAGCGACTATCTCCTGAACGGTTATCTCCTAGTTTGTAGCTAATTCCGAAAGTTGCAGAAAGCTTTATTTTTTCGATAAGTTTGGATTCGACAGCTGTTGCAGCAGGACGACCATAAGGGTAAGCAAAATATCTATGGCAAGGTAAATTAACCTCTTCCATCAAAGAAAAACACTGCTCAAGTTCATTATATGCTTCTATATAACTTAAACGAGAAAAATCCGGATGTGACCAGCTGTGAATTCCCAATTCCACACCCGCATCAAGTAAACTTTCAAGCTGAGAAATAGAAAGGAAGGGTTTATGATTATTCAGATAGTCCTTCTCACTGAAAGGCATAATCTCGTTCCAAAGAGAATTAGCGATCTCATCCTTATCAGACATGCTAACGCAAGAGAATAACGATGCTGGCGTTGCTCCGGGAACATAGTTGTCAATTATTAATGCAAGCTTTTCTGATGAACAATACTGTTTTAATAAAATGAGTTTATGATTCCAAGCCATTTCTCTGTTATCTATGCATTTACCAATTAAAAATAGTGTGGGTTTTATTTTATATTCTTTGCTCAGATACATTAATACTGGATAATTTACTGCAAAACCATCATCGAAACTAATAACAAGATCTTTGCCATCAAATTGTTGGGGATCTGCCAACACTTCACTTAAAGGACGGAAATTATATCCTTTTTGCTGAAATGCTCTCAATTGTGTAAAAAAACTGGATACACTTATACCCTGCGGATAAATCTCTGGAAAACTATCCGCGACTATATGGTAATAAAGTACTTTTGGGGAAGTAGCTATCTTCATATTATTAATCCTTTAATGTCATCATATCCATTTATACAGATTAAGCTAACTGTCAAGTATCTTGTATTTAGCTTTTTCCATAGTAATGAGGGATTACTACAACCTGATATCTGTTTTCCTTGCATAGAATATGTTATGCTTATTACTCAAAACAGCTTGGTTAAAAGCTTTGCGGTTGCCTATACGGAAAAACACTGAAAGCATTTCCGTTTGAAAAGAGAATTATAGATTAGTATAATTATTGCTGAGATATAAGTACCAAATACTACAAGAACATTTTATTATAGCAAGTTGTGACTTTTTGTACAGTACGAAAAGGGAAACAGCATTTCAATACATATTAGTTATTGTTGTACATTTTCCTTTAACCATTCTTAGAAAAGAGGGATACTGTTGTTTTCTAACTATTTTATATATTTATGGGTCTGCATCTTCAAAAAAAGAAACATAAAATAGGTATCCTTACAATACAATAGCCCAAATTGGATAGCTAAGTTACAAAAGAGAGATAAATGGAATATTAATTGCATTTATATAATATCACAGTTTGGTGGTTAATGGCACCCAGCTTAAAGTGCATAAATATAATTAATAACAGGGGAGTAAATGACTGTTCTGATAATAGTGACGCTGATATTGATAACCCATTGGATTATAGAATATCAAAGACATTTAAAAAATGTTCGAGCTATACCTATTCGAATACATGTAAATGGGACGCGTGGGAAATCCAGTGTTACCCGTTTGATTGCAGCTGGTTTAAGGGAAGGGGGTAAAACTACAGTCGCAAAAACTACTGGAACTTTACCTCGAGTTATTCTTCCTGATGGACGCGAAGCTGCCGTAATCAGGCTAATGGGTGCAAACATAATTGAACAGAAATACATTTTTCGTCATGCTGTAAAGCACAATCCAGATGCTATTGTAATTGAGTGTATGGCTGTAAACCCCGTTTTACAATGGATAACAGAACGTAAGTTTATTCGTAGTACAATTAGTGTAATAACAAATTGCCGGGAAGACCATCTTGATTTAATGGGTTCTACTGTTCAAAGTGTTACTATGTGTTTAAGTAATACAATTCCCAAACATGGAGTTTGCTATACAGCAGAAGATGAACAGTTTTCACTATTGAAAAAAGTAGCCGAGCAAAGACGATGCCGTATTCATAAAATTCGTCCTATGGATGTGACTCAAGAGGAATTAGATAAATTTCGTTATATTGAGCACGCAGAAAATGTTCAACTTGCGCTTGCAGTTTGTGCAGAAGCAGGAATTGAGAGAGAAATAGCTTTACATGGTATGCAGAAGGCAACTCCTGATCCTGGGGCTTTAACGAAATACAAAATACAGGATGGAAACAAAACTCTATTTTTTTATAATGTCTTTGCCGCTAATGATCCCCAATCCACAGTAGGAATAATTAAGATGGTTACTGGTCATTTGCAGAATGTGGAAAAAATTATAATTTTGAACAGTAGAGCAGATCGTCTCTTTCGTAGCCATCAATTAGTGGATGCTGTGAAAGATCTCGATTTCTCTTATCTTTTACTAACTGGAGAAATTCCTGAAAAAGTTGAATCTTATTGTTTGCAAGCCGGTATTCCTAAAGAAAAAATCATCCCTTTAGGTGAACCTTTACCAGAAGTTATTTATAAGAAGGTTATAGAGCTTACTAACAGCGAATCCCACATTTTGGGAATAGGAAACATAGCAGGCGATATTAAATATGGGGCACAGATAGTTGCTCATTTCAAGCATAAAATGAAAGAGAATATAGAAAGGAGCCGGATGTGATTGATACAATAGTTCAAGCCGCGGTTGGAATGGGGGTAATTGTCTCACTAATGTTCAGTGAATTACTTGGTGCTTCTGCAGGGGGTATAGTAGTACCAGGGTATATTGCCTTGTATCTGGATAAGCCTTTGCAGATAATAGGCACCCTAATTATTAGTTTAATCACTTGGGGAATTATCCGTATAATTAGTAGTTTTACTCTTATGTTTGGTAAAAGGCGTATGGTTCTAAGTATATTAATAGGTTTTATCCTAGGATGGGCCTCACGCATTTTTGTATTTCAAGATATTACCGTTCACCAGTTGCAGATGCAATCTATAGGTTATATCATACCAGGACTTATTGCCAATTGGTTTGAGCGTCAAGGTTTTTGGAAAACCGTATCTTCAATGGGTATAGCAGCAATACTTGTTCGACTTGCCCTGATGGTAATATTTAATGGAGAGATATAATTATGTATCGCCCTTCACTGAAATCTGATCGTTCCCTGATAATTCTATTGATATTAGCCATTGTGTTATTTTATATTGCACAAAGCAGTTATCTACACATCAAATCAGATAATTATGAATTAAAGATAGCTGCTGCCAATTTGATGAAAGCATCAATTGATTCGTTAACTGCAGAAATAAATCGACGAGGGATAGAAATTGACCCGATAGATGATCCGTTAAAAACCGGTTTAATAGGAAACCGTCTTAGTTCTATTACAACAGATAGAGGTCTATTGTCTGAAAAACAAGCTGCTATAAATCCTAATATATCTGCTATCTTTGTTGAAGAACTATCCAAACTGAAACTTATGCCTGGAGATTGTATAGCTGTAGGAATAACGGGAAGCAATCCTGCTGTAAATATTGCTCTGTATTCTGCGATACAAGTAATGGAACTTAATCCCAAAATAGTTGTTTCTTTATCTTCAGCTTCTTATGGAGCTAACCGTCCGGAACTTACATGGTTAGATATGGAAAACATATTAAAGGAAAAAGGATTAATTAATTTTAAATCTGCCTACGCCTCCTTTGGGGGAAAAGAAGATTTGGGAATTGGTTTATCCGATAACGGGATTAAAGCACTACGAGATGCAATGCAAAGAAATAATGTTCCTCTATTAATAGGTAATAATCTGGATGATAACATTTCTCTTAGAATGGCCGCTTATGATGAAATGTTACCAGAAGGTCAACGCTACAAAGCATTTATAAATATTGGAACCGGTATCGCCAATGTGGGTAGCGAACCCAATGCCAATCTCATTCCGGAAGGTATCAACCGAAATTTAGCTGAACATAGTTATGAAAAAGAAGGGGTGATGATTAAAATGGCGAAAAACAATATACCGGTATTACATTTTCGCCGTATTTTACGTTGGGCTAAAAGATATGGTCTTCCTACTTCTTTTGATACTATACCAAAAGTGGGACAGGGGAAAATGTTTAGTTCACTTGTTCATAATCAAACCGTCAATATTATTTGTCTGGCTATCTTAGTTATTGCTATTGCGATGGTAATCATATTTGATAGACACGATCGCAGGTTTATGGCTAACATAGTAGATCCGGACGAAGAACTGTAAGGGATAATAAAAATGCATAAACATCATTTTTCTATCATACTAATCATCCTTTTTGCCAATATACTCTTTGCGCAGACAGCGAATCGATATAAGGTTCTTCCTTTCGATAATCCAGGCACTAAACGCCTTCTTAAAACAGAAACAGGAAACTATTATTATTACCGCAGTTTACCTGAAAGAGCATTAATACTAAATACTACCGGAGTTGATAAAATTGAAATCCGCAGTTTTAGTTACGGCGAAGTGCGTAAACCTGAAATTGTTTCTGTTATTGGTAAAGAACGGAAAGTTTATCAACTATCGTTGAAAGAAAAGAAGGGCGATTATTATATCTATAATCCCTTCACATTAGATATTCCTGAAGGCACTAAAGAGATAAAAGTAATTTGCTATGACCGCTCTATATATATGAGGGCTTTTAGTGTTTTACCACCTAAACCTGCCAAACCTAAAAAACAACCGAACCTTGTTATAAAAGCACATAGTGGAGTGGTTAGTGTGCAGCATAATAGCTCAAGCACAGATTATTATAGCTTTATGCCTGATCAACCTTTTAAGTTCACTATTAATAATGGTCGAAATGCCTATGTTTATATTCGTCCTCGTTTATTGGATAGGTCTTTACCTCAACTGGGAGTTTATGTAAATGGCGAATTGGTTGAAGTGATAGATTTTACCTATAAGCGCACTACAAAATATCATAGCCAGGGTATCAACAACTTGGGGATTGCCAAAAAAATCGTTTTACCGGAAAATACTAACAGTACCAATTATGAGTTGCGTGCTCTAAGTGATCATTTATTCCTTGCAAAACCTGTTCTATTGAAGAAGTAGAGATAAATTATGTCGAATTCAAACTCTAAAATTCCTTCCGTTGATACAAAACCTGATATGATTAAAGAACTAAAAGAAATAGTAGATTCAAATGAATCCTCTTCATCAACGATGCAAGAGAAAAGAAATATACCAAAAAAGCATAAAATAAGAAGGAAAACCAGTATCCGACCTATTATTATGCTGCTTTCTTTATGCCTTTTCTTAGGCTTCATAGATATTGATGCACAAATTACAGCTTCTGTAAAGATTGGAGCTACTTATTCAGATAATGTATTTCATCTATCTGAATATGATATTAATCGTTTTGACGACCATCACCCGAATCTGGATTTTGTGGATACAATGGATGATTTAACTCTTAGCACTCGCATTGAACTGGGTTATCCTATGTCTTATCGTTGGTGGAAATTTACCCCTTCTATAACAAGTACTCTATCTCAAAATATTAGTAATGAAGATAAATATCGCTACGATTGGGCAGCTAAATTCAGGGTGGATAGATATTATTGGAATTGCAGCATTCAGTATGCAAGCAGTCCTTATATCTACTTTCGTCATTTTATTGATACGGACGGAACTAAAGAGCTTGAAAAATACAATTATAGCCGGGATACATTTCGGGGAGACCTAGCTGTAAAACCATTTCCTAAAACGACACTGAAAGCAGATCTGCGCTATGATATATATCGTTATAATGAATATTTCACCGAAGCTGATGGTAAGGCTTTTGCTGAAGAATTGGGCGTAAGTTATAAATTTCCCTATTTTACTATAGAAGGTTCTTATGCCTATCGAGATTTCAGCTGCGATAAACGAATTGAAAATAAAGATTGCTCCTATCAAAGTAATACCTACAAAGGAAAGATTGTTTTACCGAAAATGCCGCTGGAATCAAAAAGTGAAACTCTTTGGCAACCTTCACTAACACTCAATTATGAACAGAAATATTACCAGGGAGGAGGTTCTTGGTATGGTGGTAGAGCCGATTATACTTATACATTATCAGCTGGAATGAATATATTATTTTCACCAAAGTGGAATTTATCTCTTGACTACTCTCACTTATTCAGAAATGTAGAAACTGATAATGAATCAGTGTTGCGTTTGAAAGAATATAATGAAAATCGTTTAAGCGCTGCTCTCAGATTCAAATTTTGAGCATAGAGGTTTAAAATGGTATTTAAGAAGGAAAGCGATCCTAAGAAAATAAAGGAATTCCTAACTTTAGTGGAAAATCCCAAAGTGGAATTGCGACGCTATAAAAGACCCGTTCTGGTTTGGGCTGTTCAAGAGGGAACTGTATATTATTCATTTTGGGAAGATGACCTCCTATCACGGTATGGGCTGGAAAATGTTGACGGTTGGGATTTCGAAGAAGACCTTCTTTTCTGTCCGGACTGGGTAGAAGATAGCGACGAAGAAGATTTGGACGATATTGATCTGGACGAAGATGATATTGAAGAATTAAACCGTTTCTTTCATATAAATCATGATGATAAGGATAAATAATGCGTATAGCTATCCTTGGAGGTGGGGGATGGGGACTAGCATTATCAGCATTGCTATCAGAAAATGGACATCAAGTTTTAGTTTGGGAATTTAATCCTGTATATATAACACTGTTAAAAGAAACCCATTCCAACCCACATCTGTTACCAGAAATCACTATTCCTGGAGAAGTTGATTTTTCTAATGATTTTAAAGATATTGTCATTTTTTCTCCGGAAATAGTTATCTTAGCTACTCCTTCACAGTTTTTAAGAACAACCTTACAGAATACCCCAGATTCTTTATGGCATAGCCCATCTTTAAAAGCGATTGTGAATGTAGCAAAAGGTATCGAAGAAGACAGTTTGAAAACCCTTGATATCGTAATAAAAGATGAATTGCCTTTTTTTCCAGAAAACAAGATTTGTGCTTTATCCGGTCCTTCTCATGCAGAAGAAGTTGCCAGGAAAATTCCTACAACGGTAGTTATTGCGGGTAGCGATGAAGATTTACTTTGCCAATTACAAATTGTTTTTAGTAATTCTTATTTTCGAGTATATCGTAATTCAGACCTTGTCGGAGTGGAAATTGGAGGTGCTGTAAAAAACATAATCTCCATAGCTGCAGGTATAATTTACGGTTTGAACTTTGGAGATAACACAATCGGAGCATTACTAACCAGAGGAATTGTGGAAATTCAACGTTTGGGAATTACTTTATCAGCGCGTCCGGAAACCTTTTTAGGACTTTCAGGTTTGGGAGATTTAATAACTACAGCCACTTCACCTCATAGTAGAAATAGGTATGTTGGAATGGAGATTGGAAAAGGGAAGAAACTATTTGATATTATATCACAAATGGAAATGGTGGCTGAAGGAGTTACTACTACCCGCAGTGTTTATCTGCTTGCTAAAAAAATGCAAGTGGAAATGCCTATTGTTGAGAAAGTATATCAGGTTCTTTATGAAGACGAAGATCCCAGAAAGGCAATTGTAGAATTAATGACTCGCGAACTGAAAGCAGAATAAAAGGGCTGATTAATTTCATCTTAGAGATTAGTTAAAGATATTATATTCGGATAATATTCTATACCAGTGTCTTATTATTGAATGATTAGGTATAGGTTTCTCCAAACGATAATGATGAAAACAAGGAAATGTTCTCAAAGTTTACTTATACCAGATAGCTTAATTTGGATATGTGAAAGCGAAATGGTATTAGCCACTCTTCCATCTGAAAATTGCAGAGCCGATATCAGAACTGGATTAGCATAATACGAATCATAACTTCTTTAGGGTTATAGATAATCTCTATATTGGATAAGGACATAGTTTACTTCTTCATAATAAGCTCTTTAAAAAATATGGAACCATTTATGATATAGATTGCCCAAGACAGAATGATACCTTTTTATTGTCTATTTTATCTTCTACGATCCTTGTGGAGAACTAATCCCAGTTTTCAATAGTCAGCAGATAAGACATTATATAATATTAGCTTATATAATATTAATATTGGCTTACGGGGGAGGCAAATGAAAGAAAACAAATCCGCTTGTCTGGCTTAAAAAATGCTTAATTTTATATTCTGAATATAGCAATAAGCAATAAATAGGGGAAGGGGAGGATAGAATGAATATAAGATGGTTTATATGTGGTTTCATCCTTTTATATGCAAACATTGCTATAGCTTCTATTCGCTATACAACCTTGGAAAATTTTGAAAGTGGTTCGATCATTTTGAGTTCTTGGAGTGATGATGATGTTCAACCGGATGCCTGGACTCTTAGTACATCAACTCCAGATGGTAGTTCCTACTGTTTACAATTAACCGGTAACTGTTACAAACTTCAGCAAATAACTCCCTATCCTATAGACAGCACCAATGTTTTTCAGATACAAGTTAAAACTACATCAAATCCCTGTATTCAGGGCATAGGTTTTACAGATGGTATGCATAGTTTATTTTATAGCTTTTCTGGAACGAGAATATTGGATATTGAGGTTTGGATTCCAGTATATCAGGGTGCTTTTATTAATAATGTTTGGAACACAATTCAGCTTCCTATAAGTAATGATTGGCAGGCGTTTTGGGGTTATCATCCAATTATCAATGGGATCATTTATATCAATGATTTAGATGGCCTTTCTTCGCGTAGTGTCTGGTTTGATAATCTCATTGATATTAGTTCTGATCTTCCGGTTGCTCCTGTGGTAAGCATATCTACATCCTATCAAGTAAAAGATACAGGTGTATTTTTTTACAACGATGTAATTGATCCTGATAGTGATGTTTTTACCTATGAATGGTCTTTTGGGGATTCTACATATAGCAATTTACCCAATCCATATCATCTATATACAATAGGATCTTCTTATCCCTATACTGTAACTCTAAAGGTGACTGATGATACAGGAAAAGTTGGTTTTGCTTCAACTGATATTATATTGGAAACAGGTAACTCAAATTTACCTGTAACCTGTAATTTTGTTGGAGATATAATGCTTGCAAGAAGATATGAAAACCCGGGAGGCATTATACCCACTTTAGGAGTAAACGCTATTTTTAATCCAACCAAACCTTATTTTGGTGATGCAGCAGATATTAATATAGCAAATTTGGAAGTTGTTTTATCTAATGTTGGGGTTCATCACCCAACAAAAAGTGTTTATTATAGAGGTAATCCTGCTAATGTAAGTGGTTTGGTTTATGCAGGAATTGATATTGTTTGTACAGCCAATAATCATACTATGGATTATGGAATTGAAGCATATCAACAAATGCAAGGTTTTCTTGATAGTGCAGGTATTATATATAGTGGGTGTGGAGCAAATGCGTATGAGGCATATCTTCCTGCATTTTATAACTGTAGAGGTATAAATATTGCCTTCTTAAGAAGTTCAGATAGAACAGGCCAATATAATAATGCTCAACCTTTTTTACAGGCAGGTTACTGTAAACCCGGCTTTGCTTATATGACTCCTTATTATATACAGCAACAAATTCAAGCAGTTGAAGGTATTGCCGACCTCAAAATTGTTGAAATGCATGGAGGTAGTGAATATTCTTTAGCTCCTGGCGCTGGATATGACAAAGAGCTTAATCCTTTTTTAGAAGACACGGAAGATGAGGATTATTGTTATCGGAATGATGTTCCTCATCAATGGGATAGAGAAATTCGTCATAGTGCCATTGACAGTGGTGCCGATTTAGTAATAGTTCATCATCCACATATTATTCAAGGTCTGGAACTATATCAAAATAAGCTCATTGCTCATTCTTTGGGAAACTTTGTATTTGATTTGGATTATCCAGAAACAATGCCTACTATGATACTCTATGCAGATGCTTATTTAGATGGCTTTAGAAATTTCCGAATCAAACCTTTTTATATTGATCAATTCATTCCTAAACCAGCAACTGGACAGCTTGCTATTTATATTTTGGATTATATAGCCAGCAGGTCTCGTGATCTTGATACCCGTGTTTCAGTAGATAAAATAGCATTGGAAGCCCAAGTTTTAATGGATGATGATTATCCTCCTGTAGTTGCCAACGCTTTTAGTTGTCATAAACAGCTGCAAAACCTTAATGAAAATATGAGCTGTACTCCACCTATAAAACTTCCTCGAAGAGGATCTATATGCGAGATAACAAATGTTGAGCCTCCAGCTGAGTATCAATTTCGTCTAGGACAGGAAAATATCTGGTTTGGTAATTTTGAAGATGAGGGTTCTACTCTTTGGGTTCCACCCGATTATTCCACATCAGATTTTATTGATGGAACCCGTAGCGCAAAACTTAGCACAACCAGTTCTTCTACTGTAACTTCTACAATTTCTAATCGTTGTAAGATTTATGATAACAGCAAAAAATACACTCTTCATGGATGGATAAAGACCGAAAATGTTTATAGCGCTAATATAATGATAAGATTTTATACTTCCAGAACTTCTGGTTCATCATCTTATACTGATTATGTTATAGATAATCTATCTGGAACAACTGAATGGACTTATTATTTTAAAGAACTAAACCTTCCATCAAATGTCTATTATTATGATATCCGTTTACAAATGACAGGAAGCACTGGTATTAATGGAACTGCCTTATTTGATAATGTCGGACTAATTGAATGGACTGAATGGTCGATTGTAGATACATATGTTAATATTCCTTGGCCTAATAATTACTATTGGATACAAGGTAGAACCTCAGATACTCCTAAATCTATGAGCTTTTCCCTTTTGGAAAGAAGTTACGGAAGTTCAGATACTAGTCGAATAGTTGATTATGAGAAACCTAAACTAATTTTTAGTATCAGTCCTAATCCATTTAATCCTAATACTTCAATTAATTTTACTTTACCTGCTGCTGGTAAAACTACTATAAAAATATATAATATTAAAGGCCAATTGGTGAAAGATCTTTATAGTGGCAATCTGGAAGCTGGAAAATATAGCTTTGTCTGGAATTCTTGTGATTTTTCCAACCGTTCAGTTTCCTCTGGAATCTATTTTATCAAACTAGATTGCGGATACAATCAAGTTATTCGTAAAGCTGTCCTCCTAAAATAAGCAGGAATTATCTTGACGAAATAGTCTATTATAAATGTTATGAAACAAAAGTAAATTAATTCAGGAGTATGAAATGCGTAAGATATTTATAACTATTATTCTGCTAGTGATCTCTCTATGCCTTATGGCACAAGAAGTCGATACTTTAAATATAAACTTTGCCCTTTTAAATCCTGAGATAATAAATCTCGAATTGCGCATTTTTGCTCCTATGCAAAGAATTTATATAACAGCTGATTTTTCAGTGGATAAAGATGCTCTTCCGGAAGCAACCTATTATAGCATTTTTTTAACGAAAGATGCTATAATAGAGCAACTTATGGTTAATGATCAGTTCGCTCCTTGTATATATGCAAGCGAGCTTGTCCCGGAACACTTTAATCCTATATTTCCTTTTCCGGAAATGCTGAAAGAAAAAAACAATGTGAATTGTCTTAGCTTTTATCTACCAAATTTCAGTGGTAAGATCAATTTCAAATTGCGTTATTCTCTCCCTATCCCCGAATGGATAAAAGAATCTGATATTCGCGGTTATGTTACTTTCTCTTCGAGTCAGAACTGGTTTCCCCGTAATTTGGTATCTCCAAGTAAAATTTATGCTCGCTTGCTAAGCTCAAAAAACTATACAATGGAACTTGGAACTCAATGTACTATAAAAGAACAAGATGGTTTGCGAACAACTGAAGGATATTTTATAGATGCCCCTGGGCAACAGACTATATTTAAGATTATTAAAAGCTAAATTAGCTCAGCTGGTAGAGCAACTGATTCGTAATCAGTAGGTCGGGGGTTCAAGTCCCCCATTTAGCTCCATTGTATTAGCTTAAATATAACATCTTAATATAAGATATTAAAAAGGGTACAGTTACCCACGATACCTCTTAAAAGATAATTCTAAACTGTGCGCGTACCTTTTTTGGAAGAAACATTTACAGTAAGGGGTGCATAGTCTCCTACTAAAAATTTAGGAATTGCAGCGGCACCAACCATAGCTGCGTTATCCATACAAAAAGCTGTAGATGGATAAAAAACTTTGATTCCATATTTTGCAGCGGATTGGGTTACCTGTTTACGCAATGCAGAATTAGCTGCTACACCACCTGCTAAAAGTATATAGGGTATTTTATGTTGTCTTGCCCAGAGCACACTTTTATTGACTAAGGGTTCTATAATTGCCTGCTGTACTGAGGCAGCAATATCAGGAAGTTTATCGTTTAGAATTTCTGGTTTTTGATTTACAAGCCAGGTACGAATGGCAGTTTTCAATCCACTGTAACTGAAATTGAAATTATCTTTTTGGGGTAGAGCCCTTGGAAACCTAATAAAATCAGGATTACCATTTTTAGCAAGGTCATCAATTATAGGTCCTCCTGGAAAACCTAAGCCCAATAACTTTGCTGTTTTATCGAAACTTTCTCCAGCTGCATCGTCCAATGTTTTTCCAACTATTTGGAAAGAAACTAAGGTATCAAATTGAACCAATTCAGTATGGCCTCCTGAAACAACCATAGCCAAAAAAGGCGGCTTAATTTCTTTATGCTCGATGCAATTGGCAAATATATGAGCAAGCATATGATTTACGGTTACCAGAGGTAAAGATAAACTCCAAGCTAAACTTTTAGCAAAAGCAAGACCTACAATTAACGAACCAATTAAACCTGGATTAATAGAAACGGCTATCGCACTGATATCAGATAAGTTAAGTTCAGATATATCAAGTGCTTTCTTTGTTAATGTTAGTATATGCCTTAGATGTAAGCGCGAAGCCATTTCAGGCAATATGCCCCCAAATTCTATATGTTCTGGCTGACTGGAGATTAAGTTTACAATTACATTATACTCTGTATCCAAAATAGCTACAGAAGTATCATCACAGGAAGATTCAAAGGCAAGAATATACTGAGGTATCATTTATTTTAGTCGTACTTTTTGAGGTGTAACTTCAATTAATTGTAATCCCTCTGGAATTTTTACAGTCACAGAATAAAAACCATATTCATCAGGTTCATTAGCGATTCCTATGTTGATATCTGAAGGATTGATATTAATCATTTCTTTAGAATCGCCAGATATCTTCACAGTTACAGTAGAAGGTATACATTTTTTCTCTTGGGTCACAGTTATGGGTAGATTATCGATAACTCTGGTTGTATTAGAGGAGGACGAAATTATAACTTTAATCTGTTTTACAGATGAGGAAACATCATTTCCTAAGGGATTAAGCAAAAGAGTTAATTCACTTTGATCCAGCATAGAAGCTGTAATCGATTCAGTTGATACCCTATCAATTAAATGAACTTTACTTTTGGGTCCGAAAACAGTTACTCTTTCAGGTATTATTGAATAATTCATAGAGTAAAATCGTTCTCGAGTTTGGTTATCAGAGAAAGTAAGCTCAACTGGAACTTTTTTCTGATAAAATAAATCTGAGTGCACTGCAATTTCTTGTGTATTCACCGGTCCTATTATTTCCAATTGAATATTATCAGGTAGATTTATAGTATAATCGCTCAAAGATATAATATCTGTTCCAGGTTTGATTTTACTTGCATCAATAAAGACCTTAGTGCGAGAGAGTTTCAATTTTATGATCTCCAATCCTCTTCCTCTCACTTGAAAAGGAATAGTTTTTGGGAAATCTTCAAGAGTAATATTTTGGGGAATAGAGAGTAAAGCTAATGGCAAATTTACAACACTACGCTGTTCAGAAATTAATAAAGACTGAATCCACACAAAGATAGCAATAATCAAAGAAAGTACTTTCAGCCCTATATTTTCCTGTAGCATTTTAACTCTCCATATCCGACTGATTAATCCCCAAAGTTTTTATTTTCTTATACAAGGTAGTTCTTTCTATACCGATTGATTGTGCAGTTTGAGAAACATTCCATTCGTTTAATTGTAAATGGTGCAATAAATAATCTCTTTCGAATGAAGCCACGCTATCTTTCAGATTATCAATGCGCATATATCGTTCCATATTACTATCACCCGAATAGTGAGCATGGCTTATCTTCTGGCTTAAGTGTTTTTTAATTATACTATTATTAATCCTATTTTCGTTTATCATAATGAATTTACAGAAATTTCGGAGTTCTCTAATATTTCCAGGCCAAGAATAACTCAGCAAGTCATTTTTTAACGCAGGCAGGTCTAATTGATCCATAACACTGTATTGAGAAGAAAAGTTGGTTAAGAAATAACAGATTAAGAGCAGAATATCATCATCTCTTTCTCGTAAAGGTGGTAATTCTATAATATTACCTTCAATTCTATAAAACAGGTCTTTCCGAAATACGCTCTGATCCGAGAGCTTTTCTAATCCTGCATTAGAAGCGAATATAAGTCGGGTATTAACTTTTTTGAGGTTTCCACCCACAATTTGGATTTCCTTGTTTTCAATAGCGCGTAGGATTTTGGATTGGGACATTAATGAAAGATTAGTTACTTCATCTAAGAACAGAACACCGTTTGTGCATTCTTCAAAAAAACCTATTTTATTACGATCTGCACTGGTAAAAGAACCCTTAATATGACCAAACAGTTCTGATTCTATCAGCGATTCAGATAGTGCACTACAATTCACCGTATGAAACGGTTTACCAAAACGAGGTGAATATATGTAATAGTAATTTGCTGCTATTTCTTTACCTGTCCCTGTTTCACCTATTAAAAATATATCTTCATCTACAGTGGCTAAGCGGATAATTTGTTCTCGTACTTTTTTTATGGCAGTGCTTTCACCGATGAAAGGGAAACTTCTTGTATACTGTTTTTTGAGGTTAATATATTCAATCTGTAGTCCGATATGTTCTTCTTCTTGTTTCTTCAAAGTAATAGCATTTTCAATGTGGAGCAACAATTGATTTATAGAAAAAGCCGACCCCTTTTCAATAAAGTGATAAGCACCCAGTGCTCGAATTTCATTTATTTGTGAGGAAGTAACTTCCCCAGAAATCACTATTACCTTATAGTTTAAATCCATATTATTTCGTAGATGTTTTAAAACTTGGATACCATTTAAACGAGAGCCAACAAGATATACATCCAAAAGAATAACATCTGGCTGAAAATTCCTTAAAATTTCAAAGAACTGATCGCTATTAACAGTTAGTAGAACTTCGTATTCATAATGTCTCATTATGTTAGCTATTTGTTCAGAAAGAACTACATCATCCTCTAATATTAGTATTTTACCTTTCATTCTGTTACCTCAAAAGTCGTTCTTCCAATTCTGTAAGTGCGTTTATGTAATATATATATGCTTGATCAGGTGAATCGTAAGGAGAAAAATACTTATGCACATCGCCATCCTGAAAATATTTTTCACACATATAGTAAAAATGGTCGGAAGTGCTAAGTAAACGAGCCATTCTTAATAAGTCGGTATCACCTTTTTCTTTAATGCGATTGATCAGTTCATAAAGTGTTTCACTTGCATTTTGTTGCATTTCATTACCCAACCAAGCAGAAAGATCTCTTTGTTCATCTGCCCAAGATACAGGTTCTGGGAAAGATAGAGATTCTTGTTGATAATTTGCCAAACGAGAAACATCTTTAGGATTGGCAAAACCAAGATGAGACTTGGATAACACTGCATCTGGAAAATGACGCATAAAATCAAAAATACCAGTGGATGCCCATTGGTGTTCTCCAAAAGTTTCGTAATCCATAAACAGATTCAAAAATAGGTTTTTGCCTTCCTTCTCTGCTAAAGTGAGATGATCTATCCAATTTACAAATTTATCAACAGTCAACGGATATTCTGGCCAGTCTCTATTGGAAAATCGGAATGCAATGTCATCAGCAAGCTGATAGTACTTTAGAAGCAAATTCAGGTTCTTAGCGTAATTTTTATAAGCATACAAAGGACTGCGCCATTGTAAAATTCTATCCACTCCCTCAGTAATGATAGTTTTAAAACCTTCAATTTCGTAGATTATATCCGACAAGCGATCCTGATAGATTAATTCTGTGTTACGAAAAGTGGTTGTATAATAACCAAATTCCTTTTGCATAAGTTCCCTATGCATATAAACTTGGTCGAGAAATTCATTAGTATCGAAAAGAAAAGATAGCGAATGAAAATATGTTTCCCCCAGCAATTCTACACAACCAGTATCTATTAAACACTTAAAGGAATCAAGGGTTTCGGGAGAATAAAGTTTAAATTGCTCTATAGCTGTTCCTGTAATAGAAAATGCAACTTTAAACCTACCTTCGTATTTTTGGATCAATTCCAAAAGTAATTGATTAGTGGGCAAATAACAGTTTTTAGACACCTTACGCATAACATTGCTATTCAATCTTTCATCAAATATTTTAGCATTATTACCAATATCAAGAACATTGAAATGAGTAAGACGGTAGGGTTGATGAACCTGAAAGTAGAAAACAATATTTAACATCAATAGCTCCTTATTCTACACGCTGTTCGCTAAATTCTGATAAAGTTGTAGCGTAAAGTTGTCTAATTTTTTCAGCTGCTTCATCCCATTGGATACGTTGCACTTCTTTCATACCTTCAATACCAATTTTACGGCATTCCTCAGGATTTTCTATTAGGTGATTAATTGTTTCCGCCCAAAGATCAACATCCCAATAATCAATTTTAAAAGCATGATGAATAATTTCTGCGACACCAGATTGTTTTGATATAATAGCAGTTATTCCATAAGACATAGCTTCTAAGGGTGATATTCCAAAGGGCTCAGATACAGAAGGTAAAACATAGATATCGGCGGCTTGTAAAATTCTTTCTACTTGCTTGCGATTAAGAAACCCTGTAAATAAAAAACGGTTTTTTAAGCTCAAGGAAGCCGATCGTCGTAATATTTGTCTTTGCATATCTCCGGTTCCAGCAAGAATGAATCTTGCCTCCGGATGAACTTTCAAAACTTTTGCAGCCATATCTAAAAAATAATCTGGTCCTTTTTGTATGGTAACCCTACCAAGATAAAGAATTGTAGGTCCTATAAATATACGTTTCTTGTTATTTAAATTGGTTTCGGGTAAAGTAAACGCATTATGAATGATGCGTATTTTACCAGAATCAATTCTATATCGACTCATAATCATCTGTGCAGTATATTGTGAAACAGCTATAACTTTATCAGCATAAGTCATCCCTATATATTCAATTTTATGAATTCGTGGATCACCAGGACCCCCAGCTCTATCAAATTCAGTAGCATGAATATGAACAATTAAGGGTTTATGTGATATTTGTTTTGTCAGAATTCCACTCGGATAAGTAAGCCAGTCGTGTGCATGAATTAAATCATATTCTAATATTTTAGCAAAGCGATTTGCCCTAAGGGTATATTCCTGAACTTTACGAATAAGATCCTCATCGCCAATGAGATGAGCGGTCATTTCTTTCAGCAGTTCAAGTTCTTCACTTATAGTAACTTCACTTAATTCGTAGTGTTTTTTTATTAAGTTAGAGTATTCTGCTATTTCACTCATATTGAAATAACTTTCTGGATGTGTTGTTACTCCAATATATTCAAGACGTTCACTTAAACAAGTAAAAGCTCGTCTTGTGTATTCTATTTGCTTTTCTGGTTCAATAAAAACAGCAGGTAGAGTATCTGCATCGCCTTCATCGCGTAAAGGAAAATAAACTAGTTCTTTAGTGGGAAGAACAAGATCAATTTTTATTCCTTGACTAAGTAAAGCTTTTACCATTCCATAACAAGCCATACCTAATCCTCCAGAAATAAGGGGAGGAAATTCCCAAGTAAACATCAAGATTTTCATTTGCTTTCCTCCAAAAATAGAATATAGTTCTCTACATTATATAAAGCAGCAACACTCCATGCTTGAGCAGGAGCCCCTTTTGGAAAATGAGGAGCATCACCATCCCAAACTTCTGCAATGGAAGCTATATGACCTTTCATAAAACTGTTACGAAAAGTGGAAATAAAAGAAGTGAGTGCTTCAATAATTTCTTCTTTTGTTTTTATGCCAGAATAGGCGCGTTCATATAACCCACAAAAAGGTCCAAGTAACCATGCCCAGACACTTCCATTATGATATGCAAGGTCTCTTTCTCTTTGTGTTCCATAGTATTTTTTGCGGAACCGGATATCATTAGGGCTTAGAGTCCTAATTCCATAATTGGTATACAGTTCATTAAAACTTCGTTCAAATACCTGTTGCAAAACTTCTTGCGAAAATACCTGCCAAGGCAAGGAAAGAGCAATGATAGCATTTGGTCGTATTTCCATAATAAGTTCCTCACCCACAATTCTATCTGCAAGATAACCTTCATTATAAAACTTTTGTAGAGATGTTTTTACCATATTCTTAATCATTATCAGTTCATCGTTGGGTTGATACTTCTTACGAGATTTTTGTATGTAGGCAGAACACATTGATTCATAACAACACAAAGCATTATACCAAAGTGAATTTATCTCGATGGGAGCTCCATTTCGGGGAGTTATAGGTTTTCCCTCAATCCGAACATCCATCCAAGTTCCATAAGCAAAATCAGAATGCAACTCAATAAGTCCATCAGATCGCACCGAAAAAGGGTGTTTATCATTATGTAGAATATTAGTTAAAACTTCTTCCGAAACAGCAATGGTATCTTTCCAGTATTTAACTGTTTGTTTCAGTTTTCCAAGCTTCCAAAGCAGAATTATTAACCATAGGGTAGAATCTATACTATCGTAATTTGCTTCTTTACCAGATTCTACCATCATATTGGGTATGAGCCCATCCTTAATATACCCTTTATATTTATTCAGTATTTTTTCTACAGTTTCTTGTTGATTGGGAGTATGTAATAAAGCATTTAAAACAATCATCGTATCTCTACCCCAAGCACCATAAAAAGGATAACCAGCCACAACATCATCATTAGCCAAAAAGTCCTTTAAAGCAAATTCGAGGATTTGTAGATATTCATCATAGTTATAAAGAAAATTATCATTATAATCCAAATTATTCAACAAAGCATCATCGCTATCGGGAAATATCGGATAATCCAAAGGTTTAGGCAAATGAGCATATCGTTCTTCTATTCGTTTTATTAATATCTCTGCATCTTCTATTGAAGTATCACTAAAGAGAAGATAATTGCTTTTGCCTACCTTTAAATCAAAACTAATCTGAACAAGAGTGATCTGATCACCAATACCTTCATAACCATTCATTACTTCCCAAGGATAAAAAACATTGTAATATACATTACGATTGGGAATAATTTCTCCTTGTAAAACAGCACCATATAATGAAACATTATTATCCTGTCGATGAATTCTATAACGAGTAAATTTATTAAATTCTTCAATTTCTGTATCAAACTGTAAAAAATCTAAACTTCCAGGACAATTGAGCTGGTGGTGATTAATCATCGTAAATTTTGGATGAAGTTCAAAATGAAGTAAATGATGCCCTAAATTAGTATATTTAACCAAAGTTGTATTGGTAGATTCATCCATCATTATTTCTTTCAAAATTAGAATATCATTTTGGTGGGGAAGAGCAGAATACAAAAAAATAGGATATGGTCTCAACCACGGTTTTACCAAATGTAAAAAACCCTCAGGATATATACAGTTACTATAATTATTGCTATCCAAGTTGAATATCTCACCACGCCATTCAATCTTTTCTTCAATACCAGCTACTAAATGGGTACGATTAAATTTATTGTCACTACTTACTAATAAACTATGATATTTACGTTGATTGATAAGATTACCAGTACCCAAAGCATAACCACCCCTACGGTTAGTAAGAATCCATTCGTGATGGTGGGTTTCCATAAAATAGTTATTCATTAAACCTCCTTTAACTTATGCGATACTTTTGTGTTGATTTTTTTCCATATACGCATTTCCGTCAAGCAAATTCTTTAGTTAATTGCATAATAGATAGTTATTAGATATATACATCATAGCTTGAAGATCGTAGTATAACCAGAAGTATAGATATTATCTCGATCATATTTTAATTAAGTTGGATAAATATTGGAAAAAAAATTCGGTTTTTTATATACATTATTTTATTTTCTCTATCTTCCTAAAACCTTCATATTTGTCCATTTTTTTATGGATATCGATATTACGGGATTAATAATTGAGCGCATTCTCATTATTCTATTCATCGTATTTTGTTCTTTATTTATAAGTTACATACACTGTAAAACAACAAGGGTTACTACATAAATTAAACCATATTTTTGTCTATAAAGAAAAGAGAAGGAACCAAATATACTCCAGCTAAATGCTTACTCTCCACATTATACCATAGTTCTTATCGATAAGAGATAATTAATTTTACTCTCTCATCAAAAGTATATTAATCCTTAAACAACCCTTAATCAAGCGTTAATAATTAAGGAGTGATTAAGGATTGATAAAGGAGTGATAAAGATATGATTGTCGGTTATAAGTAAGGGAATAATCTGATTATTATAAGTGATCACTGAAAACGGCAAATTTGATCACATAAATTTGTAAATTCTAAAGGCATTATTCATCCTTCCGATCATAGTTTGTTGTATTATCCTGGAAGATACCTGAGTGCTTTGCAGTGTAAGGGAATGTAGGTTAGTATTACCACTCTGATGATACTAAAATGGAGGGTTTTTTAATACGCTTAAGTATGAATTTAGTCTCAATTCTGTAATAAAAAGCCAAAGAACTGGCTATTCAGCTAATTATAAATGTAGCTCTGAATTATATGACTCCTTACGAGTTATGCGATGTTGCCTGGCAGAAAACATAATTTAGATTTTAGTCTGAAAATATTAACAGAAATGTGCGTATAGAAAAAATCAAAAATCAGTTCGCTTATTATAGAACTTGATAATAATATGTAGTTATAAGCTTTAATTTGTGATAGTTGTGTAGTTTCTTATGCCTTTGCTTATCAACTCAAGGGATTCAGTTAAAGAAGGCATAGCAGAGAAGTATTTACTATAAATGATTATTAATTCTTGGTGTTCTTCATTTAGAGGTTTTACATCGGATAGTTCATATAAAAGATCGTATTTGCCACTGGCTTCTACTGTAACATATTCATAATCAACAGTACGGATGTAGTTTCCATCTTCATCAAAAAGCCCAAGAATAAAGTATCCAGTAATGTCGACAGGTAAATTATTATGTAAAGTTACATAAACATCGGCAGGATGAGGTAATTTAGCAACATCATAAAGAAATAGTTCATCTTGAGGTACAGGAACGACATTAATTTCACTATCCAAATCGAAGGCTTGTTCATCTAACCAATTACCGGAATAAGAACGCGCCGATTTGAAGCCACCAAAATAGGCAAGGGTCCTTTCTTCATATTCTTTGATGCCGGGATCATTTATTATATAGGAAGACGGGTTATCTTTGGGGCCATTTTGTTTGATAACAAGAACCCAGTGGCTCCGTCTACCATTAACTTTTACAATAACCTTATTGCCTTTTTCCAATTCTCCCGAAAGGAAATCCCAATCGTTACGTTTTGTGCTTTGAGCAACTAATTCGAGCCCCAATCCACTGCCATCAATTTCACCTGGAATTTGCCAACGCATATTGTTTCCAGCATAGCCACCATTTTTTTGTAACCATTCGTTTAAGCGATCAGGAGTCATATACTGATTACTTGCCTCTGCATTTAGAAGCATAGATAAACAACTAAGCACACACCCGCTACTACCTATGGAACTATTTCCAGACCCTAACCTTTCCGATTTCCAGCGTTCGTCATTTTGTGAATACCAGTTAAAGCTTCCAGCTAAAAGTGGTATGCACAAAATTAACATTAATAATAAGTTCAATCTTTTCATAAGCAAGTCACCGTTAGATAACAACAACAAATATAAATAATTATAATGGAGAAACTACAATTCTGACGAGGAAGATTTGTCAATCTTTTTTTATGTTTCAATAGGCAAAAACAACTCCACTGATAGGAAATATCCATTCATTCAATTCTGTAGACACTCTTATTTCTCTATTATTTTGAGTAATAAGGGGATCTTTATCTTGTCCTGAAAAAAAAGGAACACAATCAACTTCTTTAATTTCCTGTGGATATTGAAAAGTGATATCTACTCCCCTAGTGAGTTCTGTGATAAAAACACTGAATTGATGAGCAGAGGTTGGATATAAGGTTTGGGTGTTGATAGTAAAATGCACTTTTTTACCTATTTTTCCCCTTAGCTTAGGATGGCTGCATTTAATTTCTAAACAGTCATTTATATGCTTGATACTGGTTTCCAAGATGAGTTCATCTACCTGAACCAGACAAACAATAAAGCTTTCATTATCAAGTTTAAAACTATCATCCATAAGCCATCTGTATTCTACATCTCCATTTTTAAAATATCTTCGTAAGACTTCATCAGAGGATGCACAAACAACTAAAAAATAATCGTTACTGAGCACTTTGTCGAAATTTAATATAGTAGATGCATTATAATAACCAGCAATCAAAGAACTAGAAAAGACAATTTTATGATGGAAATTATGGCGGTAATGGATATCTCTATCCTTATAATAAAAGAAATCTCTTAACATTTCACGATAGATAATTTCTCCAATTTCTATGCTCTGTAACCGCTGGGCAATTGCTGATTCGATAATTTTATTCAGTTTTGAATCCGGAAAATCGTCTGGGACAAAATCTCGCCTTAATAATGGGATGCTGTGAATCAATTTTCCATTTTGAAAAAAATAACTTTTTGCGCGTCGTCCCACCTGGCAAAGTAATTCATAAGAATTTCCTCCATATTTGGCAACTAAATTTTCTGCCCTTGTTTCTAATCTTGAACCACCTAAGAGAGTTGCCACATCTCCGATTTTGGGTTTATCTATATCACTTAAATCGATACATATCATATCCATTGAAATTCGGCCAATAACTTTACAAAGTACATTATCCAGCCAAACAACACCATTATTGGAAAGCATAAAATCATAGCCATCTGCATATCCAATAGGTAGAATTCCATAAACACAATCTTTATCAGCTATCCAGGAACGATTATAACCAATAGATTCACCCTTGGAGATATGCTTTATTTGTGAGAGAGTAGTTTTAAAAGTCATAACTGGCTGTAAACCGAGATCTTCTTGCAAAGGAATCTGAATTCCATAAGCCATAATGCCTAATCGTACTAAATTACTTCGTTTTCCCAATTTATTTATTAGGGCATGGGAATTATCTATATGAATATATTTTGGTCTTTCAGGAAGTTGGTCTATCACTTTCCAGAATCTTTCTTCCTGCTGATTACTAAACTCTATGTCATCATCTGCAGAGGCAAAATGACTGAATACCCCTTCTATATTAAGGTTGCTCAGCTTTTGTATCTGGGAATAAAAATCAGAAAATTCGCTATCCAGAATTCCGCTGCGATGCATACCTGTATCTACTTTCAAATGGATAATTGCCTGTTTATCTTTTACTACAGCAGCTTTATTTAGAGCTTTGGCAAAATTCAAGGAAGTAACATTAACGGCCAAATCATTGTCTAAAATAACATTTATTTCGCTGGTTAAACAGGGAGAAAGAATTAAAATTGGAGATTTGCATCCCTGAAGTCTTAATAAACGGCCTTCTTCTGGATTGGCAACTCCAAAATAAACTGCTCCTTCTTCAGAAGCAATTTTACTTATTTCAATTGCTCCATGCCCATAAGCATCTGCCTTTACAATCATCATAAATTGCTGATGCGGTTCAAGATAACTTTTAAGAATGCTTAAATTCTTTCTGAAAGCAGAGAGATCAATTTCAACCCAGCTGCGATCGCAAATATTCTTTTTTATCATAGCTTATAGATATTTGGCAGCCAAATCTGCTAAAGCACTTCGTTCACCTTTATCTAAAGTGATATGACCCACAAGGATCTCACCCTTAAACTTTTCAACGGAAACAGATAGTCCATTGCTTTGGGAATCAAGATAGGGTATATCGATCTGATAAGGATCTCCAGTTAGAACTACTTTAGTGTTTTCGCCAGCTCTGGTAATAATCGTTTTCATTTCATGGGGGCTCAAATTTTGAGCTTCATCAATTATAAAAAACTGATCAGGTAAGCTCCGTCCTCTGATATAGGTTAAAGGTTCCAGTTCTAAAAAACCATAATCAGTAAGGTCATTAACACTGGTTCTTTTTTTTGTATTGGAATTCGGTTTGTTTTTATCTAAATGCGAAGATAGCAGTATCTCCATGTTATCGTAGATCGGTTGCATCCAGGGATTAAATTTCTCACTTTTGGAACCAGGTAAATAGCCAAGGTCTTTTCCTAAAGGAGAAATGGGACGAGAAATAACCAAGCGTGAGTACTTTTGTTCTTCTACAACCTTTTGCAAGCCAGCTGCTATAGCCAAAAGGGTTTTCCCAGTTCCTGCTTTTCCAGATAAACTCACCAGCTTGATGCTATCATCCAAAAGAATATCTAAAGCCATTTCTTGTTCAAAATTGCGGGCTTTGATTCCATATACATATTGGCCAGTATAGTGTTTTATTACATAAAGTTGATTTCGGCCTTTATGGTAACGCAAAATTGTATATTTATCAGGATTATCAGGAGTAGGGATTCTAACAAATTGATTGGCAAAAAAATCCCCAAAGATGTTGTTTATATATCCCTTCTCTTCTATTTCACGGTATTGCTCAGGTTCCACATCAAGTATTTCCCATCCGGTGAAAAATTCATCATATTTAATAGTGTCGGTTTCATAATTCTCTGCGTTGATGCCAACACAATCTGCTTTTACCCGAACATTTACATCTTTGGAAACCAAAGTAACAATAGATTCGGGATACTTATTTTTAAAATACAAGGCTGTACTGATTATCAAATTGTCATTACGGTCCATAAATAAAAGCTCGGAAGCTGTGGCCGTTATTTCTTTGTTGATCGTTATTTGTATTGTTCCCCCATTCTCTGTAGGAACACCTTCCTGCAAACTCCCTTTTTTGCGTAAAGCATCAAGAAAACGACCAATTTGACGGGCATTCCTACTTTTTTCATCAACCCCTTTTTTAAATTGATCAATCTCTTCAATAACCACAATAGGTAAAACAACTCTATTATCCTGAAAGGAAAATAGAGCTTGCGGATTATGAATCAGTACATTTGTATCCAGGACAAAAATTTTCTTTTCCATTCTATACATTCCTTTTTATATATATTAATGCTTTCTAATTTCTTCGCAAACTGCTTTCCAATCGAACTTTGAAAAATCAGAGCTTATTTCTTAATCGAAAGTAGAAAGAAATAGTTTTGTATCAATGTAAGAAACAACAAACAACTTATATAATGAGCTATTGTTAGTCAATGATTATTTTATCCTGGGTAACGCATACTAACTCGAATAATTATGAGGGAAAATAATTCGGTGCACAAAAAAATGGTGCTGAAGGGGGGACTCGAACCCCCATGAGCTCATTGCTCACTAGTCCCTGAAACTAGCGTGTATACCAATTTCACCACTTCAGCACATTTGTTTTTCTATTTTTAAGACAGCCTTTTTTTGTCAAGCCCGATTTTCATATTGGTATTTCCATATTATATGTCAGTAATTCAAAAAAAATAGATTTTCCTTGACGGTAAAACCCTATTTTAAACCTTGAAAGCAAATTTGTAACAAATATTAAATAAAGGAGATTCATCAATGAAACGCAAAGTTATCATTATGGGTGCAGCAGGAAGGGACTTTCACAATTTCAATGTTTTCTTCCGCGATAATAAGGATTATGAAGTTGTAGCTTTTACTGCTACTCAGATTCCTGGAATTGACGACAAAAAATATCCGGCTGCTTTAGCTGGAAAACTCTATCCTGATGGTATTAATATTTATCCGGAAAGCGAAATTAAAAATTTGATTAAGCAACACAATGTCGATTTAGTAGTTTTAGCTTATAGCGATCTTCCTTACGAAGTTGTGATGCATAAAGCCTCAATTATTAACTCCACTGGTGCAGATTTTATGTTGATGGGCAAAGATAATACTACCCTGAAAACCAGCAAACCTTTGGTTACTGTATGCGCGGTAAGAACTGGTTGCGGAAAGTCTCAAACAACCAGAACAGTGGTAAAAGCTCTCAAAGCTAAAGGATTGAAAGTTGTCTCTATTCGTCATCCTATGCCTTACGGTGACCTCGTAAAACAAAAAGTTCAGCGTTTTGCAGAACTTGATGACCTCAAAAAGCACAATTGCACTATTGAAGAAATGGAAGAATATGAGCCCCATATTATGATGGGTAGTGTAATTTATGCAGGTGTAGATTATGCTGCTATTTTAAAAGAAGCAGAGAAAGAAGCGGATGTTATTGTTTGGGATGGTGGAAATAATGATATTCCTTTCTACACTTCCGATAATGAAATTAAAATCGTAGTTGTAGATCCTCACCGTCCTGGTGATGAGATTTCTTATTATCCAGGTGAAACAAATGTATACTTGGCTGATGTAATCGTTATTAATAAGATCGATAGCGCCAATCTGTACGATATTAATGAAGTGCGAGAAAATGTTAGAGCAATTAATCCAACGGCTCAAATTATTGAGGCTGCTTCTCCTTTATTTGTAGATCACCCTGAAATGATCTTAGGCAAAAAAGTTTTAGTAGTGGAAGATGGACCTACTTTAACCCATGGAGAAATGCAATACGGAGCAGGAGTTGTTGCAGCAGAAAAATATGGTTGTGCAGACCTTGTAGATCCCCGTCCATGGGCTGTTGGTGAAATAAAACAGACTTTCGAAAAATATCCCGGAGTTGGATCTTTGCTCCCCGCTATGGGATATAGTTCTAAGCAAATTAAAGACTTAGAAAAGACAATTAACAGTACGGAATGTGATTCTGTAGTAATTGCTACTCCGATAGACCTTCGCAGAATTATTAAAATAAATAAACCTGCCTGCCAAGTAAGCTATGAATTACAGGAAATCGGTGTTCCTACTATTGCTGACATCTTAAAGAACTTCGGCAAGAAATCTACAAAAAAATAATCGATAATACATTGGAGGTGGGTACTTATCCACCTCCAATTAACTTCTCGCTATGAATATTAGGGAGAATTCTCTGTTCCACAAATGAGAATTAACCTGTTTTTTCAATCAAAATAATTTATACAGAACAATAAGGATTTGAGAAATGCAAAAAAAAGCTGTTCTGGCACTTGGCGGAAACGCTATTATTAAAGCTGGTGAAAAAGGTACAATAGCACAACAATTTTCAAATACCCGTGAATCGTTAGGTGGTATTGTAGAATTAATCAAAAGGGGCTATCATTTAAGTATAACACATGGTAATGGACCTCAAGTAGGGAATCTGCTCCGTCAACAGGAATTAGGAGAAATGGAGGGAATTCCTCAATTGCCTTTAGGTGTATTAAATGCTGCTACAGAAGGCACTATGGGCTATATGATAGAACAGAGTTTACAGAATATATTACATAAAAGTGGAATTCAAAAACAGGTTATCACTATCATATCTCAGGTAGTAGTGGATAAAAATGATCCTAGTATGCTAAATCCGACTAAATTTGTAGGGAGCACATATTATACTGCTGCACAGGCAGAAGAACTTAAAAACAGATTGGGCTGGATCTTAAAAGAAGATTCTGGTAAAGGTTTTCGGCGTGTGGTTCCTTCACCTTATCCAAAAGAAATTATACCAGCTTCCACAATTAATGAATTGGTAGATAGGGGAGAGATAGTTATCGCTGTTGGTGGAGGTGGAATTCCTATATATATTGAAGAAGATGGCACTTATGAAGGGGTTGATGCAGTAATAGACAAGGATTTTGCATCAGCACTTTTAGCTCTGGAAATTAAAGCAGACCTATTTGTTATATTAACTGGCGTAGAAAAAGTATATATCAACTATGGTAAGGAAAATCAACAAGCATTGGATCAAATTACCATCGCTGAAGCAAAACACTACTATAATGAAAAACAATTTCCAGCAGGTAGTATGGGACCTAAAATTCAAGCAGCAATCGATTTTCTGGAAGGCGGAGGATCAGAAGTATTGATTACTTCCATAGAAAAAATTGTGGATGCTTTTGAAGGAAAGACGGGGACCAGATTTATAAAATAACTTTTGTAGCAGGAGGATTCTCTTCCACCTGCTTTCCTTTTTCTTATGTATAATAAACAACATATTTATCCATCGTAGAACTTGCTATTGGTCAACAGATTATTTATTATAATTATGGTTTAACTTTTTTCCTACTTTACATATCACATATAATAACGATTTATTCATCATCAGCGATAAGGTTAACTATCAGATCTATCGTAGTGATCTCCCCAATAGAAACTTTTCTTGAATGGCATTGTTTCCTTTCGAGATTGTGGCATAGTAAATTATTGCCGAGTTCAATATGCAAAAAAAAACGGAGTTATAAGAAGCTCCGTTTTCATTTTATCATATATACAGCGGGTTAAATATTTAAGCCCATTCCACTTAAGCTATTAATACTAATAATGTAGGTCTCTGATTCCTTCTTTCATCTTTGCCAAATTATCTTTTACCGATATCTGCATTTGGGGATCATCTATTTTTGCAACTTCCTGATCAATCAAGTCGAAACCGACTTTTTTTGTATGCTCACTGGCATAATCGTAAAGGTATTCAGCAAAAGTAAGTAGGGCATTGGGAGTGCAAAATCGTTTAACGAAACCAGGGATAGCAAATTCCATAAAATGCTCCCCGGTTCTTCCTGCCCGGTAACAGGAAGTACAGAAGGAAGGTATATAACTACTGTTAGCAAGTTCGTATATAACATCATCCAAAGAACGAGTATCTCCTAACACAAATTGACTTTTGCGTTTAGATTCATCATCCTTATGCGCATAATCGCCTACTCCAATACTACTTCCTGCATCAATTTGAGAAATTCCATAGCGCAAAACTTCATCTCTAACTTCAATAGGCTCTCTTGCAGTAAGAATCATCCCTGTGTAAGGAACACTTAAACGAAGGCTGGCTATCAAAAGCTTGAAATCCTCATTCGATACTCTATGGGGAGGTTGATTTGTAAAATTAGTCCCAATAGCAGGTTCAATACGGGGAAAAGATATTGTATGAGGTCCTACTCCAAATCTTTGTTCCAGATGGATAGTATGATATAATAAGCCCATCACTTCAAAATGCCAATCATATAAACCCATTAAAGCACCAATACCTAAATCATCAATTCCAGCCTGCATAGCTCTGTCTAAACTATCCAAACGCCATAAGAAATTACTTTTAGGTCCCCTTGGATGTAGAGTTTTATAGGTTTCTTCATGATAGGTCTCTTGAAAAATCTGATAAGTTCCAATACCTACGGATTTCACTATTCTAAAACCTTCAATATCAAGGGGAGCAGCATTAATATTTACCCTGCGAATTTCACCTTTGTTATGTTTAACATTATAAACCGTTTGAACTGTGTCTGCAATAAACTCCGGTGAATATTTCGGATGTTCACCATAAACCATAATTAAACGCTTATGCCCTGCATCTTCTAAAGCTTCGGTCTCGGAAATAAGTTCTTCTTTACTAAGTGTAGCTCGATGACATTCTTTATTGGAACTGCGAAATCCACAATAAACACAATCGTTTATACAATCGTTACCTACATATAAGGGAGCAAACAAAACGATACGATTACCGTAAATGCGTTCTTTAAGAGTATGTGCGCCTTCTAAAATCTGTTGCTTTAATTCTGGATCGGTAACATTAATTAGGGCAGCCGTCTCATCTGGATTTAAACGCTGTTTATCTAATGATTTATCAATAATATCCCTTATCCGAATCGTATCAGCGAAACGATTCCTTGCCAGATGTTCTTCAATTTCGGTTGTAGGAATAAAGGATTTTACGCCTTCTGTGCTAATGTTCATTTTTTTCTCCTTTTTCAAGCTTTAAAGTTGTAACCTGTACTTTCACGGACTTAATCTGTCCTAATTTTCCAGAAAAAGAACCCATTTCAGCGATCGGTAGCTCTACAATTAGAAAGATTACAGCAACACCCAAATCGCGCATAGGATATCCAACCCTTAATAATATATGTGGAGCATAACTATGCAAGAGTTCATTTACCGGATGGAAAGCTGATTCACGGTCTTCCATAATAATAGTGAGGATATGACATCTCTCGTTCATAATATAATTTCCTTCAGCGAGAGATGATAAAAAGGCAAATCAAACAGGTTTTTACCACCCTTGATGCCAGAACTTATCTCTCATCGCAGGTTTATTTTTAAGACATTATAATCAATATAGCATTTTTGGCAAGGGAAATTTATGCATAAAGAAAGTACAAAAAATGGAAAATAGCAAAGCAGATTAAATATAGTGAAGCACAGTATACATTTAGTACAGCAGGATAAATTCAGGATATTGATAAATGTTATCTATGTTTACTATAAGTGATATCGAAACGAATTGCTGAATTCTTGCGGAATGCTATCTCTAAACAAATCAAAATGCTCAATGAAATGTGCATCGCTACCTAAAGAAAAAAGTTGTCCTCCTAAAGCTAGATATAATTCTAAAATATGCTGCTCCGGAATAAAAGAAGGATATCCTCTACGCAATGAACTGTAATTGATTTCCAGAGCTATTTTTCGGTCTATAATAACCCTGAAAATATCTTGTATTATCGGATAGTGAATTCGTTCAACCGGAATACTGTTATAACAACGTTTATAAACCCCTAAATGGGCAAGGACATCAATATCGCAATTGGATACTAAAGCCAAGTTTTGCAAATAATAATCTCTAATCTGTTCTTCGGAAAGCTGTTTCTTTAAAGGAATAGCTACATTCGTTTGATCCGATAGAAAGTGCACAGATCCCAATATCAAATCAAAATTTATACCCTCTAAAAGTGAAACAGCATAATCCTTAACTATATGATAATCACCTACTTCAACACCACTAAGTAATGTGAGTTCTGATATTGTATTTTGTAAATCATTAATTCTTTTGAAATAATGTTTCAAGGAAGGTGCTCCATAGCTTTTCATTTCAATAGGTAGCAAATCTAGATGTTCTGTAATAGCTATTTCATCATATTTTAATTGAATAGCCCTATCTATCAAATCAATTGTTTTAATAGAGCTATCGTAACTATCTTCAGTATGAATATGATAATCGAATTTCATTATGCTAAGATAGCAGCACCTAAGGCAGCTGTTATTTCCGGATCGGGAGGTGTAATTAATTGATAGGAAAGTGATTCACTGAAACATTTTACTATATCTTGGTTTAAAGCTACACCTCCTGTAAATACAATAGGTGGTTCCCAAACCAGAGATGCCATTTGAGCTAAAATACGTTTTGCAATACTTCGATGAACAGAACGGACTATATTTTCTGGAGCAGTTGAAGATGATAACATTCCGATAATTTCCGATTCGGCAAACACAACACAAGTGGAATTTAGTTTTAGTTCTTTAGTTGATTTGGAAGCTATAGCAGAAAGATCAGAAACATCACAATCCAAACGCATTGCAGTCATTTCCAAAAAGCGTCCTGTTCCAGCTGCACATTTATCGTTCATAACAAAATCTTTTACTTTTCCGCTGTCTGTAAGGGTGATGATTTTGGAGTCCTGTCCACCCATATCAATTATCGTTTTTGCATCAGGAAAATAATATAAACAACCGGCGGTATGGCAACTTATTTCGGATATAGTTAAGGTTGCATCTTTAAAAAGTTTCCGACCGTAACCTGTAACTCCGATAGCAGTTAGTTCATTTTTATTAATTCCCGAAGCAAGGAATGCATTGTGTAAAAGTTTATTAACTCCGCTAAGGATAAATATTTCAGTTGATTTGCAATCGCTGAACTCAATACTCTTTGTGTGTTCATTAAAGATCACAACTTTTGTATTACGAGAGCCGATGTCGATACCAAGTTTGAACATAGTTACAACATAATATAGATGTATTGGTTATCAGGCAATAGCCACTTTTTGGCTATTTGCCAAATTAATTCGCTATTAACCTTTTTAATACGTTCTTCGCGTAAGAGATAATATTCTGGTTCATAGCCCAAGGCAACAAGATTGGAAATAGTTGATGCTGTGTAAGACACACTCTCATCTTCAAAGCGATTCATCCCAATTAAGTATTGTTTTGCAGTTTCCAGTTCATTTTCTTTTACTCCTTTATCAGCAATAGAATAGATAATTTCCTTCATCAAAGCAAGGCAATTATTATAGTCGTCTTTATCACAAAAGGCATATGCATTCCAGAAACCTAATTCGTTCAAAGAATGGAAATCGAAACCAGTTTGATAAGCATAAGCGTATTTTTCCCTTAGAATGTCAAAAAAGCGAGAAGAGATATCACCACCTAAAATTTGGGATAAAATATAGAAAGCGGTATTTTCATCTCGATCAATAGCAGGAGAAGCAAATCCTCCAATATATATAATGGCTTGATCAGTATTTCGATAGGTCTTTTTAAAATGCACTGAAGAAGGAGAATAGAATGGTTTGAACTTGGGCGAATGAGAAACATTATGAACCAAGCCAAAGTTCTTTTCACAAAGTTCTAAAATTTCTTGGGGATTATGATTTCCTACGATAGCTAAGCAAAAGTCTTTTCCTATATTCCAATCTTCATACCATTGCTGAAGATGTTTTATACGGATTGAACGAATTTGGGTTGCAGACCCTGTAGGTCGAAATAGATTACTTTTATTGCCTACCAGCATTTTATACCAGTTCATATAAGCATAGCTAACAGGATAATCGTTATCACGACGGATTCCATCTAAAGCAGTAGATGTTAATACAGAGAAATAGTTATGATCAAAACTTGGTAAAAAAATCGATTCTGCAAGCATAGCTAGTGCTTTATCAAGATTGCTACTTAAACATTTTCCCCTGAAAGTGGTTGTATCTAAATGATGAATTAACCTTATATTAAAACCATTATTCCGAGAATATTGCAGCAATTCTTGATGGCTATGTTTTTGGGTTTTATAGAGCTGTAAAGAAGTACAAAAGAAATTATGACCAATTTCTGAAGGAGTCTCGCTAATCTGACTAATAGGAGTTGATAAGGAAAAGCCGCTAATGTTATTATTCTTTTGCTGTTTGAAAATAACCTTTACATTGTTAGAGAGGACAATCTGGTAATAATTATCATCTATTTGGGTTATGTAACCTCTTCTCGTATTTTCTGCATTGTATAATGGTGGGGGATTCAGATTTTGAATAGAAATATTATGAATTTCCTCTGCACATAGTATTGTCTTTTTGGGGGCTAAACTTTCTTTTATTTGCTTAGCTTGTTTTTTTGTTCCAGAAATTTCACAAGAACCTTCATGGTAAACAGTAATACCTTCGGGTAGCCAATATTTATGAATAGCAGCCATTACGGCTTCGATAGAAATAGAATTAATCTCATCTCCATATTTCTGAAGGCGGCATAAATCTCCTGTAAATTTCTCTGCAGCTATCAGGTTGGCAAGATTTTCCATCCCTTCAAAGCTAAATAACCAGCTATTAATTATATCTTTTTTTATTAATTCAAGTTCTGCTAATGGGATTCCAAACTGTAAAAGAGCGGAATATTCTTCATAAACTATCCTAATAATATCAGGAATAAAAGTTGCTGATATGGGAGTGATATAAATAACTGAAACTCCGGAAAGAACTCCACAAAGAGAATTTACTTTCACACTGGAACATAGTTTATCTTTTTCTACTAAGCGATTATATAGCCGCGAAGATCTTCCTATGGCAAAATAACGCATAGCTATCAAAAGTGCATTAGCCAAAGGATGTTTTTCACTAAGTTCTGGAAAAGCAAAGGCGATAGTATCATCACCAATTGCCTTTTTCCTAAAGATGTAGCGAAAGCCATTCATTTCCGGTTCAATATCTAACAGATAGGGAAGAGGCTTACTTATGTTTTCCCAAGCAGAAAAATAAGTATCAAGATAAGCATCCAATTCATTTTCTTGATAGTTACCACAGATTACTAGAAAGGAATTAACTGGAGTATATCGATTTTTATAAAATTCGCGAAGTTCTTTATACCTTGCGCTGTTAATGCTTTTAGGATTACCTAAAACAGGATATCTGAGAGGGCTTTTTTGATAGCAGTTTGTTTGAATATACTCAAGAAAGTCCGATTCAGGATCGTTTTGATACTGCTTGATTTCTTCCAGAATGATTTCTTTTTCTTTGCTTACATCTTCTTTACTGAAAGTGCTGTGAAAAGCAAGTTGAGAAAGAATATGGAAACCTTCTTTTAGCTTTTCTGAAGGTAAGTTTAAATAATAACAAGTACAATCGTAATCTGTGAAAGCATTGAGCATCCCACCCAAACCCGAAGCATAAAGCGATATTTTGTTATTTGGAAAATCACTGGTAGATTTAAAGCTTAAGTGTTCTATAAAATGAGAATATCCTCTTTGTTGATCATTTTCTAATGTGGAACCAGTTCTTATATAAAGCTGGAGGCAAAGAACTGGATGGGAATTATCTTTTACGGAGATAACTTCCAAGCCATTAGATAAATTCCTGCATATTGGCTTGGGGAAAGAAATATTTCCAGTAATTAATTTATCGTTCATAACGATGTTATATTCTACTTATCAAAGCATAAGCATTGTGAGCATGAATAGATTCAAAGTTTTCAGCTTCCACATAGAATCCTGTGATGCGTTTATCTTTATTCAATTCCATAGTAATTTCGCGCACAATATCTTCCACAAATTTAGGGTTACTATATGCTTTATCAGTAACAAACTTCTCATCAGAACGTTTTAGCAGGGGAAAAATTTCGCAGCTGGAATGCTCTTCGGCAAGTTGGATCAATTCTTCCAGCCAGACATATTCCCTATAGCGAACTTTGATAAATATTTCAGACCTTTGGTTATGAGCTCCTGAAACACTAATTGCTTTGGAACAAGGGCAAAGAGTAGTTACTGGAACTTTTACACCTATCCACAGTTCAAAATTATTGTTATATGATGCATTGAAAAAGCAATCATAACCCAAAAGAGAAACTACCTTGGAAACCGGTGCCTGTTTTTTTATAAAAAACGGGAAGCTGATATCTATGTAGGCAGTATCAGCTTTTAAAGTGCTTTTTAATTCGTTTAAAAATGAATCAAGTTTATCTATAAAGACTTCAGTATGATAGCGATTTAGAACTTCCAGAAAACGGCTCATATGTGTTCCACGCCTCTGATGAGGTAGCTCTACATAGATATCTAAATCGGCAACACTATGCTGAATGCCATTTTCTCTATCCTGAACAACAATCGGATAGCGGATACCTTTAACACCAACTTTATCTATAGTTATTTTACGGGTGTCAGGTTGGGATTGAATATCGGGAATGCTCATAATTTCTCTTTTAAATCTTTGTCCTTCATCCCTGCAGTTTTGATCGATGCCAGAGAATCGGCTTTGCTGTAATAAATAATTGCTTCACAATCTGCTATTTGCTTAATTGAATCAAGAACCGTTTCCGGAGGCAACAAAAAAAGAGCTGTTGAAATTCCATCAGACCAAGCTGCAGAAGAACAAAGAACAGTTACAGAATGCACATCGGGAACAGGATAACCGGTGAAAGGACTTATAATATGGTGATAGCGAACACCATTATATTCGTAAAATTGCTGATAATCACCAGAAGTAGATATGCTTTGATTTAGCACTTTGAAACTGGCAATATAATCATCCAGTTTACGAGGGTGCTGAATATAAACAATTTGAGGTTTCTTATAACCAAAAAAGGTCATAGAACTGCGACAATTAATATATCCGTTATCTAAATTTAGCGTCTGCATATGATCGCGTGCCTTATCTAGAATGTAACCTTTTGCAATAGCTCCAAAAGTTAACTGCATTCCCAGTGGCTTTATCAGCCTTTTTTCATCATATCGTATCTTAGTAAAATCAACTTTGCTAAGCATTTCTTTCAGTACTAGAGAATCGGGAGGGACAGGATTTTCTGCATTAAAATTCCATAAATCCCAAACTGGTTTTATAGTTGGATCAAAAGCGCCGTTCGTCATTTTGAATAAGCTATCAGCTATAGTAAGTAAATTATACATATCAGGATCCATATCAAAAACAGTATTAAGAGAATCAGCATTTATTTTTCCCAAATAGCTGTTTGGATCATATTCATTGAGTTTATCTTCCAGAGAACGAATAAAATTGAATACTGAATCAATCTGACGGCCAACATTCTTACTCTGCGAAGTGGCAGATATTTCTACTATCGTATCCATCAGGTATTGACTTTTAAGTTCAGTAAAAGAGCGCGTAAGATATTTATATGCTCCAAAACCAATTACGACAATCAAGATTATTAGGGAAATGATTTCTCTACGATTCATTAATAACACCTCACAATCTGTAGGTTAACAATTCAAATTCTATTAGCCGACGTGTATAATCCCTCACTGCAAAAAATGATAGAGGCAGGATCAAGGCCTCAGGAATTAACAGTAACCAGAAAAAAAGACAACCAAGGGCATTCAATACAGCTAACACTAAAGCAAGTAAATAGATATTCCAACGGACATCCTGAAAATGCTGGTAGGATTTAATTATTGCCTTCCAGGGGTTGATAGATAATTCCTCCATCAACACCAAAGAGGGTAACACGATGGCAATCCAGTAGTTAACCAAAATAAGCCAGACCAAATGTAAAATGGGAGCTGAGCTGAAATTAGGTAAGCCAAAACATATTATATATACTATGCAGAAAAATACTGCATTGATCAAAGTCCATAAAAAATAACGAGGATAACAACGTAAAGCAGTAAACATTTCAGAAAGATTGAGATGATAATCGTTGTGTTTACAAATAGGATTAAAAGCAATTAACATAAAAGGTATAAAGATGGAAAACACTATTGATTTAATAAGTAGGTTTAATAGAAGTTGCAAAGTAGTGTTGCTTTCCAATACGATAATACTGCTGAACATCCATATCAAAACTGCTACCGGTATCAAACCTAAAATAACAGCAACAGCAGCTCCCGGTAGGGAAGAGGACATATTAACTTTATACGCTCTATATGTCTCAGATAAGGATTTTATTGAGAAGAGCTCGTTTTTTAAAGCAGATGTATGTCTTCCGCATTGCATACACCATATATCATGAATGGCAAGGCGAGCATTACAATATTTACAACGCATTCATACTCCTTTTATTTAATTTCTGAATCACTTTTAAGGGAAATAGCAGATAAATGTATCATCTGCTATTTCTGTAAGAGGCAAAAAATCAGAAGGGCTGCTTTTGTCAAGCACTGGCTAACATTTACTCCAACCACAAGAAGGACATATTAAACACCCCTCCAGATGTTCGATAGTATTCCCACAGTCAGGACAAAGCGCAAAACCATTTCCTTTAGGTCTATCCGAATCCGATTTATCCCCTTCTACCTGAAAATCAACGGAATTAATATCGCCATTTGAAAAGAGAGTAAGAAATTGCTCCAATGCCTGACCTACTGCATCGCCACAAGAAGTGATCATTTTCCCTTTATTCCACATCGGGGATTGACAGCGAATCCCTTTCAGTTGACGGATTATAGGTTCAATCTTAATTTGTGAGCGTAAAGCCAAAGAAACAAGACGTGCAATAGCTTCTAACTGGGCAGAGGCACAACCCCCTACTTTTCCCATTTGAATAAAAACTTCACAAGCACCTTGAGAATCAGAATTTATAGTAACATACATATGACCACAACCAGTTTCCATACGACGAGTTATACCTTGAGTTATTTCAGGTCTGGTGCGAGGAGCAACTTTTTTTTCTTTTCCTTCTTCTATAGTAGCAAGAGTTCCTAAATAGAGAACCTGATTATCTCTGCTGCCATCTCGGTATACAGTAACTCCTTTACATCCTAGTTGATAGGCAAGTTCATAGCTTAAGCGTATATCTTCCACCGTGGCTGAATTGGAAAAATTAATTGTTTTACTAACAGCATTATCTGTATATTTTTGAAAAGCTGCCTGCATCCTGATATGCCATTCGGGGCTAATCTCATGGGCAGTTTGAAATATTGTCTTGATGTCTTGTGGGATTACATCAATGCCACTAAGAGAACCAGAAGCTAATATTTCTTCTACTAATTCTTTACTAAATATCCCTCTCTCTTCCAAGGCCTTCTGGAAGTATTTATTTACATAGATTAATTTTTCTCCATCCATTACATTTTTAATATAAGCAAGCGAAAATTGAGGTTCAATTCCACTGGAAGTATCTGCAATCATACTAATCGTTCCCGTAGGAGCAATAGTAGTAAGAGTGGCATTGCGGATTCCTTCTTTTTTTATTTTCTCTTTCAGATGATCCCAATCTTGGCTGTTTTTCTCTCTTTTCAAGCTTCCTTGACTGTAAATGCTTTTGGTAAAATTGGGAAAATGACCTCTTACTTTTGCAAGCTCAACAGACCGTTCTTTGGCATAATAATCTATAAATTCCATAAGTTTAGCTCCAAGATCAACTGCTTTTTCGGAAGCATACGGAATTTTAAGCTGGAAAAGTAAATCAGCCCACCCCATTACTCCCAGTCCAATTTTTCGATTGGCTTTACTCATGGCATCAATTTGTGGCAAAGGATATCTGGAAACATCAATTACTGCATCCAGAAAATCTACGCTATCATATACTACTTCTTTTAATTTATCCCAATCTATATCACCATCTTTATTCAGCAAAGCTAAATTGATCGAACCTAGATTACATGCTTCATAAGGAAGTAATGGTTGTTCTCCACAAGGATTTGTAGATTCAATTTTCCCCAATTCCGGAGTGGGGTTCGCATAGTTTATTCTATCCAAAAAAACGATTCCTGGTTCACCGTTTTTATGAGCCATCTGCACAATCAAGGAAAAGACATCTCGAGCTTTCAACTTTTTATTGACTTTTCCCGTATGAGGAGAAATAAGATTATATTCATTATCATTAGCAACGGCCTGCATAAATTCTTCTGTAATGCCAACACTGATATTAAAGTTAGTAAGTTCCGCTGGATTTTCTTTGCAGGTGATAAAGTCCAGAATCTGGGGATGATCAACATTTAAAATTGCCATATTTGCCCCTCTTCTTGTCCCACCTTGTTTAACAGCATCGGTTGCCGCATTAAAAACTTTTAAAAAGGAAAGGGGGCCACTGGAGACACCGTTGGTAGAACGAACTCTGGCATTAGCTTCTCTTAACCTACTAAATGAAAATCCTGTTCCACCCCCACTTTTATGAATTAGAGCAGCATTTTTTACAGTTTCAAAGATACTTTCCATACTATCTTCGATAGGAAGTACAAAACAAGCAGAAAGCTGTTGTAAGTCACCTCCAGCATTCATTAAAGTTGGTGAATTTGGTAAAAAATAACCAGAATCCATCAAAGTAAAAAAGCGTTTAGCTTTTTCCTCGTCCCCAGCAGCAATATTAAATGCTACTCGAGTTAGCATTTTTGACCAATCCTCAATTATAATGCCATTTTCATCTTTGCGGAAATAGCGTTTTTCCAGAACTTTCAGTGCATTTTCCGTTAATAGCATTCTCGCTCCTCTTATTTATGTAAGGCAAATATTTGACGTGCCTGTTCTGGAGTAGCAAGAGGGCGTCCAATTTCTTCTGCTATTCTAGCTAAACGAGCTACCAATTGTGCATTAGAATCAGCAATAACTCCCTTGTGATAGAAAATATTATCTTCAAAACCGCAGCGAATGTGGCCACCTGTAACCAGCGCTATCAAAGAAGTTGGAAGATGCCATTTACCAATTCCAGCTACAGCCCAGGTTGCTGTTGGAATTTCTTCATGTAAATGATCAATCATATACATTAGGTTTTTAGGCTTCCCACTCATTCCTCCAGGAACACCAAGAACAAATTGAACATGCAACGGGCTGTGAGTTATAATCCCTTTTTTAATCAATCGGGCAACAGAATCAATCATTCCTGATTCATATACTTCAACTTCTGGAACTACACCATATTCTTTAAACGCTTCTGCCAAGCGAATAATATCGGCAGGATGATTGATAAAAACATCATTTCCAAAATTTAAAGTTCCAGCATTAAGAGTACCCATTTCTGGTTTTAAAGCAAGAGGGGCAAGGCGTTTTTCAAATGCTTCCCCAACAGCTCCTCCCGTACTAATTTGGATTATGATTTCCGGAACGGCCTTACGAATAGCAGAAATAGCTTCTTGAAATCTTTCCAAACGTTGAGAAGGACTTCCATCATCCTCACGAATATGTAAGTGAATAACTCTTGCTCCTGCTTCAAAACAGGCCTTTGCTTCCTTTGCTTGTTCTTCAGGAGTTATAGGTAAATTGGGTTGATCAGAACGGGTTGTTTCAGCTCCCGTTATTGCAGCAGTTAAAATTAAGGGTTCCATAATATTACCTCTCTATATTTATTTTATATTATCACATTATGCAATCTAATAGATTGATCAGCAATTAGATCTATAGCAAAACACTATTAAATGCTGTAATCAGAAGCATTGCTGATGTAGAGTTAAAGCAGCGAATGTAGTGGTGAACGACATTATAATAATTCCTTATTCATTATAGTATTTTAATTCTGAAACCAGCTTTCATAAAGTCGAACTCTGATTAATTTTTTGATATTATCATTTAAGATGCGTTCAGCAATTTGGGTAAATTTTTCTTCGTTATCACTAACATAAAAAGTACTGCTACCTTGTTGTTTGTCGCTTTCTGACCCTATATAACGAGCAAGATACTCAGTAATAGCCATTGCGCTATCTACTAAAGTTACTTCACTCCCCATAATTTGTTGAATAGCTTTAGAGAGCAAGGGGTAGTGAGTGCAACCTAAAACAAGAGTATCAATGGCTTGCATTTTTAAGTTCGTAAGATATTCTTTTACAACCAGTTCAGTTACAAGATGATCTTGCCAGCCCTCTTCTACCAAAGGGACAAAAAGCGGACAAGCAACAGAAAAAATGACTGCTTCAGGAATAAGTTTTTTTATAGCATTTGGATAGGCCTCGCTATTGATAGTCCCTTCCGTTCCAATAATACCAATACGCTTGTTTTTGGTGGTTTTAGCTGCTTGTTCTGCACCAGGTTCAATTACTCCGATAATAGGTATGTCTGTTATTGTCTGCATAGCCGGAAGAGCTACAGCAGAAGAAGTATTACAGGCAACTATTAAAATTTTTATACCTTGCTGTAATAAAAAACGAGCATTTTGTAATGAATATTCAATGATAGTATTAGGAGATTTAGGGCCATAAGGTACTCTGGCAGTATCTCCAAAATAGATTAAATCTTCACTGGGAAAAGCATTACGGATAGCTTTATAAACGGTTAAACCACCTACTCCTGAATCAAAAATGCCAATTGCTTTTTTCATCTGTTTCCTCTTGAATTTTGGTTATTGTTTGAGTGCGACCGATGTGATATCGGCCTTCTGGATGTTTTATTTTTTGAATAGGAGTTTGAAGAAGACGATATTTTGTGCACTGCTGATTTATTTCTCTGTAAAGAGTTTATTGTAGCACTGGATATCATATTTTTAGGCACATTATGCTGTAGTGTATCAGGCAAAGGAATAAAGTAAACATCATCATCGACATATCCAACTGTAACTTTTAAAGTATCCATTAACTGGTAAAATTTTCGGGTTCTAAGGTTTATATAACGCATTTCCCGTTCCAAATATTCCCAATCACCTTCTTCAAGATTAATTTCTAAAATAACTCCTGTAATCGGAATTTCTTCTAATTGGACAATTAAGCCACGGGAATTAACGGATATGATCATCCCGTTATATATATTGCCTTCTTTCTTTTTCATATATGCTCGGCTGTAAACTCTTTCTATATCCCGTTCGGATTGGTCTGCTTGAAGTTCTTGCTCGGAAGCAACTTCGGCATAGTGCTTTAGCTGTGGCAAAGTAAATTTTTCATTACTGCTATGGCATAAATATGTTTTACACAAATGATGGATAACTAAATCACAAATTCTTCTAATTGGACTTGTAAAATGAGTATAATAATCCATCGCCAAACCAAAATGATGAATATGTTCAATACTGTATTTAGCTTTTTTCATACTTCTAAGTGCGATGCGATCAAAAACTTTATGATAGGCAGGATTAGGAAAAGAATTTAACAAATACTGCAACGATTTGTTCAGATTTTCATATATAACCCACTTTACCCCATAATATGAAAGAAGCTCTATTAATCTTTCTAATTTGTTGAAATCCGGATCTTCATGAATGCGATATAATGTGGTTGGAGCAACCTGGGATAGATGTTTTGCTACATATTCATTGGCAATCAGCATAAAATTCTCGATTAATTTGTGGCTCTCAGTTTCTTCAGCTAAAGTTAAATGCCTAACAAAACCACTCTCATCATATTCATATTCAATGTCCGGTAAATCAAAAAAGATATAACCAGCTTCCATTCTTTTTTCAGTTAATAGACGGGAAAGTTCTCGCCCTTCTAAAAGAATTTCTATTAATTCTTGAGGCAAGTCTGTATCTTTACCTTTAAAAAGATTATCCACTTCGTCATAATTCAAACGGGCTTTACTGCATATCACACTTTCGTAGATATGTTGCTCAAGGATATTTCCTTTACGATCAAATTCTGTCTGAACGGTTAAACAAAGCTTTTCCTCCTGAGGACGCAAACTGCATATAAGAGTGGAGAGGCGTTCAGGTAACATAGGAATCACTATTTTAGGGAAATAAAAACTGTTTCCCCGTATAGCGGCTTCCTGAAAAATCGCTCCCTCTACAGGTAAATAATGTGCTACATCCGCAATATGAACATAAAGACGCCAACCTTTATTAGTTTTCTCTATAGAAATTGCATCATCAAAATCTTTGGCAGATGCCGGATCGATAGTAAAAGTGTATAAATCTGTCAAATTTCTGCGATTATGATAATCTTCCGGTTTTATATCTGCAGAAAGTAGATTTGCAGCTGCGGTAACTTCTTCAGGGAACTCTAACGGTAAATTATATTGACGGATAATGGCTACAAGTTCAACTTCTGGATCACCAGATTTTCCTAAAATCTCTATAACCCTGCCTACAGGTAATTTACCAGTTTGGGGATTACCCCAATTGGTTACTTGCAAAATTACCTTATCTCCATCTTCTGCACCTGAAGTATCTGAAACATAGAACCACTTATGTACTTTTGGATTACTACAAACAAATGTCCAACTGCTTTTCATTTTAGTTAGGTCACCGGCTAAATGATCGGAAGCTCTTTTTACGATTTTGTGGATAATTCCATAATCCTGATGACCCTTTCTGTATTTTGGTTCAAAAGCTACTATATCGTTGTGAAAAGCATTGAGCGTATCTTCAGCATCTATAAAATAATCCTTTTCCGGAGTTCTAACAAAAGCATAAGAAAAATTACGAGAAAGAGGGGTAGCATCAAAAATACCTTGTAATAACTTGGGATTGAGAGTGGGGGAGGGCTTTTCAATCGTTTTTATAGTTTTCAAGTGGTATTTTCTTTTATCTTTAACTAATATCCCTTCTTCTATAAGTTTATTAAGAACACCGCTTAAAAGTGATTTTCCAGTTCGAGTAAGTTGAAAAGTATTAACTAATTCATTATATGACAAACCAGTATGTGGATATTTCGAGAAATAATCTAATATTGCTTGCCTTAACTCCTTGCTATTTATTGTATTCATTAATATTTCTTCCCTATCTTTTGCATCAAGATTTCCACTAATTTCTCCCTTTCTTTTTTATCGGAAGAAAACCTTAAAGATAAACCTCTAAACGGGTCTAACCGTCTTGGCATTTTAAAAGTAGATAACATAATTCCATGTTTATCCTCATAAAAACAACCAAAATCTGTGTACGGTCTGCTAACTTTAATAAAGAGATATCGTACTTGAACCTTATCCTCATAAAGTTCATATTCAGTAATAATAAAATAGGGGAGAAGGTTACCAAAAACTAGAATCATACCTAAAAAATAGTAAAACGGTTGTTGCCAACCGATAACAGTAATTCTATACAACAAAAGCGAAAGCAAAATTAAAAATACTATCAAAATTATAGAAGTCCAGGGACGTTCTACAAAAGGCCAGGATTTCCATTTGAGCAAGGGTTCAGGCAACATTTTGCACAATCTCCCTGCACTTTTCGATTTCTTCTTTAATGGCTAAAATCAAAGGAAAACTTTGAGGAGTAGAGAATTTTGAACCTAAAGTATTTGCTTCACGTTGCATTTCTTGAATTATAAAATTTAGCGTTTTACCAATATCTCCTTCTTCCTGAAGTGTATTTTGGAAGGTGTTTATATGAGCAATTAACCGGGTTAACTCTTCAGCAACATCGTATTTATCCACATAAATTGCTACTTCTTGCATTAGACGTTGCTCCATATTTTCTACCTGATAACTTTCTAATAGCTCTAAAATCCGCTTATGCATATTTTCAAACATTGCTTTCTTAAAAGGTTCACATAATTCATAAATACTTGCCACTATATTCTTAATTTTCAACATAGAATCTTGTAATACGCTCTTTATTTGCTCTCCTTCCTTATGCATCGATTCCGTAATTTTCTGCAAGGAAAGAACTAAGCATTCATTGAGAATATTTGCTAAAATCGGATCATCCTCCAAATGGTTCTCACTCATAATCACTCCTGGTTCTTGCAGCAAAAATTCAATAGAAATAACTTCCTCGCTGGATAAGAGATTAGAAGCCTGTATTGCTAATTCATTATACTTTAATAACTTAATTTTATCTAAAACCAGCTTTGGCTCTCTGTGGTCATTATAATTAATCCGTATTTCTACAGTTCCACGCGATATGTTATTGCTTATGTGTTTACGTATTTTGTACTCGAAAAAACTAAGTTCTCTAGGTAGGATAAATCGTAAATCTAAAAAACGTCCATTTATTGATTTGATTTCAACATCCAGATCAATTCCATCTTTAGAAATATGAGCATCTCCAAAACCAGTCATACTTTTCATTATTATCTCCTTGTTAAAAGCTGATATCTATAAGCAAGAGTAGGGAATAAGTTGTTATAAGGCATAACAGATAAGCACCCCCTATATAAGTTTACATAATATGCCTTAACACAACAGTTATGTAGGCGACTAAAAACAGATAAGTGTGCTGGCTGTTGCATCTTTAACCTCTACTTTTTGTAGTGTACCAAAATCCTTTTGTGTGCCTGATAAAACTGCCATCTTAAAATCCCTTGTCTTTCCACAAACTTTATCCGTGCTTTTTTTACTGAAACTCTCTACATATATCTCTACTGTCTGTCCGATTTGATTTCTGTTCTTTTTCAGTGTAATATTCCGTTGAAGATCTATCATTCTTTGTAGCCGTTCCAATCGTTCTTGTTCCGAGATTTGATGTGGTAAATTAGCTGCCACAGTTCCTGAGCGAGGACTGAATTTATAGCAGAATGCATCATCAAAACCGATTTCTTCCAGTACTTTTAGAGTTTGTCTAAAATCACTTTCAGTTTCTCCGGGAAAACCTGTCATAATATCAGTAGTTATTGCAATATTAGGGATGTAATTACGCAGTTTATTTATTAGCTCCAGATAGTGTTCAACAGTATATTTTCGGTTCATTGCCTGTAAAATTTTATTATTACCACTTTGTATAGGTAAATGTATGTGTTCGCACACTTTAGCAGAAATAGCCATAACTTCAATCAATTCATCAGATAGATCTTTAGGATGCGAAGTGATAAATCTTAATCTATAAATTTCATCCACTTCATTCAGCTTCCTTAGCAAACTTGGAAAATTCACATCGGAATGAAAATAGGAATTTACATTTTGTCCTAATAGAGTAACATCCTTTCTACCTTGTTTACCTGCAAAGATCGTTTCTTGTACTATATCCTGCCAAGGACGGCTTCGTTCACGGCCTCTAACATAAGGAACAATGCAATAGGAACAAAAATTATTACAACCCCTCATAATAGTGATATAGGCACAATAATCACTATGATATGATGGCTGAATACCTTTGTAAATTTGGTGAGAGTCTAAATCAAGCAAGTATTGTTTATTATCAATTTCTTGAATAATCTCTGGAAGATTTTGGTACTGATCGACTCCCAATACAAAATCGATATCTGTATTTTCTTCAATTAGTTCTTTACCTATGCGTTGTGCCATACAACCAACAACACCAATCTTTAAAGATGGATTAGTCTTTTTACGAGATTTTTCGCTTTGAATTCTACCTAAAACACGGTTTTCAGCATGTGCGCGAACACTGCATGTATTGAATATAAGTAAATCAGCTTTTTCTATTTGTTCAACTTCCTGATGACCGGCTTCAATTAAAATGGAAGCGATTAATTCACTATCAGCAATATTCATCTGACAACCGTATGTTTCAATAAAAAATTTCATTTTAGCGCCTTATTTTTTGTTTTAGCAAGCCAATTAGCGTAGCCAACTGCTATTCCTGAATTGCATACAATTATTTCGGAGGTATTAAATCTGTCCAGTAAAGAAATAATGAAAAGTATACTTAACTTCAGCACAGGAAGATAGCTTTCTTCCAGCAAAAATGGTAAATATCGGTCTTCATCTTTAACTTCTATTGAATGAAAAAGTTGCTGCAATAAAGACCTAGTAATTGTTTTACCTTCCATTTTATCTATATCATTATAGTGAAATTTAAAAATCACTGCTGCTAGATAGGTATAAGTTAGTCCTACTCCTATAAGGTGATAAGAACCATTATAGGTTAAAGTAGCAAGCTGATCTTGAATATATTTTGTAGCCGTATCACAATTGACATCAAATTCGTTTAACAATGTCATTAAACCAAAAGGTAGACCGATACCCTGTATTTTTTCATCATTTCCTAGATCGATAAACTCCGTAGAAAAGCCACCTATATCGATTGCAAGATATGCCTCTTCCCCACTCTGAAAATGTCTGGCTGCATAATATACATAGCGTATTTCTTCTTCCTGGGAGATAATTTTACTTTTTATTTCATAATGCTTCTCAATCCAATCAGTTAGCAAATTCGCATTCAATGCCTTTCGCATAACTCCTGTTGCTAAAAGCACTTTTTTGGATTCGATATATCCATCAAATTGCAATAATGGTTCTATAATCTGTTTTACGCTCTGCAGCCGCTTTGCACTAAGCTTATCATTTTTAAAATCTTTCCCCAGGGATGTCGTCAATTGCGTTTTGTGGATAATTTGCTTATTATCAAGGGAATATAGTAAATAATTCAAATTATTGGAACCGAGATCAAACACACTGACAAGGTTATTGCCTATCATTTGTGCATATTTTTTTAGTATTGATCCAGCTACATTGATATTGTTATTTTTATATTGATCAACAGGTTGTTTCCGAATATGAATGCTTTCGAAAATTGCTTTCCACTGCTTAGTATTCATTTGCAATGTATCTATCTGCAAACAGTTGGAATATTTACTTAAACCTTGTATTAACACTGTTTCTTCAGGATACTTCTTACGGGGGCAGTAGATGATAAATTTGTTCATTTGCACAGCTTCTGCTAAGGTACTATAACCAGGTTTGCAAAGAACAAAATCCGCATTGTATATTAAATCCAAAAAGTCAGCATCCATAGTTACCTGATAATGGTTTTTTGCCTGTACACCTGTCTGAGTAGAAATGACCACACCTTTGAAAGCAGAACACAGAGCTTCATAATCCAATTCTAATTTACCTTCCCCTCCAAAGATAACCAGTAATATAAGTACATCCTTATCCCAATTATTTATAAGCCGGATATCACTATAAGAATCTTTTTTACGGGAAAGCAAACCACAAGGAATGTTATTCTTAAAAGCAGATATACTTTCAGAACTGCTGAAAGGAAGCTGAAAACAAGCATCAAAGCGTTGATACAAAGACCAAATAAGATTTAATACAGGTCTCAAAGTTACAGGGTTAGTAAATTCAGTCTGGCTGTTTATTATGTTGTTATTAGTTAGTAAAGAGCTATATATATAATGCCATTCAAAATTGGTAACTGCATAAACCGGGAGCTGACAATATGCTCCAAACTCACTAACCAAAAAAGGGACATCAGCAATTACACAATCAATCTTTTCTTGATGTAAGAATTTAACTTCTCTTGCTATAATTTCGTTACGCTTAGAAAGTAATTCCAATAAAGAAGAAACGGTCCTTTCCATATCCACAGTTAGATTTTCATTATGTTTCACTCCAACATCCACAGAACGTTGATGTATAATAAAATAATGTGGATCGAGATTTTGAAAAAGATAGGCAGGCTTTGTGCTAATTATATGACAAAAAATACCATACTTTATAAATTCTTCAGCTAAAGCGCTTATTCGGGTAGAATGGCCAAAACCATGATTAGAAACATATAAAGCAAATCGCAACATATTATATTTAATGAAGAATCAACTTTTTTTGTTCACCGTTATTGCGTATTTCTATTATCACTTTATTGGGTAAACAAATAATCGGCATAGAATTAGTGAAACCTTGCTTAACGCAACGTTTATCAGGACAATCGGCATATTTCATTCTAACTTTACCTTTTTTTATTTCCACGATATTGTGGCTATCAATCTTGATTATTTTATCATTCTTTAAAGAACATACTCCAACAAGCCAATTATCCTTGTATATATATACTTGGGAATTGGGTTTACTACTTAAATAATAGCTGATCGAAAAAACAATCGTCAATAAAACAATTAGAATTAGTACCAGATCAGCAGGCCTAAGGTCATTTAAGATTGAGTCTTTTTTCATCTAACTTCTGGAATATCGAGAAGAATAAACATTACCTGCATACACATAAGTTAAATATTTAGACGCAATCTCGCAAGCGTGTTCAACTTCTTCTCTTGTGGTAGGTCTCACCGTCATTTTATAACAAGGATAATATGCAGAGAGGTGTAAAGGAATATTCTTGTCAACAGAAGCGATAAATTGAGATAAATTAGTAAGTTCTTCGTCACTATTATTATATCCAGGAATAAGCAGATTGGTTAGTTCTAAATGAACACCCATTTCTTTGGCTATAATGATGTTAGATAATACAACCTCAAGTGTACCTCCACATATATTTCTGTAAAAATCATCTCTAAAAGACTTTATATCGATATTGACTGCTTTTACATATTGCATCATATTACTCCAGGGCTCTTTATTTATGTAGGCATTGGTTACTAAAACAATATCTATTTCAGGAGCTTTTGCCGCAAAATCGAGAATATACTCATACCACATCAAGGGCTCAGTATAAGTAAAAGCAACTTTCTGATCTTGTTGGTTTTTAATTATCTCAATTAAGTCTTCAATTGCCAAATAACGAGTTGGGCAATCTTGTTGACTGATTTCCCAATTCTGACAGAATTTACAGGTTAAATTACAGGAGTTTGGTCCTAAAGATACGATCATACTACCTGGATGAAAATGATAAAGAGGTTTTTTTTCGATAGGGTCTAAAGCGAGAGAGGTTGTTTTTCCATATGCAGTGGCAACAAAAGAACCATTGATAACTTCTCTGCTTCTACAGAATCCTTTTTGGCCTTCACTTAATAAACACTCCCTGGGGCAAAGCAGACATTTTATTTTTTCGCCTTCATTAGTATAATACATTGCTTTTCTCATTATATCTCCTTCAGCCATTTTTCTAAGGCCTTAAGGTAAATATCTAAAGTGCGAGCATTTTGAGTCAAGACCTTTTTTGCTTTTTCCCCCATATTATACCGTAACTCATTATCTTTATACAAAGTTATAATATCAGAATGTAAGCTATTTTTATCGCTTATTAAAATTCCACCCTCCTGCTGAAGTTTTTTAACGGAATCAAGGCAGGAATAATGAAAGGGACCAATAATTACTGGTTTTTTATAGTAAGCAGGTTCAAGCGGATTATGGCCTCCAAAATCATAAAAAGAACCACCCACAATAGCTATATCGCATATACAATATGCTTTATCCAAAATGCCCAAGGTATCGATGATAAGTATATCTTCTGCTGGATCGTAAATTTCTCTTTTAGTATAGCAACTATATGCTAAGCCATTCAATAGTTCCAAAACTTCATCTAAACGTCTGGGATGTCGGATAGCGATTATTAAGTGTAAATTAGAGATATATTGTTTTAGATAAGGCAAGATAGAAATAAGCAATTCTTCTTCTCCGGGACGGGAAGAGCCCCAACAGATAATAAAATCGTCATTATTATATCCCCATTCTTTTTTTAACTGTTCGGCATCATAGTCCTTCAATTCGATAGAGAATTTAAGGTTACCACTAACAAGTACAGGTTTTTTGAATATTTCACGAAAGCGTTTTGCATCTTCTTCGCTCTGGGTATGAATTTCAGTTATTGGTGCTTGCAGATGTTTAAACAAAAACTTAATCAAGGAGTATCCACGTAAGGTGCTTTTGGACATTCTGGCATTTAAAAACAAAACAGGAACTTTATTTCTCTTTGCCCATAGCAACATATTTGGCCAAATCTCTGTTTCCACAACACAGATTAAGCCAGGGTTGATTTTTTTTAACTGACGGTTTCGTAGATGCGGTATATCGATAACTGAAAGAAAACCTTTAACTTTGGGGCTAATGTTATTAGCTTCAAGGCAACTGGATACAGTGCTTGAAGTTATACAAAGTTTAATATCAGGATATTCCTGCAGGTGTTTTTTTATAAGTGATTTTATGGCAGTTAATTCACCCATAGAAGCAGAATGAAACAAGATCCCTTTTTGTATGTTTATACCGTTGGCTTTAATAGCTTCCACATAATTTTTATGTTTTAATAGAAGATAGATACACGGGAAAAAAAGGAAGTAAACAACCTCGAGGATAATATTAAAAATTGAAAGTAAAATCATAATTTATATGTTATAGCAAATTAAGATTTGCCATCCTAATTTAAAATGGCGGGAGCGACGAGACTCGAACTCGCGGCCTTCTGCGTGACAGGCAGACGTTCTAACCAAACTGAACTACGCCCCCAGCGCATTCAAATAAGCATTATAAAAATTCAAATGGAAAAAATGGCTTTTTCTGTCAAGATAAAAGTTTTGCTGAATTCGCCACTTTATACATAAACGCATAGCATTCATTGCAGTTAGCATAAGAATATTTTATTCCCATTCAATTGTAGCAGGTGGTTTGGAAGATAAATCATAAACTACTCTACTGATACCTTTTACTTCGTTACAAATACGATTGGCAACTTTTTGCAAAAAATGAAATGGAAGCTGAGAGAAAGTAGCTGTCATGCCATCAACACTATCCACAGCTCTAAGAGCACAAACTTGTTCATAGCTTCTTTCATCTCCCATAACTCCAACAGTTCGAACTGGTAATAAAACTACAAATGCCTGCCAGGTTTTATTATAAAGTCCATTTTCTTGTAATTCACTTATAAAGATTTCATCAGCAAGCTGCAAGATGTTAACTTTTTGGGCATCTACTTCTCCCAAAATTCTTACGGCCAAACCAGGACCTGGAAACGGATGTCTTTGAACAATAGATTCAGGTAAACCAAGCAGGGTCCCTACTTCGCGAACTTCATCCTTGAAAAGTTCTCTTAAGGGTTCAATTAATACCAAGAGCATATTATCAGGCAAGCCCCCTACATTATGATGACTTTTGATTGTAGCAGAAGGTCCTGTCAAAGATGCACTTTCAATTACATCGGGATATAAGGTCCCTTGAGCAAGAAAATGAACATCTTCAAATTCACTGGCAACTTTATCAAAGACTTCAATAAAAGTTCCTCCGATTATTTTTCGTTTTGTTTCAGGATCCGTAATACCTTTTAATTTATTTAAAAATGTTTCCCCCGCATCTACAAAACGGATATTTAAATCTGGATAAGCTGAAAAGGTTTCTTTTACTCTATCTGCTTCCCTGTAACGCATTAAACCTGTATCTACGAAAATGGGTAATAGTTGTTTTCCGATTGCTCTATAAAGTAAAGCAGCAGTAACCGTAGAATCAACCCCACCACTTAAGCCCAAAATAACTTTTTTATCACCAACCTGGCTCCTGATTTTTTCAATGCTTTTATTAATAAAAGTTCCAGCTGTCCAATCAGGAGTTAGATTTACTATCCTATAGAGAAAATTTTCTAAAATCTTGATCCCATTTTTAGTATGTACTACTTCCGGATGGAATTGTAATGCATAAAAAGGTAATTCATTATGAGCAATAGCGGCATAGGGAGAGTTCTCTGTTTCAGCTAAAACAGAAAAGCATTCAGGCAAATTGGAAATAGCATCACTATGACTCATCCAGACCTCTTCCCTATTTCCTAAATCAGCAAGTAATTCATTATGGTCAATAATTTTAACATATGCTAAACCATATTCTCTTTTAGCAGAAGGTTGAACTTTTCCTCCAAAGTGTGCGACCATCAATTGCATACCATAACAAATTCCCAAAATGGGTATTCCAAGTTGCCATATACATTCATCTGGTTTAGGAGTTTCGTTATTATTTATGCTATATGGACTTCCGGATAATATGATCGCTTTAGGGGCAAAGGAATATAGTTTATCTGCACTTATTGTGAAAGGATGAATCTCACAGTAGATGTTCAGGGAACGTATTTTTCTGGCTATCAATTGGGTGTATTGAGAACCGAAATCTAATATTAAAACTTTATTGTGCATTGCTACTCCTAATAAATAAAAGGATTATTTTTCTTTTCCAAACCAATGGAAGTTGTAAACCCATGACCAGGAAAAACTAAAACTTCGTCATCTAATATAAAGAGTTTATTCTTTATAGAATCAATTATGGCTGTATGACTTCCACCAGGAAAATCGGTCCTACCAATGCTTTGTTCAAATAAAGTATCTCCACTGATTAGATATTTATCTGCTAAAAGACATATACTACCTTTAGTATGACCCGGAGTATGAATAACTTTCACTTTATCCGTTCCAAGAAACAGTTCATCGCCATCATTCAAAATAACTTGTGGGCCAAATAAACTTAATTCAAAACCCATATAAATACTAAAATTTTTGCTATTATCTGTAAGCATTTCCGCATCCAAACTATGAATGGCAACAGGACAATTTAGAGCTTTCGCAAAAAAGTGGTTTCCCCCAATATGATCAGCATGGCCATGAGTATTTATAATCATTTTAACTTTCAGCTCGAGTTGTCTAATACGCTTTAAAAATGCTTCACTGGGATTGGCAGGATCGATTAAAAATGCATTTGAACTGTCAGTTTCCCAAAGCAGATAAGTGTTGGTTTGATAACTTTCCAGTAGAACAGTACTTTCAATTTTTAACATCTTCTGACCTCTTTTATTAATATGATATGAGGTAATCTTTATTTAACTCTTTCTTAGCTTTTGTGGCAATTTTTACAGTATGCTGAGTAAGCTGCTTATCTATAACTTTCCAAATCTCAATAGCAGCATTTTCTGGTGCCTTAGGATGATATAACAAAAATATACTCAAGGCTAAACTTAATGTTTCATAGCTAGCATTTCCAGTTATAAATCCTACAGGCCCCATATAATCTCGTGCCTGCAGTTTTGTTCCATTTCTAAACATGTTTTCTAATACCTCATTTTCTGCTTCATCTCTACCAATAATCAGCTTTGTTTCATTATCTAAACGAAAGTGACGACCCCAGGCAAGAAGTTCAATATTCTCCAAGGTATCCTGTTGATGTTTCTTCAGGTCTTTTATGCGTAAACAATAATTACGGTCTGTTAATAAACATCCTCCCGCAGGAGAAGGAAAATCAACTATTCCTAATTGTTCAGCGAGTGCCAATTGAGCGTATCTTCCGCGTCCATGAATAGATAGCATATCTTGTTTATCAATCCAACCTTCTCTGAGAGGTAAGGTATCAGAAAGTAAATTTTGACTTAATGGCCTAATAATTAAATCTTTAACGCCGCTTAATCTGCCAACACTATCTAAGGCATCATGCCTCTGACTTTTGGGTCGTTGACCTAAAACTTCACCACTAATGATGTAATCTGCATTGCGAGAAGGTAATAATTCTGCGGCTTTTTTAAACATCAATCCATGACAATCAATACAAGGATTAAAATACTTTCCAAAACCATATACCGGATTATCCAACAGCTTAATATGATCTTCTGAAATATCTATAACTTCCAATTCTATGTTATTTTTGGAAGCATAATGAAGCGCTCGCTCCGGAAAAATATATGGAGCTTTAAAAAAAACCGAATGCACAGAATATCCTCTATTTTGCATCCATTTAACGGCTATGATACTATCTAAGCCACCAGAAAAAAGGGCTATCGCTTTATGTATTTTCATATTACCTACCCCTGAAAAAAGCACTTTTTTGTCAAGCAGGAATTCTAGGTTGAAGGTTGATATCCCTCCACGAGTGATTATACACTCCTCTGTGAGATGCCTTTTTAATCTTCTTCCCTTTTTCTTGATTTGGGATCCGGTGTCAACTTTTTTAGTATGATTCAATTTCTCTTAGGCGATTCTCTAACGAGATTAAAGAATCGTTAATGATTTGTTAGAATAATATTAGCCAAATGATAGAGAAATGTGTATTATTTCCCAAGAATGGAACAGACCTTGCATAATATATTAAGAAGAAAAATCAAAGAACAAAAAGGGTAGCATAAAATGAAAAACATCGCATTATTAGTATTACTAGTGTTTTCTACTGCAGTTCTAATAGCTGGAGTATCAGTGAATTATTCCTTAGAAATGCCCAAGATTGACTCAAATGGACAATACACAAAAATAAAGTTAGAAAATACTCAAAGCTGGGGACAACCAGGAAATCCTGATCTGCCCTGGTTTGGAATAAAAATTTTATTGCCTGAAGGTATGGAAGCAGATAAAATTGTAGTTTCCAAAACCGATCCAGTTGTATACAGCCTTCCCAAACGAGTATCCCCTATTCAGAAACAATATCCTTTTTCTCATAAGATAATTGAAACTCCAGATGCACCAAATCTTGAAGTTTATAATTCGTCTGCGATATATCCTGATAATCCGGATAATGGAGTGAGAACTGAATTTTTATGCGGTCATCCTATTGCAATGTCAGCAATTAGTCCTTTTGAATATTGTCCATTAAAGAATGAACTTGTTTTTTATCGCAATCTGAGTGTTGATATTTCTTACAGTACTAGTTCTAAAGCTATGGATGCGATGCGCTTTTTGAAAAATGATGCTTATACGGTTAATCGTTTACAAAAAGCTGTGGATAACCCGGAAACAATTATAATGAATCAAACTCGTGATGCTGGAGTTGAGTATTTAATTGTGATAGATGCCTCTAAGGAAATGCAATGGACACCATTCAAAACCTTTCAGGAAGCAAGAGGTAGAAATGTTTTAATGAAAACGATGACAGATATTACGAACAATACAATAGGTATTGATACCCAAGATAAACTACGCAATTATATCATTTCACTTTATACAACCAATCCTCTCCGCTATGTTTTTCTGGCTGGTGATACAGATGTTATTCCTCATCGGGGTTTTTATGTATCTGTAAGTGATGGTGATGAATATACCGATGCTGATATTCCTGCTGATATGTATTATGCTTGCTTAGATGGAACATGGAATGATGATGGAGATAGCTATTGGGGAGAAATGTATGAAACAGATCTCGCTCCCGAATTAGCAATCGGACGCTTTTGCTATAATGATGATTCAGAAATTACTAATTTCTTAAATAAACTTAATAGCTATACCAATAACCCAATTACTAATGGGATAAAAACTGCCTTATTTGTTGGAGAATGGCTTTGGGATGGTCCCACTTGGGGAGGTGATTATATGGATGAAATGATTGGCAGTAGTAGTAATAATGGTTATACAACAACTGGAGTTCCTGCTTCCTGGAATATTTCTACTTTGTACGATAGAACTTATGGAGCAGCTGATTCCTGGGGGCCTTCTCAGATTCGTCCTTTGCTTAGTCAGGGTCCAAATCTGGTTAATCATTTAGGACATTCCAGTACTACTTACACAATGCGTTTATCTAACAATCAGGTTAACGCTTCTACTATTACTAACGATGGGATAAACTATAATTTTTCCACATACTTTACTCAGGGTTGTTATGCAGGTGCTTTTGATAATAGAGAAACAAATGTCGGACAATATACATCAGATTCTATAACAGAAAAAATGACTTCAATCGCAACTGGCCCTGTAGCAATGATTTCTCATTCACGTTATGGATGGGGAATGCAAGGTAGTACAGATGGTGCTTCACAATATATTCATCGCCAATTTATAGATGCCATTTTTGGGGAAAACTATCAAGAAGTTGGTTATGCGTTAGTTGATAGCAAGATTGATAATATTCCTTTTATCACTAATGAACCTGTAATGTACTGGGTAACATACGAAACCAATCTCTTTGGTGATCCGTCTATGATGATATGGACAAATACTCCTCAAACCATTACTGCTGATCTTCCAGCCAATTTATTAGTAGGAGTTAATAATTATCAGATTCAAACCAATGCCCCTAATGCGGAGTTTATTATGAAATATGAAGGAAGCACTATATATAAAACTATTTCTGATGCCAGTGGTTTGATCCAGATAAATTTATTTGCTACTCTTACTCCTGGTTTATATAATATTTATATCAATGCACCTAATTTTTATCCTTTTAATACAACAATTACTGCTACAGCTGAACAAATGCCATACATAGTATGTAACCATATCAGTTTCAATGATCAAGATGGTCTTTATCATAGTGGTGATACTTTAACAATGGACTTCTATATTAAAAATGTAGGATTGCTTGATCTTACAACTCCTGGAACATTAACTTTACTAAGTAATTCTCCCAATATCCAAATTACTTCTTCCACTGCTAATTTTGATGGTATTTCTGTAGGGGATTCTTTAGCTATCAATGCTGCTTTTCAATTTAATGTTATTGGAAATTATCCTGATCATACAAACGCTATGTTACAAATTAGAGCTAATTATGATTCGTTCACCTCTACTTCTATTGCATATATAACATTAAATGCTCCCATAATAGATTTAACATCATATCAAATTCATAATTCCAGTTTAATAATTATGCCAGGAGATTCACCAACAATCAATTTCAGTATATCTAATACTGGAAGTGGAAATGCCTATAATCCAATATTAATACTATTCAGCTCCTATAGCGATATAATTCTGGATCAATATGAAGTAGTTCTGGATCCCATTTATGCTAATACTACTTTAAATTTTCAGAATGTAATATCCTTCCATATTTTAGATAGTGCATCTATAGATGATAATTACACTATAGATTACATTTTCAGCGCAGATAACGGAAATGTGATTGAAGGTAGCTTTTTAGTTCATCTTGGTGCCATTTCATACAGTTTTGAAACGAACTATCAAGATTGGGAAACTGTTGCACTCAGCAGTAATTTTATTAATCAATGGCATCGTTCATCTACTCGAAATCACACTCCTAATGGTACTTATGCTATGAAGTTTGGAGGTAATGGTTCTGGACAATATGCTGGTAGCGCTTACGGAGCACTTATTAGTCCTATTATGAATGTAAATCCCAATTGTCAATTAAAGTTCTATCATTGGATGGATGCAGAAAAGCACAGTACAAATCAATCTTATGCTTGGGATGGGGGTTTGGTTGAAATGAGTTTAAATGGAGGCGATTGGACTCAAATTACTCCTGTGGGCGGGTATCCTTATAAAATATACAATAATTCAGCATCTCCTTTTCCTGCTAATACTTGGGTATATTCAGGTACTATTAATTGGTCTGAAGCCATTTTTGAACTTGGCAATATTAGCGGCACAGCTCAATTTCGTTGGATTTTTGGTAGTGATGCTTATGTAGGTGGAGAAGGTTGGTATATCGATGATGTTAATATTACAGGTATTGTTGATAATATAGACGAAACTACACCTTCCCTTGAAAATGTTGTTCTGCACAATAACTATCCTAATCCCTTTAATCCAGAAACAACCATTGAATTTCAATTACCCTCAAAAATGCCTATATGCCTCGAGGTTTATAACAGCAAGGGACAATTGGTAAACCGTTTGATAGACGATATAATGGATGCAGGAATTCATAAAGTTGTTTTCACTGGTTTGGATATGCACAAGCATAATATTGGAAGTGGAGTATATTATTACCGTTTAAGGACTCCTTCTGGTACTGTAACCCATAAAATGCTACTGATTAAATAAAAAAGATGCTAAAACTTACACCTAATACTAAAGTTGTTGTATTAACCGGTGCTGGAATAAGTGCCGAATCCGGAATTCGTACTTTTCGTGATAGTGATGGATTGTGGGAAGATCATAGAGTTGAGGATGTGGCAACCCCAGAAGCATTTTTTTCAAACCCTGTTATGGTTTGGAATTTTTATCGGGAAAGATATAATGATAGTTTATCCCGTATACCGAATCCTGCCCATTTAGCATTGGTGAAACTGGAGAACTTTTTAGGTGATAATTTTCTGTTGGTTACCCAAAATATAGATCGTTTGCATCATAGGGCAGGTTCACAGAGAGTTTTAGAAATGCATGGTTCGCTTTCTAATTGCCTTTGTACAAAATGCCAGAGTAAATTAGCTATCAAAGATATAGATTTAAACAAGGCAATTCCCTTATGTCCATATTGCCAGGGATTTTTAAGACCAGATATAGTTTGGTTTGGTGAATTTCCCCACTATTTGGATATGATTGATGATGCCCTAAGAGAATGTTCTGTGCTAATAGTAATTGGAACCAGCGGTGTAGTATATCCCGCTGCGGGATTTGTAATTACTGCCAAACTTATGGGTGCCCGTACTGTAGCTATTAATCTTGAAAAACCCGACAATCTTGGTTATATAGATGAATTCTATCAAGGTAAATCTGGAGAATTATTACCCAAATTAGTAGATATGTGGATTAGCGGATAAATAGGACCCAGCTACCATAGCTTAAATCGAACGAATATTGATATATAACTATGCAGTGCATAGATTTAAAAGGACTCTGGAATAAAATAATTATTGGTAATGGCGTCAATGAAGAGTAAGCAACATGAGTTTTATATAGTGTAGTGTTATTTTCATTCTCCATTGTGAATACGCAATTATTCATTATACATATATTTTTACTATGTTAGCTTTCCTTTGTATACCTCTAAAAGTAATATCTAACACTTTTTCATTGACTCCAACTCCCTTTAAATAATAATGACGGTAGGTTCGTTTTTTTATAAAAGAAAAGGAGTAACTATGCGCAAGCTGTTCATTTTGGCAATAACGATCTTTGTCCTGTTAGCGGGTTGTAAAAGTGCTTTGCAGTCCGAGAAAGTAAAAATTACTTTCTGGCATGGTCTAAGTGGTCCTTTGGGAGATACTCTTAACGAAATGATCCGAGAATTTAATCGCACTCATAAAAATGTAGAAGTTATAACCAATCCTATTAGTAGTTACACGGCTCTCTCTCAAAAACTTATGGCTTCCATTCAGGCAAAAAAGCAGCCTGATATAGCTCAAGTTTTTGAATCTTGGACTTCCAAATACATAGAGGCAGGGGTACTTTGTAATTTTGAGGAGTTAATGCGCGCGGATACAACCTGGACAAAAGAAGACTTGGAAGATATCTATCCTGTTTTTTTGAAATCCAATACATTTAATGATACTATCTATTCTTTTCCTTTTAATAAAAGCGTTCGTGCCTATTTCTATAATAAGGATGCTTTTTATAGAGCTGGACTTGATCCCAATCATTTTCCTGCTACCTGGAATGAATTTCGTTTATATTGTCGTAAATTGACTACTGATACCAATAATGATGGCATACCTGAAACCTATGGCACAAATTTCAATGTGAATGAATGGCAGTTCATCAATCTTCTCTATCAGGCAGGAGGAGCGATATTAGATGAACTAGGTAATCCTCAACTAAATAGCCCTCAAGGAATTGAGGCATTAACTTTTATTACCGACCTCCTGAATAAAGATAAGACCGTATATTTGGTTCGTGAATTTGAAGGACAAAATGACTTCTTAGCTGGAATCGCTGCTATGTATGAAGGAAGTAGTGTATCCATTACACATATGCGTCAACAACCGATCAATTTTAATATTGGATATGCACCGCTACCTACTTATAGAACAAATAAAAGTGCCGTTAGCGGGACCAATATCGTGATTTTTAAAAGTGGTGATAAAAAAAGAGAACAAGCTGCATGGGAATTTATCAAATGGTTTACTGATACCAATCAAACAGCCCGATGGAGTGCTGATACTTGTTATATGCCTGTACGAAAGAGTGCTATGCAATCGGCAATACTGAAAAATTTTCTGAAGGATTATCCTCAGTTTCAAGGTATTTATAACCAATTGGAAACAGCTGTTTTTGAACCACAAATTCCCGCTTGGTTCAAAGCTCGACTTGAACTAAAGGGATATCTGGAAAAAGCAATGCGTGGAATATCTACCCCCAAAGAAGCGTTGGATGAAATGAACGAGAAGTTTAAATCAATCATCTATGAGGAACAATACATCAAGAATCTGTAATATAACCTGTTTAAATAAAAAGGAGATTAAAATGCTTAACTGTGCCGAAGAATTAATCCTGCTCGCTATAGAAGATAAAACTAACACTTTTTACAAGATAACCAATATCAACTTCAATGTGGCTTTAATTGGTGCCCTTTTAATGGACTTGGCATTGCGAAAAAGAATTGATGTAGATATGGAAGGCATTAATATCCTATCTACCGAAAAAACAGGAGACAAATTTCTGGATACTGTTTTAGAAAATTTGATGAATTCGGAAACTGGTAATGAACCTGCTAATTTAGTAGCTCAGCTTTATAATTCTATGGGTCATTTAAAAAATAAACTACTGCAAGATTTAGAAGATAAAGGCATCCTTAAAGTAAGCCAATGTAAGGTTTTTTGGTTATTTAAACAACGCCGTTATCCTGTTATTGATCAAAAAGAAGAGGAAGAAGTCCTTTCCCGGATTCGAAAAACTGTGCTTACAGATATTGAACCCGAACCGAGAGATTTAGCTCTTATAGCTTTACTTAATATCTGCAATTTGATGGACAAAATTTTTACTCAAGAAGAATTAGAACAGCGTCACAATCGCCTAGAACAATTGAAAAAAATGGATCTGATCAGCCCAGCAGTAAAAAGAATTATAGGAGAAATGCAGGTTTTAATTACAACCTCCTACACTACCTGATATTTACTCTTTAAGATTGTAGCAACTGAATTGCCGAATTCATATCATCTACAAAACAGGTAAACACAAGGTCCGTTGGCAAACTTCGGTTTATTCGGCAAGCAAGAATTGGTAAGCTCTTTTTACCCTAAACGGTGATATTTGGGATTGATATCAAGTACAATCCGAATATATTAACCTACCATAAGGTGTTTACTACTTTAGTATAAACTGCATATTGTATGCAAGATCCGGTATTCGCTCTTAAGCGAAAGCGTTAATCAAGTGTTAATCTAACCTTAATCAAGCGTTAATTATTAACGCTTGATTAAGGCCTGTTAAACGAGAGATTAATAGCTCACAGCAAGGAATATAGAAGACAATAATAATGGGATTTCATTATAAAGGTGATTGTTAAGATTGGTATAATACAGTTTCCAGGGAAAAAATACCTCAATATCTTTAAGTTGTTACTTTAATCCTTCCAATCGCAATTGATACTTATATGAATCTTAGAGAAATAAGTACTTAAGGAAGGATACTTTTAAGCTTTACCACATTGCATCATTATTGTTTTTCTTGACTTTAAAGCCCTCATCCAATTATTGGAATTCATCTAATACGCGGGCATAGCTCAGTTGGTAGAGCATTAGCTTCCCAAGCTGAGGGTCGCGGGTTCGAGTCCCGTTGCCCGCTCCATTTTTTTCAGTTATGATTTGATGATTTTTAGATTTTTTAACTCACTCTCGAGGTAAGCATATATATTAAATCTCTATTAACCTGTTCCCTTTTTTCAAGATTCTCATTGACGAAAACTCGCTTTCTTTTTGTGTTGGTGTAAATGGATAAATAATACTGATAAGGAGAAACAAATGAAACAGGTCGTTGTAGTTTGTGCAAAACGCAGTCCCATAGGTAATTTTGGAGGTGTCTTTAAAGATATCTCCGCAGTGCAATTAGGAGTAAACACATTAAAAGCAATGTTTACTGAAACAGGTATCAAACCTGATATGATTGATGAAGTTATTATAGGAAACGTTTGTGGTGCAGGTTTAGGACAAAATGTTTCGCGTCAGATAGCTATCCACAGTGGCATTCCAGAAACCGTTCCGGCTTATACAGTTAACAAAGTATGTGGTTCAGGAATGAAAGCAGTTTCATTAGCTACTTTGATGATTAGTACTGGAGAGGCAGATATCATTGTTGCTGGTGGTGCTGAAAATATGAGCCAGATTCCTTATGCTTTGAAAGATGCTCGTTGGGGAGCCAGAATGGGTAGTAAAGATATGGTAGATTTAATGATCCGGGATGGTCTTAGTGATATATTTAACGATTGTCATATGGGTGTCACAGCAGAAAACTTAGCTGAAAAATATAATATTTCCAGAGCAGAACAGGATGCTTTTGCTGCCAGTAGTCAGAATAAAACAGAGGCAGCTCAGAAAACAGATAGATTTAAGGATGAAATTGTTCCGGTTATCATTCCCCAAAGAAAGGGAGACCCTATTATAGTTGATAAAGATGAAATGCCCAGAGCTGGTGTAACTGTTGAATCCATATCTAAGCTGCGTCCTGCTTTTAAAAATGATGGAACCGTTACAGCCGCAAATGCAAGTGGAATAAATGACAGCGCTGCTTTTTTAATTTTGATGAGTGCTGATAAGGCAAAAGAACTGAATTTAACACCTCTAGCCACATTTGTTAACAGTGCTTCGGCAGGTGTTGATCCTTCTATTATGGGTTATGGTCCTGTTCCAGCAATTAAAAAAGTGTTACAAAAAGCAAATTGGAAATTAAGTGATATAGAGCTTGCAGAACTGAATGAAGCCTTTGCTGCTCAGTCACTTGCTGTTTTCAAAGGATTGGAACTGGAAGGAATTGGGAAACTTAATCCTGAAATCACTAATGTTAACGGTGGAGCAATAGCTTTAGGCCATCCGATTGGCGCAAGTGGAGCCCGAATAATTGTAACTTTGCTGCATGAAATGAAAAGAAGAAATGTTCATAAAGGACTTTCTGCTTTGTGTATCGGTGGCGGAATGGGGATAGCTACACTCTGGGAAAGATAAAAAAAAGAATTTTGAGAACACTAATAAAAAAGAACACCGAATCTTCTAACGACAAGGACATATTGTAAAGGTACGATATAAAGCAGGTAACAGTTAATAAGAGGTAATGTAGTCTATAATAAAAATATTATAGACTGATAAAACGAGGTATGAGAACTGTAGTTATCAATTTCTCTCGGTGATCTCTGTTTTTTCGATAATTTCGAGGTAATAAAAATTATAATATAAGGAGAATAAAATGGTAGACAAGCTAAAACTTGAAAAAAGTATGGCTCTATTTGAAGAAGCCCAAACTCTTGTTCCAGGCGGTGTAGCAGGAATAAGAAGACCCTATAACTTCGTCCCGGGAGAATATCCTATTTTCTTTGATAATGGCAAAGGCGGAAGAATTTTTGATGTGGATGGTAATGAATATATAGATTACCTATGTGCTTATGGCCCAATAATAATTGGGTATCGTGAAGAAGAAATTGATAATGCAGTAATAGACCAGATAAAGAACAAGGGCATTTGCTTTTCTTTAACCCAAGCAGTACAAAATGCTTTAGTAAAAAAGCTGCGTGAACTTATTCCTTGTTGTGATATGGCTGCATTAGTTAAAACAGGAAGTGATGCAACTACAATAGCTATTCGAGTAGCTCGTGGATATACAGGAAAAACAAAAATTGCTCGGTGTGGATATCATGGTTGGCACGATTGGTGCGTTGAAGTGAAAGGTGGAATTCCTCAAAAGCTCTATGAAGATATTTATGAATTTCATTATAATGATATTGATTCTCTGGAAGCAATATTAAAAGCCAACAAAGATGATATGGCAGGAATAATTGTAACCCCTGTTGGTCATCCTAATGGAGCAGAAGTACAAATGCCAAAACCTGGTTATTTGGAAGCTGTACGCGAATTGGCAAATCAATATAATTGTTTACTTATATTTGATGAAATCCGTAGTGGCTTCAGATGCAGCTTGGGAGGAGCTCAAAAATTATTCGGAATAACTCCAGACCTTTCCACTATTGGCAAAGCGATGGCTAATGGATATGCTATTGCCGCATTAGTGGGAAAAGAAGAATATATGAAGGTTCTAGCTGATAAAGTCTTTTTATCCTCAACCTTCTTTCCTAATAGTGATGGTATTGTTGCAGCTCTGAAAACCATTGAAATTTTAGAGAGAGATAAGGTTTTAGATGTTGTAGCCGAAAAAGGAAGAAAATTTGGAACCGAAGTGGAAAAAGTAGTTGCTAATTCTGGAGTGCCTGTAAACTTTACAGGAGCACCTTGGATGCCTTATATAACTTTCAAAAAAGATGATCAGGGGTTGTATAAGAAACTGAGAGTAGAATTTTACACACAATTAATACGACGCAAGGTATTTTTACAACCATATCATCATGGTTATATTTGCTATCGTCATACAGATGAAGATTTAGCTTACACTGTGGGAGCAATCCAAGAATCTCTTGCAGAAGTGAAAAAGATGTTATAAGAGATAAGCCAGATGGCGAAATATATATTTGTTATGGGTGGCGTGCTTTCTTCCTTGGGAAAAGGCATCGCCACCGCCTCTATTGGCCTATTATTAAAATCAATGGGGTATAAAATTGTTCTGCAAAAATTTGATCCTTATCTGAATGTTGATCCTGGAACAATGAGTCCTTTTCAGCATGGAGAAGTTTTTGTTACAGACGATGGGGCTGAGACAGATCTTGATTTGGGTCATTATGAACGGTTTGTGGATGAAGCTTTAACTCGTTATTCCAGTAATTCTGCTGGTCAGATTTATGAAAGTGTTATCCAAAATGAGCGCAATGGGGTTTATTTAGGTAAAACAGTTCAAGTGATTCCTCATGTAACTAACGAAATTAAAAATCGTATTCAACGATTGGATAAAGAGTATGACATAATTATCACCGAGGTAGGTGGAACTGTTGGCGATATTGAAGGTTTGCCATTTTTGGAATCAGTCCGCCAATTACGTTTAGATATTGGTTATGAAAATACGCTTAATATTCTATTAACTTATGTACCATATATAAAATCAGCCGGAGAATTAAAAACCAAACCTTCTCAACATAGTGCTTATAAACTTAGGGAAATAGGTATTCAACCGGATGTTTTACTTTGCAGAAGCGAGAAACCTTTTGAAGAAGAGATTTATAGTAAAATAGCCCTGTTTACCAATGTGAAACGAGAGAATGTGATTAATGCAATTGATGTAGATTGTGTTTATGAAATTCCCCTTAATTTCCAAAAGGCAAAACTCCCTGAAATTATTTGCCAGCATTTCAAACTTGAACAAAGACCAATTGTTATGAATGAATGGTTGCATTTTTTGCATAATCGCGAAAATGCTGAGGAAGTTGTTACTATCGCTGTCTGTGGAAAATATGTGCAACACCAGGATGCCTATAAAAGTATTGGAGAAGCGTTAATTCACGCAGGTGCATCTTTGATGAAAAGAGTAAAAATTATATGGATTGATAGCGAACACAATTTTTTGGAAGAAGAAATTGCAACTATGCTCAATGGTGTTCAAGGTATTTTAGTTCCTGGTGGATTTGGTGTTAGAGGTATAGAAGGGAAAATTGTTTTTACCAAATATGCCCGAGAAAATAATATACCCTATCTGGGTATCTGTCTGGGAATGCATGTTGCAGTAATTGAATGTGCCCGAGATCTTTGTAATCTTGTAGATGCTAATAGTACAGAATTTAACGAAGAAACTTTAGCCCCAGTAATTCATCTTATTAAAGATCAAGTTTACCAAAAAAGAATTGGCGGATCTATGCGCTTGGGAGCTTATGATTGCCATTTGGATAAAGGTAGTAAAGCTTATCAAGCGTATCAAACAGAAACCATTAGTGAAAGACATAGACACCGCTACGAATTTAATAATGATTATCGCGAAATAATTCAAAAGGCAGGATTAAAGATTAGTGGATTATCACCTGATAATTATTTAGTGGAAATAGTAGAATATCCGGATTTGGATTTCTTTATAGCAGTGCAGTTTCATCCAGAATTTAAGAGCAGACCCACTAATCCACATCCATTATTTAGAGAATTTATCAAAGCCGCGTCACTTAAGAAGCCATAAACGGAAATTGTCTACTCAAACAAAAAGTACAGCGTACAATAAACTGGAATATTATGTTCTTATTTGTTGCGGTTTCTTCCATTATAACAAAAACATAGCGATAGATACTTATTATTTTAAAGCACCAACATAATAAGATGTTATTTTAGTAAAGCTGCTATGTAGATAATGAATTTTCTGTAACCCTCCCCTCGCAACACAGGAGGGTTACAGTTTGCATGCTAATGATGATGAGATACATTATATCTAATTAGCTAGTTGTGCTTTTTACAGATGATCTGTCGAATATTTTCACAATAAAGTCCTATATAAAAGAAATGTAAGCGCTGTAGAAATTTATCAACACGAAAAGACAGGATATTTGTTCGATTCTGTTTGACAGGATATTTATTTATATTATTGTTAATATGTAGTAAGAAAGATATGGGATTTATAATAGCAGATTTTCTGCCTGTGCAAGAAAAAATCGAATTTCCTTGTTTAGGTATGTACATTTTCTTGCACTAACGAATATGAATCTGTTATATTTATTGAGAGAAGATAGCAGGGATTGTTACTTCTTAGAGAGATTCTTCGTAACTTTGGGTAGGATGTTGTTATGCCCAGTATTGTATTATAGCTATAATGGCCATAGGGAGTTTCATGGGATGATATACATTATTGCGTTACATGTTAAGAGAGGAATAGATCTATATGAATAATAAGAGGGAAACGCTAGCTTTACTACTGCTTTTATTATCAATCTTCTTATTAACGGGATGCAAAAAATCCGATAAACAAAACGGTGCTATAACTCAATCCAATATGGAACAATCACCATATAGTACTGGATTATTCACTATTCGCTATCTTCCTGTATGGACTCATCAAGCAGAATTTGCCGGTGTTTATATGGCTCAAAAAAAAGGATTTTATAACGATAAAGGGTTGAATGTACTAATCCAAACCGGTGGTCCCCACTATCCTCCTTACGACAATTTACAGGATGGACATAGTGATATTGTGCAAATGTCACTATTAACTGCTATAAAAAGAGATTCTGAAAAAGATAATTTAGTTAATCTTGCGCAATTAATGCAGCGAACCTATCTGATGTTGGTAGGTAAAAAACCAGAGGAATAAACTCGATAGCTGATTTTAATGGAAAGAGAATAGGTTTGTGGAAAACTGATGACCGCCTCCTCTCATTAATCTTTCTACAGCAGCACAAGCTTAATATGGATATTGTAGATTTGGATACATCAATCAATCTCTTTCTGAAAGATGGGATCGATATAATGAATGTGATGCGTTACAATGAATATCATCAACTTCAGCAAGCAGGAATAGATATTGAGGATTTATTTACAGTATCATTTGCAGATATTGGACTTAATGTTGCAGATAATGGGCTTTATACAACTAGGGAATTTTATGAAAAGCATTCGAAACATTGCCGTGATTTCGTTGACGCCACTATTGAAGGGTGGTTATATGCAATAAACAATCAAGAGGAAACAATATCCACAGTTTTAGAAATTATGCATAAACACCATTTACCAGCTAATAGACCTCATCAAAAATGGATGCTAAATGAATTAAGCCAAGATTTTATGGTGGATAGTAGTCAAATTGGTGTTCTTCAAAAAAGTCAGTTTGAAGAAGCAAAGAGATTACTAACTGAACAAAATATGCCTATAACCAGCCAAACCTATAATAGTTTTTATCCGTATGCAAAGTAAACAAGAAGAACGAGGACTTGCTTACCAGATAATTGTTTTTATCTTTTTTTTTCTGGTACTTATTTTCTCTGTCTTTATAGGAATAACCAGATTTCTGTTTTCCGAAATAATGATGGATAATTCCCGTGAAACTGTAAGTCATCTTGCTAAGGAAACTGTTTATCAGATTGAGGGACGCTTATCAGCCATAGTAGATATCTCTCAATCGATTATAACATTATATAATTCTGACTATCTCAATAGAAACGAACTTGATACAATTCTGAATGATTATATCTATGAATTTGACACTTTGGAATCAATTACTATTGCTTATGCTCCAGAGTATAACAAATCTGGTGATTCCCGAACCATTTATCACTTTAAAAATAAGGCCATATCTCAGGAATTGCATCCTGCAGAATATCAATATCTTGATTGGTTTCAAATTCCCTATGAACTAAAAAGTAAATGTTGGACTGACCCCTGGTATGATGCTAGTTCCACAAAGCAAACAGTTATTTCGTATTGTGTTCCTATTTTTATTAAAGGTAATTGTATTGGTGTTATGCGATTCGATACAAAACTTTCCGGTTTGCAGAGAATCGTTTCTCCTCTAAAGCTAAAACGCAGTGGTTATGCTTTTTTAGTTTCCAGCATTGGTACCATTATCACTCATCCTGCAGATTCTATATCTTTTAATGAAAGCATATTTAGCTTAGCGGAAGAAACAAAGGACACCCAATTACGAGAACTCGGCAAAAAAATGATTCAAGGTGAAACTGATTTTATTCGTTTACGAGGAAATACAATTTTTAACGATTCTTGGATATATTTTTCTCCCCTGCTTTCCAATAACTGGTCACTGGGAATTGTTATTGCGCATAAAGATGTCGTTAGAGACCTAAATTTGTTGCTGATTATTCAAACCCTCTTTTCGGTGATTATATTTATATCTATATCGCTAATTGTATATTACAGAACTTTCAGTGTCTCTAAACCCATTAGACTTTTTACAGAAGTAGCCACTAAAATAGGTTCAGGTGATTTTGATGCTCAGCTTCCTCCTTCAGGAAACAGCTATGAAATAGATCACCTTATACATTCTTTTGCTGTAATGCAAAAATCTTTGAAAGAGTATATCAAAAATTTGGAAATTACAAATGCTGAAAAAAATCGCATTCTGGCTGAAGTTCAAGTTGCTTCTGAAATTCAACGAAAACTAATTCCTGCAAATACTGAACATCCCTACAAAGTAAAGGAAATCCGCTGTTATGGTATTTTGGAACCAGCTGGTGAAATCGGAGGTGATTTATACGATTTCTTTCCTGTTGATGAATCTCATTTCTTTTTTGTTATAGCTGATGTAGCTGGTAAAGGCATTGTGGCTTCAATGACGATGATAATGGTTTCTACTTATCTAAGAACTATTTCCACTTATAACTTCACTGTAAATGAAATAATGAAAAACCTCAATAATTTTCTGTGTACTCAATCTTCCGCGGCGATTTTCGTTACTGCTCTAATAGGAATAATAGATTTAAAAAATGATGAACTGGAATTTTCCAATGCTGGTCATACTCCCTTGTTTTTAAGAAAGCTGAATGGTACTTATGAAATTTTCGCCGATACTCATTCCAATCCTTTAGGTGTTTTTGAAAATATGGAAATTGGTTCCTCCCAATTGAAACTGGATAAAGGAGACGAACTTATTCTCCTAACGGATGGGGTTACGGAAATTATGAATGAAAAAGAAGATTTTCTGGGGATAAAAGGTGTTGAATCAATAATCCAGAACCTGGAAACTACCAATCCGGAACAAACTGCTAAGCAGATTATGCAATATGTGCATAATTTTGCACAAAGTATACCGCAAAGGGATGATATAACTATTCTGGTACTTGATTATAAGTACCCCGAATGATATTATTCGCTTGCTTTCAGTATTTTGCTAACAGCTAAAGCAATAGGAATCTTACCGATAGCAATATCGTCTTTCAACTGAGTGATGAGTGTTTTCACTTCCTCTTTCTGGTAGAAACGATGCAAAACTGCTTCTGTGATCAAATTTTCAAACCACTGTGTATTTTGCTGTGCACGGCGTTTAGCGAAAATCCCATTTTGTTTTGTCTTTGTGTAAAATTCCGAAATCGAATGCCAAATCTCGTCTAAACCGGTTTTGTTTATTGCCGAACAGGTTACAACATTAGTTTGCCAACCCTCGGTTGCATTTCGCATATAATGTAAAACATTTTGTAGCTCTTGTTTAGCGATTTCCGTTCGTTGGATATTATCTCCATCGGCTTTATTAAACACAATCAAATCAGCAAGTTCTAAAATTCCTCTTTTAATACCCTGAAGCTCATCTCCAGCACCGGCAATTTGCATCAGCAAAAAGAAATCTACCATAGAACGAACAGTAGTTTCGGATTGACCAACTCCAACAGTTTCAATTAATACAATATCATAACCTGCTGCTTCGCATAATATTATTGTTTCTCTGGTTTTTCTGGCTACTCCACCCAAAATTCCCGCACTGGGAGAAGGACGAATAAAGCTATTGGGATTTCTGGACAGGGTTTCCATCCTTGTTTTATCGCCCAATATACTTCCTTTACTAATAGTAGAGCTAGGATCGATAGCTAAAACAGCTACTTTGTGCCCTTGTTCAATTAAATATAAGCCAAAACTCTCTATAAAAGTGCTTTTCCCTGCTCCTGGAACTCCTGTTATACCAATACGAATAGAATTTCCAGAATAAGGCAGGAGCTTTTGAATTAGCTCCTGCCCTTGTAAAAAGTGTTTTTCTGCATTACTTTCTATCAAAGTAATTGCTTTGGCCAGCAAGGTTCGCTCGGAATTTAGAACTCCCTTTACCAAAGTATCTAAATCGTATTTTTTCCCTTTAGTAGAAGGAGACGCTTTTATATGCACAGATTTCTTTCCTGTTACAACACTCGTGGCAAATTCCTTTCCACTATATAAAGGAGTCCATTCCGGTTTTCTTTTTTCATTCATTCTTGTGTGCCAATAGCTTTTCCATAACTAATTTTGCAGATTCAGGAAGTTTGGTTCCAGGTCCGAATATAGCAGCAGCTCCATTTTGATAAAGGAACTCATAATCCTGAGGAGGAATTACACCTCCAACTGTAACAATTATATCTTCTCTGCCATATTTCTTAAGCTCTTCCATCAGTTTAGGAAGTAGGGTCTTATGGCCACCAGCCAAAGAACTTATGCCAATAATATGAACATCATTTTCCACTGCCTGACGAGCTGTTTCTTCAGGAGTTTGAAATAGAGGTCCTACATCAACATCAAAACCCATATCAGCATAGGCAGTAGCTACAACTTTGGCTCCGCGATCATGACCATCTTGGCCCATTTTGGCTACTAGTATACGAGGTCTTCGACCTTCCAGTTCTGCAAATTTATCAGTTAAAGCACGAACTTGTTCAATATCATCCATTTTTGCATACTCACTGCTATAAACATTATTTATTAAACGAATGGCTTCCTGGTGACGGCCCCATACTTTTTCCATTGCATAGGAAATTTCACCTAAAGAAGCTCTTTTTCTGGCTGCATCGATAGCCAGTTCTAGAAGATTTCCATTTTTTGTTTCAGCGCATTTGGTAATTGCTTCCAGGGCTTTTTCAACATCTTCGTTATTACGTTCTTTGCGTAGTTTTTCCAGACGGGCAATTTGGGTGGCTCGCACAGCGGAATTATCCACTTCTAATATTTCGATTGGAATTTCCGTTTCCGGAGGGTATTTATTTACACCCACAATAATATCAGCACCAGAATCAATTTTTGCCTGTCGTCGGGCAGCTGCTTCTTCGATTCGCATTTTAGGAAGCCCTGTTTCAATAGCTTTGGCCATTCCACCCAAGTTTTCAACTTCCATTATATGATTCCAAGCACTTTTCATTAAAGCATCGGTTAAATATTCTACATAATATGAACCAGCCCAGGGATCAATCACTCTGCAGATGCTTGTTTCATTTTGTAAATAGAGCTGTGTGTTTCTGGCAATTCTTGCAGAAAAATCAGTAGGTAAAGCAATTGCTTCATCCAAAGAATTGGTATGCAAGGATTGAGTATGACCCATTGTAGCCGCAAGTGCTTCAATACAAGTTCTTGTTATATTATTGTAAGGATCTTGTTCAGTTAAACTCCATCCGGAAGTTTGACTATGTGTTCTTAAAGCCATAGATTTAGGATTTTTGGGGTTAAACTGCTTAATGATTTTTGCCCAAAGAATTCTTGCTCCACGCAATTTTGCCACTTCCATAAAATAATTCATTCCTTCTGCCCAAAAGAAGGAAAGCCGCGGAGCTATAACATCTATATCTATACCAGCTTTTAGAGCAGTACGCACATATTCTAAACCATCTGCTAAGGTATAGGCCATTTCGAGGTCAGCAGTAGCTCCTGCTTCATGCATATGATATCCAGAAATACTTATACTATTGAACTTAGGCATCTTTTTTGAAGTATAGCTGAATATATCGGCTATTATCCGCATTGAGGGTTCCGGTGGATAGATGTATGTATTACGCACCATATATTCTTTCAAAATATCGTTTTGGATCGTTCCATTTAGAGCTTCCGGTTTCACACCTTGTTCTTCTGCGGCAACAATATAAAATGCCATTATCGGAATAACAGCTCCGTTCATTGTCATTGATACACTCATTTTATCCAGTGGGATTTGATCAAAGAGGATCTTTATATCTAAAATAGAATCAATAGCTACTCCAGCTTTTCCTACATCTCCAATCACGCGAGGATGGTCTGAATCATAACCTCTATGAGTTGGTAAATCGAATGCTATTGATAGCCCTTTTTGTCCCATAGCCAAATTCCTACGGTAGAAGGCATTACTTTCTTCTGCTGTAGAAAAACCAGCATATTGACGAATCGTCCAAGGTCGTTGAATATACATTGTAGGATAAGGTCCTCTTAGAAAAGGAGGTAAACCGGATAGATAATCTAAGTGTTCGATATTTTCCATATCGGCTTTAAAAAATAGGGGTTTAACTTCTATCTGTTCATTAGTTTTCCAGCTAAAATCAAGTTTCGGTTCCGTTTTTTGCTCAGCGTTAAAATCGGGCTTAATCTTTAAGAAATCAGGATTTTTCATTTAATCACCTCCATCTGCTTTGCCAATTCCCGTAGGGTAGTTACGATATCTGCTTTGATGTGAATAAAACTATTTATTCCTGCTTTCTTATAGTCCTCAATTTTATCTGTGGGATAGCCTGCTAAGCTGATAATTTTACCTTTTAGTTTTGAACAAATCTCGGGAACCAAATTGAGATAATTATCATCTGTAGAACAGATACAAAAAGCTTTGGCACCGGATTTTTCCGCTTCTTTTATAGCTTCATCTATGTTGGCAAAGCCATTGGGATAGATAACTTCAAAAGAAGCTACTTGAAAGAAATTAAGAGCAAAATCAGCTCTGGCTTTATATTCGGCAAGGGTTCCCATATTAAGTAAAAAGATCTTTTTATTAGCGTTGCTTGCTTCAATCTGCATTCTAAGATTTTCCACATCTTCTACAGCTCTTCGCTTTGGTAATGGTTTAATTGTTGTTGTAAATTCATCACAAGTAGAATTTGAATGAGGCAATGCAGAAACCATATTTTCTAGTGGATTGGCATACATATTAACGCCAATAAAAACACTTTTGCGTCTATTTACTGCCTCAATTCTCTGCTTGGCTACAGATTCAATATAATTATGTATATCTGAATTTATCAACGCTTCCAGCATTCCACCCTTTGCTTCAATTTCTTGCATCAAAGCCCAGGATTTATTTGCCAATTCATTAGTAAGCCACTCAATATAATAACAGCCACCAGCAGGATCAATAACCTTATCAAAATGAGCTTCTTCTTTTAAAATAATCTGTTGATTTCTAGCAAGGCGAACTGATAATTCATCTGCAGGAGCAATTAATTCATTGAAGCGGCCAATTTCTAAACTATCTACACCTCCAATCACTCCTGCAAAACCTTCAGTTGTAGTTCGTAACACATTTACATATATATCATATATAGATTTATTGAACTTTGCTGTTTTGCCATGAATCCATACTTTTTGATATTCTTCTTCCCCACCGTATGCTTTAATCATTTCAGACCAAAGTAAACGGAAAGTACGTATTTTAGCTATTTCCATAAAGAAATTGGAGCCAAGCGAAAGTTTCACTTGAAATAGAGGAGCCAGTTCTTCAATGGTAAAACCTGCATCCTGTAAGTGTTTTATATAACAAATTGCTGTAGACAAAGCAAAAGACAACTCTTGAACAATGGAAGCTCCAGCTGATTCATAAATAGAGGCATCAATACTGATTATCCTGTTCGCGGATGCATTTTCTATATTCCATCTGACTGTTTCTTCTAATTTTTGCCAGGTCTCTTCAAGAGAAAAAGGCAGATATGCTCTATCTGCCAATTCACCGATAAAATCAATACCTATGCCAGATTGAAGGGTCTTTAGTTCAATATTGTATTTATCGGTATATTGTTTTAGGGTTTTCAGGATTTCTGTATCCTCTAAACCTAATTGCATAAACAAAGGAGCAGCTTTTATGTCAATTTTTGCCAACAAGGTTTCCCAATCGTTAAGAGTTTGTACTTTCACCCCTTCAGGAGAGGTATTATTTGCTAAGGTAATATTAACTGCGGTTAAACCCTGATTCAATTCTTTCAGTATTTTCTGGTTTAAAGTGTTTAGATCAGAATCTGTATGATTTTGAGCAATCAACCAACCCTCAGTTAAAAAACGGATAGGATTATTCCCTCGCACATAAGGACTTTTACCAGGTATACTTTCCATAAAAGGAAGTTTAGCAACATCTTCTTTACGATAAATTGGCTGCAAAGTTATTCCTTCCGGGGTTTGGGTTTTCATTACTTTTTCAAAATCCGCACCTTTCAAACCTTCATTTACTACCTGCAACCATTCCTCATATGTTGGAGGAGGAAATTCTTTCAGCAGGTTCAGTTTATTGTCATTATCCACTTTATTCTCCTATAATTATTAATCTCTAAGTAATGCTTGAACCGGTTTCATACCGTATGGAGAGCCCTGTTGAATAGCATCCAGAATCGCGCCCCCTCCAGTAAAGAAATAGTAGCTGGGATCGTTTTGTGCTTTTGCAAAAATTCCAGGAAGGTATTCTTTAAAATCCTGAATTGTATCTCCCCCACCGAAAAGTTTTACAGCATTTTTGCATTGGTCAATCAAAGAGTACATAGCCATTGTTCCCTCAGGAAAAAGAGCACTATAACCCATCACTGCATTTACAAAGATAGTTCCTGCTTCCTGAAAAACTTTTTTTACGCATTCCTCAGCAAAATTACTACCTGCTACATCTAAGACATATGCTAATTGTGTTCCTGGTTCTAAAATATGGATATCTATCTCTTTCGGATTTTCGCGCTTTTGCATTCCTGTATTTTCAATTACCAGCGGTAGTTCCACTATCTTATGTATATAATCTCTACTTTCACTAATAAATTTGTTGGCTGCTTCAATATCTTCATTAGTTACACCTTCAATTTTAATGTTATATTTACAGCAGAGATATGCATTATAAATAACTCCACCTAAAATAAGTTTATCAGCTATTTTGATCAAGGAAGATAAAGGCCCGATTTTTGTATCGAATTTTGCTCCAGCTACTATTGCTAAAAAAGGATGTTTAGGTTCAAAGATCTTTTGTAAATTGGATATTTCTTTCTGCATCAAAAGTCCAGCATAAGAAGGAAGGTAATTGGCAATTGTATAAGTACTGCAATGTGCTTGCCAAGAACCGAAAGCATCATTAATATAAACATCAGCAAATTGTGCTAAACTTTTTGCCATAACATCAGTACTTTCATCTTTTGCTTCTTCGCCTTTAAACCAGCGAGTATTAGGAAGGTATACAAAATCCACTTCACCCTTTTTTAAGGATTCAACAGCTTTTCCAATCGGAGTATAATCTGTTATCCCAATTTTGTCTTGGGGCTTGCAATCAGGTATTAAACCTCTAAGCTGAAATTTACTTTCCAAGTATTTTACAACTGGAACAACTGATTCAGCTTCCGAAATGTTGACAGTACCGGTTTTTTTGTCAAAGGGTCTACCAATATGGCTCATCAAAATTGGTAAACCTCCCTTTCTGAATATGTGCATAAGGGTTGGTATTGTGGCATCAATACGCATAGTATCTTTAATAATGCCATTTTTAACTACATTATGATCCATACGCACCAGGCAAATTTTATTCTCCAAATCGGCATCCAGCATATTAGCAATTTTGCTCATTTCCTTATATCTCCTTTTATTATATATTGATAGTTAAGTATTTAGATTACTGTGATAGCAATATCATATATTAAAGAATTTATCTCATAAATAAGGATATTTCGTCAAGCTAAATCTTGGTCATCAAACAAGGAAGATAGATAATAGCAAACCTATAGCGCTTATCTTGCATAGGTTATTTTAGCAAGATTATCCAGGTTAACAGATTAACAAGTGAAAGACAACTATGCATTTTTTTATAGGTGTTACCTTATCACCTTTCCATAATATGAGTTCTAAAGTTAATCTGTTAACCTTTTCTCTTCACCCTCTTAGCTACTGACCTTTTCACCCTTTATATTTTAGAATCGGGCTTGAAACCAACAGGTTTATTATCTTGTTGACCTTGTAATTTGATTTCGCCAAACTGATTTTCGTATGCATCTATATTTTTTTCCAAAAGTTGCATCAGTTGTTTGGCATGAGAAGGAGTCATCAGAACGCGTGTATAAATTCTAGCATCAGGAATACCAGGAAGGATACGACCACAATCCATAATAAATTCTGAAGGGGAATTGGTAATAACAAAGAAATTGGCATAGGTGCCTTCACCGACCTTTTCGTCGATTTTTATCTGAATTTGGTTTTGGGGAGGTTGATTAGACATTTTAGATCTCCTTTTTTATGTTATTAAATTAAGTTATCCTTAATTTAGTATAGGTTCTTTTGTCAATTAAAAACAGTATTGAGGTTGGGTGGTAAAGGTAGAAAGTATCCTCTCCTTCAGTTTTAATTCCTCTTAAGATTCATATAAGGATATAAACTGACACCCAAAGCTGCAAGTTGTGACACAAGGGGAAAGTGGAGATAAGGCTTTGATTGGTGGCGAGATACGATGGACTGGCTTTGGAAATGTCCAAGCGCTTATTTGGACGTATTTGGACTGTTTGCTGACACTATTACTGCAAATTAGCGAGGCGTTTGGACAGGCTTTGGAAAGAGCAGTTGGGAAATCGGAACTTTGAAATTAGAAAAAGCGCAATTGGAGTGCGATTGTGCCGATCAGGAAAGCTCCGTAATTCCAATCCGAGTCTAAAACAAGAACCGGGTAGTCTATATTAAATGGTTGGAGGATAATCTGTTGCCTGTGGTGGTCGATCTGCACCTTTTTGATGGTAAGACCATCGTCAGTCCTTACAACTGCAATTTTCTCGTCTGCATTTTCCCAGCTCTGATCACTCTTGATGACCACAATGTCCTGATGCTGGATCACAGGCTCCATACTCTGTCCATTTACTTGAAAGACAGTATATTGCTTAGGATTGCCAGGCAGGAATGAGACCGGTAACTGAATCTGACCCATCTGACTCCACTCGTCTTTGATCTCCATAGGAGGTCCGGCAGCTATTTCACCCACTATTGGGAAGGTGATAGACTGAGTGGGATCGAAGTCCTGATTGGCGATGGGATGCAGGATTGGTGAGATTATGGTGGGAATTGAGTTTTCTGCATTGGTTTGGTTTGTAGGAGCCGGATTGGATCGGATAAGCTCTTGAAACTCGTCCTTGGCATACATAGAACCGCTTCCGGTAAAGAGCCAGTGGATATTTATTCTATCTTTGGAGAGGGCTTCTAAGAACTCCGGATCGGGATAACGCTCGTTTAGTTTGTATCTTGATAGTGAGGCACGGGAGATGCCATACTTATTGGCAAACTGGTAATCCTTAAGGCGCATGGCCTTAATCACCAAGCTAAGGCGTTGTCCTATTGTAGGTTTATTCATTTTTGACTCCGTATAGCAACTTTACCATTGACCGTTTCCTTGCGGCTGCAATTATGGTTCCTGATGCCAGTCTACCGGGAGGTGGATTGGAGTCAATACTAAAGTGCATACTGTGACTCTGGCGGATAATAAGTGATTGCCGGACAATCTTTAAGAAATCCCGCAAACTGAGCGGAAAGGACTTCCCAAGATTCTGCGCTTGTGGTTGTTAGCACCCTACTATATACATAAGAGAGGTGTATCATGACTACAGCGAAAGCACGACCAATTGGAAGGCAGAAACTGACGAAATGTGGGGATGTCCAAGCGGGTACCCCTGTCCAAGCGGGGGGTGAAAAACAGCCTAACTCGTTGATAACTATGGTGAGAGGGCAAAATGTCCAAGCGCTTAGCCTCATTTTACGGCAGTCCCTGGGAAAATGTCCAAGCGGGTCACGGTTCTTAAAGGATATACAGATGGATTGTAGAGTCGATTACATCTGGCTGCCCTTGGACAGGGTAGCCGTTCTGCTGGGCAAGAACCTGAAGACGATCAGGCGCATGTTAGCGGCAGGGAAACTGACCGCACTCAAGCATCAGATCCCCACCAAGAACGGAGCCACGATCAAGACTTTCATCCTGGCTACGGAAGAGATCATTGCTGCCGAGTATGAGCATTATCGGGATAAGCTGAGAAGACCGGAACTCTATTTCGAGGAAGAGATCGAAGTGGGAGTACAAAGCTATCCCAGTGTGTTCCTGGTCTATTATGAAAATGGTAATGACTTGGTTTTGAATAGTAGCGAGAAAGCTGGAGGTTCCGATGTTTCCCTATAGCGGCAGGCCGACTGAGGAGTTCCTGAGAGAATACAGCAGCAAGCTGAATGAACTGCAGGAACTGATGGAAAACCAGGGACTGAAGCTGGAGATCGAGAGTGGTGGCAGATGTAAAGTGTCCCCCGAGGTCAGGGCTGGAGTTAGTAGTGAAGGTGATGCGCCTGTCGATTATAGCTTCCTACTCGCCTACCGCCAGCAATACAATGCCAAGGCAGATAGTTCAGAAGACAACCTGGAGTCCGAGACAGTCTATGAGACCTACGATGACTATCTGGAGTTCGAACGTAAGCTCACTCTGATCCACGAGGCCAAAGAGAATGGAGTGGTGATCGACTTCGGCAGTGACTTTCTCGATCTGACTCCGGTGGAAGAGGAACGGCTGTTATACAAGGAAGAAGCCCAGCTCTATGGCAGGTTCTGCCAGGAAGTTATGCGCAGAGTATATGGAGCTGAGTCCAAAGTCCTGGCCTGGAAACGGATCACCAGTGACTATAACGGCAAAAGACTGGTTCCGGAGCTCTACAATCTCAAAGGACCCCGCAAAGAGAGGGCACTGCGAGAGTGGCTGCGTGTCTACCATGAGACCAATCTCGATATGTATGCCCTGATCCACAAGAGCAAGGGTAAGTACAAAGAGCGCAAGATCAGCTATCAGGAACAGCAATACCTGCTGCACTTGCTGCTCAATCCCAATCGCATCAAGATCGGTTCTGCCATCGTTAACCTCAAACAGATGGCCAGAAACGGGATTATTGAATCCCAGGCTAATGAACGGACCCTCAGACGCTGGTGTGAGGAATGGGCAGCCAGGCATCCGGCAGAATGGTATCAAGCCAGAGATGGTAGCAAGTATGTTTCTGAGAATGTCATCAAGAGCATTATGAGAGATGATAGCACTCTGGAAGTGGGACAGGTCTGGGTGGCAGATGGACATACCCTCTCCTTCGATATCCTCAATCCCCAGACTGGCAGAGCCCAACGCATGACGATGATCATGGTGATGGACTGGGCAAGCCGATATCCCGTGGGAGCATCACTCGCCTTTACCGAAGATAGCCAGCATATCCTGACTGCCTTTCGCAATGGCTTTATCAACTGTGCCCAGATCGCCGATAACAATAGCGGTACTATGGCCGTGCTACCCAAGTATGTCTATCTGGATAATGGCAAGGCCTTCCGAGCCAAACTATTTCATGAGAGATGGGAAGAGCATGATTTGAACAAGGAACTGGGAGGTATCTTCCCTAGGCTCAATATCGGAGTGCGATTCGCCGAGAGCTACAATGCTAAGGCTAAGATTATCGAACGCTTCTTCAAGACCTTCCAGGAGCAATTTGAGCGGTTCATCACCACTTTCAGAGGCGCATCGGTGGATGATAAACCATCTACTTTGAGCCGTAATGAGAAGTGGGCAAAGAAGCTCTATACCGGTAAGCCACCCACCATTGAAGAGACGATGCAGATGATCGCCTTCTATGTGAGGTTCTGTTATGGAGAGACACCGCATACTTCACTTAACAGACGCACTCCCTACGAAGTATTCAGTGCTGCCAGGATAGCCGAGAGTCGCCAAATCGAGATCTCCAGGCTCAACTTCCTGATGATGGCGATGGAACGTAAGAATATCCGCGCGGAAGGCATCAGGTTGGATAAGAAGGTCTACTGGCACCGGGAACTGGTTAATCATGTGGGTCAGCCCTGCATCATCAGATTCGATTACAGCGATGCAAGATGGATCGTGGTCTATGATAAGAACGATGTATTCATCTGCCAAGCAGCACTCCGCAAGGCACAGCATCCCTTCATCGAAGTCTCGATGGATAAGGCAGTCTCGCATAAGGAACTGAATAAGGAATACAAAGAGATCAAGGGACTCAAACGAGAGAAAGAACGCAATGCCAAGAAGTGGGTAGTGAACTCGCAGAAAGCAGTTGATAGAATCTTGAGTACATCAACAGCCAAGCAAGAGAAGCTTGCGGATCAGGGTGCCAGAGCACTTTTCAATAGTCCTCCCATGCTGGACGCGCCACCCAAGGATAGTGACGAGATCATCGAGGAGATGACCAGAAAGATGATGATGAGATTGCCGAAACATCAGGATATGCTGAGTCCGGAAGAACGGGAACAGCTTGATCCCAAGGAGAAAGAGAGACTGGCCGGGCAGGAGCGGGATAGGATAATCTTAAAGGAAATCAAAGAATCGTTCGACCGTATAGGACTAGAATACCAGCCCGGAAATGATAAACCAGCCATGGAGTTCGCGATTGGCTTCAGCCAAACGGCTAGGGAGTACTACAAAGCTCAACAAAGAGCCCAGGCTGATCAAGAAGCCATAGCTCAAGGTGAGGTTACGCCAACAGATGAAGTGAGCCCACTTTCTAAAGATAACCATCAAGACGATGTTAACCACGAGAATACTGAATTACCTGATAATGATCCGGCGCAAACGATCGCCCACACAGAAGAATTGTCTGATGATAAGCAAGCACAGGTTGAGGCTAAGAATGGGCAGTCACCATTCGTAAACCTCTCAAGAGCAGAACTCCTCAAACGCATAGGGATAAACTAATAGGAGGATAACATGAAACAGGGAACACTAGTCAGAACTCAGAACGTGATAGCCGCAGACAAATGCATCGAATACCTGCTAACCAGACCTAAGCTGGAGATGGTAGGGCTTGGGTTGCTGTATGGTAGACCGGGACTGGGAAAGACCACTTATGCCAGTCGGATCGCTTTCAGTAAGGGCTATGTCTATCTCAGACTGGAAGCCACTACCACACCCAAAGCCTTTGCCTCCAAGCTGCTCTTGGCACTATATAGGAGATTTGGCATGGGAGAGTACATACCATACGGAACAGCCAATGACCTCTTTATGTTATGTTTATCGATGCTGGAAGATCATCGTGATACGATAATAGTGGTGGATGAAATAGACTATGCCTTCCGGCATCCACAGCTCTTGGGTGCGATCAGGGATATCGTGGATGAGACAACCGCGATAGTTATCCTGGTCGGGATGCAGAATGCCAAGGATAAACTCAACCAGATCAATGAGTATTACTTTGATCGATGCAATTTCTTCTATGAGTTCCAAGACCTGCCCAAGAAGGACATAGCACAGTTATGCAGTGAGGTTCTGGAAATCAAGTTTCATCCAGATATTGTGGACTATGTGCATTTCCACTCCTGCGGCAATGTCCGCAAAGCCATGAAACTAATCCGCTCAGTGGAGGAGATCGGTAGATACAAGAATCTTGAAATGATCACTCAAGCCGATCTGGATGATTGAGGGCATTATGACGGACAAAGAACTCATCCTCAACTTCATCAATCAGTATGATCGCCTGTTCAATGCAGAACTTATAGCCAAACTGACCAGTGTTAGCCTTGAAGCAATAGAAATGCTACTGCCCGAAATGCTACTAAGACAGAAGATCAAGCAGATAGAAGATAGTCCACCCATCTATGTCCGAGCCAACCGCTATCAAGCCAGGATCGGTTATCAGCACTATAAGGGCTGGACTTTCAGCTTAGCAGATGCCCACAGGCTACTGGACATCCTGGAACAAGGCAGATACAAGTCCATCCGAGAGATTGCTCAAGCTATCGGCAAATCCAGACAGTGGGTCTATATCTATCTGGAGGCACTGGCATCGATTGAAGTCATAGATCTGAGAGGCTACATATATGTTGTCATATCCCGCCAAAACTTGCCCAAAATTGGGAGAAAAGTCCATAAAGGTATCCTGGGTCAACTCAGGAACTTGAACAAAGTAGGATATTATAGGTTGCTGGAGTAGGAACTATAAGCAGGGAAACCCCAGACACTCCGATTGATGGGACAAATTAATCCACGCCACTATTCTATGTGTTTGCACATGCGGTAAGTCATCGGTAGGTCACAACAATGGTTTTTTATGAATCTGGAAGCATTGCTAGATCGGAGCAATCGAGACAGTGAGTGGCTACTTCAAGCTTATCCAAAAAGACAGAGTCTGGACTATTAGATCGAATTAGAAAAGGGGATTCTACGTTACAGAAAAACAAGTAGCTAAGGGAACCTGTCTGGTATTAAAGCAGGGCTCTTATCTTCGTGCCCTAAGGTGCTATAGCCCTTTATCAATTTGCTTTTAGGCTTAACGGGATAGGCTATAACCTTGAGTCCGGTAGAACGGCGTACGATACTACCAATATAAGGATTAACAAATCTATCATTAAGAGATCCATTGGGTAGTTTGATCCAAGTGTTATATTCTCGCCGGTGCTTGCTTTCAATCTCCAGAAAGACTTGATCGATGATGTCCTTGGGGTAGTGGCCGTTTGCCTTTTCAATATCCGCGACAATATCCTCTACTACACTCTTGATTTCAACTAAGTAGCTCTTCGGTATGGCTGGCATTATTCCTCCCGTAATCTTGCTCCGCATGAAGCTGTATTGGAACATTAAGCTAATGCTTGCATAGCTCTATCGTACCAAAGGATCACTTCGCATACCATATTTAGTATTGCCGTAACTGTGTATGACGATAACTTGACAGAAGTCGATCGTTTCTGATCAACTGAAACCAATTTGTTGTCAGAATCATCATGTGATCCGTATGCACTACATATATGGTGCAATGCTACGCAAAAGTTCCTGATGATCTTATTATATCCAATTTTCTGGAAGTATTTAGGAAGTCCGTAATCCGAATTTATTAGGAAGTCACTGACTTTTAGCTTATTATAATCATCCCAGAACTTGGCTTTCGATTCTCCCATTGGATCGTTAATCTTTGTGGCTATTTCAATAAGCAAATTGTGGAGCACCTTCCTTGTGTTGGCGGCAAAGTCCTCCCACTTTCCGGTATCATAGTGTTTTATGGACTCAATGAACTGATCCACAACATATTCGTTATTCTGTTTTCTTAGTGCATCACACTGATTGGAAAACCTGTTTTGTATCTGAAATCTGCTGAAATTTGCGAGGATTTCAGATATCACATTCTCTTGAACTGACCCCTTTTCGATGATATGGTCTTTTGTGAACTGGTTTATATCCATAAGTAGTTGAAGATCAGCAGAGCCACGAAGATCGTCCTTTGTGTTAGCGGTCAAGTAGTACACGCGGTCTTGATAACTTGGATTGATCCTTAATAGAACCAGCAATAACAGGTCTCCTTCCCTTTCGTAAAAACTAAGCAATCTGTCGTCGTCATAATCCAAGCCAATGCTCATAAGGGTGTTGATAACATCGATCATCTCATCTGAATACTCATAAACACTAAGGTTTCGATCGATGATAATCAAGTCGTATATCTCATGGTTGTTTACAATTCTGTCTAGCGCCATGGGAAATGTATGACAAACGTCTAAAATGCTACTTCTGCCACAAACCAGCAGGATATCTTCTGGCAACAACCTATCTTCGTTTTCAAGCTCATCCAGCTTTTCGATGAATTTCTTTTTTGAAACTACAGGACTGAAGAACTTCTTGATCGAAGCTATGTTCTTGGTCAGCTCATCTTCAATGTAAAGGATCTTGGGCATGGTTCCTCCATATATTGTTGAATTCCATTCTGATGGTATAAACTTGATCCGTAGTTGTTATCTCCGGTTGACAATCCAGGACCTTGGCAAAATTCTCTATCACCAGCTTACCCACACCGGTTGTTTTAGCCTGCACTTCTGGTCGGTAGCTATTGCTGACGGTAAGTGATAGATTCTGCTCATGATCAATCAATCTAATCTCTATGAAACGGTCCTTCCGGGCAACAAAGGATGCGTATTTGACGGCATTGAATATTATCTCCTGAAAAAGGATCATCAGTTTGATTGCTGAACTTTTATCGTTTCCAAGCCGATACTTAGAAACATCAGATAATTCCATATCAAGCATAAACATGTTATCGTTTACGAAGTCTGTTATCATGGATATGTCAGCAATTGACGAAATCGTGTCCCATCGGTCTTTTACGCGCTGGAACTCAACCTTGTTCAGGTTTCTGGGGAAGTAGTTCCCTGCATAAGCGGGAAAGTAACGAAAATCGAACATGTTGCCTATGGAGTACCTTATGCTGCTGGTAACAATATCATGAAGCGACATGCTGTCTATCCCGGGCTTCTGAGAATCCCAGAGTAGATCATCAATGCTAGTCTTGAATGACAGATTTATAGCATTGACAATCTCTCGAATAAGATTAGCGCCCTTAATGGCATTTTCGATCAGCGCTCCTTTTTCTGGTACTTCGTTTCTTAAGTTGACCAGGGGGTCGATTACCGAGCGAAGCATATTCTTGATACTATGAGAAAGATTGGCGAGAATACGGTTACGTTCCTCCCTTTTTACGGTGTCTACGATCTCCGTGTAACGCTCCAAAATCGATTCCTGTATTCTGTTCCGCAAGCACTGCGAAGCATAGGCGTTCTTCTGCTCCTGGCGTGTTAGCAGTCCGCTCAAGCGGTCCATAAGAGTTTTCTTCACCATTAAGTCGTTATATTCATCGCCGTAGGCTGTGTTCATATTCAACTTACTAGGTTGTAGCTTAATTGTCTCAAGAACAGCTTCAACAGCCCAGTCGATCGGCTTGTGTAAACTGGGATCAGAGGCCTTCTTAAGCAAGGTTATGAAGTTTTCCAGAGCAATTCTGTGATATGGAAATCCGGAAGGGAACAAAGAGTCTATACTTTCCAAGACTTGAATGGGAGACATCTTTACATCGCCAATACTGATAAGATTATCGGAGGCAGAAAACTTATGGGTATTGATGAGATGATCGAAGTCAACGGATTCCAAGACTTGGCGTCCTTTTTCATTTTCTCCAAGGAATGTGCATGCCAAGAATTTGTACCAGGTATACATGGGACGGGCTGAAGGCCTGATGTCTAAAAATCCGCTAACCAGATCATACCTTTCTTTCTCATAAGCAGTATTTAGCAGAAGGTCAAAGTCCTTATCTTTTAACTCTGATATCAGTATATTTAGATCAAGGTCATTCTCTATAGTCTTTCCTTCCAACAAAGACAATCGTAAATCATGCTTTCTATATTGAATGACATCAAGCAAATCACGATATTCTTCGAGGAATCCTCTGGCAGCAACAGGATCAATATTGCATAAAGCCATCAGTTTGAAGTCGAATGGAACTTTTTCAGATCTGACCTTTTCAACTAGTTCTTTCAATTTATCCTTTCTCTTTAACCAATCAACTAAATCGACATCAAGTGCTTTAGGCTTATACGCCAACTGAATTATTTGCCCTTGGGACAATAAGCTGTTAATATATTTGTCGTACAGATCACTTATTTTATAGGCAAACGAACAACCCAGATTTACCATAACAAACAGCAAGATCGGATCATCTTTATCGGGAAGGGTGTCCATATTGTCCAAAAGATGTACGAATATGTCATTGGCTTGGTTCATTTTGTTTTCGTACCATAGTCCCGACATCCAGGCTATATAGTCCTTACCTGATAAATTGTCTCGTTCGAGATTTGCATACCGTTCGACAATCTGGCTTGTTTCCCCCATTGTTAGTAATGTATTCCATTCAAATATACTCAATTTATCCTCAGCGGATTTAGGTAGAGATTTTGCGATCTCAAGAGCTTCTTTCTGCCTTCCCAGTGATAAAAGAGTTTGAAATTTGATTTGTAGATAGATTTCATTGTCAGGATTATACTCTAAAGCTTTATTGATTGAAAACAAAGCGTCATTATATAATCCAGCGAAATTCTGATTGTGAGCCAAGATACTCCATATCGATTGATCTGGAACCAAGAGCATAGATTCCTTGTAAACCAGAACTGAGTCTTCATATCGTGACAACAACATAAGCTGTTCGGCTTTCCACAATAGAGCTGCATCTCTGACTGAATCAGGAAACTTGCCAGTGATGTATTTTTCGTAAACATCCAGTCTTTTTTTGATTGCCAAAGCAGTTATCTCGTCTGAAAAAATCGACTCAAGGCTATCCAAAAATGTGCACAAGACGACGATTTCTCCTCCACTGAACTTAGCACTAAGCTTCTCTGCAATCAACTCCTGATAAGAGAACCAAACAATTTCTTTAGCTCTAAGACTAAGTAATTCAACAAAGAGATAAGGCAGTTTTTTTTCTGCATCCAAACCATCCAACTCTTGGAGATATAGATCACATGCGGCTTCTATGTTCACATTGGCATCGCTTCTGTTAAGAATTGCTTTTTGCTCTGCAATAAATAAATGGATCTGAGCTTTGATTTTGTTGCTGTAGTTAAACTGAACAAGGATTTTTGAAGCAAGTTCGAGTGCCCTACGATTCTGCTTTTCATCTGCCAGGTTCTTTGCTTTTATAAATTGTAAATCCGGGCTGGCTTTGAATATCCGTTTATACTCTTTTTCTGCTTTGTCTTTCTCACCCTTCTCTATCAGGGACAGCATTTTTTTGTATGGAGTATTTATTTCAAGATATTCTGAGAATCCCTTGTATCTTTTTGAGAGCTTGATGAGAATCGAAAAAGCTATATCCAAATCAATCTGCAATTCTCTATTGAGATTCTCATTTAGCCATTCAAAATAGGATTTTTTTATTGCATGCACATCCCTATCATCTTGTCCCTTCAGTGTATCAGTGGCTGCGTGGTACATTTTTTCCCATTGTGTGAAAGACAGGAATCCCTGAAACAGAGGCTTGCGTGTATTATTATTCATGTTTTATCTCCTGAAAATCATCTCCTGCGGCAGAGTTGACCCCTGCCGCGATTTTAGTTTTGAATTTATTTGTTGTGAATTTTGGCATGTGTGGATGCCGGGATGACGGTGAGGTTGGAGTAACGGTTGTCGGTTTTGACACCGTTGATGTGGTGGACGTGGTAGCCGGGTCTGATCGACCCGCCCATTTTGTTGGCTGCGGCGGTGCGGTGGGTGTAGTTCCAGCCGGAGCCGGAATTGTATTGGCGGTAGCCGTTGTGGGATCGGAATCTGGCCATTTTGGCCTCCCGGATATTTTATTTACCGCTAACGCGGCATGGCCATATAGTTTGCATGCCGTGTTCCAATCTCGCCAATTCAAGATATACATCATATAATACAATGCGTTACGATCTGTACAGCCAATTCATGCCAGTCTGTTATGGTAACTATCATTACCATTAACGGTCATTATTCTTACTTTCTTCAAGCGCTTTCAGCCTCGCTCGGAAGGTATGTGGCTTCAACCCCAGCAAGCGTGCTGCCTCAGAAGCGTTACCTTTGGCGGACTTAAGCGCGGCACGGTAATATGCAGGAATTACTTCATTATCAAGGTCAATACCGTTCGATGGGATATCCACATTCAGAGCGTTGTCGGAAGCATCAGGTAATATAATATCCCTGTCCTCAATCACCTCCGCCTCGCAGTGGATATAGGCTAGTTTAACTAAATTTTGCAACTGTCGGACGTTTCCTGGATAGCGGTAACCAAGTAGCTTTTTCTCAGCTTTGTCACTAAAGCGCTTATCGGATCTGTTTTTGGTAGAATAATCACTTAGAAAACATCGAGCAAGAAGTAGGATGTCTGATCCCCTATCTCTCAAGGGACTCAAGTATATCTGAGCCTGTACTATGCGATAAAATAAATCCTCTCTGAATCTGCCTTCCCGGACAAGCTGATTTAGATCCTTGTTACTGGCTGCCACTATCCGTACATTCACCTGCTTAACCTTGCCACCCACAGGTTGGATTGCACCCTCTTCCAAAACTCTAAGCAGTTTGACCTGCATGGGTAGTGGCAAATCGCCCACTTCATCCATGAACAGGGTCCCCTTATCTGCTTGGCTAAAATATCCCTCATGATCTGCAATAGCACCAGTGAATGATCCTTTTTTATGGCCAAAGAACTCGCTTTCAAAGAGGTTTTCGCTAATCGATCCGCAGTTGACTGCTACGAAAGGACCTTCTTTGCGGGGACTGTTGTAATGTAGCAATCTGGACACCACCTCTTTGCCGGTACCGCTTTCACCGCTGATGAAGACTGGGATATCATACTTGGCTAGGTTGTCGATCTGGCGCTTGACTTGGATAATCGACTCATGCTCCCCGATAAGATCTGAATAGCTATCCAGAAGCTGTTTGCGGAGTAGCTTATTCTCACGGTTTGTTTTGGTGAGTTCGATCTTGGCTTTCTTTTCGGAGCTAATCTGAGGAAAATCATCTAGGGAAAAGTTAACATCCTGTATACCATCTTCCCGGGAGGATTGGATTAGTTGGGCATCGATAATCCCACCCATTACGATCAGAATCCAACAGGAATGCATCGTAGGCGTACCAGAGGTCAGGGATATCGTATATTCCACATCCTTAGTACCTTCTTCCTTTAGGATGCTCTTGATCGCAGATACCATTGATGGATAAACCACATTGTAGTCGATTGGATTCATCGATTCAGCTTCTTGATACCTTACTGTGAGGTTGGGAAACTTCTTCCTGCAATAAAGCAGTATATCCGATGCGTGCTGCAGGTAGCGGGTATCGTTATACAAGATATACAATAGATCAAATGCCCGCTGTTTGAGGATGCTGATGATGGCGCCCTCTTTTCCCTCTCTGAGAAAGCAGTCGTTGTTGCCAATAAAGGTAACTAGGATTTTCTTCATGTTACTATGTTCTCAGTGTGCTTAGATTAGTCAAGAAGTAAAAAAATCTTGAGCTTTGTCAGACCTTCGGATTCATCACAACAAGTTGGATCATCTGAGATGAATGAGGAACATAGACAAGTCAGGCGATGATTGGACGTGAATTCGTGATGCTAATTCAAAAAGTCTTATTTTTTCGGAATTCAAGCGATGTTTTTGACTATAGTATCATCTGCATTTTGCTCCTAATCAATTACAGTTATGGGCAAGAGAGTTTTTCTCATTGACAGAAGAAGCTGATATGATTGTTTGACTTTTGGCGTGGAATGGCCGAAATTAATGATGCGACTAAACGCTTGAAAGAGGCAACTGATCAGATCTTGGAGTGTTAGGCAGATTATCTAGTTCTTTTTTGGGGAATAGGGATGATAAGATTAGTAGACATTAAGGCAGGAGCCCTGAATCAGGGCAATGAACCGGGAGTTGTAATAGACTTCTTGGAGTTCTATGCACACACTGAGCGAGCCTCATTGTGCGAGTGTATCGGAAGTAGAGGGCAAATATGAAAGTATGCGTTAATCAGATCATATCCAGCCCCCTCTTCAACGAACCCATGAGGGTTGTAACCATTACTCCGGGGGGAAGCGAAGTATACGTCCTGGGCTTGGTAGGGACTAAGAGCCAAACCTTCAGACAGGTCAATCTTACTGTCTCCCAGATTGAAGATCTTGAAATCATAGATAGCGCATACACATACGCTGGGAATGCCAATCTCCTCAGGCTCGGGTTGCAAGCCTATATACTTGGTATCGCATACGAGTTCGACCCCTATTTTGGCCTATCCATATCCAAAGTTGATCCCCTACCCCATCAGCTTGAAGCGGTATATGATTACTTTCTCAAGCTTGCCAGGATAAGGTTTCTATTAGCTGATGATGCGGGAGCCGGAAAAACCATCATGGCAGGTCTGTTGATCAAGGAGCTGAAACTGCGTGGTTTGGCTGATAGAATCCTGATCGTATGCCCCTCCAATCTCTCCTTCCAGTGGCAACGCGAGCTCTTGGAGAAGTTCGACGAGAAATTCACCGTGCTCAAAGGCTCAAACATCCGCAACCAATTCGGTTCGAACCAATGGCTGGAGCATAATAGGATAATTACTTCGTTGGATTTGGCAAAACGGGAAGACATTCTGCCAGGTTTAAAACAATCTCATTGGGATCTGGTGATTGTTGACGAAGCACACAGGATGTCCTGCTCCACGGGTGGCAAAACAGCCAGGTATCAACTAGGTGAATACTTGCGAGACATTACCGATCATTTGGTGCTTTTGACAGCCACTCCGCACAAGGGAGATCCCGAGAACTTCACTTACTTCCTGCAGCTTCTGGATAAGGACGTTTTTGCTGATGTAAAGTCTATCCGCCATGCCATGGAAAACCAAAGAGCCCCTTTCTACCTGCGCAGAACCAAGGAAGCAATGGTCTATTTCCCAGAGAGAGACAGCGCCGGAAACTGGCTACAAGCTAAGATATTCACCAAGAGGATAACCCAGACTATTGCTTTCCAGATAGACGGTGCGGAATTTGATCTCTACAGAAACATCACCAACTACGTTAAGCGACAAAGCGCTTTGGCTGCCGCAGATGGTAGCAATCCAAGAGCAAAGGCCATCGGCTTCCTTATGTCCATGTATCAAAGGAGATTGGCTTCCAGCACCTATGCTATGCGCAAGAGCCTGATAAACAGGGCAAATCGCCTTGAAGACGCCTTGAAGGATGCCTATAAACTGGCTAATCAGGCACCTCCAACAATTCCGGATGAAGAAGAATGGGAAGAGATGGAGGAGTATGAAAGAGAGAAGCTGGAGCAGATATTGGAGGCGATGTCTCTTGTTGAGAATAAAGAACTGGTGAAGGCTGAGATTGCCGATTTGCGTGCTTTTGCCAAAGAAGCCGAAGCAGTGGAGCTAGCCAACCAGGAAGCTAAGCTGGCTAAGCTCAGGTTTCTGCTCCAACAAGAGGGATTCTTCGAGCATAAGGACAGACGCCTTTTGATCTTCACCGAGTTCAAGGATACACTCTATTACTTAGAGGAAAAGCTCAAGTCCTGGGGCTTTGCGGTTGGCTGCATCCATGGCAGCATGAAACCAGGTTCTCGTAACGAGCCCGGGACTAGGCTTCACTCAGAGCAGATGTTCAGAGAAGGGCAGATCCAGATTCTACTCGCCACAGAAGCTGCTGGAGAAGGCATCAATCTCCAAGTCTGTAACATTATGTTCAATTACGATATCCCCTGGAATCCCAACCGTCTGGAGCAGAGGATGGGACGTATCCACCGTTATGGACAGAAGAAGGATTGCCTGATCTTCAACTTCGTGGCTGAAAATACCATTGAAGGCATGGTTCTGAAGAAGCTGCTGGAAAAACTCCAAAATATCCGGGATGCCTTGGATGATGATGCTGTGTTCAATGTGGTGGGTGAGGTAATGCCCTCTGATCAGATAGAACGCATATTAAGAGATTATTATGCAGGGAAGCTGGGAGATGCTGACCTGGAACTCAGGATTCTGCAAAACGTGGATGAAGACCGCTTCCGGGCAATCTGCCAGAATGCCTTGGAAGGACTTGCATCCAAGAAGCTGAATCTTAGCATGCTCATCGAGCGCAGAGCCCTCGCCCAAGAAAGAAGAGTAGTACCCGAGACCATCCACAGATTCATCAATGAAACTGCTAAAATTGCAAGTTTCACAATCAAGGATCATCCCAGCCTAGCACATAGCTTTGATCTTGGTAAAACTCCCGCGCATCTGAAATCATTCGAATCGGAGCCGGATTGGAAATTACCTGCCATGGCCAACCAATATCCCCGCTGTACCACAGACAGAACTACTTCAGAGAAACATAATCTGGAGTGGGTTACTCCCGGACATCCTTTGTTTGAAGCTCTCAGACGCTTTACAGAGAGTAAGGCAAGAAAGGATCTAGCCAACGGTGCCGCCTACTACTCACTGCAACATTCAGAGCCAGTAAGGTTGGATTTTTACCGGGCCAGAATAGTGGATGGCTTGGGCATCGTAATCCATGAGCGCCTTTTCGTGGTAGAAATTGCTGAGTATAAAGAGCCGATCTTGCGAGAACCCACCATTATCGGAGATTTTATAGCTGCAGAATCAGAGATTGAACTGCCAGCAGTTGCATTCTCTGAGGAAGCCCTCAATTGGCTAAATGATAATGCCTTCATGCCTTTCCTGAATGAAATCAAAGCAGAACGGGAAGATGAGATAAAGCGGGTTGAGAAACACGTTGAGCTTTCCCTAACGGAGATCATCGGTAAAGCAGATCAGGAAATTGGTAAGCTGGAGGATGAGATAAAACTAGGGGTCGCCGGAGCCGAAGGTCGCTTGGCAATAGCTGAAAACCACCAGGCCAATATGATCGCCCGCCGGGAGAAAAGAAGAAAAGAGCTTCAACAACAGAAGTCACTCACCTTGCAGGGCGTTGAACGTATCACCAGTATTGTGGTGCTTCCTCACCCCGAAGCCCAGTCCGATTCCTTGAAGAATCTGAAGCCAAATTATGAAACTGAGGCAATTGCCATGAAAGTGGTTATGGAATATGAGGAATCGAGCGGCAGAAAGGTCTTTGATGTCCATGAAAAGAATCTCGGTTACGATATCACCAGCCTTGACGTATCCTCTGGAGAACTGCGCCTTATCGAAGTAAAAGGGATTGGAGCAGAATCCGGCACCATTATCCTTACTCCCAATGAAAGAAGAGTTGCCGAGGATAGGCCGGACTGTTTCTGGCTCTATGTGGTAACCAACTGCAATACTGCACCGCAACTTCAAGCTCCAATACTAAACCCTGCCCAGTATCAATGGAATGAAGTGAAGAAAGTACAGCATTATACGATAAGCACGGCGAAGATAGTCGAAGGTAATAGGAATGGCACTAGGATTTAAACAAAGAAATGCAATAAGGAAGCTTGCGGAGATACTTACCAATTTCTTGCCAGCGTCAGGTAATCCAATGTGGAAAGGACACGTTAATTTTGGTTCTGTAGCTACAAAACTCGGATTATCAGAATACTGGCATGGTGGAAGTAAGCTTCCTGCCATAATCTATCTGCTCGAAAACACATACGAGAGAAAAAGAAGTTGCTTTCAAAACTTGATAGAAGCAGTCGTATTAGAAGGGAAAACCTATAGAAACAACAAGGGTAATCCATTGTTAAGGAATGAGGTTGACGAACTGAATAAATGTCTGCTTGAGTTGGAGTTTAAGTTTCCCGATCTACATGATCCTAAGTTTCTGGAGTCTCTTGAAGATACTTTGTCCACAATCATTAAAACTCCTGTAGAAGGGTCAGTTGAGACAAGATACCGACAACAGTTGTATGAACTTAAGACAGAATTTTATGATCTTTCTAAGCTTGACAATCGGCAGGATGCAGGATATAGATTAGAAAAATTATTGAGCAGATTGTTCGAAACTTCAGGGCTAAATTCACGCTCTCCCTTTAAGGTTTGTGGTGAGCAGATAGATGGATCTGTCGAGATAGATACTAACACATATCTAATTGAGGTTAAGTGGACAAAGAAACCCATAAACGAAAGTGACCTATTGGTTTTCAGAGGTAAGGTAGAGGGTAAAAGCAGTTTTACACGAGGGATGTTTTTATCGATTAACGGTTTTACCGAAGAAGCAATAACTGCAATTACGACTGGGAAACAACCAAACTTCTTTTTGCTAGACGGGTATGACCTAACTACGGTGCTAGAAGAGAAGTGCTCATTAGGTGAATTACTAAGACATAAAATCAGAAAGCTTGCCGAGGAAGGATCTGTCTATGTTAGGCTTCCTTAGAAAATCAAAAAATGGTGTAACTATTACTAGGTGGATTAGAAATGCCATGGTATGATAACCTATTAGATAATCAACGTGAAGCAGCCAGTTGCGATTGTGACAGAGTTGTGCTATTAGCGGGCCCTGGTACCGGGAAAACGCTAACGTTAACCAGGAGAGTCTGCTACTTATTAGAGGTGCAAAACGTTGACCCCAGGAACATTTGTGTAATTACGTTTTCCAGAGCTGCAGCAGCTGAACTAAGAACAAGAATTACCAAAGAATTGGGAGAAACATCGATACCCAAGACATCAACCCTCCATTCATTTGCTTTAAGTCAATTGCTTAGGTTAACAAAGTACAATAACAACTTACCTATGCCGATCAGGATTGCAGATGATTGGGAAGAAAGATACATAGTGCTTGAAGACCTGAAAAGGCAACTAAGTATTCCCAAGGTTTCTGATGTGAATGATCTGTTGAATCAAATGTCCTCTGACTGGCAAAGCCTTACAGCGGATGAGCAGGAATGGGAAAACCGTTTCCCAAATCCTCGATTCATTGGAGCCTGGCGAGAGCATCGGCAAGTTTACGCATACACACTAAGATCAGAATTAGTATACCAATTAAAACACACAATTCAGCAGAACCCACAAATAATTGACAATATTGGTTTCGGGTACCTCCTTGTTGACGAGTACCAAGACCTTAACAGGTGTGACCTTGCAGTTATTAAATTCCTCTCGGAGGCAGGTATTCGGCTTTTTGTTTCCGGAGATGACGACCAAAGTATATATGGGTTTCGCAAAGCTCATCCAATGGGAATCAGAAGGTTTACAGTAGATTACCAGCAATCAGAATCTAAGAATCTGAACATTTGTAAACGATGCGATCAGAACATACTAGACTTCAGCTTGTTCGTTGCAAGACAAGACCCCCTAAGGCTTGATAAAGTTATCGTATCTGACAGCACGAGAACAGCAGACATCCGTGTGCTGAGATTTGATAATCAAATCTCTGAAGCGGAGGGTATCTCACGGTTATGTAGTTACTTAATTAATCACGAAGGCATACAAGCGCATGACATACTAATCCTGCTAAGATCTAACAAGAATAATTGTTTTTCAAACATCATTGCTAATAGTCTTCTTGATCATGGCATATCCGTAAAAACCCAGGAAACGGAATCAAGCGTCTTTGATGATACAGGGGGACGTAGGCTATTATCTTACCTGAGGCTTATCGTTAACCCAACAGATGAGCTTTCAATGAGATCTATAATACAAACAACCCAAGGTATAGGTGCAGGTGCAATTGATGCTATCTATCGCATATGCCAAGAGAGAAATGTTAGATTTTGCCAATCCTTGGTTTTGATAGCCCAACAACCATCAATACTAACGACATGGGGAAATAGAATCAAGCTTGCGTTTGAAAGTATACATGTGAATCTAGCTCGATATAATCAACTATATGATCCTTCATGTATTACAACCGCCGAACTTCAAAATCTGATTTCAATCATTTGTATCGATCTTGACCTGCAGGAGACTGAGCAAGTTCAAATCTTGAACTGGTTTCAAAACTATATTGACGCTTCTGATGATGATTTATTAAGGATAGACGATATCTTAAGGGAAAAAGACACCTCACTCGAGAATGCCGAAGTCGTCTTTGAAAAAGGCAAGGTTCATATAATGTCAATGCATAAAGCTAAAGGCCTAACCGCCGAAGCAGTTATAATACCAGCATGCGAAGATGAGCATATACCTGGACGGAATACTGAAATTGAATCCATGAAAGAAGAAATGCGCTTATTGTACGTATCTTTGACGCGCGCAAAGCATTATTTATACCTGACCTATTGTAATAGGAGAACTGATAGCCAATGTTATGCAGGTAGTAATTTAGGTCGGACTCAACGAACTTTATCACGGTTTCTTGCAGATGCTCCTGTCTCACCTACTGACGGTACACAATTCACAAGGAGTTTACCTAATTAATATGATTCAAAAAGAATGTAAACGACTCGCAGAAGTAGATTTTCCGATTGCCGCAGTTTCAAAACACGCTGTCCGAGAGAAGTCTATCCATCATGGTCATCCCAGTACTTTGCACTTGTGGTGGGCAAGGCGTCCTCTTGCTTCGAGCCGGGCGATGCTCATGGCTCTACTATTGCCAGATCCTTGTGATCCCTACTGCCCCGGTGCCTTCAAAGAAAAAGCCAGGAAATTACTTCCTTCTTTGTGTGGGACCATCGGTGAAACCGACTATGATCTGCAACGTAAGCTACTGCATTTCATAGCTGATTTTGCCAACTGGGATAACGCGCATAGAAAGGAATACCTGGAACTTAGCAGGGCTTTGATAAAAGCCGCCCATCCTGAGGAAACACCTTTGGTGGTAGACCCCTTTGCCGGAGGAGGCAGTATTCCATTGGAGGCACTCCGAATTGGTTGCGATGCTTTTGCCAGTGATCTGAATCCAGTTGCCTGCCTGATCCTGAAAGTAATGCTGGAAGACATCCCCAAAAGCGGTCCTGAATTGATTGATGAACTGAAGGCCGCTGGAGACAGAATTATCAAACAGGCAAAAGAAGAGCTTAAGCATTATTATCCCGCTGATCCTGATGGCTCAAAACCGGTTGCCTATATCTGGGCAAGAACGGTATGCTGCGAATCTCCCGACTGCGGAGCAGAAATCCCTCTAATGCGCAGTTTCTGGCTATGCAATAAGGCAAGAAAGAAAGTAGCCTTGAAGCCAGTAGTTAAGCGAATGGATGGAGATGTCCCATCAGTTGATTTTGAAATCTTTGAGCCAAAAAAGGAAAGCGAAGTACATGGACCTACAGTGGCACGAGCCAAAGCCACCTGCTTATGCTGTGGATCGGTTCTTCCTCCTGATCGGGTTCGATCTCAGCTAGCCAATCAAAATGGTGGTGCTGATGTAATCTTTAACGATAAAGGTGAGCGATCTGGTGGCGCAAGACTCTTAGCGGTAATTACTATTAAGGAAAATTCAATCGGAAAGAATTATAGAATCTCGCAGCATAAAGATTACAACGTGTTGATAAAAGTCCAAGATTCAATAATGGCTATTTGTAATCAGTGGAAAGATAGTGGAAAAGGTGATGTTTGCCCCATTCCTTTCGAAGCTACTCCTAAAGGGGGTGGATCTGGCGCAGGAAGAGCCTTTTCTATTCATAGTTATGGGATTCTAAGATATAAAAACCTATTTTCAAATAGACAATTACTAAGTTTGCTCACAGTTCGTAAGTTGATTGAAGCCGAGAATAGTGCAATCATAACTGATATGTTAGCTCTTTCTTTTACAAAAGGAGCGGATGGCAATAATGCACTTTGTAGATGGATGCCAGGATACGAGAGCCCTGTGAATCTCTTCTCTAGACAAGCCATTCCAATAGTGTGGGATTTTTGTGAGTCGTCGCCAGAGTCAAGATCTAGGGGCGTTTTTCTTTCTTCTCTTGATAGTCTGATTGAAATAATAAAGAACTACTCGTCAGATAAGTCTGGACAGGTGCAACAAGCCGATGCATGTTGCTCGCCTCTACCATCTGATTCTGCTGACTTGTTCTTTACTGATCCCCCATACTACGATGCCATTCCATACTCAGATTTATCAGACTTTTTCTTTGTTTGGTTAAAGAGACTTTTGCCAAATCATCCTCTCCTTAAAGATCCCTATAACATATCAAATGAGCTAACACCTAAGGATAGAGAAATTGTCCAAGATGAAACTCGATCATACGATAATCACGTGAAAAACCGAGAGTTTTTTGAGAATATGATGGCAAAAGCTTTTTCAGAGGGCAGAAAAACACTTGCTGATCACGGTATAGGCTCAATAGTATTTGCTCATAAATCCACGGAGGGATGGGAAGCACTACTCAATGGAATTACCAAGGGTGGATGGACTGTTACTGGTTCCTGGCCGATCGCCACAGAAATGGGAACTCGGCTAAGAGCGCGTGAGTCTGCTGCTCTGGCTACCAGCATCCATCTAGTTTGCCGTCCTCGACCAGATAATGCAGGAATTGGAGATTGGTCTCATGTTCTGCAAGAGCTCCCTCAAAAGGTAGGTAAATGGATTGACCGTCTGGAAGCAGAGGGAGTACGGGGTGCTGATCTGGTCTTTTCCTGCATAGGTCCAGCCCTGGAGATCTACAGCCGTTACCGCAAAGTGGAGACCGCGGAAGGCATAGAGATAAGCATCGGCACGTATTTGGAGAAGGTATGGGAAGTGGTTGGCAGGATAGCATTGGAGCAAGTGCTGGGGTCGGCAGAATCCCTGGCAAGAAATGGCGCTTCAGGTGCCTTGGAAGAGGATGCCCGGTTAACAGCTCTTTTCCTCTGGACCCTACAATCCACAGATACATCATCAACTGCTTCAAACGAAGAGGTGGATGACGAATCAGAAGATGATGAGGACGCTCCCAAGAAAGGGAAATCCAAAGCAGGGTTTTCTCTGGTCTATGATGTTGCCAGGCGTTTTGCGCAACCCCTGGGGATAGACTTAAGTAAATGGGATAAACGCATCATTGACATCGATAAAGGTACTGTGCGGCTAATCCCTGTATGGGAAAGGGCAGATACGCTGTTTGGCAGTGATAAGATCTCGCGGGTCGATGCAACGTTTGAAGTCAAAGAACAGCTTGAGATATTTGAAGAATATGCTTCGAAGCCACTGCCTAAGATCAAGGGCAAAAAAGTAAAGCTATCGGGAGCAGAAGAAACTCAACCGATCATGGTCACTACTCTGGATAAAGTACATGCTGCCATGCTCTTGCAAGATAATGGACAGACCAATGCCCTAAGAGCTCTGATCAAAAGCGAGATGGAGCGGGGACAGGACTTTCTGCGCCTGGCAAACTCATTATCAGCCCTCTATCCCAAGGGCTGCGATGAAAAGAGGTTGGTGGATGCGATGCTCTTGAGTGTGCGGAGCGTGTCCAAGTAATATGCTGATAATCAAATCACTAACTTGCTTTTCGCTCACTAACATTTATAATGTTAGTGATGCAAAATCGTGTTAATGAGAGGATACAATGGATGATTTGACATCAAAGACCAAAAGATATCTGGAAGATACCCTGGATTTGAGAGCGGAGATACGCTCAATTGATCTATCTGCGCAACTACCGTATTTCTACTCGGAACATTTTCGGTTTTACGATCTTGATTTAAACGGGGTAAGCTACCTATTATGCGAGGGGAGGGATATCCTTGTGGCTAAGCAGGTACGCACTCAGTTAACTGAGTTGGAAAGCCGGATAGGCAGGCAATCAATTTACTTGAGTAATGAGATTAACGCTAATCTCCGACGCTCCCTGGTCGAAAATCGGGTGTCGTTCATTGTCCCCAATAATCAGATTTACCTCCCCAAACTTGGGATTGTGTTCAATGAGCGTTATCGTAAAAACTTCAAGGCCACAGATCGCCTTAGCCCTGCTGCTCAAGTGATTCTGTTGCGAGCCATACTAAATCATGAGTATGACATGGTCACAGCTTCAGAATACGCAAAGAGGCTCAAATACACAGTTATGAGCGTATCAAGAGCATTTGCTGAGTTGCAGGAGTATGGTATTGTTTCCAGGGAAGAGAATTGGAAGGAAAAGCCTTTTATGTGGCTTTTCAAAGGTAGAGAATTGTGGGATAAAGCCCTTCCATTCTTGATCAATCCTGTGCGTAGATCTATGTGGATTATGGATAATGGTCGATTACCTTACTGCTTGGCAGGGATAACAGCTCTTTCCAGATATAGCATGATCAATGAAGATGATTTCAATACGTATGCTACTATTAGTAGTATCGCAAAGAACAACTTGGACATAGTAGAGATAAGTCAAGATAGTCGACCAGCTGATAATGTTACTAAGATGCAAATCTGGAAATACAACCCTAAACTAATCTCAAGCGAAGACTGTGTTGATCGACTATCATTGTATCTGAGCATGAGAGACAGCAAAGATGAAAGAATTCAGATATCTTTGGATGAGATGATGGCTGGTATAAGATGGTAAGAGGGCTGGCAACATTTAAGAACCATTTTGCTGAATATTGTGATCAATACGTTCTGATCGGCGGAGCAGCCAGCGCAGAGCTGATGGAGCAGTCCGGTCTTCCTTTTAGAGGAACTCGAGACTTGGATGTCGTCCTGATTGTTGAGGCAATGACAAATGAATTTGTGCAGGCTTTTTGGGACTTTATCGAGAATGGCAGGTATGATGTTAGGTCTCACAGTCAAAGTGAGAGAAAGTATTATCGTTTCGAGAACCCTGAAGACGAAATCTATCCAGCGTGCCTTGAGTTGTTTTCCAGGATTCCTGATAACATCAGATTTGAAGGTCATGGGCGTTTTACGCCAATACCTTTAGACGATGATCTATCATCTCTCTCTGCCATACTGCTTGATGATAACTATTATCCTTTGATTTTGAATGGAAGAGATGATTTAGATGGATTGTCTTGCCTAAAGGTAGAGTACATCATTATCCTCAAAGCCAAGGCATGGTTGGATTTGCATCAACGGAAAGCAGACTCGAGAAAAGTCAACAGACAGAAAAACGATGTTATCCGCCTATTTCCCCTGCTCAATCCTAGCATGAGGATTGATATTCCGGAAGCGATCCAAGACGACCTTAAAGAGTATTTGAAAGCTATAGCAGAAGATAAAACCATAAACTTGAAAGACCTAGGAATCAGCCAATTCGGCATCGCAGAAATTGTCAAAAGTATAGAACAGATATATGGTCTTTCTAACTAATCTATTGATATATGGAGATTAATAAATGGAACCCTGGCATAAACTTGTAACACCACGAAAAGAAGTCCGGGAAGGCAGATCATTCAATCCGGATGAATTTGCCATACATTTGGAGCAGATTGTAAACGGCACTGCTCCGGAAGACTACAAGAACCCTGAGCCGTTCTTTGCCCGCACCTGTTTTACTAGCGCTTTGAAAGAACACTGTGCCATGACCCTACGCAGATTGGCAGGAGATACGGTGAATACTGCTCCGGTTATGACTTTGATAACTCAGTTTGGTGGAGGTAAGACGCACACTCTAGCTACCCTCTATCATTTGGCGAATAGCGGTGATGCAGCCAGGGCTTTTGCTGGTATCCAAGATTTCTGCAACTGGACTGGATTGTCAGGTATTCCCAAAGCAAAAGTAGCCGTATTTGTGGGGAATGCATGGGACCCTACTCCTGGTAGGGAAACACCTTGGATAGACATTGCCTATCAGCTAGCCGGTCAAGAAGGTGTAAATGAGCTGGGCTTGAATTCTACCAAAGTCCCACCCGGAACCGAGACCTTGAACAGGGTGTTTGCAGCAGCAAAATCTCCGGTTTTGATCCTCTTTGACGAGGTGTTGAACTTCATGAACCGTCACAGAGATATGTGTGATCAATTTCATGCCTTTATCCAAAACCTTACTGTGGCTGCAACCGGGGCCTCGAACTGCGCTGTGATGATCAGTTTACCGCGCAGCCAAGTGGAGATGACGGACTGGGATATAGCCTGGCAGGATAAGATCACCAAGGTTGTAAAGCGTGTGGCGAAAGACTTGATCGCCAATGATGAATCAGAGATCAGCGAAGTAGTTAGAAAGCGCCTCTTTGACGATATCGGTGACTCCAAAAAGATCAAGAATATCTGCAAAGAATATGCGCTGTGGGCGTTTGAACGAAGGGCTCAGCTTCCCCCGGAGTGGATGTCTGTTGATAGATCAACCACAGAAGCTTCAGCTATCGAGATGCTGCAAAAGAAATTTGAACAATGCTATCCCTTTCACCCAGCTACCCTGTCTGTCTTCCAAAAGAAGTGGCAAGCGCTTACCCAGTTTCAGCAAACCCGCGGAACCCTAGCGATGCTTGCCCAGTGGATATCTTATGCCTATAAAACAGGTTATACAGAAGCCAGAAGAGAAACCTTGATCACGTTGGGATCGGCGCCTCTGGAAGCCAATGAATTCAGAGGCGTGGTTCTGGGACAACTGGGTGAAATGAGGCTTCAAGCTGCGATTGATGCTGATCTCTCTGGTAAACATTCTCACGCTAACGCCCTAGATGCTGATGCTAAGGATGAATTGAAATATATCCATCGCAAGGTTGGCACGGCGATCTTCTTTGAATCTTCAGGCGGTCAGAGCGATAAAACCGCTCATCTACCGGAACTCAGATTTGCCCTGGGCGGTCCTGGCTTGGATACCACAACAATTGATAATGCGGCCTTTGCACTTGAAGATAAGGCCTATTTCATCCGTAGAGTTGGCACAGATGGCTATAAAATCGGTTTTCAACCCACTCTGAAGAAAGTGGTCAATGACCGTAGGGCATCCATTGATTATGAAAGCCAGGTTAAGCCATTACTCAAAGAGACCATTCAGACAGAATTCAAAAAGAACAGCCAGCTACCTATATCGTTTTTCCCTGCTGATAGCAGTTCTATTCAAGACTCTACTAAGCTGACGATTGTAGTAGCCGAACCCGATAAAGAATGGATGGAAAGTGAAGCATTCAAAACTGATCTATCTCAATGGATCAAATCCAGAGGAACTTCACCCAGGCTGTATCCAGCAGCTTTGATTTGGTGCTTTAAAAAGCAAGGGCGAGAGTTGAGGGATAAGGCTGAGGTTCTGCTAGCTTGGAAACAAGTAAACAAGGAATACGCTGACGGCCTACTTGGAAGCGATATGAGCAGCAGCGATATTGCTGAGCTGAGATCTAAACTGATCGATTCAGAAAATGCGGTCAAAGATGAGATATGGGCATCATACCGGTATATTGCTCTATATACCAAAAATCAGGAAAATCACAATCTTCACATAATCGACCTAGGCCAGGGTCACTCCAGTGCCAGCATCTCGCTAAGCTATAGGATTATTACGGCTATGAAATCTCAAGCACTCTTGAATGATTCTGTGGGTGTTAGCTACCTGGAGCGATCTTGGCCTGAGGCATTCAAAGATAAAGGCGCATGGCCTCTGAAGAGCCTAAGGCAAAGCTTTCTGGACGGCTCTCTTACTCGTCTGGCTGATCCTGATGCGGTTCTGAAAAGCAAGATTCACGACTTTGTGTATAAAGGAGATGCGGGACTTATCTCATCATCCAGTGCCGATGGCTCAGGTTATCACCTCTGGTTCAAGGAAGACATTGATCCTTCAGAGATCATGTTTGTATCAGAAGTGAGCCTGGTGATGGCAAAAAAGGTGGATCTATACAAACCCAAAGATGAGCATGGTCCTCAACCTGATCCTGATGGAAGAGTGACACCTCCCGAACCTGAGGGTGATGGTCAAGGGACTAGTACTAACTCCGGAACTGGTTCCACATCAGGTCAGGACCAAAATGATCCTCAGTCTGAGCTGCCGCGCATCGAAACAATAAAACTGAGCGGAGAACTACCTTATGAGCTTTGGAACAAGTTCTCCAGGTCAGTTCTCAACAAGCTAAATGCAAGCAGCAAGAGTCTGTCCATCAAGATAGACATCAAAGCTGAAGTGGAATCCAACCGCTCTGAGAATATTAAGAAAGAGCTCTTGAGCGGGATACAAGAGGTGAATCTGGATGATAAGATTAAGATTATATGAGTCCTTCACAAGGACGAGGCTTTATTGTTTTGAAAAATTTGTGAAGTGTCCTATCTGCATACTAACATAAAATCGATGAGAAAGTGAAGAATAAAACAACATCCCTTAAGAGCATCGTTAAGTATCTAAACAACAAAGATGAGGATGGTGGGTTCTGGTTACCCAATATCCAGAGAGCATTTGTATGGAAAGAAGAACAGATATGCAAGCTGTACGATTCAATAATGCGTGAATACCCAATTAGTTCTCTTCTAGTATGGAAGACGGTATCCCCAATATCTACACGGAAATTTATCGATAACTATAAGATTAAATATGAAAATGAGCTGAGTGGTTTCATTAATCAGACAGATGAGAAGAAGAAAAACTTGGTTCTTGATGGGCAACAGAGGCTACAGAGCCTTTATATAGGGTTAATGGGGTCATATGAGGGCAAAGAATTATACTTCGACACAACCAGTAATCACGATGATATCAAGGAAGAAATCAGATATAGGTTTGCTTTTTTGGAACAATCGAAGGTGACATTTCCGTGGGTTAAGGTTAAGGACATTGTATATGGACCGAAGAATTGGAACTTGGCATTCAAAAATGTGGTTGCAGGATACAAAAATGACTGGAATCCAGCATACGAGGAAATCGTAAAAAACAACATTGCCTCAATTGTCCAGATATTTACCTCAGATGAGGGGATCTCATATCAAGAAATTGACAGCACCGAAAATGATGGATTATATACTGATAATGACATAGTTGAGATTTTTATCCGAGCAAATTCCGGAGGTACTCTATTAGGTAAATCGGATTTGTTATTTGCCTTGCTAGCTGCCAACTGGGATAAAGCTATAACTGCCATAGAAGACCTCTTAGACGATTTAAACCGTAATGGCTTTGATTTTACTAGAGACTTTGTTTTGAAAACATGCCTGACTCTTCTCGACAAATATGCTCGTTATGATGTTGATAAGTTTAGAGACCAGTCTGTGTTGCAAGGTATTGAAGAAAACTGGGATAGAATTTCTAATTCAATCAAAGTTGTATGTGATTATCTCCGCAGCCGGACATTTATCAGGACAGATAAAGCTCTTCCTTCGTACTTGATATTGATCCCCATTATTTATGGAGTGTACAAATATAAAGTTGATATAAATCAGGTTCCAAAACTTAACGAGTACTTAATCCGAGTATCACTGGTCGGTGCTTATGGCTCTCGTCCAGACCAACTTATAGATGCCAGTGTAAAGGCAATTCAGAACAAGAAGGATATTGTAGTCGAGGAACTTTACGAAGTTATCAGGCAACAGCAACGACCGCTTGAGATTACTGGAGAGAAACTTATGCAAATCAGTTACGGCTCCAAAAACATCCACTTACTCTTCAATCTCTGGTATGAATCATTCGAGTATACCCCTGTCTTTTACAACAATGTTCCACAAACAGACCACATTTTTCCACGAAGCATATTAGAAAAGGTGAAAATTCTCAATCCTGAGACAAACAGAAAAGTCATGAAGTACACAGAATCACAAAGAAATCAATTAGCAAATTGCATGTTATTGACTAGAAAAGAGAATGGTGCTAGTGAAAAATGGGATACCTCTCCAGAGGAATGGTTCAAGGATAAAACTAGTGATTATCTTGATTTACATTTAATCCCGCGAGATCCTGCCTTGTGGACACTGGATAATTACGACCGCTTCATTGAAGAGAGGAAGAAGCTAATACTGAATAAATTTAGGTATTTGATATCTCAGGATACGACAATTTAGCATTATAGTAAATCTGGTCTTGAGACAATTGCAGAAGTCATGTCACAAATTGCAATTTTCGGTGATCTAAATTGCAGGATTCTTGTCACAAACTATTCAAATTGTCTTGTAAAGGATGTCCTACGATGCATAAGGATGCGACAGTTTGCAGATTTCGTTGTCACTATAAAAAGGATCAATTACAATTGGGAGGATTAAAGTTGCAACTTCAAAATATTGCGATTATTTCCCTCTTGAAACTGAATTATACTAACTGTAACAATCAATTTGATAATAAAATCCCAATATTATTGTCGCTTGTTTTCCTTGCTTGAAGGTTTTAATCTCTCGTTTAACAGGCCTTAATCAAGCGTTAATAATTAACGCTTGATTAAGGGTTGATAAACACTTGATTAACGCTTTCCCTTAAGAGCGAAGAGCAAAGCTTGAATACAATATGTTACTTATCCGAAATTAGTAAACACCTGCTGGTAGGTAAATACATTAGGATAGTACTCAATATCAACCCACAATTTTACTATATAAAGGAAAATGAGATTACTAGTTCTTGCTTGGCAAATAAACCGAAGCTCACCGACGGGCTTTATGCTTACCTGTTTTTAGAAGATTTTAATTCAGCGATTCAGTTGCTGAAAATGTCCATAAACTATGTGGATTTCTTATTCGGGTTTTTTTACTGAGGATGAATTCCTAATAAACTGTAGAAAAGATATATTACTTCTTCCTTAAGTAACTAAACTTACTAAAAAAGGAGGTACTTTTTTCCTTTAATCCCCAAAACAATATTGAGGAAGTATTGAAGATTTAATGAATGTTATTAATTATGGAGATATAATACCTTGTTATTCTATTCCCAAATAAAAAAGACCTGTAGTTAATCCTCAGTTTATCTGTATTTCTGCCTTATATAAATAGAAACAACATATTATATCCATAGGAAATATCTGCCTGGTATCATTCTTCAAAGAAAGCTTTTACAAATGGTACAGCTTTGAAGGGCATTAAATCTTCAATTCCTTCACCAACGCCTAATAGTTTTACTGGAAGTTTCAAGTTATGTTTCAAGTTAAAAATTATTCCGCCTTTGGATGTGCCATCATATTTTGTTAAAGCAATACCCGTTAAATGTATAGACTTATCAAAATTATGGGCTTGAGAGATAGCATTTTGTCCAGTTGTGGCATCTACCACTAAAATCACTTCATGAGGAGCTTCTGGAATCAATTTTTTAATGGTGCGATCTATTTTACTAAGCTCTTTCATTAAATTGTCTTTAGTATGTTGTCGTCCTGCAGTATCAATTAAAACTATATCATAGCCACGAGCCATAGCTGCATTTACCCCATCATATATAATTGCTGCAGGATCACTATCAGGTTGAGAACGGACTATAGCAACACCTGCTCGTTCAGCCCAAATAGCGATTTGTTCAATGGCAGCAGCCCGAAAAGTATCTCCAGCAACTATTAAAACCTTTTTGCCCATTTGCGAAAATTTATAGGCAACTTTCCCGATAGTAGTAGTTTTTCCAGTTCCGTTAACACCAACAAAAACAATCACATAAGGTTTCACAGACGGTTCTGCAAAAAAATCGGGAATCTCTTCATCTTCGCTTAGCAAAATATCCCGCATAACATCAGTAAGATATATCTGAGCTATTTCAGGATCGGTAACTTTATCCTTTTTCAATTGTTCTCTAAAGCGTTGCAGGATAATTTCGGTCATTTCTATTCCAGTATCTGAATATAGCAGGATTTCTTCTATTTCAGCGAGTGTTTCCTCATCTATAACTTTCTTTTTTTTAACTGTTTCAGCAATTTTACCCATCAGGTTGCTATTGGTTTTAGATAGTTTCTCTTTCAGGCTTTTCACTATATTTAGCACTTCTTTATCTCCATATCAAATTATTATTATTGACATTCTCTTCAGTTGCGTTAAATTTGTATTATAGGTCTATAAGTCAACATAAATTTACATACAGTTGAAATATGGATTTATATAACTTAATAAAAGTGAAGGATTTGAATGGAAAGCACTAAAATAATGCCCCGGCATTTGTTGTTGTTGTTTTTCCCAATAGCAACAGCAATTTTAGGGGGTTTGCTTTTTTCCGGTAGTTTTAGGGATTTTACGAATAATTGGGGAGGCAGAGGCATCAGTCAAGCGGAGCTATATTTAGCTGTTAGTTTTTTTATTGGTGCTATTGCTTTTAGTTGTTATTGTTTACCTAAATATGCGCTTTGGGGATTGCTTATTGTTATACCGTTATTAGACGGGATTCTTATGATAGTTCGATTGGGCTCGCAATTTAGCCTTATCTTACTTTTCATTCTTAATCTGATTTGTGGTATTTTACTTTGGTTGATATTGCGCTATACTTTTTTGGCAAAGTCTCTCATCAAGATACGGACTTTGATCTTTTCATTTGTTTCAGCTTTGGTCCTAGGAACATATTTGAAGATATTAATGTTACTTTTAAAACAACCTAAAGCCGCTAACACCTTTATGGATTATTTTTTAAATGCCTTGGTATTATTTATTTTCATTGGTGTAGGCATTTCTTTAGCAAATTTAGTTATCGTTCGCAAAGAAATTGATGAAGCGAAAAAAGCAATTAGAGAGGATGCAGAAGACGATGATTAATCACAAAGATTTCTTCGTAATTGAACCCAAAATGAATACTGAGGGTCATTATGTGCGTTTAGATCCACAAGAAATATTTCATAATTCCAACCCTCTTTTACTGGAAATTGGTTCCGGTAAGGGAGAATTTATATCCCTTTTTTCCGTGCTACATCCAGAATTCAATTTTATCGGATTGGAATCAGCAGAAAAGAGGATAAATAATACTTTAAAAAAACTAAGCCCTGAGCAGAACCCTAATGTTCGTCTTATCCGACTTCATATTGATGCTAATATAAGCCAGCTTTTTCCTGCCGAATCTGTTTCAGGTGTTTTTATTCAATATCCAGATCCCTGGCCGAAACGAAAACATCATCGCAGACGCCTTATACAGCAAGATTTTTTAAGTGCTTTATCTATAATTCTAAAGCCCTCATCACGGGTTCAGATTACAACTGATAATCGAGATTATGCTGCCTGGATTTTAGATGAATTTTTAACGCATCCTTCCTTTATCTCAGTTTATGATGAACCAGTTTTAAAACATTCACCTTTTGAAGAGCATATTAGCACTTTTTACGAAATCGAACAAAAGTGTCAAGGTTTTGAACCGCAATATATGCTTTTTCAGCGTATTCAGGAGTAAACAAAATGAAATACGATTTTAGCACAAACTATGAGATTAACAAAATGCTAAACAGCGTGGTTGATAATATCACTAATCTCGCAGAAGAACAATTGTTGCATATCAAGCGTCTGACCCGTATTGGCGAATCACTTTCTTCTGAAAGTGACTTAGATAAAATTTTTGATATGATTCTGGAGGAAGGTATTTCTTTTACAAAAGCTGATGCAGCAACAATCTATAAAGTAAACGATGAAGCCACGAAACTAGAATTTGAAATAGTTTATAACGCAACTTTGAATTTACTTAAAGGTGGTACAAAGGGACCCATTAACTGGAAAGCCATTGATCTTTACAATGAAGATGGCACACCAGTTAATGATAAAATTGTAACTAATGTCTTTCATAACAAACGCAGCTTATGTTTCGACGATGTTTATGAAGCAAAAGGTTACGATGTTAGCGGAACGATTAAAACCGATCAGGAAAATAATTATCGCTGCAAGTCGATGTTAACTATTCCCTTAAAAAACCACGAAGATAGAGTTTTAGGCGTGATTCAATTCATAAATGCAATGGATGAAAACAGCAATATAATCTCCTTTACCGAAGAACATAAAGCAATGTTATCCTCACTTGCCTCACAGGCTGCAATTGCTCTTTCCAATAAAAAATTGATTGAGGATTTAGAAGAACTCTTGAATCAATTCATCCGTTCCATTGCTGGAGCTATTGAAAGAAAGTCCAAATATTCTTCCAATCACATAACCCGCGTAGCCTTATTAACTGAAATGATCGCCAATAAAATCAATGACATAGGTGAGAAATATTTTCCAGAACGCAAATTTAGCGAAAATGAACTAAAAGAACTTTCTATGGCTGGCTGGATGCACGATGTAGGGAAAATTGTTACTCCTGAAGCAATTATGGATAAAAGCACAAAACTCGAAACTATTTGCGACCGCATTGAGCTTGTTAAATTACGAATTGAAAAACTGGAACTGCTATTATCTTATTTACAAGTAAAGCTGAGTGAATCAGATTTTGCAGATTTTATCCATCATTATATTGATTTAGAGCTGGAACCGAAGGACTTTCACAGCTATCTTGAGGATCTTACTAATTTTCTGATCAATGTAAATGAGGGTAAAGAATTTGTAGATAAAACCGATTTAGAACGAGTAGATAAATTCAGTAACATTGATTTCGAATATGAAGGCAAACACTATTTCATTTTCACTGCAGACGAAAAAAAGAATATGATGATTAGTGGCAGAGGAACTTTTACTCCAGAAGAAATGAAAATTATGCAAGATCATGTATCAATCACCTGGGAAATGCTTTCCCAACTATCATTCCCCAAGAAATACGAGAATGTAGCTTTTTATGCTTCCACCCATCACGAAATGCTTAATGGAAAGGGTTATCCTAAGGGTTATTCAGCTGATAATTTACCCTTACAATCTCGTATTTTGGCAGTGGCAGATGTTTTCGAAGCTCTAACTGCAGCCGATAGACCCTATAAAAAAGCTAAAACATTAACCGAATCTTTAACTATTATGGGATTTATGGTTAAGGATGGTCAACTGGATAAAGATCTGGTTAGTTTCTTTTTAGATAGCGGTCTTTATAAAGAATACGCCGAACGCTTTATGAAAAGAGAATATATTGATGAGGTAGATATTAACGCTATAAAGGCTAAATATTCGGGTTAATGACCACATATCTATTCAAAGAACCACTACTTTTTTTAGCACCCTTAGCTGGATATACAGATAGCCCTTTTCGCCAAATTTGTAAACAGTGGGGAGCAGAAGTTCTAATCAGCGAAATGGTTAGTGCCGATGGTATTATTAGAGATTCGGATAAAACCCTGCAATATGCATATTTTGAAGAATTCGAGAGACCTTTTGGTATTCAGATTTTTGGCAACGACCCTCTTATTATGGCTAAAGCTGCTTCTACCCTACTTCCTTTAAAACCCGATTTCATTGATCTTAATATGGGCTGTCCGGTTAAAAAAGTAATTCGAAGAGGAGCTGGATCAGCGTTAATGCAAACTCCTTCTTTGGCCGTAAAAATTGTTAAAGAAGTTAAAAATGCCCTGCAAGATTGCCTACCTTTAAGTGTTAAATTTCGCAGCGGATGGGATATGCAAAATTTGAACTTTCTTGATTTTGGTATCTTGATGCAAGATAGTGGAGCCGATTTTCTTTGTCTGCATCCCAGAACTTCGCGTCAAATGTTTTCCGGAATTAGTAATTGGGAACATATCAAAATTCTGAAGCAAAATGTCTCTATTCCAGTTATTGGTAATGGAGATATTAAAACTCCAGAAGACGCTTTAACTATGCTTAGGGAAACAAATTGTGACGGCTTGATGATAGGCCGAGGTGCTTTAGGAAAACCTTGGCTCTTTTCTCAATGCAGAGAACTACTGAAGGGTGGAACATATAAACCTGTAACCAGACAGGATATACTTAATACTATTATATTGCATATAGATAAAGCCTTGCAATATAAACAGGAATATATAGCAGTACGAGAATTACGAGCTCAGCTTTGTTTTTATACTAAGGGTATTTTAGGTGGACCTGAATTGCGTAATAAAATTAATCACACTGATAGCATCGCAGAACTTAAAGAGATAATTTTGAAAGGTTTTCCTTTATGAGAATAGATACTATCCCTCAGTTTATTTGAATTTATCTGTTTATGAATAATTCATCCCTTTAACACAGTATTTACTGCAATAGGGATTTATTATGGCGCCTATTGTTTCAGTTATTCAGCTAACTATAAATCATTGCCGTTAAAGATAAGGAAACCACATAATCCATCCTATCAGAATACAGTTACAGAACCTTAGAAACTTAAACGATTCTTCAGCGAAATAACCTATCGTTATGGAAATAGTAAAAGATCATTAGAGAATCTATTAAGGTATTCTGCTTTTTATAACCCTAAGATCTAAAATTCATATTTTCAAAATTGCAGTATAGTGCATTCTTATCTTGACACAAAGCAGCATAAGAGGAAAATTGATCAAATAAATAACACAGGATATAAAATATGACCCGGTCAATAGTATTGGTTAGTGGAGGGATGGATTCTTTGGTTACTGCTGCTTGTGCTGTTTCTGAAGTTGATGAGGTCTTTTTTTTGCACTTCAATTACGGACAGCTAACTGAGCAAAAAGAGCTTGCTTGTTTTGCAGCATTGGCAGATTATTATAAACCGTTTCAGGCTAAGGTAGTAGATTATCAATGGCTATCTGAAATTGGCGGTTCTGCTCTAACCGATAGGCATATTCCTGTTCCGGAAGGCAAAATTTCATCTAAAGAAATTCCAATTACTTATGTCCCTTTTCGTAATGCTATTTTTCTATGTGCAGCAGTTGCTTGGGCTGAAGTGATAAAAGCTACAAAAATTTATATTGGCGCTGTGGAAGAAGACAGTTCCGGTTATCCTGATTGTCGTGAAGTTTTTTTCAAATCCTTCGAAAAAGTAATTGCCACAGGAACCAAAAGTGAATTACCAATTAATATTATAACTCCGGTTTTACATAAAAGCAAATCAGAAATAGTGCAAATGGGCATAAAGCTAAAAGCTCCTTTTCATTTATCCTGGAGCTGTTATAGTGATGATGAGATAGCCTGTGGTGTGTGTGAAAGTTGTCTGCTTCGCAAAAGAGCATTTAGGGAAGCAGGGATTATTGATCCTATCCCTTATCGTAATTAAATGGAAAAAAGATTAAATATGAAAAAGAACATCCTTATTATCCTAACCGGTGGAACAATTTCTATGAAGGCGTCTGATCCTGCTGGTGTTATTCCCAGTAATGAATTTGCCGATTTTTTAAGACAGTTTCCTCAATTAAACAGTGTAGCTAATGTTGAAGTGATGGATTATTTAAATATTCCTAGTCCCTATATGACTCCGGAAATGATGTTTGAACTGGCTAAATTGGTAGACCTGAAAATAATTGATTATGATGGAATAGTGATTACTCATGGAACAGATACTTTAGAAGAAACTGCTTATTTATGTGATTTAGTTTTGACTACACGCAAACCTGTTATTTTTACAGCTGCAATGCGTTCTGGAAATGAAATAGGATTAGATGGACCTCGCAACATAATTGGAAGTGTTCGTGTTGCTTGTCATCCCGATTCAATAGATAAAGGAGTTCTGGTAGTGATGAATGATGAAATTCACACTGCCCGTGATGTGGTAAAATCCGATACTGGAAAAATTGATTCCTTTATTTCTCCTGGTTATGGACCTGTTGGAATTGTAGACCCTGATAAAATTGTTTATCATAGAACTTCACTTTACAAAGATAATGTTTGGACTGATCAATTAGATACCAAAGTGGAACTTATTAAAGCTGCTGCTGGTATGGATGGAAAATTCATTCGTTGCTGTATGGAAAATGATATCAAAGCAATTGTAATAGAGGCATTTGGACGTGGAAATTTACCTAAAAGTCTAGTACCCGATATTCAAGCAGCTATTGCAAAAAGTATTTTGGTTGTAATAACCTCCAGAACCTATACAGGAAGAGTTTTAGCTGAATATGGTTATGAGGGTGGAGGGAAACATTTAGAAACTCTTGGCTGTATTCTTGCCAGTGATATGAAAGGTGTAAAAGTCCGCTTAAAACTTATGGCTTTATTTGGGAAATATCACGATGTTGATATTGTTAAGAGGTTTTTTAAACAGAGTGTATTATGAAGAGGATTGCTATTCTGGGTCCTGCTCCCCCATATAGAGGAGGAATTTCTCTTTTTGCTTTCTCTTTAGCAGAAGCTTACAGGGATTTAGGATATCAAGTTCAATTCATCAATTTTAAAGAGCAATATCCACAATTGCTTTTTCCAGGTAAGGGACAATATGATTATACAATAACAGATAATGAATTTGTCAATAAGCGAATTCTGGTTCCTTGGCAACCCAAAACCTGGGGACAAACAATTTACGAAATAAAACAATATAAACCGGATGCGATAATTGTTTCCTGGTTTTTACCATATTTTGCACCTGCTTATGGTTATATTATAAAACGCATACCTAATACCCCTATCATTATTCTGGCGCATAACATTCTGGCTCACGAAAAATGGATTTTAGAAAAACAGCTGCTTAAATATGTCTTTAAGCCAGCAACTAAAATTGTAACCTTAAGTAAAGCTACTTTGGAGGAATTACATAACGAACTGCCTCTATATATTTCCAAAAAAGGAGTTCTGGGTTTCCATCCCTGTTATGAACATTATATCAGTGAAGTTGTACCTTTTCCTCAAAGAAATACTCTGCTTTTTTTCGGTTTAATTAAACCCTATAAGGGTCTGGATGTTTTGCTTAGAGCAATGCCAAAAGTGATAAATGCTGTACCTGATGCCAAGTTAATTATCGCTGGAGAAGTATATGGTAAATGTGATGTCTATACAGAACTAATAAACTCTTTAGGAATTGGGAGCAAAGTAGAATGCTATTTTCGTTTTATCAGCGATCCTGAAATTGCGCACTTCTTTTCTCAATCTTGTTTATGTATCCTGCCTTACAAAAGTGCCTCTCAAAGTGGGGTTATTGCCACCTCCTATAGTTTTGGAGTCCCTGTTTTAGCCAGTAATGTAGGTGGTTTGGGAGAATATGTAGCCGAAGGTGAAACAGGGTATTTGGTTCCTCCTGATAATCCTTCTGCTCTAGCTGAAAAAATAATTTTGCATCTTACTCAGAAACCGGATATGCGGAAAGCAATTGATAACTTCACAAAACGTTATTCCTGGAAAGCACTAGCAGAACTAACATTGCAATAATGAAGATTTTACTGATAACTTATTATTTCCCTCCCTGTGGAGGAGCTGCAGTTCAAAGATGGTTAAGATTTATCAATGCTCTGGATAAAAAAGGAGTGGAAATATTTGTAGTCACTACTTTAGATGGTGATTATCCATATCGGGATGAAAGCTTGCTTTCTAAAATTCCTGCTACCGTAAAAGTACTTCGAAGTAAACCAATAAGTTTCGGAAAATTATGGAACATATTGGGACAAAAAGAACTACCCTATGGATCACTACAGAATAAAACAACCGATAAGCCACTACAAAAATTTTTATATTGGTTACGCTTAAATGTCATAGTTCCAGATCTTCGTATTGGCTGGAATCCGGCAGCATTGAAAAGTGCAGTTCAAGTTTTAAGAACGAATAAAATTGATTATGTGATAACTACCGGTCCTCCCCATTCCACTCATCTGATTGGATTAAAACTAAAAAAACGCTACAATATTCAGTGGCGAACTGATTTTCGCGATCCTATGTCTGAAATATATTATTTGAAACTGAATCCCCCTATGCGTTTAACTATGGCTCTGCATAAATATCTGGAAAGGAAAATAATTCGGACTGCAGAGCTGAATTATATTGTAAGTAAAGGCATCGCGAATTCTCTTCCTGAAGGTAACAAAGAAGTTCTTTACAATGGCTTTGATCCCGATGATTTTAAGGATTTGCATTATGAAAGAACGAATAGATTCCGTATTAAATATGTAGGTCAGCTTACTGCAGGTCAGGATCCCACTCCTTTAATAAATGCATTAACAGAAATAAAATTGCCCAACATAGATTTTTCACTCATTGGAACAAGAAATTTTCCGGAAACTGATTTCCCGGTTAATAGAATACCTTTTTTGCCTCATCAACTGGCCTTGCAAGAATTAATAAATGCCGAGCTATTGATTCTCATTATAAATACATACGAAGGCAATGAAGGGATGCTAACAACAAAACTCTTCGAGTATATAGCTTCTCGTAGCCCTATTTTATGTTTGGCAGATTCAGATGGAGAAGCATACGAATTAATCTGCAAAACGGAAAGCGGATTTGTTAGTAAAAATACAGAAGAAATCATCGAAATTATAAATAAACTATATGAAAGATTCTCTAAAGGAGATAACCTCCGTACCAAAGGTGATATTTCATTTTTGGATGTGAATAACCAAATCCAAGCGTTGTTGAAGGTTTAGAGGTTTTTTGGGGCAGGAGGTCGCGATAACTCTTATATGCCTTATAAATTATTAATAGATACAAAAGTTATTTAAGCACAAATAACTCCTCACAATAAGTCAGGAGTTATCACTGCCGAAATAGCTTGTAAACACTTCTAAATATTCGGCAGTGAAGACTCATGATATCAATAGTCGTAATGACTCTTAGCATAAGCTCATAATTCTGAGGTTGAAATACTCAGAATAGTTTATAAAGTTATTTTTTCCTTTCTGCTTCGGTAAATAGGGCCTTTAAAAGAGTTTCGGGTTCATAGCGATAATGTGAACCCTTCCCCCCAAAGAAATGATGAGCTTCAATTAAATGGATGGTCATTGCAGTCCATTTAACAGTGATATTATTCTTCCGATTAGTGAGAGTAGTTTCATATTTACGGAATAAGCCTCCGTGTCCATATGGGCAGGACAAATTACCTTTACTGCTTGTGCTTTCAACTTCATATATATCATCTATAACAACCTTATTATCAAACACATCAAAGGTGGCATCAGTAAAATATTTCATTCTGTCTGCTATTTCTTCAACATAACGGTTAAAACGTTCCAGTTCTTTATTATCAGCAGCAATAATTTCAGAAAGAGAACGCTTATCATTTCCCAGAAAACCATCATAAGTTACGGCTCCAGGCATCATTCGGGCGCGAATTTTAATTTCTTTTAACTCTTCGTTCATAGTTCTTGTCCTAAATTATAATTTCTTTCTATTAAAAATAGTATGGTATCATTTCATAGTCAAGCGTATCAGCTGTTGGTTCAGAACCTTTACTTAAAATGAGCTTTACTGTAGATTTTTTTAGAGCTTTTGCTCCAGCTGAAGGAACGCTACGAATAACAGTATTTACAGGATAGATATCAGAATAGGTAGAATCCACTACAGTGCTATGCAAATCAAGATTTCTTAAAATTATGAATGCTTCCTGAAAAGGCTTTCCAACAACAGAAGGAACTGTGACTGTTGATGATCCTTTACTAATTACTAAATATACTGTTCCATCTTGATGTAATTTATCTCCAGGGACAGGATGCTGTTCTAAAACAACCTCAGGAGCTGCAACATCGCTAAATAAAGAATCTTTAACTACAGCATGCAATTTTTCATCCTGCAATATTTTTTTAGCATGAGCAAGGTTCATCCCGACTACAGAGGGTACTTCTACTTTAGGTGTTCTTCCCAAAATTATAGGAAAAAAGATTTGGCTGAAAACAAAGGCAGTAACAATGATTACACAAATCCCAATTCCTACAAGGTAGCCGATTTGCTTATTCTTGGTTTTTCCTTTGCCTTGCAGGTATCTATTCTTATTTAATCCGTTGTAATTTTGCGGCAAATGCACCATCCATATTATGCTTAAAAGGTATCGTTTTTAAAAAACCGGAACTGGTATACTTATCAGGAATAAACTGAGAAGCTGGAACCAGTTCAAACTTTTTATTTCTTTTTAAAAAAGAGGCAATTTGGTCCTCGTTTTCCTTCGGGTTCATTGTGCATGTAGAATAAACCAAAAACCCGTTCGGAGCAACAAAATTAGCTGCATAATCCAAAGCTTTTTCTTGCAGCTTGATAAGCTCGGGAATATTCTGATGAACCTGCCAGCGTAGATCAGATTTTCTGCCAAAAACACCCCATCCAGAACAAGGTGCATCTACTAACACTCTTTGAAAAGCAGGAGCTACAGGACCATATTTGAAAGCATCTGTAATTACCGTTTTGATATTAGTAAGCTGCAAACGGTCAGCTGCTTGTTTTAATAGTTTCATCTTACTTGGTATTTTATCTACAGCAATAACTTCTCCTGTATTATTCATTCTTTCTGCAATATAACTGCATTTTCCTCCGGGAGCAGCAAATAAATCAAGAACACTTTCTTCTTTTTGAGGATCAAGCAATTCTACAATTAATGCCGCAGAAGTATCTTGAACAGAAAAATAACCTTCAGAGAAAGCTACATCCTCCAGAACCTCTGCTGTTTGAGCTGTATAAAACATATTAGAGCTTGCTGCAGAAGGTTTTAATATAATATCCCGTTTAGCAAAATATGCTTTCAATTTATCAGGTGTTGTAGCTGTTGTATTTACTCGTATATGCAGTTCAGGATTTTCGTTAAAAAACATAGCCAGATATTCAGTATTTTCCTCGCCCCATAATTCCAGCCACTGTTTAACCAATTCTGGAGGAAAAGAATGTTCATAGGCAATCCTCAATTCAGGTTCTTTGGGATAGGTAATTTCAGGATTGCGAAGATAACTTCTCAAAACAGCATTTACAAAATCTGCTACTTGTTCATTAAACAGAGTTTTGGCTAATTCAACTGTTTCATTCACAGCTGCATGATCTGGAATGGAATTTAGATACATAAGCTGATATAAACCCATATAAAGAAGGGTTTTAATTTTTACATCTGTAGAAGCAAACTTCTTTTTATCCACATATTGCTGCAGGATATAATCCAACTTCAAGCAGAGCTTGATA